>Ga0187893_10004874_pt1 | contig 24924 bp, 17 predicted proteins | sample MA1701074metaG_FD_139574 | JGI IMG/M metagenome (GOLD analysis project Ga0187893, IMG submission 139574) | White microbial mat communities from a basaltic lava cave in the Kipuka Kanohina Cave System on the Island of Hawaii, USA - MA170107-4 metaG ... | reverse complement strand
TCACTCCAGCCGCGGCCTGTTCATGATGGGAATCTCGGCGGTGGATAATGCGCTCTGGGATTTGCGCGGGCGCTACTTTGAAACTCCGGTCTACCGGCTGCTGGGCGGCCCCACGCGATCGCGCGTAGAAGCCTACGGAAGCTGTCTTGGTTTTTCCGTCGAACCCGAAGCCATGCGCAGCAAGTGCGTCGAGCTGAAGGGACAGGGTTTTCGCAATCAGAAATGGTTTCTTGCCTATGGGCCCGGCGACGGAGCGGATGGTCTGGCGAAGAATGTCGAGCTGGTGCGCGGGCTGCGCGAAGCGCTGGGCGATGGAGTCGAGATCATGTTCGATGCCTTCATGGGCTGGGATCTTGCCTACGCCATCTCATGGGCCAAGCGGGTGGAGGCCTACCGCCCGCGCTGGATTGAGGAAGCGTTCGCCGTTGAGAAGATCGAAAGCTTCGCGGCGCTGCGCCGCGCCACGAGTATTCCGGTGGCCTCAGGCGAACATTTCTACAGCCGCTGGCATGCGCACGAGTACCTCAAAGCCGGCGCCATCACCGTCGTTCAAGCCGATCCGGAGTGGTGCGGCGGAGTCAGTGAGTTGGTCAAGATCTGCTCGCTTGGCTCTTTGTACGACGTGCAAGTGATCCCGCACGGACACAGCTTGCACGCGGCGCTGCACGTGGTCGCCAGCCAGCCTCCCATGACATGCCCGCTGGTGGAATACCTCATTTCCAAGATGCGGTCTTATTACTTCTTCGAGAAACGCCAGTTGCGGCCGGAACAGGGAAAAATCGAATTGCCGGAACACCCGGGATTCGGCATCGAGTGGGAACCGGCGCGCGTGGACAAGCAGACGCTTCAGCGCTGGAACTGAATCAATCGCGTTTCCATTTGAGGCGGAAGCGGTAGAGGCCGGCGCCGCTGCGGGGATCTTCCACGCGAACTTTCACAACGTTGCCGTTATTGGCCGAGGGTTGCTCGAACAGTTGTACACTACCCCGGCCGGAAAGCTTTTCGACGCTGTAGGTGATTCCTGGTCCAGTGGCAACCGGGCCCGTGGCTTTCACCTTCGTGTCGCGCACACTCTGGCCGCTGAGCACTTCGGCGGACGCATGCTGGTCAAAGATGTGGAACACGACCGCGCCATCGACGTCGGCTTCCACCTCGAGCGAGCCTTCCCTGGCGACAGGGATGGCCGGAGCAACAGCCGGCGAGACGGGGTTCACGTTTCCGCCAGGTGGTCCGATTACGGGCGTGCCCGCGGATACCGTAACGGCCGGAGGCGCTGTGGTCTGCGTTTCGCCGCCGATGCCCAGGTATGGGTTGTAAACATAATCGAGCGAAAAGTTCATCGAGGCGGGAAACCGGAGATTGCGCGAGACCGCGTAGGCCGGATCGAGCCCCCACTGGCCCGCGGCGAGGATAAACTCTTTGAGAGTCTTCGTATCATGCCAGCCCCAGAACGGCTTGGCTTTGTTGGCCGCCTCCTTGCGGCCAAGAAAGGTTCGCCCTATACGGGCCGCTTTGATGCCGGGGCGTCCGCCCAACGGCTGATAAGGCCCGAAGTCATCGAACATTCGCTGATTCTGATCATTCGCCGCGCGCGGCCACCAGTGGGTGAGGATCGGCAGCAATTCATATCCGACCTTGCGATCGTTGGCGTGTTTGGGCCGTTCGGGCACTCCTTTATAGATAAACGTGACGCCGGTTCCGCCGGCGAACTCGTCCCGGGCTGCGTTGTATCGGGAATGGTTGGGAGTGGAGGAACCGTAGATTCCGTGCCCGCCCGATTCGATAAACACGATCGGGCTCCTGTTTTCGAAAAACTCGATCCTGCCGTCGATACCGTGCGCACCCGAGTAGATGCCGGAATCGTTGACGTAGCTGTAAATGTTGTTATGCGCCAGCGTTTCCATCACCAGAAGCTTTCCGAATTCCGACCCATCCTTGTGCACCGTCAGAATCAGGCCTTCGTTATCGTTTTCGTGGCAGCTTCCGGCGATGCACTTGTCGGAGTAGTCCCTTGGATGAAACACGTTGTAGATCAGGAACCAGTGCGTGCTTGTTTCGATGACGGCGTAATAGACGTAGGCCTGTGAACTGCCCTTGTCGATGTTGTCCCAGTTGTTGTCGCCGATCAGGTCGTTATCAAAATCGAAGCGGGCCGGATAGTCGGATTTGGGCTGCCACCAGGTTTCCTGCGCGAGCATCGGCGACCAGTGTTCGGCAAGGGCGCGGTAAGGCTCGCGCGACCGGTCTTCCGGACCGAAGCTGAATTCCTCGGGCTTCCTTGTGGTGGAGGCGCCGGCATCGACAGTAATCTTGAGTTGGCCTTTGACGCCTTCGGTGTCGTTTTCGAGCGTATACACTCCGGGCTGCTCCGGCGCGGAGTAAAGGAAGGAGTCCTGGACCACGAAGTCGCTGGTGGCTCTCTCAAAAACGCTACGGAAGAATCCGCCTCCGGAATCCGCGTAACCGCCAGGATCCTCTCCTTGAAACTTAAAGGGCTTTGACACCCAGCCAGCGCCGGCTTCGATCACTTTCAGCGCGCCCGGCGCACGGCGAAGTCTTCCCTTGCGCGGTTCGCCGTTGCTAACGGGAACCTCGCCGTCAACCAGTACCTGGACCACGAGTGTTTCCAGCGGCCGTACGCGGCAGTCTTCGGGAACGCAGCGCAGCCGGAGCGCGGTTACCTTAGCGTTGCGCTCAGTCTGCTTGCTGAGTCCGCCGAGCAGACCGCCGAGATCCTGGGCCGCCAACAGGGAAGCGCCGGCGAGAACAATGACGATGAGAGCTGCAAACATCCTTTATCCCTCTTATCTCAAGATAGCGTTGTTTGCTCGCCGCACGTCGGCCGGCTCGGATCTCAAAACGGCAGTTGATGCGGTCAAAAGCGACTTCTAATGTAAAGAGAGTTCGGGGCGTGGCTCAGCCTGGCTAGAGCGTCTGGTTCGGGACCATGAGGTCGGTGGTTCGAATCCGCTCGTCCCGCTGTTTATGGCGGGTTCAACATAGTCAACTGCCGCCCCACAAACGGATTCCCCGGCAACTTGCGCTCCCAGTCTTGCCACAGTGAAGCGCGCCTGGCGCGCCAGAGCGAGGCGTTCGCGGTGTCGCTCGATTGGCGGAACAGGCTCTCCAGCCGTTCGTAGATTTCCGAAAAGGCCAGCGCCCAGTGAAGATCTTCCGCCGGCTTGCGGGAGCCGGCTTCGATCGCGGCTACGATTTCCTGGTACTGTGCGATCGCCGCTTTAAGGTCGCCCGCATCGGCGAGCAGATCGGCCCGAGCCCTGAGCGCGACCTCCGCCCAACCTCTGAGCTTGATCTCGCCGGGGTAGAGCTTGTAGTCGCTCAGGAAGGTAAACAGTTGATCGGTGCGCCTGGCTGCCTCCTCGCGCCGGCCCAGTTTGCGCAAGGCCTGGATGGAGCCCGCCATCTCATGGAGTTTGTCGAGATGGTTGGAGTGGGTGGATGGAATCTCCGAGCGGCTTCGGAAGGCCTCATCAAACAGCGCGAGCGCGGACTCTGGATCGCGCGCCATGCGGATCATTGCCAGTTGGGACGCGGCGAGCGCGAGCTGGTGCCGTACCGCCAGGTCTTTGGCATCCGCTGAAGCCAGCCGGCGCGCGTGATGAATCGCCCGTTGCAACAATTCATCCGCCTCGTCCCAGCGACCCAGGCTGACACTGTCAGGGGAGCCTAAGATGCGCGCCTCGTGAAACAGCCCGTAGAGCAGCCGGCGAGTGGTCGGCCATTCGGATGAATCTGGTTGGTACTGGCGCTCAAAGATCTGGCGTCCTTCGCGCGCCACCCTAAGCGCTTCTTCCAGGGCGCCGTTGTAGCGCAGGGCGATGGCGAGTTGCAGCATCGCGGTCGCCAGCACAGTCTCCTCGACGGGCCGGCGCGTTCGAAGCCACAGTTGACGCCGTAAGTCGATTGCCCGCCTGCCGTGCCGGAGGGCTTCTTCCAGACGATCCAAATTGAGGTAGATGCCTTGCGCGGACTGTGCCATCGTGGCGGCGAACGCAAGCATGTCATCCTGATGCCGCACCTCGGCGGGGAGACGCCCCAGGTACTGGAAGCCACGTTCAGCCTCCCGCGCCGCCGCCGTCCAATTCTGCGCGGTGGCCAGAATTCGCGAGCGTGTATCGATGATCTCCGCCATTTTCGGCAGCGCGCCGCCGTGGCGAGGATCCCGGTCAAGAATCCCGGCGAGCAGGGATTCGGCTTTTCCCAGACTTTTCAGCGCCTCCTCCGGCTGCGATAGATTCGGGAGGCCCGGGCCCGATTGAACCGCCGCCACCTGGAAATAGGTATTGGCTAACTCAAGCTGGAAGGCGGGATCACCGCCCGCGCCGGCGCTCAGTTTCTCGAGGTGGGCAAGCGCGGTATTGACCAGCGACTGACGGGCCTTGGTGGCTCCCGCAAGCCCGCGAATTTCCTTGTCCAGATCCATCAGCCGGCCAGCCAGCCCACGAACTTGCTGAAAACGATTTTCAGCCAGATCGCGCTGGCGCTGCGCCTCCTCGTGTTGTCCTCGCGCCAGGTTTTCCTGCCTGGCGGCTTCGGCCCGTTCGCGATCGGCGCGCTCGCTTTGGCGCTGCGATTCCAGGCGTCCCCGCTCGGCCGCCGCGCGTGCCATCTCGGCCTGCCGGCGCTGTCCTTCGGCGACTATGAGGCCGGCCGCCAATCCAACGACGGCTGCCGCGGCCGCGGCGGCCGGCAGCCAGTAGCGACGCAGAAAACGCCGGGCGCGGTACCAAAGCGAACCCGAGCGGGCGCGAACCGGCCGGTGCGCGAGAAAGTTTTCGATATCTTCGGCCAACTGGTCCGCCGACCCGTAGCGCTGGTCGGGCTCTTTGCGGAGGGCTTTCAGAAGAATGAAATCCAGATCGCCTTTGAGATTAGGCACAAGAGAACTGGGCAGCAGCGGCTCGCGATGGCATATTACGGCGGCAAGGTTGACCTGGGACGCGTCCTCGAACTTGTGAGGGGAGCGCCCCGTGAGAAGTTTATAGAGAATCGCTCCCAGCGAATAGATATCGGTTGCCGTTCCGGTACTCGCTCCGGTGACTTGCTCGGGGCTTGCGTAGTCCGGAGTCAGCATGCGTTCGATGGTGGTGGTGCGGTCGCCCTCCAGATTCACCAGTTTTGCGATCCCGAAATCGAGCAGCTTCGGGTCGCCTTCGGGAGTCACCAGAACGTTGGAAGGCTTCAAATCGCGATGAATTACCAGGTTGCGATGCGCATAGGAAACAGCGGCGCATATTTTGAGAAAGAGGCGCAATTTCCTATTCAAATCCAATTGCAGGGCATAGTGGTCGATGGGCCGGCCATCGATGTATTCGATCACCAGGTACGGCTGGCCCGCTACGCTATGGCCCGCGTCAAGCAGACGCGCGATATTGGGGTGGGACAAAGTGGAAAGGATCTGGCGTTCCTGAAGGAAGCGTTGGCGAAAACGGAGCGTTCCCGACTCGGCGCGAAGCAGCTTCAACGCGACCCGTTGTTGGATTTCGCCGTCGGTGCGCTCGGCAAGCCAGACCACGCCCATGCCGCCTCGTCCGAGCAGTTGCACGGGCCGGAACGGACCGCAAAGCGGCGGGCGATCCCATTCCCCGGCAAACGCCATAGCATGGCCGGCAACCTCGGAAAATCCGCCCGCAAGCAAACCAGAGGCGCCCTGCTCATGCTCGAGCAACGATTCGACCTCCCGGCGTAACTCTTCAGGAACGCCGTTGTTGCGGTAGTACTCGGCGCGCCCGGAAGGCGTCAGATCGGCGACAGCGTCAAATAACTCGCTGACTTCGTCCGCCATGGTTTTACAACCCGCGCAGATTCAGATTACATGCCGAGATTGCCGAATGCAAACGGCGCCAACGAGGCGGACAGCAATTTTCGGTATAATCGGCGCATTCTTATGAAGCATCGAAGCTGGCTCCTGGTGGTTCTTTCGGCCGGTGTGGCGCTGCCGCAGGCCCCCGACCTCATTCTGTACAACGGAAAAATCGTTACGGTGAACGCCCGTTTTGAGATCGCGCAGGCACTGGCGGTGCGCGGAGAGCGGATCCAGGCCGCCGGCGACAACGCCGGGATTCTGAAACTGGCCGGCGCAGGTACGCAAAGAATCGACTTAAAGGGAAAAACCGTCCTGCCGGGGCTCATCGACACGCATACTCATGCCGGCGACGCGGCCATGTACGAGTTCGATCATGAGGTGCCGGACATGGAAACGATCCCGGACGTGCTGCGTTATATCGAGTCGAGGGCCAAGGCGCTCAAGGAAGGCCAATGGATCCGCGTCGCGCAGGTTTTTATCACACGGCTGAAAGAACAGCGTTTTCCGACACGGCAGGAGCTGGACCGCGTCGCGCCCCGGCATCCGGTTTACTTCAGCACAGGCCCGGACGCATCCCTGAACTCGCTGGCGCTTAAGTTGAGCGGCATCGACCGCAACTTCGAAGTCCGCGACGGCAAGCCCGGCCGCCTCGAGAAAGATCCGAAGACGGGCGAGCCAACGGGGATCGTCCGCAGCTTTGCCCGGTTCATCCGTTATGAGCCGGGCGGCAGAAAAGCGAGCCCGGCCGACCGCGAGTCGCGGTTGAAGATGCTGATGCGGGATTACAACTCGGTTGGGATCACCAGCATCTGCGACCGCAACGCGGACGAGTCCGGCATCGAGACCTACCGGAAACTGAAGGAGGCCGGCGGATCGAGCTGCCGCGTCTTCCTGAACCTGGCCGTCGATGCCCAGTCGCCAATTGAGAAAATCCGCGCCCGTATCGAAGAAGCGGCGCGCAGCCCGCTGCACCGGTACGACAACATGCTGTGGCTGCGCGGAGTCAAAGTTTTCCTCGATGGCGGCATGCTGACGGGGAGCGCCTACATGCTCAAACCCTGGGGCGTTAGCCAGGTGTACTCGATCACCGATCCCGAATACCGCGGGATGCGCTACATCGAGCCGGACAAACTCTACCAGATCGTGCGCCACTCGCTGGCCAATGAGATGCAGCCTACGGCTCATTCGGTGGGAGACGGCGCCGTAACGGCGCTGGTGGAAGCCTACGAGCGCGTGAACCGGGAAAAGCCGGTGCGCTCCGGACGGCCGTGCATCACTCATTCCAACTTCATGACGCTCGAAGCGATTCGCAAAATGCGCGATCTCGGCATTGTCGCCGACCTGCAACCGGCCTGGCTCGAGCGCGACGGCGCGACTTTGCTCAAACAGTTCGGCCACGACCGGCTGCGCTACTTTCAGCCTTACAAGACTCTACAGGATCACGGAGTGATGGTGGGAGGCGGCTCCGATCATATGCAGAAGGCCGGAAGCTTCCGATCGATCAACCCTTACAATCCTTTCTTTGGGATGTGGATCATGCTGTCGCGCGTCCCGCGCTGGTCTTCGGCCGCGCTCTATCCGGAAGAACGCGTGACGCGCGAGCAGGCGATACGGTTCTACACGATCCAGAATGCGTTTCTCACCTTCGAGGAAAAAGAGAAAGGGTCGCTCGAGGCGGGAAAACTGGCCGACCTCATCGTACTTCGCGAAGACATCCTGACCATGCGCGAGGACCTGATTCCCAAGATCACTGTGGAGGCGACCTACCTGGGCGGCAAGCTGGTCCACGGCAACTGACGGGCGGCGATCCGCGCCCCTGAGCCCCCTCCGAGTTATGGCCGAAGCTCCGCATAAGTGAACCGAATTGCGGTTAAGCCGAATGCCGGAAGATTGCCGCCGCGGCAGCCTGCCCTGGAAGTTGCTCCCGCTCCACCAGGAGCACCTCTCCGTCCTGGGCCAGCGTGTGGAGGGCCGCGGCGTTGAGCAGAGCTTCCCGATCGGACTCGGTCAACGCCGGCGCCTGCCGATCGGCTCCAAGGAACAGGCGCCAGACCCGGCCCGCGGCCGCTTGAGGGACAATCGTTTCCAGAGACGCCGACCAGCGCTCCCCCTGCTGGAACTCTTCCATCCCGGAAAGGTGGCGGCGTGTTCGGATAGCTGTTCTCCTTGCGATACGCTTTGACGAGATTCGTCTCCCCGGCAATCACCATCGGCAGCCCGGTCTCATCCAGGCAGGACCGCATTTCCCGGTCCACCACTTTACAGAAGAATTCGACACGGCGAGCCTCATTTGCCGACCCAATTCCGAAGGAAACAGCACAGGCGGGCCGCCGTCCGCCGGTCTTGGAGCGATTCGGCCCCTGATTGACAGCGTTGTTGTAGCCAATCTCGTCCACCGTGCGAGGCACACCGGGCGGAAGGTCCAACTCGCAAAGTTCCCCGTTTGTATAACGGGCCATGGATAAGCTGGAAGCCGCCTATTCCAGGATCAGGAAATCTCGCGGTTCGGCCAGCCAGCCGAGCAGCGGCATCACGAAGAAGTGACTCCCAATGGCCACGGTTTCCGGAATGTCGCCCGGAATCTCAAACAAATGCAAGTCCGCGCGGTCCCGGAAAAGAGCCAGCCCGCGGGTTGCTGTCTTCCGAAGGCATGCGTGTACTTCCTTGGACACCATCGGCGCCGTCAGGCTCGCGATTTCATACAACCCAAGCCCGGCGTCCATCAACTTCTCCCGCGCCATGCCCGTGATCACCGGCGGCGGACACTTCTTTCCCATCGAAATGCAAATGAAGGTCGTCCTTGCGTGCAAACAGGTAACGGTAAACCGCCATCGACAGCACGATAGGTTGCGGCATATTCACCAAGGCCGGCTGGGTGAACAGCCCAATGAAAATGCGATGTTTCACCCACAACAACCAACTGCGCGCCGGAAAATACTGACGGTTCGGATGCCTGACTTGCGGGCCGATTGTGGTGAAGAGTTGCACGGCCGGATGTTACATTAGGGAGCATTTTGCATCGACGATCTGGTTTGAAGCTATCTGCGCTGCTTGCGGCGCCTCTGCCAGTTCTTTCGCAGGCGCCTCCGGCGCCCGGTCTGCCGCCCGCCGTCCACAACCTGCTTGAGGATGAAGCCCAAGCCATTCTTGACCACGCCGAGCAAGACGCGATTTCTTACAAATTCTGCCTTTTATCAATACGTTGCGGCAGATTCAAAATAAATGTGGAAAGAGTGGCGGGGAATTCGTGATAAACTCGCTTGTTGGCTGTTGGTACTATCTCGGGAACAAGCATTTACGAAGGAGTCTACAAATGCCACAAGACAAGATCGAGCCAAGGCTCCAAGCCTTCCTCGAACAGCAACAAGTTCGCGCCGAGGCCGGAATCGCCGCGGCGGCCCTGGATAAAATGGGAATCGAGGTCACAATCTCGCACTTCGAGACGATTCTGGCGGGCGAGGACAAAGAACGGGAATCCGAAATTGCCGCTTTGTCGACTAAGGTTCAGAAAAGCCAGCGCCCCATCCTGGATCAGTTGAAAAAGATCGGAGTGGCCAAGACCATCGTCCATTCGCTTACCAATGCCGTCACGGCCACATTGACGCCGTCGCAGCTTGAGAAGATTGCGCAACTTGACGAAGTGAAGCTGGTGAGGCTCGAGGCAATAGATATGGTCACTTGCATGAACGAGAGCCCGAATGTCTTCGAGCTGCCGGAAGCCCAACGTGACTTCAACGCTAACGGACGGGGGATCCGGGTCGCCATACTCGACAGTGGCGTGGACAGGAATCACCCCGCATTGCTCGGCAAAGTGGTCGACGAATTCGACGCTACCGGCGCGGGCCTCAACCCTGGCAATCATGGCACGCACGTCGGGGGGACCGTGGCCAGCAACGATCCGGTGAATCGGGGCGTTGCGCCGCAGTCGGACCTGATCAATGTCCAGGTTCTCACGGCGGGAGGCGCCGGACAGCCAGCCTGGGTCATCAACGGCCTCGACCAGGCAGTTCGCCGGGGAGCGCGTGTGGCCAACCTCAGTCTCGGCTGGAGTGAGCCATTCCACAATTGGGTGTGCAACGACGCTGATTGCATTCTGTGCCAGGCCGCCGATAACGCCGTTCGCCTGGGTGTTGCGGTCGTGGTGGCGGCCGGCAACGAAGGTCCGCCCCCGGGCGCTGTTCCGCCCTTCCGCATTCGCCATCCCGGCGCGGCCCGCAGAGTGATTACGGTTGGCGCCGTCGATAAGGCCAAGGTGCTTGCCGGATTCTCCAGCGTTGGCCCGGCCAGCGGCCGGCTCAGCCCCGCATCCGCCATCCGGTTGACAAAACCCGACGTAAGCGCGCCGGGCGTCAACATTCGTTCCACGGTGTTGGGCGGCGGCTTTGCCCCGCTAAGCGGAACGTCCATGGCAAGCCCGCATGTCGCCGGACTGGCCGCGCTGATCCTCCAAATCAACAACCGGCTCTCCCCCCAGATGGTCAAGAAGATTCTGGAAGAAAGCTGCGAGCCGATTCCTTTCACGCCAAACCAGGCTGGCTACGGGCTGATCAATGCTTATGCCGCGCTGATGCGGGCCTCCGCCACCGTGGGCATGGCCATGGCCACCGCTACCTAGAGCGGGCCGATAATGGGTTCGGCGCGGCAGGGGCTTCCTCTGCCGCGCCGGTCATTCTATCGTGAGTAGTAGAGAAACACGATGAGCTTAACGAAAGTGGAACCCAGACTGGCGGCGGAAATCGAGCGGTTAGAGCGGGAAGGCGCAACCATGCCAATCTCCGTTCTCATTCAGATTTCTCCCGAGGAACCGCTTCCGGAAACTACCACCTACCACGCCCTCGCCGCCCATCTCACCCGGCGGCTCCCCGCCATTATGGAACGGCTGAACGCAGCCGGGTTTGCCGGGACAATTAGCGACAATGTCTTGGCGTCTTCCTTGGAAGCGAGTCTCTCACCACGGCAAATCCTGGCGATTATCGATTTGCCTGCCGTGAAGCGGGTCATCTGGAACCGCCTGGACGAGAATGTGACCTGCTGACTTGGGATCGGAACCGCGCCGCCAGTTGCAAGGTTAAGGTGACCTTCTCACCGAGTCTGCCTGCCCGATGTTACATTAGGGAGCATTGTGCATCGACGATCCGCTTTGAAGTTACCGGCGCTGCTGGCGGCGCCTCTACCGGCTTTTTCTCAAACGGCTCCATCACCGGGGTTGCCGCCTGTTGTCCACAGCCTGCTCGAGGAGGAAGCGCAGGCCATCCTTGACCACGCCGAGCAAGAGTTGTCATCGAAAGAAAAGTGGGAGGCCGCGCGGCGGAAACGCCGGGACGAGCTGCGGGACATGCTGGGGCTTGATCCATACCCGCAAAGGACTCCGCTGCGGGTTCGCATTACGGGCAAACTCGATCAAGGCGACCACGTGGTGGAGAAGATCGCCTTTGAAAGCGTTCCCGGATTTTATGTGACCGCCAACCTGTATCTGCCTAAGAGCGCGCGCGGCTCATCGCCGGCGATCGTGTATGTGTGCGGGCACAGCGTAGTTCCGCAGGGCGCCAAGACTTCCTACCAGCGGCACGGCATTTCTTTCGCGCGCAACGGCTACGTGTGCATCATTCTGGATCCGATACAGATTGCGGAGGTGGCCGGTCTGCATCATGGCGTGCAGGGACTGGAAATGTATGATTGGTTTTCCAGAGGCTACGCTCCGGCCGGAGTGGAAGTGTGGAATGCGATGCGGGCGATTGATTACCTGGAAACGAGGCCCGAGGTTGACCGCGCCCGTATTGGCATGACAGGGCGGAGCGGCGGCGCGGCGATGTCGTGGTTTACCGCCGCACTGGATGAGCGGATACGGGTTGCGGCGCCGATCATGGGCAACAGCACATACCTGGCCAATTTGAAGGAGAACACGCAGAGCCGCCATTGCGACTGCATGTTTCCACTGAATTTTCACCGTCAGGAGATGGCGCATCAGGGCGCCTTGATCGCTCCGCGTCCGCTGCTGATGGCGCATGGCCGCAAAGACCTGCTGTTCCCGGTTCCCGGCTACACCAAGTGCGAGGAGATATTACGCAAGCTCTATGAAAGCTACGGCTACACGGATCGATTCCGCAATATCGTTGTCGAGACGGGTCATGAGGATTCCAATTTTCTGCGTGAATCTGTGATCCGATGGATGGATGTGCATCTGGCGGGCCGGGGTGAGCGGCCGCTCGACATGCGGTACGAGAACGCACCGGCGGATTCGCTGGTAGCGCTCCGGGGAAAGCAACCCGGCGATGCGCTGAATCCACGCATTCACTTACTGTTCCGGCCCGCTGCGTCTCCGTTGGCGCCCGGGAGCCGCGAAGCCTGGGAACAGCGCAAATCGGAATTGCAGAAGATTCTCCGAGACAAAGTGTTCGCAGCGTTTCCACAAGCTCCCGCGGAGGAAATGACTGTGAGCGGCGACAGGGCGCTGATTAACACGGAGAGGAAGCTGTCGATTGAAGCGAGGCTGCGCGCGCCCGGCGGCAGCACGAAACTGCCGCTGCTGCTGTACCTGGTCCCGGCGGGTGAGAACCCTGGAGCGACAACAACCTTCCTCAATCATGCGGGCGCCGGGACCGGCTTTGTCCAGGCGCATCTCTATGCGCGCGACTGGGCTCCGCGGCCCGTTTCCTCCACCGAGAAGCGCGACTATTACCGCAACGCGATGCACGTGGGGCGGACTCCGGATTCGATGCGGGTGTGGGATGTAATGCGCGGCGCCGCGGCGCTGGCCTCGCATCCGCGCGTGGATGCCGCTCGCATCGTGGCGGTGGGCAAGGAATCAGACGCCGGCGTTGTTCTGTACGCGGCTCTCCACGAGCCGCGCATCACCGACGTTGTTTTGGTGCGGCCAACCGTCAGCCACTGGCAGGGCCCCGTTCTGCTGAACGTGCTTCGCTACACCGATCTGCCGGAAGCGGCCGCGATGCTGGCTCCACGCCGGCTGTGGTTCTTCCACCGCATGCCGGCCGGGTATGAGATGACGCGCGGCATTTATCAGTTGACGGGCGCCGGCAGCGCGATCGGGGATTGTTTCCGGCTGAGCGATTTGCTCGGCTGAAGGTCAACGAAGACTCAGCCCGCCGTCCACCGCCAAAATCTGGCCGGTCTGGAAGTTGGAGGCACGCAGAAAAAACACCACGGCATCGGCGACTTCATCCGCCGTTCCGCCACGGGCGGCAGGCGTGGAGTTGACCATGGATTGCGCCCGTGAATCCAGGTCCCCGAATGGGATCACGCCTGGCGCAACCGAGTTCACGGTGATATCCGGCGCCAGCGCCTTGGCCAGCGCCTGAGTGAGCATGATCACGCCGGCTTTGGAGGCGCAATAGTGCGCATGTTCGGCCCAGGGCCGCAGTCCGCCCAGCGAGCTGATGTTGACAATGCGACCGCCGCCATTCCTGATCATGAGTTTCCCGGCTTGCTGGCAGCAGAAGAATACGGACTTCAGATTGACGCTGTGAATGAAGTCCCAATCGGTTTCGGTCACTTCGAACGGAGGAATGCGCGTGAAGCGGGCGGCGTTATTGACAAGGCCGTCGAGACGGCCAAACTGAGCAGCCACTTCCCCAAAGAGCCGTTCGATTTCCGGGACCGACTCGAGGTTGGCCTGAAACAAGCCGGCGGCCTGGCAATCGCGGGCCGTCTGGAGCGCCTGCTGTTCGGACTGGTAGTAATGTATGAGAACGCGCGCGCCTTCCCGAGCCAGCCTCAGCGCGATTCCCCGACCAATGCGGCGGGCCGCCCCGGTAACCAGAATCACTTTGCCGGCCAGATCACACGGTTGACTCATGAACCTGCACCTCTTCCGGACCGGCGGTTTCTTCCGGCGGCTTCGGGAGGCGTCCGCTCAGATCGAGCGAAAGCCAGTAGATCGCCGTCATGGAGCTGAGAGCGCCCGACCAGACGCCGATGGTGCGCGGACTGAACTTCTGGCTGGCGATGCCGGCCGCGAGCATGGAAAGCATCATCACGCCCCAGGTTAGCGTTTCCAGCGTGGAGAAGACGCGCCCACGGTACTCGTTGGAGACGTGGCGGAGCAACTGCGAGAAATTGAGCACGCTGGTGACGCCTACCGCCGTGCGCGAGATGCCCATGAACAGGAGCGCGAGCGTGAAGCTCTGCATCTGGCTGAACACGATGTAAGTGGCGCCATGGATCAGATAGCAGATAGCCACCGCGCGTTTGTAGGCTTCAAAGCTCAGCCTGGGCCCAAGCCGGTGGGCGATCACGCCGCCAACAACGAGTCCCATGCCGCCAAAGCCCCACAGCGTCCCGATACCAGCGGCTCCTTTGTGGAATACATTCTCGCCGAAGAGGCTGAAGAGAATCTGGGCCGCGCCGCCGCCGGAGGCCCAGCCCATATTCACCACGGCAATGCCCAGCAACAGGGGAACGCCACGCATATAGCGGAGCCCCTCGGAATACTCGTGAAGCGGTCGCGCGGGTGATTTGGCGTGGGCGGCCGGACGCGCGCGGAAGCTGCCCCCGGAGATCTGAAGCTGCCAGATACACCAGGCCGAGAAGAGAAACGACATGGCGTTCAGGAAGAATGCCCAGTGAAAACCGAATTGCATGACGCTGGCTCCGCCGAGCATTGCGCCGACCGCGAGCGTGGTCCATTGCGTGGTCTGGGTCAGGGAATTGGCCGCGTGGAGCTGCTCGCTGGTGGTGATTACCGGAAGAATGGAGGCGCGGCCGCTGGTAAAGAACGGTGACGCCATCATCAGCAGCGCGCTGAGCAGGTAAAGCATGGCGGCGCTGCCGGAGCCGGCGGTGGCAATGAAACCCAGCGCCACGGCGGCGCGGACGAGGTCGCTGGCGATCATGATACGCTTGCGGTCCATGCGGTCAAGCAGCACACCAGCCAGCGGTCCGGCGAGAATCGCGGGAATGGCGCGCGCCAGCAAAACTCCGGTCACAACCAGGCCCGAGTTGGGATGCTGCACGGCAAGGCCGAAGACGGCGATGTTGTTAAAGTGATCGCCGATTTCGCTTACCACCTGGGCGGCCCAGGTATAACGGAAGTTGCGATTCTCTTTGAGAACCTGAAGAAGGTCCGCCATCAGCTTCGCTCCGTGAGGTAGACGCCGGTCAAGACCAGGGAACCGCCGGCGACCAGCGAGCTGCTGATCACGTCACCGAGGAACATAACGCCGAGCGCGGTCGCCATCACCGGTTGCAGGTAGCCGAAGCTGGAAACGCGAGAGGCGGGAATGTGCGTGAGCGCGTAGTAAAAGATCAGGTAACAAAGCGCGGAAGGGAAGGCGGCCATATAGAGCAGACTGAGCCAGGCAGGGACGCTGACGCCGGAAAAGGAAAACCGCTCCCAATGCCAGGCCACGACGGGCAGAAGAAACACTCCACCGCCCAGGTAAGCGAAGGTATTCACCGTGAGGCCTCCGTGCCGCTTAGTCAGCCTTTTTCCAATGACGGTGAAAGCGGCGAACGTAGCGCCGGCGGCGAGGATCAGCACATCGCCAGCCAGAGTGGCATGAGCGCCGCCGCCTCGGGACAGTTGCAATACTCCAATGCCGCCAAGCGCCACCGACATGCCGAGGATTCGCCGCGCGGTGAGCGGTTCCTGCCCCATGGCCGCGGCGATGAGCAGCACCATCAGCGGGGTGAGGCCGAGCAGCACGGAAGCATGTCCGGTGCTGGTGCGATCCAGTCCGGAGAGAAAGAAGATCTGGTTGCCGGATACACCGATGGCGCCGAGGATAAGCAGCATCGGCAAGTCGCGCGAGGTCCACCGCTGCTGGTCGAGTTCTCTGCCTTTCCACCAATACAGCGGCAGCAGCAGGACCCCGGCGAGCATGGCGCGCAGGCTCGCCGCCAGCAGCGGCGGAATTTCCTTGAGAGCGATCCGCGCAATAACGAAATTAAGCGCCCAGAAGAACACCATCAGGCAAAGAAGCGCGTAGAGCCGCCTCATTGATGGCTTGCTACCGTCCTCCTCCTTCAAGCGATGGTTTCCTCCCGCACCGTGATCTCTTTGAGGAACGGCATGTCGAGCGGATAGCCGAAGCCGTGCTCCTCGCGCACGCCGATGGTTCCTTGCGCGCTCACTTCCACACACGGGGAGATGATGTCGCGCTTCCAGTAGCGTTTGCTTGCCGAGACGTCGCCGGGAAGCACGAAATTGGGAAGCGTGGACAGAGCGATGTTGTGCGCGCGGCCGATGCCCGATTCGAGCATGCCGCCGCACCATACCGGAATGCCGGCGGCTTGCGCCACGTCGTGAACACGCTTTGCCTCGGCGAAGCCGCCCACACGGCCGAGCTTGATGTTGATGATGCCGCACGCCTTCATTCGAATGGCCTGCGCGGCCTGGTGCGCCGACCGGATGCACTCATCCAGACAAATGGGAGTCTGTAAAGCCGCCTGCAGCGGCACATGGTCGATGATTTCATCGTGCGCCAGCGGCTGCTCGATCATCATGAGGTAGAATTCATCGAGCCGGCGCAGGTGTCCGATATCGGCAAGCGTGTAGGCGCTGTTGGCGTCGGCCATCAGCTTGATGGATGGGAAGGCGCGCCGCACTTCACGGATCACGTCCACGTCCCAGCCGGGCTTGATCTTCATTTTGATGCGCTGATAGCCCGCCGAGACTTCCGTTTCGATTTTTTCCAAAAGCTGTTTGACGCTGTCTTGAATGCCTATGGAAACGCCGCAGGGGATCTCCCGCCGCGCTCCGCCGCCGATGCGCTTCCATAACGGCTCTCCGGCAAGACGAGCCTCCAGGTCCCAGCAAGCCGTTTCCAGCCCGCCGCAGGCCATCTTGTGCCCGCGGATATGGGCGGTGCGCCCGCCCACTTCGGCCGCGCAGGCGAACTCATGCCGCAACACGCGCGGGGCGATGAAGTGCCGCAGCAGCAGCCAGGCGGACTCCGTCCATTCTTCGTTATAAAAAGGATTCTCGCCGGCGGCAACTTCGCCCCAGCCGGAAATGCCGCCACTTTTTACTTCGACCAGCACCATGCGGCGCTCAAAAGTGCGCCCAAAGCTGGTTTCAAAGAAATGCACGAGCGGCATGTGAATCTCGCGCAACACAATCTGATCAATTTGAAAGGACATAACAATGGATGAGGATCAGCTCTCCCCTGGACCTCCAGCCAGGCGGCCAAACAGATAGACGCCGTGATCGCCGGTTTTTTCAAAACCGGTCACGGCAAGGCCGTTCCGAAAATGTTCGAGGAATCCTTCCCTTACCTGGGATTGGATTTCACGCGCCTGGTCCGGGTCCGCGGCACGCAGATCCGCAATGTTTGCGGGAACCACGATGCGGGCTTCCGAAGCAGGGCGGACGTGCTCATTGCCGCCGATGATCGCCAGAACGCGGGGCGCCATCAACCACCATTCGGCCACGCAGCGGTCGGTCGGAAGACCGCCGTGCAGATGGCTCGACGTAGTGCCGTACTGGTTGGGGACAAAGCGCTGCACGATCACTCCGAGGCGCTCGATGTTGAAGTAGGCGTTCTTCAGCTCGAGCGGGTCGAAAGTCCATTCCACAAGGGGAATTCCCCGTTCGAGGGCCTCTTCGCGCTGTTTCAATTTCAGCCTGCGGCCCAGGCCCCGATCTTGGTATTCGGGCAACGTCCCCAACATGTGGCTGTGAATGTAGTGAGTGCCGTCGGCCTTGATTCCGGGGATGGCGATGAGAAAGGCCACCATACGCCCGCGGTCGAAAGCGCCCAAGGTTTGTCCACCCACCTTGTTCGCCACCACAAAGAGCCGGCGTGGCAGCAGCTCGATATCGGCGAAGCCCCAGATCTGTTTTTGCAGTTGAACGGCTTCCTCGAATTCGTCAATACTTTGAAGCACGCGCGCTTCAATCACAGCGACTTGGCCTCCTGCCACAGAGCCTCCATTTCATCGAGTGTGGATTGAGCGAAACTACTGCCCTTTTGGGCGAGTCCCCGTTCTACATGAGCAAATCGGCGGCGGAACTTCGCGTTGGTTGAACGCAAGGCCTGCTCGGGATCGACTTTGAGAAATCGCGCCAGATTGACGATGGTGAACAGCAGGTCGCCGACTTCGGATTCGATGTCGTCCTGCCGCTTGCCGGTTCGCGCACAATCCAATTCGGCCAGCTCCTCGTGCACCTTGGCGGTTACCTGAGAGATGTTTTCCCAGTCGAACCCGGCTCCGGCCGCCTTGGAGCTGATCTGTTGCGCCTCGACGAGGGCGGGCATCGCCCTTGGAATGCCGTCGAGCAGGCCGGCCGGCGGTGCGCCGCGCACCCGTTTTTCTTCGGCTTTGATCTCATCCCAGCGCGCTTTCACCTCGTCCGGCGTCCGCGCGCCGCCATCCGCAAACACGTGCGGGTGGCGGCGGATCAGTTTTCCGCAGATGGCGTCGAGAGAATCCTCGATGGCAAACAGCCCCTGCTCGCGGGCCATTTGGGCGTAGAAGACGGCCTGCAATATGAAATCGCCCAATTCTTCCGACAGCGCGCGCCAGTCGCGGTTGTCGATGGCATCGAGCACTTCGTAGGTTTCTTCGAGAGTATATGGCTTTATCGAGTCGAAGCTCTGCTCGCGGTCCCAAGGGCAGCCGCCTGGGGCGCGCAGCCTGGCCATAATCTCAACGAGCTGTTGAAAGCGTTCACCGGGAATGGGCGCGGAATTCGCCATAACTTCATAGGCAGTGTAACTTTATCGGGAGGGGCGGAATAGATCCAGTTTATCACAGCCTCTAAGGTAGGCCCGCCCGCGCCACGTCGCGTGAAGTCTGAGAGCGAAGAAAAGCAATCAGATCGGTGAGTTCGGTTCTGCTCAGCACGTCCTCATACCCTTCCGGCATCAGCGAAACGGGCGCGTGTCCCATCTTCCTGATGTCTTTGCGCGGGATGCGGACTTCATCGCCCGGTCCGGTGATCAGCAGAACGGCCTCGGGGGTGTTTTTCCCAAGCACTCCCGAGTAGACCTCCGCGGCGGTCTCCACTCGATAAACTTCGTGGCCTGGAACGAAACTCTCGCTCGGCAGGATGATAGCCTCAAGCAAATCGTGCGGAGAACGGATGGCTCCGATCGACGTCAGATCCGGCCCCACGTTTCCCCCCGTTACGCCTATGGTGTGACACCCGCCGCAACCGGATTTGGATCCGAAGAAAATCTCCCTGCCTTTGTTCGCATCGCCCCGCGCGGCCAGTACGGATTGCAGATTGGCGAGTCTCTTCAGCCGCTGCGAGCGACCGGACTCCATCCGCCCCAGCAGCGGCTTCGCCAAGGATTGCACGGCGGCAGGTAAACGGGCAGCGATCTGTTTGACACGCTGCTCCCCTACCGTCCCGAGCGAAGACTCAATTCGCTCGAGCGCCTGAATCAAGGCGAATCCGGCCTCTTCGCTCACCGGTCCCCGAAATGCATCCAGAAGATTCGGAAGCACCAGCGGGTCGGCTTCCGCCAAATGACGCCGCGCGATCTCCACCAGTTGCGATTCTGTAAAGCGGGACCGGCCCAGCAATTGCGCCGCAGCAAGTTTAACGCTCGCCTCCACTTTCGGGCTGACGCGGCCGATCATGTAGCGGAAGTGAGATTCGGGAAGCGGCGCCAGGCGGGGTGAAAGCGCACTGAGGGCCGCAATGCGCGCCTCGTCGGGCTGATCAGAAGCTTCGGCCAGTTCCCTAAGGCGGCTGTCAAACGAGGTAAGGCCGCGCGCGCGGATCAAGCCGGCCGCGCGCACGCGCACCTCCGCGCGGGAGTGTGCAAGCAACCGGAGAATACCGGCGTTCCAGGCATCGGGGAACTCTTTCAACGGACACCTTTCCACAGCCTCGATGAGCAGCGTCTGACGTTCCGCATCCAGAGACGTGCCGCCGAGCGCTCCCGCGATTACCGTTTTCATCCGATCGCCACCGCAGAAGGTAACCATTGCTTCGCCGATCAACGCCGCTTCGCTCTCCGAGTGATGCGGTTGCCTGAGCCGCGATTCCAAGGCCAGCGCCAGCTCCGGACTCCACGCGGCGTGGCGCGAGATTACCCACAACGCCGCGCGGCGCAACTCCGCCTCCTTCGATGCGAGCAACCCGAGCGCGTGAGAGGCACGGATGGGGCTGCCGCGCATTTGATCGAGCGCGATTAAACTCGCTTTTCTCACGGCAGGCGAGGAATGGCTCAGAGCCGCCAGCAGCGCCGGAGCATCGGCAAGCTGAATCAGCGAGTAGATGATCGAGTGCTCCAGAAACCGGTCCGCCGGATGTACAGCGGCTTCGAGCAGCGCGCCGGCCGCGCGCTTGTCACCGATCTGTCCTAATGCCGCGGCGGCCTGCCTGCGAACAAACGGCTCATTCTTGCCGAGCATCTCAATCAAAGCCGGAACGGCCATGGCATCCCGGGTCATCCCGGCCATACGCGCGGCGGCCTGGCGGACCTCCGCCCGGGAGTCGGCGAGAGCTTCTCTCACCTCCCGGAGCGCGTCCGGCGTTCCGATTCTCGCCAGGGCGAACACGGCCGAGCTGGCCCCACGCAGCGTGCCGGCGCGCGTCCTCATCAGCGCCAGCCCGGAGACACTGTTCCTGCCAGCCTCCACAAGCGTTTCGACCGCTTTGTCGTGAACAAACGGGCGCGGATCGTCAAGCAGGTCCGCGCTCCAGGCTTCGATCTTTTCCCCGCGCGCATCTGCGACGGCTGTCCCGTTGCGGCGGACACGGTACAGCATCCCTTTCACATCCGGCTTGGCCGACCTTGAAAGCGGACATCCGTGAATGAACCATGCGCCAGTGTCGATCACCAGCAGGCTTCCATCGGCGTCTTCCATAACATCGGTGGGATGCAGATCCGGATCCGATGACACGAAGAAATCTTCGTCGTCGGTCTCAAACGTCGTCCCTTGCCGGCGCACCTTGTGACGGCCCACGCGGTGCGCATTAAACTGGGCGCTGAAGAGATTCCCCTGAAACTGGCCGCCGAAGCTGCCGCCGCGGTAGCGCAGCAGGCCGGAAGGCGCGATGCGCGCAAATTTCGTCATCACCGGCATGAGGTCTCCGGTGCGCTGGAATTCTTCCATGGCCGGATGCGGCTTGGGATATACGCCGCCTTCCACAAAGTGCAAAATAGCGTCACGCTGCCCGTTGGCCGGGTCCTGAAAGTAAGTCATCGTTCCGAACATATCCCCGGCTTCGGTAAAAACCACTTCCACGGGATTGTCGAACCCGCCGCCTGCAAACTCTTCCAAACCGGTCCCATCAGGACGCACACGCCAGATGCGCGAGGCCTTGCCTTCAAATGAGCGCCCGTCCCTGGTCCTGATCTTGAACCCGTGGCGGCCATCGGTGAGGTAGAGCCACCCGTCCGGACCCAGGAACGGGCCATGAAGGCTCGCCGCATTCGCCGACAGGTTCCAACCTTCCACGACGACTTCCCTGACGTCGGCGACGCCGTCGTTATCGGTGTCCGCAAAGCGGTAAAGCTGCGGCGGAGCAGCCACGTAAAGGCTCCCACGATACCAGACCGCGCCGGCTGGCAATGTGAGTTTGGCGGCGAAAGTTGTGCTCGTGTCGTAGACTCCGTCGCCGTCAGTATCCACCAGGCGGCTGACGACGTAATTCGGATCGGCCGTCATTTCCGGCGTCTTCATCGTTCTGCCGGACGATTCGCATATGTACAAGACACCGTCGGGAGCGATCGTCCCGAGCATGGGATAGTTCACCAGACCGGGCGTGACTGCCGCTTCCACCCGGAACCCGGCGGGAACGCGGATCGAGTGCAAGCCCTTCGGCTCCTGCGAGGTTGGCCGCGGCAGCCATCCCGATTTCCACACGAGAACCGCCGCGGCTGCCAGCGGAATGGCTGCCAAGAGCAACTTCTTCGTCTTCGTCCGTCTTCGTATCATCGGCGTCCAAGCGGCTACAATCAAGTAAGAGAAACATTATAGAATGACCGCCGAGTTGCTTGAATCGGCCAGCCAGGCCGTGAAACTGGCGCTGGAAAAAGGTGCGCACGGCGCCGAATGCACGATCGGCGAAAGGTCGGAATTTTCCGCATCCGTTCGCATGGGCGAGCTTGAAAAACTCACGCAAGCCGGTTCACGCGCCGCCGGAATTCGCGTCCTCATCAGCCGTTCGGCCGGATCATCCTACACTTCCGACCTGACACGCGAGGGGCTTCAGTTGATGGTCTCCTCGGCGATCGATCTGGCGAGGGTAACCTCCGAGGATCCGCACGCCGGCCTTCCCGATCCCGATGAGATGGGCGAATGGAAAGGCGATTTGAATCTGTATTCGCCATCCATCACCGAACTTGACACCGAAGAGCGCGTCCGCCGCGCCACAGCCGCCGAACGAGCCGCGCTCGATTTCGATCCCCGCGTGGTCAACAGCGAAGGGGCCTCATACGGCGCGTTCCGCGGCACGCGCTTCTTTGCGAACTCCCACGGATTCACCGGCTCCTACCAGTCCAGTTCCTGCTCGCTTTCGGCAGTCCCGGTCGCAAAAGACAACGGGGCGATGGAGCGCGATTATTGGTACGCCATCGCACGTGGCCCGCATGCTCTGGAATCGCCCGAGTATATCGGCCGCAAAGCCGCCGAGCGCGCGCTTCGCCGTCTGGGGGCGCGCAAAGTGGCCACTCGCAAGGCTCCCATCGTCTTTGAACCCCGCACGGCACGTTCTTTGCTCGGCGATATTTTCGATTCGGTGGCCGGAGACTCCATCTATCAGCAGGCCTCCTTTCTGGCCGGCAAGCTCGGCCAGCAGGTTGCCTCCTCAGTCTTGACGGTGGTTGACGATGCAACCATACCTGGCCTGTTCGGCTCCCGCCCCTTCGATGACGAAGGGGTACGCTCCCGCCGCACCGTTATTATCGGAAATGGGGTGCTTCAGAGCTACCTGCTCAACAGCTACACGGCGCGCAAACTCGGAATGAAGACCACCGGCAGCGCCTCGCGGGGCGTCACCGGGAACAGCTCCGTCGGCCATGGCAACTTCTTCGTCGAGCCGGGACCAGATACGCCGGACGCCGTGATCGGTTCCGTCAGCGAGGGCTTCTATGTTACCGAGCTCATCGGCAGCGGTGTCAACACCGTCACCGGCGATTACTCGCAGGGCGCGGCCGGCCTCTGGATCGAAAACGGGCAACTCACCCACGCCGTCTCGGAAGTGACCATAGCGGGCAATCTCCGCGACATGCTAAAAAATATCGAGGCCGTCGCCAATGATCTTGAATTCAGAGGCTCAGTGGCTTGCCCGACTCTACTCATCGGAGAGATGACCATCAGTGGCCAATAGCGAATCCAAACCCCTGCTGAGCATTTCGGTTGTCTTTCTCATTGCCGTTTGCATTGCAGCGGCGGGTTTGGTTGGATACCTGAACCGGACCTCATGGACGGCTGCCCGGGCGCCAGTTCTCACGAGCGACGCGAAGTCATATGTTCGTCACCTAAACCTTTCCAACGTCGAGATGTCGGCCATTCAGAATGCCCTTGGGCAGGAAGTCGTCGAAATTGTCGGCAACATAACCAACAGCGGCAATCGCCACTTGAATTCCGTGCTCATCCATTGTGTCTTCTACGATTCTTACGGCCAGCTCGTGCTTCGCGAGCGCGTCGAAATCGTCCGCACACGCCTGGGCGGGCTTTCACCGGGCGCGACCAAACCGTTCCGGCTCCCCTTCGATAATCTTCCGCAAAGTTGGAACCAGGCGATGCCCCAACTGGTAATCGCTGAAATCCAATTCGGCTGAGTACGGATCCTCTGCATGGCCCGACTGCTTCTCGTCGATGATGACATGGACCAACTGGAGGCGCGCCGTCTGCTTCTGGAGGCCGCCGGCCACGAAGTCCGCCCGGCCGCCACTGCGGTGGAGGCCCTGTCGCAGCTCGAAGCCACCCGCCCGGAGACGGTTGTCATGGACCTGCGTTTGCCGCGGGTGGAAGATGGCATCGCTTTGATCCGCAGTCTGCGCCAACAGGCGCCCCAAACCCGCATCGTCGTCCTCTCCGGCTGGCCCGCCGATCTGTCCCGGCTGCCCGAAGCCGCGATGGTCGATCACCTGCTGGCCAAACCCGTCCAATCCAAACGGCTGCTCGATCTCCTAGGCAGAATCGCGGTCTGCCTGCTCTCTTTTGCACCATGGCTCTTCGCCGAACAGGGAAAGAACGCGTTTCCATTCTCTCTAGACAACGCCGGCGAGGTGGTAGCCGAGCTTGATCTAACCGCGCCCGGCGCCGACTGGGGCCGGCCCGGCCGCGAATCGGTGCTGGCGGTAGTGACCGTCGATGACACCCGCAAACAGCACGTCATGGTCTACGCCGGGTCCGAGCGCCACCGGTACCCGGTTTTCTTAGGCCCACTCGAGGCGGGACCGCACCAGCTTCGCATCGAGCGCCACAACGAGTATTCCGCCCGCGGGATCCCGCTTGAGATTCATAAGGTGGACTTCCGCCCCATAAAACCCACGGACGCCGATTACCTGGTGATCGCGCACGCGCCGGTGATTCACGGCCGGCCAAACACCATAGGCAAGTTCAGCGACACCCCGCTTCTGGCCTATGCCGAACGCCTGCCCGACAATTCTTTGCGCTACAGCGTCATCTTTTCAAATGAAGACGGCGGCACCTCAACGCGCGGCCTGATGGCCCGCTGGGGCCGCGCTACCGACATCGAGCATGTGTACCATGTTTGGCTCGATCCGTCGGGCAAGCCGCTTCGCGCCCAGATCCAGACGCGCAATCACAAGGATGTCGCTTTCCAAGGAAAGCAGGAAGGCTTGCATCCGCTGCTGGGCGTCGTTACCGACAACAACATGGTGGATAGCATCCCCATCGGAGCCGTCCGTTTCCAGCCCGCGCCCATACTGGTCGATCTGAACGGCTCATCGCGCGAGCGTGTGATGGATGAGCATCCGGCCACTCACCTGATCAGCTCGCGGGAACTTGAGCGGGAAGGGAAGCTGCGCCGCTACGGAACCATCGACGGCACAAAGATCAGCGCCCCGGAGAATTATCTTTACGTGGAGATGCGCATCGTGAACAAGGAGTCGCGCCTCGCCGTGCTCGTTCGATTGGAGGGGGAAAACTTCTGGCGCAGCTCTCATCTGGGCTTCCACGACCTGGCGATCGAGCGCAGCGGCTGG
>Ga0187893_10004872_pt1 | contig 24931 bp, 19 predicted proteins | sample MA1701074metaG_FD_139574 | JGI IMG/M metagenome (GOLD analysis project Ga0187893, IMG submission 139574) | White microbial mat communities from a basaltic lava cave in the Kipuka Kanohina Cave System on the Island of Hawaii, USA - MA170107-4 metaG ... | reverse complement strand
TGGCGCATCATGAGCGGCCTCCTTGAATCAGCTGAAGGTAAACGTCTTCGAGCGAGGGCCGCTTCAACCGCAAGTCGGCGAGTTGAGCGCCCGACGAGCGCAACGCATCCGCGAGACCGACAATCGCCGCGGTTGGATCGGAGGTGCGATAGCGCAACAGCGATCCATCGCGGCCTTCGAAGGTGGCCTGCGGCACCAGTCGCGACGGATCGCCGGCGCCGTTGACCTCCAGCCACAACGTGGATGCGCCGGCCGCACGCGCCAGCAACTCCAGCGGCGTGCCGTCCGCCACCACTTGACCGGCCGAGAGGATGATCACCCGGTCGGCCATCGCTTCAATCTCGTCGAGATAATGCGACGACATCAGGATCGTCTTGCCATCTCGCTTCAAGCCGCTGAGGATGTCGTGGATGGATCGCCGCGCCACCGGATCGAGGCCCGAGGTCGGCTCGTCGAGGATGTAGAGATCCGGATCGTGCAGCATCGCCATGGCAAGGGCGAGGCGCTGGCGCTGTCCACCGGACAGCGTGCGCACCAACGCCCTGGCCTTGTCCTCCAGATCCACGCGCGTCAGCACATCCTTCGCGGGCCGTGACTTCGGGTAGAGCGCGGCGTACAAACGCAGCGTCTCCATCACGGTGAGCTCGTTCATGAATGCCGTGGACTGGAGCTGGACGCCAAGCCGCGCCCGCAAGGCGCCGGACGCGCGCGCGGGATCGAGACCAAGGACGCTCACCGATCCCGACGTGGCGATCCGCAACCCCTCGAGGATCTCGACGAACGTGGTCTTGCCGGCGCCGTTCGGACCTAGCAGGCCGATGATTTGGCCGCTCGATTCGATGGTGAGATCGACGCCGCGCAGCGCGTGAACGGCGTCGTAGGATTTCGTCAGCGCTGCGACTTCGATGGCTGCCATGGCGCCAATCGTGCGCCTGGGGTGGGGCCCGAGGGAAGTGGCTCCCGTCAACGTCGCGAGGTGACACTTGTCAGGCCCTTGCCGCGCTGCGTTGCTTTGGCATTCCAACCTTATACGTCCGAAAATCATCAAACGGCGCGCATGGATACTCTTATCCGCGACCTTCGCCACGGTTTTGCCCGCCTGATCCGCGACCGCGGTTTTGCCGCGGTCACAATCCTGACGCTGGCGCTGGGCATCGGCGCCAACGCGGCGGTCTTCAGTCTCGTGAGGGCGACGCTGCTCGGCCCGCTGCCCTACGGCGACGCCGAAGGGCTGATGTCGATCTGGGGCCCGGACCGCGCCGAGGCGACGCACCTGTCGTTGCAGGAAGTGGTGAACTACGCGCGCCAGTCGCGGAGCTTCGCCGACGTCGCCGGCTATCAGGAATTCGACGGCAGCTTTACCGGCGGACAAGAACCAGAGCTGGTTCGCGGCGGGTCGGCGACACCGAATCTGTACGATGTCGTGCGATCGCCGGCGCTGATCGGGCGGACGTTTGGTCCTGCCGACACCGAAGGCGGATCGAGCGATGTGATTGTCATCAGCCACGGATTGTGGCAACGCCGTTTTGGTGGCGATGCCGCGATCGTGGGGCGTTCGGTTCAGGTGAACGGCCGCGCGCGCACGATCATCGGCGTCATGCCGGCGACATTCAAGCTGCCGAACGACTACGCTTCGCTGCGTCCCACCGAAGCGTGGATTCCAGAGGTGGTGAACCCTGCAAGCCTCGGAGCGTGGGGGTCGCGATCGTACTCCGGACTCGCGCGGGTCAGAGACGGCGTGAGCCCGGGGCAGGCGTCGAGCGAGTTGCCCGTGATCGCCGCAGGGTGGGTGAAGGCCGGTTACGTCCGCTCGCTTCCGGACGGCAGCCTCGGCGCGCTGGCGCGACGGGTGATCCCGGCGCAAGAGTTCATCACCGGCGGCATGCGGAACATGCTGCTCATCCTGTTCGGATCGGTTGCCTTCGTGTTGCTGATCGCCTGCGCGAACGTCGCCAACCTGCAGTTGGCACGTGCGGAGGTGCGGCGGCGCGAGGTCGCCATGCGTGCCGCCCTCGGCGCGGAGCGGCGACACATCGTGCGGCAACTGCTCACCGAAAGCGTGATGCTGGCCGTCGCCGGCGGGATCGCCGGTGTCGCCGCCGCGTGGGCAGCCTTGCAGGTTGTCGTCGCGCTCCGGCCGGCGAATCTGCCCCGCATCGACGAAACCTCTCTCGACACCACCGTCCTGATGTTCACCGCCGCCATTTCGGTGGGCACCGGCGTGCTGTTTGGATTGTTGCCGGCGTGGCAGCTCTCGAAGCCCGACATCACCGGCATACTCAAAGACGGCGGCCGCGGCACCGCCGGCGGCACACGTCAGCTTGCCCGGGGCGCGCTCGTGGTTCTACAACTCGCCTCCTCTGTGGTGCTGGCCCTCGCGGCCGGGCTGCTGATTCGGAGCCTGATCGAACTGAACCGGATCGATCTCGGGTTCAACACCAGCCACGTGCTGACGGCGCAGGTGCAGGTGCCGGCCGCCAGCTATCCGCAGCCTGCGGACGTGGTTCGATTCCATCGCGACGTCACCGATCGGGTGGCGCAGATCCCCGGCGTCCGCGCCGCCGGATCGGTGCGCGTGCTGCCTCTCGCGCGCAGCATCGGCGACTGGTCGATCAAGATCGAAGGCCGTCCGTACGTGCCTGAGGAAAACCCGAATGGCGACTACCAGGCAGTGACGCCAGGCTACTTCGAGGCGATGCAGCTCACGCTGGTTCGCGGCCGCTTCCTGAATCGCGGCGATCGCGAAGACGCGATGCCCGTCGCGGTGATCAACGACACGATGGCGGCGCGCTACTGGCCGGGTGAAGACGCGATTGGCCGTCAGTTCATGATGGGCACCGACGACAAACCGTGGCTCACCATCGTCGGCATCGTCGGCACCGTGCGTCATAACGCCGTCGTCGAGGCGCCGCGCGCGGAGATGTACATCGCGCACGCGCAACTGCCCGGACACATCCGGTCGGCGCCGCGCGGTATGACACTGGTGATCAAGACCGACGGCAACCCACTGGCGATCAGCGGCGCGGTCCGCGACGTCGTCCGCGCGCTCGATCGCAACCTTCCGGTCTCCGATATTCGGACGATGGATGCCGTTGCGGCCTCGGCGCTCGCGCAACCGCGCTTCGTCACGTTCCTGCTTGCGATTTTCGCGGCGGCGGCGTTGACGCTGGCGGCGATCGGCATCTACGGCACGATCTCCCTTCTGGTGTCGGAGCGCACACAGGAGATGGGCATTCGTCTCGCGCTCGGCGCCGATCGGCCGACGATCCTGAAACTCGTGCTCGGCCAGGGTTTCGTGCTCATCGCGATCGGCTTGACGGCGGGGCTCGCCGGCGCAGTGATTCTCACGCGCGCGCTCTCAGGACTGGTCTACGGCGTTGGCACGCTCGATCCACTGACGTTCGTCGCGGTGCCCGCAATCCTGTGCGTGATTGCGCTCGTAGCCTGCTTTGTTCCAGCGCGGCGCGCCGCATCACTGGACCCCATTACGACCCTAAGGCAAAGTTAAGAGAGCTGAACTCCTCTGATAGGGTAAGCAGGACCCGGAGGCGCCACCGGCATATGATTGCCGTGTTGCGCCTTTTCTCTTTTCTGATCGTATCCGCGGCTCTCGCCGCGTGCTCCGGCGGTGGCTCTGCGTCGCCGGCCGCGCCCACGCCACCCGTAAGTACAGGAGCGCCGCCGTCTTCCGGACCATTTGCCGACAGGTAACACGGTGACGATCACCGCCACCGGTATGACCCCGCTCGATATTTCGATTAACGTCGGGCAACGTGTCGCGTTCGTCAACAACGACTCCCGTCCACATAATCTCGTCGGTGGAAGAGATCCGGCCACACCGGATTGCCCGGAAATAACGGTGGCTGGATTCATCACGCCAGGACAGCGTGCCGAAACTGGAGTCTTCACCCGCGCGCACACCTGCGAGTATCACGATCACACCATGATGGGGCCGGCATTTCAGGGCGAATCATCATCCGTTGATGCGCCGCACGGCCGTCATCGTCGCGCTCCTGGTAATACCGGCAGCATCGGCGCTGGCCCGGCAGGACCCGCCTTCGCTCACCACACAATTCAGCGCGAACTCCGGCGAGGCCTCGCCGGCGGGTCCCCAGCATCAACACGACGCGACGTCAGCGGGTTGGCAATGGGCCGTCGAGGCCACCGCGTTCGGCGGTTACAACTACCAGTACCGCAAGTTCAGGGACTTCGACGAGGTCGAATCGCAGAACTGGCTGATGGGCACGCTGTCGAAATCGTTCGGCAGTTCTTCCCGCTTGCGGATCGACGGCATGTTCTCGTTCGAGCCGTTTACGCTGCGCGACATCGGCTCGCCGCAAGTGTTCCAGACCGGCGAGACGTTCAACGGCGGGCCGCTGATCGACTATCAACACCCGCACGACCTGATCATGAACCTGGGCGCGGAGTATTCGCGCTCGGTGGGCGCGACCACCGTATCGCTGCAGGGCTACATCGTCGGTCCGGCGCCGATCGGTCCACCGGTGTTCATGCATCGCGCGTCGGCCGCGGAGAACCTCCTGGCGCCGCTCTCGCATCACAACCTCGATGCCACGCACATCACGCCGGGCGTCGTCGCGATGGGTCTCGCCTGGAAAGGCTTCAAGATCGAAGCCGGCACGTTCCACGGGCAGGAGCCGGACGAGAATCGCCTCGATCTCGACGTGTCGAAACTCGATTCCTACAGCACACGGGTGTCGTGGGCCGGCGGTCCCTGGCACTTTCAGGTCTCGGGAGCGGATCTGAAGACACCCGAACGCAAGTCGCCGTACGACGCCACGCGCATCACAGCATCGGCGTCGTACTTCCGTGGTGATCTCGATCGATCGCCTGGCTCGCCGCGGCAGGACAGAACCGCGAGGTGTTCGGCAATCTCGAGGCCCTGATGTTCGAGATCACCCGCCGGTTCTCGCCACATGTGTTCTTCGCGCGCGCCGAGGCGGTCGCCAAAGACATTCTCGACGCCGGCTTTCACCCGATCGGTGTCGCGCATACGCATCGGCAATCGCAAGTGAGCGCGCTCACCGTGGGGTCTCTGCGCGACCTTGCTTCGCGGCGCTGGGGCAAGGGTGGGGGCTGGCGGTGACGTGACGGGGTATCTCACTCCACGTAACCTCGGCTCGGCATACGGGTCACCGGTCTCGTTCCACCTCTATCTTCGATACCGGGCCGCGTTTCCCGAGACTGCACAGGGTCTGCGCCCACATCACGGCCGTTGATCTGAAGGGGGCACTCGACGCAAGATACGTTGCCCCCCTCATGGCATTGAACGCGGACACCCTCCGTGACGCGACGGGCAGCGCGCGCCCGGCCATGTGGCCGAAGGTCCGCCCGGTCGTGCTGCGACTGCCGGTCGCCGCCCGAATCGTGATACTGGCGCTCTGTTTCCGCGTCACCGGCGCCACTGTTGGTTTCATCTCCAACGTCGCGATACCCGATTATCAGGATCAGGGCATTACGGTGTTCGAGCGGCCCAACCCGTTCTGGGATCGCTTCGCGCGGTGGGATTCCGGCTGGTATTACGGCATCGCCTCGGGCGGCTACAGCTACGTGGAGGGCGGCCGCAGCAACCTCGCGTTCTTCCCGCTCTATCCGCAGCTGATGGGCACGGCGGGCCGGATACTCGGCGGCGACAAGGAAGATTTCTATATTGCCGGAGTTGCCATCTCGTGGGTGGCGTTTGCGATCGCGCTGGCTTTGCTCTACCGGCTCGCGCGGCTCGACATTCCACATGCCGGGGCATCACTGGCGGTGCTCTATGCCGCAATCTTCCCGTCTGCGTATTTCTTTGGCGTGGTCTACAGCGAGGCGCTGTTCTTTCTGACGCTCGTCGGCGCCGCGCTGGCGCTGCGCACCCAGCGGTGGGCGGTGGCCGCGCTGGCCACGGCGGCGATGACGGCGACACGGGTCAACGGCGTGATGTTCCTGCCGGCGCTGGCCTGGATTGGATGGAGCGCGGCTCAATCGATGCACGCCCGGCGGCGCGCGATCGCCGCCACCGCCGCCGGACTGACCGGAATCGGGGCGTACTGCGTCTTCAACTACACGATCAGCGGCAACGCATTCGAGTGGTACGACAGCATCACGCGATGGGGCTATCACCCGGGAGGAAACCCGGTTGGCGGTCTCTACGCCATCGCACACGCGCTGGTCACGCGGCCCTACTCGTTTATCGCCAACGAACCGATGGCTCCGTACGACGCGCTGAATGCCATTACCGCCGTCGCCACGCTCGCCGCGGCGCCATTCGTGTGGAGACGATTTGGCAGCGGTTACGCGGCGGTGATCATCCTCGGCCTGTTGTTGCCGCTGTCATCGGGGCAGTACGAAGGGCTTGGCAGGTACTGCTCGGTGCTCTTCCCGCTGCCGATTCTCCTGGGCTCGCTGCAAGGCGAAACACGACACCACGCGCTGATCACCGGCTTCGTTCTCTTCTACGCGCTCGGCCTCATCCTCTTCGGCAACGTTCATCCCCTGTTCTGAGCACGCCTATTCAGCAATGTATTTCCACGGCGCCTGAGGCGACTCCCGCTTCCAGATCGTGAAGAACGGAATGCGGGGCGTCTTGCCGTCCGGGCCGGGTTGGTTCGGGACGATGTAGCCGATCGTGACGCCGAAGTCGCCGCTGCGTGCGACGATGGTTTTTTCCGGGCCCCAGCTCACGGGGCTGGAACTGGGCGGCAAGCCGCTGCCAACCCCCTGGCCGATCTGATCGTTGCCGATGAGAAAGGTCGGCACGTCGGGCCCGCCGAGATTGATCGCCTCCGGATCGCCGTACTGCTTGAACGCCGGCCCAATCCCCATCTTCTGCGCATCGCGCGAGAACGCTCGCTCGACCTCGGACAGGCTGTCGCGGTAACGCTCGACGGTCGAAGCGTCCGCCGACGCCGGCGCAATTTGTTTTGGCAGCACGTAGGTATCGGCCATCGCCGGCGCGGTCTGTTTGACGATGCCGCGCTTGTAGGCCAGCACCCGCCAACCGTCTTGTCGCTTCTCCCAATACGCGAGATACTTCATCGGCGTCGTGGAACCGTCGCCGCGCTGCAGTGTCATCAGGCCGGCGGTGAAGCCGTGCAGGCCGTCACCCGACACGCTCACACGTACCGGATTCCACTCGATGCGGCCGGCGTTGATCGGATTGGCTTTGAGCGCGGCCACGGCGCTTTCCGCACCGTAGGCGATGCCGCCGGAGTGCGTCATCGCGACATCGCGCGCGAACATCGCCCCAAGTGCGCCGATCACATCTTTCTGTTTGGCGGCCCCAGCAAACGCGCGGTCCGCGGCCAACAGTTCAGCGGCCACCGCCCGAGGCGAATCTTGCGCACTCAGAGCCGGAATAGCCAGCATCACTAGCGCCGAAACGCAAATCCTTCTCATGCTGAAAGTGTTTGCCGGGGAACGCCAGAGGTGTCACTGCTGAGGTTGTGGCGAGAGATGCTCTGGTATGCTGCGCCACACGGAGGCCGTTGCATGCACCTCATCTTCGTCCTCAGCGCCGCGCTCGTCCTGCAGTCCGTCCCCACAAGTCACCCCGCCGATTTCACTGGCTCCTGGAAGTTGGTCCCGGCGCGCAGCGAATCGCCGCAGCAATCGCCACCGGTTACCGAGATGACGTTCGTGATCGAGCAGACTGCGAATCAGGTCCGTCTCGATGTAACGAGCGGCACCGGCCGCCCGATCTCGGTCATCTATCCGATCATCGCCACGCCCAGACAGCCGCTTGATCCGCCGACCGCTGATGAACGCCGCGCGTATTGGGACGGCAACCGCCTCGTTCTGGAACGCGGCGGAACGATCAGCGGACAGACGGTCTCGTCATCAAACGCCGTACTTGTCCGGGTCCCAGGCGAGTCCAAGCTCGGTGGGAGGCGCCATGTAGCCGGCCAGCGCCGAGGCCGCCACCACCGAGGGCGAGGCGAGATAGCCTTCGCCGCCGATGCCCATGCGGTTCTGCCAGTTGCGATTGAATGAGGTGATCGCGCGTTGGCCCTTGTTCAACGCGTCGCTGCCCTGCCCGAAGCAGGGTCCGCACCACGACGCGCGAATCTCGCCGCCGACGCCGCGGAACACGTCGGCGATCGATTCGCCGTTGAGCCGCGGATCGGGTCGCTCGATCGACAGCTTCACGCCGCCCGAGCCTGGGAAGACCACGAACTCCTTCCGCACCCGGGTCAGACCCTTTTGACGCGCCGCCATCAACACCAGCGCCGCCGACAGCAGGTCGTCGTAGCTGCCGTTGGTGCACGATCCGATCATCGCCTTGTCGAATTCGATCCGCTCGCGCGCCACTTCCTCTGCAGGAAAGGCGTTGCCCGGGCTGAACGGCTTGGCAATCATCGGCGCGATATCGTCGAGCCGCAGCTCCTCGTCGATCTCGAATCGCGCCTCCGCTCCGCAGGAGAAATGCGGGTACGGCAGCGTCGACATGCCCTTGGCGCGATACCACCCGTAGGTGATCTCGTCGGGCGCGAAGATCCCGTTCAGCGCCTCCGCCTCCGCCATCATGTTCGCGATCGTGTTGCGGAACGCGATGGGCAGCTGCCGGTCGGCGTCAACCAGCTCCACCGCCATCCCCTGCGACTGCTTCGCGCCCCAGCGCCGCAACAGCTCGAGAACAATGTCCTTGCCGGTGACCCAGGGGCTCAGCCGGCCGCGGAACGTGACGCGGCGCTCTTTCGCCATCGTGAAGTAGATGTAGCCGGTGGACCAGCCGAAGCCGAGCGTGGTGGAGCCGACGCCCATGCCGACGGCGCCATACGCCCCATAGGCGCGGCTGTGGGAGTCGGCGCCGGGGATGAACTGCCCCGGCAGGACGAGGCCCTGCTCGGGAAAGTAGAAATGAAAAATGCCGTCGCCCGGCGTGGCGTAGTACGGCTTGCGAATGCCGTGGAAGTCGGCAAACTGCCGCCCGATCGCCGTCTGCTTGTCGTCGTCTTTTTTGCCGGTGAAGACGAAATGATCGTTGGCCACCGCGGCCTGCCGCGGCGAGATCGCATTACCGCCGGTGATCTGGTTGAAGGTGTGAATCGCGAAAGGCGCGGTGCCGTCGGATGCGGGCAGCAGATCCGCGTCGACGCGCAACGTCGCGCCCGGCACCACCGCGGCGTCCTTGTCGGCGCGATGCGCCCACACGATCTGCGCCGTCGACGACATCGAGCGTGCAAGTTTCTCGTCGGGGAAGATCACCTCGGGCGTTCGCTTCACGGAAGCCGCGAACTCGCGCCGTCCGACTGCGAAGATGCCGCCGCTCTGGCGGATTTCATCTTCTTTCGGGCTCAGCGGCACCGGCGTGTAGGTTTTCCCCTGCGTCACGTTGGCGATCTGCCGTGACACCGGATCGAACGTGAGCTCGTCGCCGTCTTTCGCATCGGCCACGGCCTCGGCGCTTTGCACCACGTGCAGGCCGAGATTGAAGGAATTCCTGCGGAAGATGTCGCCCATCTGGTGGCCGCAGATGATCACCATCTCGCGGCCTACCTCCTCGGCAATCGCCTTCAGACCGGCCGGCGACATCTCGCGCGAGCTGCCGATCGCGAAGCGATCGCCGGCGATGACGAACGTCTCGCCCGCATGCACGCGCGCGCGAAAGCCGGGCATCAGGTAGCGGAACGAGCCGGCTTTCCAGCGCTCGTCGAGCGTGTCGAGGCTTTCCGAAACGCAATCGGCGGCCGGAGTGATTTGATCGGTATCGATCGCATCGAGTTTCTTCGACGGGGTTTTCGGATCCCAGAAGATCAGGGCACGGCCGCGAATCAGCTGCGTATTCGAGGAGCTGACGAGGTCGGACGGACGCGGTGCCGGCAGGCTTTCAATCGTGACGCCCGGCTTCAAGATCGCGGGCTTGGCGACTTGCATGCCCCGATTATTTCACGGTCACCCTGATGTAGCCGTTGGTCCAGCAGCACTGGTTGCCGGCCGAGGTGTCGACGCGGCCGAAATTGTCGGCGCGCACTCGCAGCACGTACGCGCCGGGCTTCGCAAAGGAGATCGCCGACGCGGCCGTGCCTTGCAGATCTTTCAGGCTCGATTTCGGCGGGTCGAACGTGACCGGCCCCGGTCCGGAGTGCTTATACCAATTGACGTTAATTGCATTGCGCTCCGGTCCGCGCTCCTTGACCTGGATCTCTTCAGTACGCTTGCTGTCGTCGTTCAACCAGATGGTCACCGACAGCGGCGTGCCGGTCGTGGCTTGCAACGGCGGGTTCTCGATGCCGACCGGACCGCGGCCGAATGGCCCGTCGGCCGTGAATCGCAGCTGCGGCGGGATCGATCCGCTCGCCATCGGCCAGAGCAGCCCGTAGGCCCCCGACTTCGAGCGGCCCGGGACTTTGTGCGTCTGTCCGGCATGCCGCAGCGTCCACACCACGTCGCCTTTGAAGGTGCCCGGCACCGTCACGGTGAACACACCGCGCTCGCGATCGCGCCGCGCGCCCGTGGGACCCGCGCCGGGAGCGATTGGAAACGACGTGGGCTGCCGGCCGTCGTACTCTTTCGGTTCGATGAAGTTGTCCGGACCGAGCGGAATCTCGATCGTCTGATCGCGATTGAAGTTGGAGTACCCGAACGACAGCGTGACGGTGCCGTCCGGGTTCTGGTAAAAGCCGTCGAAGAACGGCGCCACGCGCTGGCCGTCGGGCGGCACCGGCGCCAGCGGCCACTGTTTCGGAGCCTGTGCCGACAAGACTCCTATCGCCCCCGTCACCAGCAGGAGGCTCCCGACAAACGATCGCGCGCGCACCGTCCTCGCCTACTGTTGATCCCGCTGGACGTCGGTCGTGGCCTTGCGCTTGGCCTCGCGTTCGGCGACCAGTTTCGCGTAGCCGGCATCGTCGAGGTGCGTCACGGCAATCCATGCGTGCGACATCTCGTCGGCGGTACGGCTGCCTGGTCCGACCCACTGATCGGGATCGGGGTTGCCCTTATTCGCCGCGGTATTGTCGTAGTAGCCGGTGACCACCAGCACAGCGCCCTTCGGCACCAGCGGCGCCGCTTCGTCGGCGTAGATGTGGCTGGTGTGCCAGTTGTTGGTCCAGTTCGAGACCGAGCTGATCATCTCGAGCTTGCCGGTTTCGGGATAGAAAATCTCGAGCGTCTTGCCGACGAGGCGGAAGTGGCCATGCGGCTGGAAGCTGTCGATGCGCACCGGCGTCTTGAAGGTATGGAATCCCTGCGTCACGGTGGTGCCGTGCGGCGGAATCTCGAGCTCGCCGCCCTTCATCAGCAATGAATACAGCTTCAGGTCCTGCTTGTACTTGCCCTGGTGATCATCGGGATAGAGCCAGATGCCCATCTCGATCACGTCGTCTTTCAGCTCTTCGCCGGTGGGATAGTAGTGCACGTCCCAGCGGACGAGCGCGTTGGCCGGCATGGTGCGGCAGCCGTCAACGGGAACGATCTCGCCGACCTTGCCCAGGGCGTACTCGGACACGCGCTCGGTCTCGACGTAGCCGCCGGTCTTCTCGTCGAACTGAACGAACTCGGTGTTGGCGTGATGCGCCGCAGCGCGTCCCCGCTGTGACGGCTTGACCGAGACCGCCTTGATGCAGCGGTCCTTGGTCACGCCGGTCTGCACGATCGGCCGCCACCACACGTCCTGCCCGCGCGCGGGCAGCGTGTACGGCTTGGTCTTGACGATCACGTCGGGCGGACCGAACTGTTTCTCGAACGCCCACTCGTTGGGATTGGGGAACGTGACCGCCGTCGGCATGTCGGCCAGGTTGCCCTGCGGCGCGCCGCTGTCGACCCAGCGGACGATGGTCTGGATCTCTTTCTCGCTCAACCGAAGATCGTGCTTCAGCTGCTGGATGCCGACGTTGCGGTCGTAGCGATACGGCGGCATTTCGCCCGCCATCACCTTCTGCTTGATCGAGCGCGCCCATGGGCGCGTCTCCTGATAGCTCATCAGCGACATCGGCCCAATCGAGTCGGGCTGATGGCACTGCTGACAGCTACGCTGGAAGATCGGCGCAATGTCTTTGGCAAACGTCACCGCCGCCGGCGCGGCCGCTTGCTCTGCGGCTGGTTGGGCCGAGAACAGAATTGCGCCGCCAAGAACGAGAAACGCTGCCCGCAGGAGTTGGGCGCACCGCTGAGACATCTGTCACCTCTTATCGCAAATTCTACGACTGCGGCGGCGAGTTGTGAAGGAGGGTAGAATCGCGACCATGAAATACGCCGCTGCCCCGATCGTCACGCTAACTACCGTCCTTGCCGTCACTTCCGCTCCTGTCGCGCAGGAAAAGGTGGACGCCGACATTCAGTGGAAGATTCGACGCGAGGCGACACAGAACTCGCAGATCCTTCGGACGCTGCACTTCCTCACAGATGTGCACGGCCCGCGTTTGACGGGGTCGCCCAACCTGAAAGCGGCGCAAGAGTGGGTCATGCAGGAGGCCACGCGGTGGGGTTTGACAAACGCGCATCTCGAGCCCTGGAACTTCGGCCACCCGGGATGGGTGAACGAGCAGCTTTCGGTGCACGTGATCTCGCCGATTAAAGACTCGCTCGTGACCGAGGCGCTCGCGTGGACGCCGGGGACCAACGGCACGGTCACCGCGCAGGCGGTCAGGATCGTCGTGCCGTCACAGCCGACCACGGAGCGCCTGACGAAATTTTTCGACGACAACCGCGCGGCGGTGAAGGGGAAGATCGTGATGATCGGCGAACCGGCGGTCGTGCCGGTGACGATTCTTCCGCCGCAGAAGCGCCGTGAAGACAACGACGTGCGCGCGCAGTACGATCCGGTTAATCCCACTGCATCGAACTTTGGCGGCGGCGGCAACAACACTCGTACCGATCCCGATGTGCTGAGCACCAATCAGGTGGCGGAGCGTCTCGATCAGTTCCTCGTCGCCGCCGGCGCGGCGGCGCGCGTCAACGACGCGGGCCGCGAGCACGGCCAGATCCGCGCCTTCAACAACCGCACGTTCGACGTCACCAAGGCCGTGCCGACCGTGGTGATGCGCAACGAAGACTTCGGACGGCTGTCGCGGCTGATGGCCGGCGGACGCGCAGTGGAGCTCGAGCTCAACATCGTCAATCGCACCTATCCGGAAGGCGCCACCGCCTACAACGTCGTCGCCGAGATTCCCGGCAGCGACAGGGCGCACGAAGTGGTGATGCTCGGCGGCCATATTGATTCGTGGCACGCGGCGACGGGCGCCACCGACAACGCCATCGGCTGCGCGACGATGATGGAGGCGATCAGGATTCTGCAGGCGCTCGGCGTGAAACCTCGGCGGACGATTCGCCTGGCGTTGTGGAGCGGTGAGGAGCAGGGCCTGCTCGGATCGCAGGCGTATGTGCGCGAGCACTTCGGGATGGTCGAGAACGCGAAGCCGGGTCACGCCAACTTCGCCGGCTACTTCAACATCGACTCGGGCACCGGCCGCGCCCGCGGCATGAATGTGTTCGGTCCGCCGGAAGCGGCGAAGATTCTGCGCGAAGCCACGGCGCCGTTCGTCGACAACGGCTTCTTCGGCGTCAACGCCACCCAGAGCCGGCGCCGGGGTGGCACCGACTCGACCTCATTCAACGAAGCGGGGTTGCCTGGCATCGGCGTCCAGCAGGACCCAATCGAGTACGGCACGCACACCTGGCACACCAATCTCGACACCTACGAGCGGATCATCGAGCGCGACGCGCAGCAGTCGGCGATGGTGATTGCCGCCGCGGTGTACCACCTCGCGATGCGCGATCAGATGCTGCCGAGATTGCCGAAGGAGAAGATGCCGGCGTTGCCGACGAATACGCAGTAGGGCTCAGCGGGGGCTCATGGACCGGCTACTTGCCGAGGGCAAATACGCGATCGTCCGATCGGAGGAAGATTCGACCAGCCCCTGCGGCCGGTGACGCCACAAAATGGCCGTCGAGTCTGTTGCGCGCGATCAACTCGAAGGTGCGGCCCGCCCTGATCACGATCGTTTCGCCGCCCTCGCTGACGAAGTAGACCTTACCGTCGCCGGCAATCGGCGACGCGCTGAACGTGCCGCCGACGCGTTGCTGCCACAGGCGTTCGCCATTCATGGCGTCGACGGCCGAGACGATCCCGTTGTCCGTGCTCATGTAGATCACGCCCTGGTAGTGCACCAGCGACGAGACGTATGGGCCACCGGTCGGCACGCGCCACGCCACGTGCGTGCTGGTGATGTCGCCGCGCCCGCCGAGCCGGATCGCCATGTACGGACTGCTGCGATAGCCGCGGCTCAGAAACAGCATGCCGTTGTCGACCATCGAGACCGGAATCGGAAATCGATTCACTTCCGGATAGGTCCACAGTGATTTACCCGTGTTCGGATCGAACGACTCGACACCCACGCTCGAGTTGACGATCGTCTCCGGCCCCGCCGGGCCCTGCACCACAATCGGCGTGCTGTACGACTCAATACCCTGGGGCTTGTCGGTCTTCCATTTCACGGCGCCGGTGCGTTTATCGAGCGAGAGGAGATACGCCGCTCCAGGGTGATAGCAGAGGAGGATCAGACTGTCCTGATACAGCACCGGCGAGCTGGCGTGGCCCCATTGAATGTCGAACGCGCCATATTCCTTCGCGAGATTCTTCGACCACGCGGGCTTCCCGTTCACGTCCAGTGCCACCAGCTGGCCCGTGCCGTACCACGCATACACACGCTCACCATCGGTCACCGGGCTCGCGCTCGACAGGTTGTGTTTGTCGTGCACCGGCGGCAGCTCGCCCTCCGCCGGCGTTTCGTAGATCCACAGGCGTTTTCCCGACGATCGATCGAACGCTTCAACGATGAAGCTGACCTCGGCGCGCGAGCGCCGCCTCAGCGTCGCCTCGCCGGCCGTGGCGGGATCGGCGCCTTGCGTCAGCGTGGGATGCCGGCCGTCGCGGCGGCGGCCATCGCCGATCTGCGAGCTCACGAAGACGCGGTTGCCCGACACGATCGGCGACGCGACACCGGCGCCGGCCAATGGCGCCTGCCACGCGACGTTCTCGATTGTGCTCCATGTTGCTGGTAGCGCCGACGGCGCTGCCACGCCCGTCGCCGACGGCCCGCGCCAATGCGGCCAGTCGTCTGCCGCCAGTGAAATGCCGGCGACCAGCACCAGAACGCCCGCGAACATTACCGGTGGAACTCGTGGAACCCTTGGAACCTGTGGAACCCTGGCCATCATCGTTCCAGATCGCTCCGCCGGTACTTCCGGACGTTCGAGTAGGTCGCCGTGGCGAGGATGTCGTCAACCGCGAGCGTCGCCTTGTAGTATTCCTCCATCTTTTCAGGCACCCACATCTCGAGCGCATCGTCGCGGCGGAAGGTCACGGTGACCTGACAGCGCACCGCAGGATCGGCGGCGTTCATTTCCGTCTTCACGACCGCGCCACTAAAGGGATCGATCCAGATGTTGCCGGTGAGCGCCAGATCGCGGCCGCGCGTGGTCTTGATCAACGTCGGCCGCGAGGCTTCGCGATAGAGGGCCTTGCGGAGGACGCGGCCGTTGACCGATTCCTCGCCGCCGTCGGTGAACTCGAACCGCTCGTTGACGCGCGGGTGCAGCAGCATCATGCCGAGGGTCGGGATGTTGATGGTGCGAGCGACGTTGCCGAGGTGGTTCTTGGTGCTGGTCTCGTTCAGGCGCGCGGCTTTTTCGAACTGCTGCTTGTCGTTGGCGAGAAACAGCTTGAGCAGGCGATCGTCGCGATCGCGCAGCTTCTTGCCTTTCACCTCGAAGGTGTCGCGAAACGGCATCCAGCCTTCGCCGTCCATGCCCAACTGGACCAGCAGGAGATCCGACTTGAACGTCTGGATGTTCATCGCGCCGCCAGCGCGCATGCCGCCGCCGGGATTGGTCCGGCTCAAGTTATCGCCGGGGTTGGGCGGCCGCTGCAGCTCCTGCACGTAGTGCTCTTCCGACAACAGCAGCGCGAACTGCTGCTCGTAGTTCATCACGTAGCGCATCGCGCTCGACAGCACGGTGTGGAATCCAGATCCCGGCTGCGTTCCGATCTGGCCGTGCGGAACGGCGATGCCCAGCGAGAGCACACCCAGCAACGTCATGACAAAGCGCATATCCGGCTCCGAGGCCAATCCTACTAAAATGAGGGTTTCCCTGCCCACCGATGTTGTCGGCCATCCTGCGAGAGTTCGTGCCCATGCTGCGCATCGCCGTCCCAGTGGTGATGGCCGAGCTCGGCTGGATGACGATGGGCGTCGTCGACACCATCATGGTCGGCCCGCTCGGACCGCAGGCGATCAGCGCCGCAGGCGTCGGCAACTCGATGCACATCGCCTTTGCGATCTTCGGCATGGCCATCATGCTCGGCCTCGACGCGCTGGTGTCGCAGGCCTACGGCGCGCGCGACATCCGCGAATGCCACCGGTTGTTCTTCGACGGCCTGGCCCTGGCCGCATTGATGGCGTTGCCGTTGATGGCCGTGCTCACCGGGGTGTGGTTCGCGATCCCGTTTCTGGGATTCCATGGCGAAGTGCGCCCGCTGCTCGAGTCGTACTTCGGCATCGTGACTCTCAGCACGCCGTTCCTGCTCTGCTACGCCACGTGTCGCCGCTACCTCACCGGGATGCACACCGCGACGCCGGTGATGTTCGCGCTGGTCACCGCGAACGTGATCAACGCCGCCGCGAACTGGATCCTCATCTACGGCCGGCTTGGGTTTCCGGAACTCGGCGTGAGCGGCTCCGCGTGGGCCACTTTCATCTCCCGCGTCTACATGATGGCCGTGCTGGCGGTCGCGGTGTGGTGGTACGACAAGAAGCGCACCCGAGAAGCGGCCATCACCGGTGGGAGTTTGTGGCATGTCGACTGGCGTCTCGACCGGGCGCGACTGCGACGGCTGCTGCGTCTCGGCCTGCCGGCGGCATCGCAGATGGGTGCCGAGGTCGGCGTGTTCGCGTTGGCCACCGCGCTGTCGGGCATGCTCGATCCGATCTCGAGCGCTGCCCATCAGATCGCGCTGAACCTCGCCGGCCTCTCGTTCATGATTCCGCTCGGTGTCGGTGCCGCCGGCGCGGTTCGCGTCGGCTACTGGGTTGGCGCCCGCGAGCCCGCGCGCGTGGCCGCGTCGGGGTGGACCGCGATCGTGATCGGCACCGGGTTCATGGTGGCGTCCGGTGTGTTGTTCGTGGTCGTGCCCGAAGGATTGATCGGCCTTTTCACGTCCGACGCCGGGGTGCTGCGCGTCGGGACCGCGTTGCTGATGCTTGCCGCGCTATTCCAGTTGTTCGACGGCATCCAGGGCGTGGTTACTGGAACACTGCGCGGCCTCGGCGACACGCGCACGGCGATGCTCGCCAATCTGGGCGCGCATTGGCTGCTGGGTCTGCCAATCAGCTACACGCTCTGTTTTCTGCTCGGCTGGGGTGTCTACGGCTTGTGGGTCGGCCTCACGCTGGGCTTGATCGTCGTCGCGGTGATTCTGATCCTGGTCTGGACCTCGAAGATCCGGAAATATCAGGAAGTGCGGTACGCCCATGCTGTGTGACGCTCACGTTCACTTCTTCTCACCAGGATTTTTCGCGAGCCTCGGAGCCGACCGCAATGCCGTCGCCGCACTCGGATGGGACCACCCGCCGTCGGTGGAAGAGCTCGCGGCGCGCTGGGTGGCCGAACTCGACACTCACGGCGTCGATAAGGCGGCGCTGATCGCGAGCCTTCCCGGCGACGCTGATTCCGTCGCCAAGGCGGTGGCGCACCATGCGTCGCGCTTCGTTGGCTTCTTCATGCTCGATCCGACGCGTGAAGATGCCATCGCCTATGCCGCGCGCGCGCTCGACGAAGGTCTGCGCACGATCTGCCTCTTCCCGGCGATGCATCGCTACGCACTGTCCGACGAGCGCGTCGCGAAAGTGTTCGACCTGGCAGCCGGCCGCCGCGGCGGCACCGTCGATCGGATCGCGGTATTCGTGCACTGCGGCGTCCTGTCGGTGGGCGTGCGCAAGAAACTGAATCTGCCGAGTCCGTTCGAGATGCGCTTCGGCAACCCGCTCCACCTGCATGCGCACGCACTCAGCCACCCCGGCGTGCCGATCGTCATCCCGCATTTTGGCGCCGGGCTGCTGCGGGAAGCGTTGATGCTGGCGGATTGCTGCCCCAACGTGCATCTGGACACGTCGAGCTCGAATTCGTGGATCAACTACACACCCGGACTCACGCTCGAGCAGGTGTTCAGGACCGCCCTCGACGTCGTCGGTCCCGATCGATTGATCTTCGGGACCGACTCGTCATTTTTCCCACGCGGCTGGCACAAGATGATCTACGACCAGCAACGGACGGCGCTCAACGCTATCGGCGCGGCCGAAGCCGTTCAGAAAAAGATCTTCGGCGACAACTTCGCCCGGCTATTTTCCTGACGCCAGCGCGTCGTAGATCGCCTTGCGGTGGAGATCTTCGTGGTTCGCCGCGCCGGGCACTCCGCCACGACGCTGGATGATGCCGATGCCGATCACCTCGTTGGTCGGGTCGATCCAGAACCACGTTCCGGCAATGCCCCACCACCAGTAGCTGTTCTTGCCGACCTGACGCTTGGCGGCGTCCGGATCGATGACCACGGCGAAGTCGTAACCAAACCCCTGCGCGGGTGAGAACTGCGCCTGGCCGATGCCCTGTTTTGAATTGAGCACCTGGTCGCTCAACACGTTTGTGCGCATCATGTCGACGGTGGCCTTCTTCAGGTACCGCCGTCCGTTGAACTGGCCGCCGTTAAGCAGCATCTGCGCAAAGCGGAAATAGTCGGCAGCCGTTCCGTAGAGTCCGCCGCCGCCCGACGGCAGGCCGGGTAGCGAGTTGATCCCGGGGTCATGCGGCTGCGGCGCGAGTCCGCCTTTCGCCTGATTCCATCCGTAGATCACCGATACACGCGGCATCTTTTCCACCGGCACGAAGAACGCGGTGTCGACCATGCCGAGCGGCTCGAACAACCGCGTTCGCAGGAACTCAGGGAACGTCTTCCCCGAAAGTTTCTCGACGAGGTACCCCTGAATGTCCACGCCAACGCTGTAGACCCACCGGGTCCCGGGTTGATAGAGCAACGGCAGCTTCGCCACCCGGTTGATGAACTCCTGCAGCGATGGCGCGGCGAGCGGATTCGCCGCTTGATACAACTTGTCGACCGGCGTGTTGCCAAACAGACCGTATGTAAAACCGGCGGTGTGTGACATCAACTCGCCCATCGTCGGCGGATGCGCCGGATCCTCGAGTACCACCGCGCCGTCCTTGTCGCCCGCATACACCTTCAGGTTCGCGAATTCCGGAATGTGCTTCGCAATCGGGTCCGTCGGCTTCCACTTGCCTTCTTCGAACAGCATCATCAGCGCGACGCCGGCAACCGGCTTGGTCATGGAATAGATGCGCGCGATGGTGTCGGTGCGCATCGCCGTCTGCGCTTCCGCGTCCTGGAACCCGTAGGCTTTGTGCTGCACCACCTTTCCCTTGCGCGCCACCAGCGTGACGATGCCGGCAAGATGCTTCTTGTCGATCAGTCCCTGCATGGCCTCATCCATCTGGCTGGGCAGCGTGGACGCAAAGCCGACGGACTCAGGCGTGGCTTGCGGCAACGGCGCGAGAGTCGCCGTCTGCGTGCGGCGCTGCGCGTGCAGCGCTGCTGGTGGCGCGAGCGTTGCGGTCAGCAACCCCGCGGCAACGAGCGATGAGATGAGACGAATGCGGATCATGAAGGCCTCCGTTGGGTGACGGACGTTTAGCTTACGCTACTTTGATGGGCTCCTTTCGTCCCGCCGCCGGCAATCGGGAAAGCGATCCAAAATGAGGAGCGAATGCCGGACGGCGGCGGAGCACGTGAACTGAATACCGGCGATCACCGCGCACGTCGACCCCGAAGCGTTGTTCCTGTTTGGCGTGATGCTGCTGCGTCTCGGCGCACATGACCGCGGCCTCGAAGTGGTGCGCGGTGCCGTCGCCGACGGCTTCACTCCGGTAGCGACGCTGGCGCGCCACCGGGCGTTTGATCCGGTGCGCCGCACTCCGTCATTCGGATTGGTTCAAGACGAGGCGCGGCGCCGCACGCAGGCAGCGCAGGCCCTCTTCGAAGCGGGCGGCGGAGCCGAGCTGCTCGGCCTCCCCGCCGCCACGCGTTTGAACTAACCCTTCGGAACTGGTTTCACCGCCGGGAAGATCACACCGGCGGCGATCATGTTTTTCACCAGGCCCGGCACTCTCGCGGCCACCGCGTTCGACTGATCGATCAGGCCGGGCAGCTGTGCCCGCACGTCGCGAATCTGCATCGACTGCGTCGTCGTCGGCAGGGCGGTCGACGCCATCACCTGCCCTTTCAGTTGACCGATGCGGCCACGCAGATTATCGGCGCCGCCGAACCCGCCGCCACCACCGCCGCCCTGCTGGCCGAGGCCCAGGCGCCGCCGCACGTTCTCGAACTCCTTGACGATGCCGTCGAGGTCCTGCTTCACGTTCGGCGACAGGGTCTGGTTGCGCGTCTGCTGCTGAAGCATCTGCACCTGCGCAAACGCGTTCTGCACCATTTCCGCCACATCGTTCGCCTTCGTCTGCAGCTCGTGCAGGGCGCTTGCGGCCTCGAACCAGGAGCGGCGATCGGCATCGGTGATCTGGATCAGCGGATCGCCTTTCACGGTCACGTCGATGGTCTGCGCGTCGCGGCCGTTCACGTTCAGCGTGGCGCGATAGGTGCCCGGCAGCACGTACGGACCGTTGTTGCCGCCGCCGCCGAATCCGCCACCGCCGCCCGCGCCACCCCCCGCGCCCGCCGGCGCGCCTGGAGGCGGCGGCAGCGGACGCAGCGGCTGCACGCGCAGGTCCCACTTCACGATGTTGAGACCGGCCTTGTTGCGATCGCGCAGGTCGTTGCCGCTCAACTCCCGCACGGTGCTGCCGCTCGCATCCTTGATCACCAACTTCACTTCTTTCGCGTCGCTTCTCAGGCGATACGCCAGCGTGGCGCCGGGCGCCGGGTTCTGGCCGAGGAACAGCCGATCGCCTTCGAAGCCTTTCATCTGGTCGTTGGCCATGTTCATGATCGTGGCGCCTTCGGAGCCGAACACGTACGAATCGGCAGTCTCCGACTTGGCCCACTCCTGAATCGGCGACATGTCGTCGAGGATCCAGATGCCGCGCGAATGACTCGACAGGATCAAATCGTTGTCGCGCGGGTGCTGCTTGATCTCGTAGATCGGCATCGTCGGCAGGTTGGCCTTGAGACGGGTCCATTGACCGCCGCGATTCCAGCTCACCCACAACCCGGTTTCCGTGCCCAGGTAGAGAATGTCGGGATTGCGTCGATCTTCGGCCATGCCACGAGCCACTTCGCCTTTCGGAAGATTGCTCGCGATGGATCGCCACGTCGCACCGTAGTCGGTGGTGGCGAAGACATAGGCATTGAAGTCGCCGCCGCGATGACCATCAAACGCGACGTAGGCCGTACCCGCCGCCGCGCGCGACGGCAGGACGTCGGACACATAGGTCCACTTCGGCACACCCGAAATCTTTGCGGTGGCGTTGGTCCAGGTCTTGCCGGCATCCTGCGTCACGCTCACCACGCCATCGTCGCTGCCGACCCACACCACACCCTCTCGCGCTGCCGACTCTTCGAGCGTGACGATGTTGCCGAACGAGCCGATACCGTCGTTCCTCGCAATCCGAATGTCGCGCCCGTTGATGCCCATGATTGGCAGCGCGTCGCGATCGGTGTTCGTCGTCAGGTCCGGCGAGATCGGCTGATAAGAACGGCCGCGATCGGAGGACTTCAACACCAGGTTGGCGCCGATGTAGATCACCGCCGGGTTGAAGGGCGACAGCTGCATCGCCGTGTCCCAATTGAAGCGGTACGGCGGCGGATCGCCGGGCTTGAGCTCCGCAGGTTCCGGACGGATCGTGGTGCGCTCGTTGGTGAAGCGATCGATGCGGCTCATGCGGCCGTCTTGCGATTCGCCGTAGACGATGCGCGCGTCGGTGGGATCCATCAACGGCTGGAAACCATCGCCGCCGCTGATCACATACCAGTTGTCGTTGTGAATGCCGCTGTTGGTGCGCACCGCGCTCGGGCCGCACCAGGTGTTGTTGTCCTGCAGCCCCGCGCACACGTGATACGGCGTCTGCATGTCGAACTCGACGTGGTACGCCTGTGACCCCAGCAGGTTCGGCATCCAGGCCCAGGTCTGCGAGCGGTCGTGCGAGATGCTGACGCCGCCGTCGTTGCCGATGATGATGTGGCGCGGATCTTTCGGATTGATCCACATCGCGTGGTGATCGACATGGATCCGCTCCGCGCCGTCGTTACGGAACGTCCTCCCGGCATCATCAGACACGAGGAGTTGAACGCCGAGGACGTACACGCGCGAGTCGGTTTGCGGATCGACGCGGATCTGGCTGAAGTACATCGGCCGCGGGTTGGTGTCGGCCAACTTGCGCCAATTGGCGCCGGCGTCATCCGTGCGATAGACGCCGCTCTGCTCCGGATGCTCGAGGGTGGCGTAGAGGACGTTGGGATTGGCGCGATAGATGGCCAGGCCGATGCGGCCCTTCGCCCCGTCGGGAAGCCCGGTCTCGATCTTCGACCACGTGCGCCCGGCATCGGTTGATTTCCAGATGCCGCTGCCGGGTCCGCCGCCGTTGAAACCCCATTGCACCCGCCGCCGCTGATACGTCGCGGCATACAGCGTCTTACTGTTGAGCGGGTCCATCACCAGGTCGGTCGCGCCGGTCTCGTCATCAACATGCAGCACTCGCGCCCACGTCAAGCCGCCGTCGGTGGTCTTGTAGACACCGCGCTCGCCCCCGGGTCCCCACAAGTGCCCCGGCGACGCGACATACACCACGTTGAAGTCCGCGGGGTCGACGATGATGCGCGCGATCTGCTTCGTGTCGCGGAGGCCCATGTTGCGCCACGAGAGGCCCCCGTCGGTGGACTTGTAGACGCCGTCGCCCCACGAGGAACTCTGGCGGTTATTCGCCTCACCGGTCCCGGCCCACACGAGGTTCGCATCGGTCGGCGCAATGGCAATCGCGCCCACCGAACTGCTCCCCTCGTTATCAAAGACCGATGTGAACGTGGTGCCGGCATTGATCGTCTTGTAGATGCCCGCGGTCGCCATCGCCACATAGAACGTGGTCGGATCGCTCTCGAGCACGGCGAGGTCGTCGACGCGCCCCGACGGTGTGGCCGGGCCAATTGAGCGGAACCACAAGCGATCGAGCGGACCGGTGCCCTTCGAGCTTGCGGTGAACACCGGCGTCGGCGGCGACGGCGCCTGCGCGATGAGGGCACCGGTGGCCAGGGATGCAAGAAGTGAGGTGAGGGCAATTCGTCTCATGGTCCGTGTTCTCTCCGGCGAATTACTTGTTCGTGACTTCGTCGTAGGCGATGCCGAGCACGAAGGCCATGGTCAGGCGCGGGTTCGGCGACACGTGGTCCTCGAAGCCAGACAGGGCTGGCAGTCTCTGAATCTGTTCCTTCGACTGACCGGCTTGCACGTTGACCGTCACATACTCGAGGAGGTCCGTCAGGTACTCCGCGAAATGCGCGAGGTCGGCCCTGGTGTTGCGCACGACGTTGTTCTTCGCGTGTCCGGCAATGAAAATGGTGTCGTTCGACGCGCGCTTGGACACGTTGCCGAGAATCCTGATCCAGTTGCTGATCCGCGCGCCCTGCGCCCGATCGATGTTGGGGTGCGCGCGAGTGAACAACAAATCGCCCATGTGCATGACATTGGCGTTCTGGAAGTGAATCACCGCGTCGCCGCCGGTGTGGCCGGGTCCGAAATAGCGGGCCTCGATCGTCTCGTCGCCGAACTTCTCCGTCCACGTGTCTTTGAACGTCGTGGTGGCGTAGGCCTGCTCGGCAGCGTTCTTCTCGGTGGTGGCGCGATGCGACTTGAGGCAGTTCTCATGCGCGATGATCTTGCTCACGCCGTACGCTTTGTTGCCGCCGGTGTGGTCGCCGTGATGGTGCGTGTTGATCAGCATCGCGATGCCCTTCGGCGCCTTCTGTTTCAAGTCGGCGACGCAGATCTCGGCGGTGTTCATGAACTGACTGTCGACGCCAACCGCGCCGTCGCCGTTGACGAGGTAGCCGATCGTGCCGCCCTGGCCGATGAACATTCCCACACCGCGCCGAAGCTCCTCGAATCGCGTGGTGACTGGCTGAGCCGGCGCCTGAGCGAAAACGTTACGTGACAAAACCGCGCCCGCAAGGCCGGCAGTGGACGACAATACGAACTGTCTGCGATTCATGGATTCCTCCCGGAGGCGGAATTCTATCCTCGATTGGCTGCTCGCCGCGACTCTCGCGATTGCGGCGATCAGCGGCCTGGCGGGCATCGACGTCACGGTCGCCGGCCTTCCGATCAGCTCTCACAGCCCCTTTCGCGTGCTCGCGATCGCGGCGGTTGTGCTCGGGGTGCGATGGCGCTTGGGCATCGAATCGCTGCCGTTGTGGGTGATGCGGCTGGCGATGCTGACCGCCATCTGCGGCAGCGCGACAACATGGTTCCGGTTCCTGGTGACCACCATCGGCGGCGCTGATTCGTATGGCTACGTGAGCGCGAGCCAGCTGATTGCACAAGGCCGATTGATCGCCGACGCGCCGATCGCCGATTGGCTCACGGCCCCGAATCGTCTGGCCATCGCCTCGCCTCTCGGCTGGACGCCCTCACCCGACAACACCGGCATCGCGCCGACGTTTCCGATTGGTGTGTCGGCGATGATGGCGGTGTTCGCAGTGATCGGCGGCTCGCATGCGGTCTATGTCGTGGCCCCGGCGATGGCGGCGATCACGCTGGTGCTCGTGTATCGCCTCGCCTGCGAATGGTACGACGCCGACACCGCGTTGTTTGCGGCCGCGCTCGTGGCGTGGAACCCGCTGTTCATCGCCTACGCCAAACAGCCGATGAGCGACGTGCCGGCCACGATGTGGATCGTCGCGGCGCTGTTCCTCGCCGTTCGATCG
>Ga0187893_10004870_pt1 | contig 24936 bp, 16 predicted proteins | sample MA1701074metaG_FD_139574 | JGI IMG/M metagenome (GOLD analysis project Ga0187893, IMG submission 139574) | White microbial mat communities from a basaltic lava cave in the Kipuka Kanohina Cave System on the Island of Hawaii, USA - MA170107-4 metaG ... | reverse complement strand
CGGATCATATTCAAGGTCGGCGTCCTGCACAATGACGATCTCGCCCCGCGTCATCGCGAACCCGGTTTTGAGCGCCGCGGTCTTGCCCAAGTTCCGGTCGTGTCGAGTGACAATAACCTTCGGGTGCTGTTCCGCCATGACGCGCATGACTTCGGGGGTCTGGTCGGTTGAGCCATCGTCCACAATGATAATCTCCAAGAGACAAGGAATGGCGAGCACCTTGTCCACGACCTCGATCAGCGTGCCTGCTTCATTGTAGGTTGGTATGACTACCGATAGACATGCTGCGTTGCTGTCCTTTGCGTCGAGTTGAAGTTGGTTAACTGGCTGACTCATTGCAAACCTGTCGCACTTTTGCGCCGGGTTACTGTGTTTATTCTCGTGATCATCCAAGGGCCGAAACGCCCGGATCTCAGCACCCTAATACTCGATTCAGGTTGGTTGTCAATGCTGGGCTTTGAGCTTCTGATGCTCGAACGATTCGGCAAAAGCAGTTGCCAGTTTGCGCTCGTGCTGATTGCGTTTTAGGTCCTCAATCCAGAAGTTCATTCCGCTTAGGTTGTTGTCAGGCGGGTCGTCCGGATTACGCCTCAAATAAGCAAAATAATGCAACACGACCAGCGAACGATGCTGCTCTGGTGCTATAAATCGGGGATCGTTAACCAGTTTGAGCAACACACCCGCCAGCGTTTCCTGGTTGCCCGTTAGCCTTTCGATCAATTCTTCACGTTGCCTGGGCTCGAGACTGATTCCAGCATTAGCGATAAATCGATCGATACGCTGCGCGTGGTCGAGCGGGTCATAGAGTTTCGTGAATGGAGGCCTCAATGTCCAGTCATCGGCAAAAGCGCGAAGATTTTGTTGAAACTGGCGCTCCTGGTTTTCCGATCCCGGCAGCACGCCGCGCCCAATAATTTTCACATCGCGGATGAAGTCCTCATAACGTGGTAAAACTCCGAACGTGGCTACGTGCATTCGGTACAGAGTCTGCGTCCACGCTTGTTTGGCGACCAACTCAACTGGATCAATTTCGACGAGCGATGACCAATCGCGGATCTTTAGCTCCGGCGGCAGGGCGGCTTCGCTTTGCGCCTGTTGCTCGATCGCGGTAACTGCGTACAGATCATTGCTGCCATCGAACCGGTTGATGAAGCGCAGACGCCCCGAGGCAACCGCACCGGCGAGGAAGGCTGAAAAATCCGTGCGGCGTTCCGGCGCGATCAAATGATTCGCCACCAGCAGGTACGAAGCAGGAATCTTTTCCAGCAGATCCATCAGCTGTGGGGATATTGTTCCGGCCCGCGTCATCTTTTCAATTTGGTCCAGATAGGGCGGAGTAAATCCGGAAGTACCGACAATTAACGGCTTGCCGTGGTCAGCGGCCCGTAACATGTAGCGTTGGTTAACATCTATGTTTGCGGGCAGCGCCGCAATCCCGCCGCGCATGGGCGTCTCTTTCAGGCGCAACGTCACCGCATCCGGGTAAACGTCTCCTCTCATGAAGTGCAATGGTGCAGCGTTGAATTCGATCAGCAATAGCGCGCCAAGCACTACATAAACTGTTTGCGGACGGATCCGCGGAAATCGCCGGCGAATGATCTCACCCAGCCGGACTGCGCCCAAGCCGGCCAACAGCGCGAGTCCCAGATAAGCAAAAACCGCTCCCCGCATGGGCGCCCGCATGCTCTTGAACCCGGGCATGACATCGTAAAGGAACCGATAAAAGAAAAAGTTCCAGCCGAGCGAGTACCAGAATCCGATCACAGTCAGCAGTAGTCCCAGCCAGAAGGCATCGCTTCGCTGCGGCGAGCGCAACGTCTGAATCAAATTTACATTTCCTCCGCGGCGCAGAATATTTGGATAGGCCAGACAGAGGCGCGCAATTAACGCCAGTGACAACAGCGTCCAGGTACGTTCTGATTTAAGGTGGTGGAAGAACCGTCCAAAGAATTGAGTCTCCTCGAACCCCATCGTGATAATAGAAAGCGCAAAAGCCACGACGATGATCGCGTCCAGCACCGGAATCCATTTTGAGCGGCTGTTATCTCGCTTTCCGGCGGGACGCTCGGTTCTTAACGGCACTACCAGAATTTCGGCCAGCGAAAGTAACACCGGCAGCAGCCCAGGAAACATCTGAAACTTCGCAGCGTCGGTAAAATTGGCGCCCATGCCCGCCCATAATTTGTTTCGTCCCTCAGCGACCAGCCAGTGAATCGGCATTGCCGAATGCGCCTTTACATCTTCGATCCGGCGTTTGAATCCATACAGCCGGTGGACGAAATAGTATGGAAGCAGGAAAGGCAGCAGCGCCAACGAAGCGCCGGCTATGGCCACGCCACCGCGAATCCAAAATGCTCGCTCGCGCCAAAGTTGAAGGCGGGTTAAGAGAATCACCGCCCAAAGAGCTAGCGGCACAAGAGACAACAGCAGCCACGAAACACTGGTCAACCCCGTCATAAAAAACGCAAAGCCCACCCACGCAGCCAGCTTTACGCTACGACTGCGCGCAAATAACACCAGCGCTTCAAATAGCAGTGGTATCCAAACCGAAAACAGATAGACCAACTGCGCCATCATATTGAAGCGGTAGGGCACGAAAGCGAAGATGATGCCCGCCATCCAGGCCGCGCTGTACGAGCCGGTCAGAGTGCGCGCCAGCCGAAAGGCACCGTAACCACTCAAGACGAAGCCAAAGAACATTGCCACGGCGTGCACCGTCAGCGGCCGGAAGCCAAGAGCGAACAGCGGAAAGAAGGGCAGCGCCAACCCGTAGCAGTGCTCGCTAAAGGCCAGCGTGTACCGGTACGGGTAAAGCACATTCGCGTGAAACAGATTGAGGGGATCGTTGAACGTCTGATGATAATCCCACCACAGAGTCCACGCGAGCAGGTAAGGATCGCCAGGACCGGCGACTGCGTCTTGCAGCCGCGCCACGTAAGGCCATGTCAGAACCGCCGTGAAGAGGCAAAAGGCAAGTACGATCAGAAGTTCGCGCGCTATCGGACGCAGGAGCAACGCGCCCAACTTTGCTCGTGCCCACTTCCGCGCTTCATTAAACTGCTGAGCCAAATTGAAAGTTTGCGCAGTTGTCATTTCCGGTCACGAGGTGTTAGCTTGGCGCTTCTTACGAACTCGATTACACAATAAATTGTTTAGCTCACCCGGACGATTGGAGCCGCAGCCTTCGCTTTTATGAAGTATCGCCAGTGGTTATTTTGAAATCGCGAATTGTGTCGGTGTTAAAGCTTGATGTCAAGAATCAGACTCGAAAAATCCTCTAAGGGGGTGCAATAAAAGTGCGAGTCGAATACCCCCGGAGAAGAAAGCTACCGAAACTCAGACACTGGCCACAGATTAACGCGGATGACACGGATCAAAAACAAAGTAACGGAGCTTCTTAACGATTTATTCGTTTTCGATCCGTGTCATCCGCGTTAATCTGTGGCTAAAGTTAAGTTTCTTTTTCACAACCTGAGAAGTCGGCGGCGTCTTCGAGGCGTCCATACTCTCACTTTTAATTGAACCCTCTAAGGCAAGCGACGAACCGCTCAACACTCAGGTAGCGAACCTGAGATCATCTGGCTATGACGAATGATCTTCTGATGACGAGTGATCAATGAACGATAAAGATCCGACTCCACAATTCAGTTCCGCCGGCGCCAGGCTGCGAGCAGATCTGCGCGAGCGCGTCGAGTTCGGAGACGCCCTACTTTTCCTCTACCTCCTGGTTTTCGTCAGACAATATCTTTGGATAATTGAAAACAACTCTCTGGCCTGGGCGCTGAGCGTCCCGCTTGCCGCAGCCGGTTGGTGCCTTTACCTCAGGACGAAGCAATTTCAGGCGGCGAGGTTAGGAATCAGTTTCTGGTTGGTAGTTGGACTGCCGCTGCTGGCCTTTTATCTTTTGCGGGCCGCTTTTCCCGACTACTCGTTCGACGTGCTGAGCTACCACTTGCTGCACGCAGAGCGCTCTTTGCGAGGTCCACTGTTTGCCCCGGGCGATTTCTTTCCCACTTCTGCGCCCTACAACCCGATGTCTGACACGCTCCTCGGTATCAGCCGCATGCTTCTCGGCTACCGGCTCGGAACGGTGCTGAATCTCCTGGCGCTGGTTTGGTCAGCACAGATCGTGGACAAGATTCTCCGCCCTCTTATAGCGCGTTCATGGTGGCGCTCGGTGTGCGTCTTGTTGGTCGTCATGGCGGAGAACTTCTTTTTTGAGATCAGCACGTACATGGTCGAGCTGCTGGCAATGCCCCTATTGCTGGAGGCGACCTACCTGACCCTGCGTGCGAACGACGCTAATGACCGGTGCCGCAATGTGATTCACATCGCGTTGTTATTGGGAGCCAGTACGGCTTTCAAGTTCACCAACCTCGCTGTCGTTCTCCCACTGGCTCTCGTAGTCATTTATCAAGCCGTGCGGCGCCAATGGTTCACTCGCAGACAGTTGGCGACGACGGCAGTGCTGGCAATGATTGCGTTTTTGGCGCCGCTGCTGCCATTTAGTATTTACATCTACCGCTGGACGGGAAATCCAATCTTCCCCATTGCTAACGTCTTTTTCAAATCTCCTTACTGGCCGACACACGGAGGTTGGGACGCGCGTTGGGGGCCGCAAACCTTCTGGCAAACTCTCATTTGGCCGGTGCTGATTTGGTTTAAGCCTGAACGTCATTCAGAATTGGCAGTCTACTCCGGGCGCCTGGCGCTGGGCTACATTGTTGGACTGGCTGGGTTGGTAGTCGTCTGGCGCAACGTGGCCGTGCGCACTCTTTGTTTCATACTCCTGGCAAGTTCTCTTCTCTGGAGCGCTACCGGCCTTGGCTACAGCCGTTATGGTCTCTATCAGGAGATGCTGGCAGGTGTAACGGTGGTTGCGGTGGCTGCCGTGCTCACAGGGGAAACTTTCGCATTAAGGTTCTCGTGGAAGCCCGTTCTGGCTTCGCTCTTTTTCATCGGACTCGCGGCTCAGGCTGTTTTGGCCGGTCGATATGTTCGCCAAAAGGAATGGGGCGGCAGGACTACTTTTATCGCTGATGGTCTCAGCTACGTGCGAGAAGCACAATTTATGCTGCGCGATCGAACCCTCGCAGATTATCTCACCACGGAGAACCGCGCTTCGCTCGATGATGTTCGGGTGTGGCTCGAGACGTGTCCTCAATCGACGGGTTTCCAGGCTCTGTTGAAATCACGCACGCCTATCATCGCAGCGCGTCAACCGGAATATTTCTTCACGCGTGAGTCCAGGAAACAGTTCGTAAACCTGTTGGAGGAGCAGCCGGGTGGGATGTTCTCACTTTGTCTTAAGGAGTATCTTGGCTCTGCTAAACAAGCCCTCGCGGCGCGTGGGCTGGAGGTTGGCCGCGTGACGCCTGTCGAGATACCGTTCTTTTCACCTCACAATCGGATCGGTATGATTCTGATCGAAGTCTTGCGGCCGCAGACAGCAGAAGGGCGGCAGAAGTTTCAGTCGTCGTGGATGAACGCTGCCTTTCCTGACTCTGATTACCGCGAAGAAATCACTGCGATCAACGCGCCGGCCGTAATGCGCCCGGGAGAGAAAGTCAGCATTCGATTCAAGGTAAAGAACCTTGGTTACTCGACCTGGCCGGCCGTTGGGAATCAGGAAGGCAGGTATCAGGTCAATATCGGCGATCGTTGGCTCAATGCCGACGCCACAACTGAGATCAACGGCCTCGACGGGCGCACCGCGATGCCGGCCGACCTGGCGCCGGGAAATGAAGTGGAATTGCCGCTTTCGATTACCGCGCCCTCTAATCCCGGCGATTACGTCGTCGAAATAGACATGGTTCACGAAGGAGTAACCTGGTTTTACGAAAGGGGCGCTCGACCATTGCGGCTGCGGGTGCGGGTCGAGCCTTGATCTGCCTGAGAATTTGGTTGTGACTGGCTGAACCCTGCGTTTAAGCCGGGCTGATATTAGCGCAGGCTTTCGGCGTGCCTTTCGCTCCGTTAGGAGCGAAAAGTTTATAGCGTTGACCATTAAATTAGTTGGCGCGCCGTTCGGTGGAGCGGAATCAACTTGATGGGTATCTCACAAGTTGAGTTCCGCTCCACCGAACGGCGGATGAGGAGATAAGGGTCTCGCCGGGCTATAAATATTGCACGCCTAACGGCGTGCCGATGGTGCCTTCCGAGGTTCCCGTACAGATTAGCCGTGTCAAGTGCATAATTCTTTTAGAAAGGTTAATTTCCTCGTATGAAACCTAAGACCCTTTTAATCGTGGCGGTAGCGGCCGCATCTCTGACTGGTGCGTGTAAAGACGCCACTAATCCGGTCAGGCCGGCGAATCCGGCCACCAGCCCGCCGGTAGTCAGCAAGACGCCTGGACCGCTCCCCACGCGAGGGTTCAGGGCGCAGATCACGTTGATTGAACCGCCTGCGAAGCTCCGCGTTGGTCAGAAAGAAACCATCAATGTAAGAGTGAAGAACACGAGCGACGTGTTTTGGTGGGCGCGGGGCGGCGCAACCAATGATCGTAACGATAACAAGTTTTATTTGGCCATTGGAGATCGTTGGCTCGATGCCAGTGGAAAGCTTCTTTCTGAGATGGATGGCCGTTTGGGAATTTCAAAGGACATGCGACCAGGCGAGGAGTTGGAATTGCCGCTAGAGATCACGGCACCGGCGCAACCGGCCGATTATATTCTCGAAGTTGATATGGTCCAGGAGCAGGTATCGTGGTTTGGCGATAAAGGATCTCCAACGGCAAGAACGAAGATCTCGGTAGTGAGATAGGAAGCATTGCCGATTGCCAATTGCCAATTGCCGATTGCCGATTGCCAATTGCCGATTGCCAATTGCCGATTGCCGATTGCCAATTGCCGATTGCCAATTGCCGATTGCCAATTGCCGATTGCCAATTGCCGATTGCCAATTGCCGATTGCCAATTGCCGATTGCCGATTGCCAATTGCCGATTGCCAATTGCCGATTGGTAACTGGCGAGCGCTGATTCTGCAAAATTCAATCGACTTATAGTGTGAAACTTCAAATTGCCAGTTCGCCAATCGGCAATCGGCAATCGGCAATCGGCAATGATCATGAGGCTCGCATACTTCAGTCCGCTTAGCCCGCAACGGTCGGGAATCTCCGACTACAGCGAAGAGTTGCTGCCCTATCTCGCCCGGGGCGCGGATATCACTCTCTTCGTTGACGGTTTCAAGCCCGCCAACCACGAACTCCTCAGCCGCTTTGCCTGGCATGACTACCAGCGAGACTCCGCGTCGCTCAACACTCTTGATAACTACGACGCAGTCATTTATCAGATGGGTAACGATCATCGTTACCATGCGGGAATCTTCGAGACCCTGCGCCGGCATCCCGGAATTATCGTCTTTCACGACTTTGCTCTACAGGATTTCTTCCTTGGCCTGGCACGCCAAAGAAATGACTTGCGCCTTTACCTCGACGAGATGGCCGCCTGTCATGGCAACAGGGAACGAACTCGCGCCGTCGAGTATCTCCAGCGCGGAAGCGTGCCACCGCAGGTAGCTACACCAATCAACTTTCCGCTCAACTGCCGGCTGGCCCGCGAGGCGGAAGGCATAATCGCGCACTCTGATTGGAGCCGCTCGCGGCTGGAACAAATGGCTCCCGGCGTGCCGGTTGCGAAAATTAATATGCCGGTCGAATCGAACAGTCTTGCCGGAACTCGGCGCGAGGCTGTTCGAGGTAAAGCAGTGGCCATCGCATCATTCGGCCTCATAATCCCCGGGAAAGGAATCGAGAGAGTAATCAAAGCGTTGTCACGGCTTCGCCAACAATACAACTTTCACTACACCCTGGTTGGCGGCGAGAATCATTACTTTGATGTTCGCTCGATTATCAGCTCGCACAACATGGACGACCGCGTCAGCCTCACCAGCCATGTTTCACTCGCCGAGTTTGAGCGCAACATCACCGAAACCGACATCGCCCTTAACATCCGCGAGCGCCATGTCGGTGAAACCTCAGCCAGTCTTTGCCGAATCATGGCCGCCGGCGTGGCCAGCGTGGTCGCGGATGTCGGCTGGTATGCAGAGTTGCCTAACGATTGTGTCGTGAAGATTCCGCTCGGCGCCGATTTTGACGCGCTGTTACTCGCGTACCTGCGGCGATTGATTGAAGACACGCCTTTGCGAACCCGCATCGGTGAAAACGCACGCCGATACATTCTGGCGGAGCACGCGATTGAGCGAACGGCGGCTGACTATCTTTCCTTTATCGACAGCGTTGTCAGACGTCGTTTGCAGCGGAAGTTGATTGCGGGAGTGTCGAGCGAGCTTTCTGCGCTGGGTGTGTACGCCTCTGATGAAAAATTCATGCGCGGCATCGCTGCCGAGATTGGCGCTCTTTCAAATCTCAAATCCGAAATCTCAGATCCTGTTTCCAGAGTGAGCAGGAGTGTCGTTGAAACCGCATCCAGCTACGAAACAGCTTGCGACGCTGAAATAACCGAACGACCGAGCGATAACGGGACCGCCCAGGTGGAAAACGGCCGCTCAGTGAATCCCGTAGATGAGAAGCCGGCAACAACCAGCTCAACAAAGTCCTTTCTGCCAAAACGGTCTAAAACCTCAGGCCGGACGCCGAAAATCGAAGGTGTTGATTACAAACAGGCGGCCATCGAGTATCTCGGAAAGCTTAGCGAAGAACGCCAGCATCACTTGCGAACCAAACCCTTCTATAACCTGGCTCATAAACCAGCGAAATACCGCAACCTCGGGATGGACGAGGACATGCACCGCCATTTTTGCGACTTCGCGAACATGGCTGTGCGACTCGCGCTGCCGCCGGGGAGCCGCATTCTCGACGTTGGCTGCGGTTCAGGTTGGCTAAGCGAATACTTTGCCCGCCTCGGCTATGAAGTAAAAGGCATTGACATTAGTCCGGCGCTGATCGAGATGTCGCGGGAGCGCGTCGCGCGTGTACCCTATGGGGTCGATCACGAGACGCCGCTGCGCTGCACGTTCGAGGTTCATGACATCGAGCTATCGCCGCTCGATGAGAAGTTTGATGCGATCGTCTGTTACGACTCGCTGCATCACTTCGAAGATGAGCGGTCGGTGGTCCGCAACCTGGCTCGTATGCTTTCGATCGGCGGGCAATTCTTTCTTCTGGAAGGAGGAAGGCCCGAAGCCGGGTCACCAAGTGAAAGAGAGCTGCATGATGTGATGCAGGAGTTCGGCACGCTCGAATCGCCTTTCGCTGATGAGTATCTGCGTGGGCTTCTTGATGAAAATGGGTTCGCGATTGTCGGTGATTACGTCAGTGTCAATGGTCTTTTCGAGCGCGAACTGATCGAAGGCAACCGGCTTCCGCTTACGGCGCTTGAAACGAACTACTACTATTTCACCTGCGTGAAGGTTTGCGAGGGGCAGCATGCTTCCACGGTTCCCGACAGCCGTAATCCCGGCGTCCTCAGCGCTCGTTTTTCTTTATCCGAGACGGTGCCGGCACGCGTTGCCCCGGGTACTAAGCTAATTATTCCACTGAACATTGAAAACGCGGGCGACACGCTTTGGTTAACAGGGCAGAGCGTCCGGCGCGGGACAGTGATGCCGGCCGTGCGCGTTTTCGATGAAGAAGGGACGCTGGTCAGCGAGTTTCATGGCGAGCCGCCGCTGCCCTATGCGGTTGCTCCGAGTCAAACAGTGCAGATTAAGATTGAGTACACTGCGCCGCAGCGACCGGGAAATTATTCCGTTAAGATCGATTTGGTGGATCAGCAGATCTGCTGGTTCGAAGAAAAGGGATCGAAAGCGCTGGTGTTTCGAGTGGATGTGGGAATAGGAAAGGGATTCTTGACTTAACCTCATCATTTCAGCGGCAAATATATAACTCGGTTAGTCAATTCCTCAGAATCAGTAGTCTGTACAATCAATTCCAATTCTTCGATACACTGACCAATAGTTAAATTCAGTTGATGCCCATAAATAAGGCCCGCGAATGCTTCTTCAGTTTCCTGACGTCGCGCGGCTTCTTTGAGGAGATCGTCATCCTGAGTAAAAAGAACTCGGTTCAATTCTGTCGCTCGGTCAAGCAATTGCGGGTCGTCAAATTCCCCTGCGCCGTCCTCTTGTGCAGTCAGAATATCAACACCCCGTAATCGTAAACCTGTGATAACTGCGCGGCGAACGTGAACATCTGCATAGAGCCTAATGCTCATTGACAGTTTCCTGCATCCTGCTTGGCACGACACTCGTTGCAGAATTCGCCGGTTGCAGGTTTAGAAGAGATTTCTTCATAGTTGTCAGTAGGCCACGTACTACAATTTGCACAACAGTGCCAAGTGCTCTGGCCTTTTCTTTTGCGACACACGAGTACTTGATGTTGGATCTCGGATCTAGAGTCTTTTAGCGTCAAGAGTTTTTGACGTAGTGTCGGATCAGAAATCCTTTTGGCCAGCGCGTCACTTTCTCGCCAACGTCGCTCGATCTCAGCATCTAAGGAAGCTTGATTGTCGTAGTAATAAGCTAGCGCCGCATGAATCTGCGCCAGCGAAAGGTGAGGATATTGAAAGTGCATTTCTTCAGGGCTAGAGCCATGCGCTATCTTATCTATGACAACTTCGATAACTTTGACTTTGGTGTCGCTTATCCAAGCCACTCCATTTTCGTCAATCTCAATATGCGCTGCAGTAATAGTGGGCATTGTGTTTCACCTCTTCATCGGCAGTAAAACTACCACGCCCCCACTCAAAACCCAACGTCTCACGGCCACTCCGGCAATCAAGTTACGAACGCAAGCGGGCGAGACGCCCGCGCTCCCAGTGAAGAGAGCGATTAAGCCAACCCACCTGCCAAAAAATTAACACCGCCAATGTCAAAATCGAGACGCCGAGTCCGATCAGAACCGACCAGGGGCGATACACAAACAATACCGAATGGTATCCCTCGTTAAGCACCACTCCACGCAGGTTGTAATTCACCCGCAGTATCTCGGCAGACTGATTGTCAACAGATGCGCTCCATCCGGGATAAAAATTCTCACTAACCACCAGAATGGAAGGTCCTGCCGAAGAGGTATCGAACTTGATGCCATTCGGAGAGCGGCCCGTCAGAGAGGCGGTGGCGGAGGCGTCTTCCGGCGTGTCGCGGTTGAAGTCAATCGGGGCCTCCAGCAGCACTGTTCGGCGCGGGTCCCACAAATTGCCATTGGGCAAGCTCCCCGTACGAATCACCTCGAGAATCTCATTCTCTTTAAGCACCTCGAATGATGAGGCCAGCCAGGCGCGCGGCAGCGCACGCGTATTCTCGAACACCGTCACCGCGCCTACATCGCCAACGCGCAGCCACCGCCCGGAAGATGACGGGTCACTCAGCCCTGCCGCCCTCTTTCGCGACACCCACTCGGTGCGCAAAGGGAGGGTTCCAGTTTCGCCATCAAATGAAACCCGATGCACACTGAGGCTAAGGTCTGGGGCGGCTTCTGATTGCAGCACCCTGATCGCTCCCCCAGTGATCAATGCTCGCTCAGGTAATTTGAACGCCGCCAGATAAGAATGACCCTGGTAACGCGCCTGAGCGTCTCGCACCCGGTAACTGGTTGCTACTTTCGCTCGGCGATGTTTAATCTGCCTCCGAATGTCGGGACGATCGTAGGACCATTCAGAGGTATGCTCCCCGGCCAGGAGATCAAACTCGAACCTGCGCCCATCCTCAGTTTTCAAAGTTAGTCGAGCGACCGGCGTGCCATCGGTCAATTCCAAAGACCATGACAAGTTGGTTAATAGAGTGATGCTATCCGCCTCAAATGGCGGCATCTCAAAACTCAGCCACGAGTTCTTATCGATACTGGGTATCTTCAGATCTTCGCCTGAGACCTGTTGGCCTACAGAGGATCGCGAAGCAGATGACCGCAAAGCCGATGAGGGCGAAGAAGTTGACTGCGAAGCACTCGTCGTTTGTGGGGCTGTGACAGCGCTCGACGCCGTCTCGTGGTCAGCCGCCGCACTCATCGCCAACAGATAACGGACGTTGAGCAAATCAAGCTCGTGCCCGGGCCCCCGCAACGTTTGTTCGGGTTTCGGAAGATCGCCCCATACCGCCATATCGCCGGCCAACCGCCCGTAGCGCGCCAGGCCGAAGCCGTCATAACCAGCCGCATTCTCAACGCCGTGCATCATGTAGATGTTGGGCTGAAGCCAAAAAACAGAATCCCTTGCCGGAGCCGTTAAAGGATCTTCCACTTCCTGATCGGGATCGAAAGGGAGTTGCGCCGTCAGAATACGATAGGGTTCTGGGCCCGACGTTCGCTCAGCCAATAGCTCAAGCGGCGGCGGTTCACTCCAAATCGGCGAGTTTGGAGCCGGACTAGCAACCCGCCACCCACTGGATTGACCCCAGACGCTCAGGTCAAGTGCAATGACTGCAACTATCATCCAAAGCGCAACAGCAGCTCTCGAGCGAACGTACCAAACCAACGTGGCGCTGCTGAGCAGAGCGAACAACACCGGCAGGAACAATTCCGGCGCACGCAAGAGTGTTACCGGCGCTTCGCGCGCGAGACGAAATTCCGCCGGCCGCCCCAGGGTCACAATCAGTAACGTGATCAGAAAGACAACCCCGCCAATGATGAGCGATAACCGCACGATACGTCTCCGGTCAGTCGCGGCAGCCAGGGCCGTTAATCCCCTACCCGCGAGCACCGCGAGGGCCAGGTCAACTTCCATCAGGTGTCGCGCCGGTACCCGAAAGAGGTTGAGAATCGGCACGTAGTAAACAATGCCGTAAAGCTTGAACGGCCAGTAGTGTCCCAACGCAAGCACGAACGCGAAGACTGCCACCGCCGCCCAAAATTTTGTGCGAGCATCACGCTTCAGCACGATGGCAAAGACAACCAGCATCAGCGCCGCGAGGCCGACGTAACCGATGAACTCTTCGTAGAAAGGCGCTCCAAAATAATTCACGCGAAACAGGCGGCCGTCGCCTCCACCGATCAGATAAGGCGCAAAGAACGTAAGCAGGAACTTAGGCGGCAGTGAAAACGCAGTGAAAAAGTCGAATGAAGCGCGGGCGCGCACGCTGTTGCGCATCAACTCGTAGGTCGGTAAGATTTGCACCGCCGCCAGCAACATTCCAGCGGCTAGCAGCACCATCGACCGGAGATACCAGTTGCGCGCCGGTCTCGAAGCGCGCCACATCACCAGTGCATAAGCCGTCGCGAGCAGCAGTGAGTAAACGAGCGTTTGCTGATGCCCGGTGAAGGCCAGGAACATAACGATGAGGGCGAGCGTCAACCCCCACTTCCGGTCACCGCGCACGCCGTAGCCATCCACGGCCCAGAGCAACCACGGAAGGAGAGCGGCGGTCTGGACGATGTTGACGTGGCTGAACTGGCCAATCAGAAAGCCGCACCATTGGAAGACAAGGCTGGTGACAATCGCGCCCGTCACCGACGATCCGGAGCGCCGCGCGTAGAGATAAGCGCCCAGCGCTGCGAGCATGTAGGTTGACAACGCCATCAGGGTCGTGGCCGTGGGCGCGTCAAAGAAGAGATAGAACCAATTCAGCGGAAAGAGTATTCCGCCCTGCGCCGCAGCGTGTAGCGGCATGCCGCTAAAGATGTAAGGATTCCAAAGTGGCATACTGCCCCCGCGAACGATGTTTGACGCAGCAATGCGAAGCGGAACATTAAAAAGGATGCCATCTTCCGAGGCGAGTGAAACGGCTCCTCTCAGAGCGGCGTTAAAGTAGGCAAGTGGGACGAGAGTTACAAAGGTTGCCGCCAGGGTGTCGAGCTTGACCCGGTAACTGGGCCGTCGAGTTGAACGAATCATTGAGTCAGGATCAAACAGCCGCGGCGACAATCGTCTTCGAGCCACGGCGCGCGGCGGCTCAGGCATGGCAATGGGCACGAGAGCACGCGGCCGCGCTTCTATGCACAGTTTTTCTCGGCGCGATGTCGCTCAATATGCTGGCTGTGATCGCGCGCAAGAATATCACCAACGACGAAATAGTGATGATTCCGGCGGCATACTATCATCTTGTCGCCGGCGATTTCCAAGTTGTGAATGAGCATCCGCCGCTCTCGAAGATTCTGGCCGGGTTGCCACTGCTGTTTATTCAACCAAACGAGATGCGCACGAGCGGTCTGCCAGCCACCCTGAGTTCCAGCGAGCGGACCTGGCAGGTTCAGGAACACTTCTGGCGCACCAACCGGAAAAGCCTGGACACGCTTTCGTTTTGGACTCGAGTTCCGGCCATCGCACTGACCATCGGGCTCGGAATTTTGTTATTCCTGCTGGCGCGCGATCTATTCGGCGAGCGGGCCGCCTTGTTCGCGGTCGCCTTGTTTGCCCTCGAGCCCACTGTCCTCGCGCACGGTCGAGTAGTGCAAACTGATATTCCGGCGGCGTTTGGTTATCTGCTGCTTTTTTTCATGCTGCGTCGTCACTGGAACTCTAAAAAGTGGCAGAGCTCCGCATGGCTCGGGATCGCAACTGGAATTGCGCTGCTGGCAAAGTTTTCGATGCTCATCGCTGGCCCCATTCTCGCCATCTACTTTCTTGCTTTGTTCATCCTTGCACGACGCCATGAACTAACCCGCGCTACCGTTTGCGCTCAAGCCGGGATTGTCTTGCTCGCTTTGCTGATCGTCGTGAATGCTGCGTACTTCTTTCAAAACCGGGAGCTGACCGAAGCAGATACGAACTGGATAACCGCATCATTCCCGTCTTCGGCTACCGCGGTCCTGGCCACCATTCAAGCGCTGACCTGGATCGTCCCGACGGATTTCATCTTTGGAATCTTTTGGCAGCTCTGGCATAGCAAGCAGGGCCACGGCGCCTCGCTGTTTGGCGTGTTTCGCGAGACCGGGTGGTGGTACTACTTCCCGGTGGCCTTTGCTTTAAAGACCACGCTGCCGTTCCTGCTGTTGTCGATCGCGGCGATTGGCTGGGGTCTCTATCGCGCAATTACAAAATGCGACCGGCAATCTCTTTTCCTGCTTGCTCCATTCGCGATTTACACAGTCTTTGTGATGATTAGCTCGATCAACATCGGGGTGCGTTATTACCTTCCGGCGTACATGTTTCTCTTTATCCTGGCGGGCGCGATGTTGGATCGATGGTTGAGGTCGCGGCGCTTTCGTCCGGCTCAATTAGTAGTTGTGATCGTGATGCTTGGCTGGTGCGCATTAGAGGCAGTCAGAACCTATCCGGATTACCTGTCTCACATGAACCAACTTGCATCGGGCGCGCCGCGCTGGTACTACCTTTCGGACTCGAACGTCGAGTGGGGCGAGGACGTAAGCGCTCTGGCCGACTACTTAAAAGCGCGCGGAGAAACGCGTGTGCAGGCAGCGCTGTTGGGAGGATTTGTCTCACTCAACTGGTATGGGGTTGAGTACGTCGACGCGCTTTCCCCGCCTCCGAATTCCGCTCCCACGCGCTATGTGGCCCTCGGAGCAAGCTTTCTAAACGGTTCGACTGTCCCGTTGCGCATGGTGGGCGATCGACCGCAAACAAATGAAGAGCGAATCGCCACTTTTGAGGCTTTCCGACACCAGACGCCTGAAGCCGTCTTTGGGGGTTCGATTTATCTCTATCGCGTGAACGAATGAGAAACTCCTGCAAGTGCCGGTTAGCTCCGCCAGCGGGTAGTTGAATTTTGCGTGGCCGGGGATGGAGTGGAGAGAGCGCTGACTACAGTAAGCGGTTCGGTGGTTGAGTGCCGCAGTTGTGGTTCTCAATCCGTTATCTCTGAGGGAGCAAGTTTTCGTAGATGCGAGCCATCGCCGTCGTTCCTACCTACAACGAGCGCGCTAATCTGGCGGAACTGTTGGAAAAACTTCAGCAGTTCTCGACCGAGCTTCACGTGCTGATTGTCGACGATAATTCTCCTGATGGGACAGGAGACCTGGCGGACGAGCTGAGTAGAAGAAATCCGGATCGCATCTTCGTGCTCCATCGGGAGAAAAAAGACGGCCTGGGCAAAGCTTATGTCGATGGCTTCAAGGAGGCTTTAAAAGGCGAATATGATTACATCGTTCAAATGGATGCCGACCTGTCGCACGACCCAAGTCATTTGCCTCGCTTCTTTGAAAAAATTCAGAATCACGATCTGGTCGTAGGCTCGCGCTATCTGCAAGGCATCAGTGTAGTTAACTGGGACCTTAAACGATTGATCCTGAGTAAGACGGCGACCAACTATGTTCGCTTTGTGACCGGGATGCCCTTCACCGATGCCACCAGCGGTTATGCATGCTGGCGGCGGGAAGCCCTCGCATCCGTCGGTTTCGAGGACGCGTTCTCGAGCGGCTACGTGTTCCTGGTAGAAATGAAATACAAGGCATACCGGAAGGGCTTTCGAGTGACGGAGGTTCCCATAATCTTTATCGAGCGAAAAAGCGGGGACTCGAAACTGGACTGGCGCGTGTTTTTGGAAGCCGTTTGGCGAGTACTGAAGTTAAGATTCAAATACTGAGTTGGTGGCGCAGACTTCAGGAAGCTCTGATCAGGTCGCACAATGGAGAATCTCGCGTGATGCAACCTCGCACTCGGGACTTGATCAGAGCTTCCTTCCAGTCTGTGTTGTTCCGTGGCTCAGATTTCAGTCTGTCTTCGCTAATCTGCTTTCACAACGAATTCGTGACGCAAGTTACTCGATGGTCAACAGCGAAGACAACGGATACAATCCACGAAACCACCCGACTCACGAAGAGATTTCGTGCTTTTTGGTGTGAATTTGTGGATCGTCGCCCACCGCTGGAACATGCTTGCTGTAAGAGCTCTCTGACTCAAGTTAGTTCAGTAAGTTTGGGACAGTACACTTAGCTAACATGATCAAACTGAACAGGCGCGAGAGTCACCCCCCTCTCGTCCGAGCGCTGACACTCCTCGCGGTAATTGCGTTCGGAGTCATTCTCTACACCTTCAAGGTCGGAAACAATCCGCCAGGTTTCTACATCGACGAGTCATCAATTGCATATAACGCCTACCTCATCTCCGAGACTGGCCGCGACGAGTTTGGCACGCCCTGGCCAATATTCTTCCGCGCCTTCGGCGACTACAAGAACCCAATCTACATTTACCTTCTGGCGGCGATCTTCACCGTTACCGGGCCAAGCATTCTCGTCGCGCGCTTGCTCAGCGCAATACTCGGCGTCCTGGCTGCGATAATCGCCGGCCTAATTGCCGAGCGACTGTCTAAGCGGCGCGAAGTAGGGTTGATTATTACGGTGATGGCGCTTTTGACGCCGTGGCTGTTTGAATTGAGCCGCGTGGTGCTCGAGGTGGCGCTTTACCCGTTGGCTGTGGCGCTGTTTCTGCTGGTGCTGTATCGGGCTGCTCAGAAATCAGCTTGGAATGCGCTAGACACAAGCGGTCTCGCCGCGACGCTTGCGCTACTGACGTACTGCTACTCGATTGGAAGGTTGTTCGCGCCTTTATTGGCGTTCGGTCTGCTCTTTTTTGTGAAGCGCGCGCGCGTGGTGTCCGTTTTGCGAGTTTGGACTCTCTATGCGCTGCTGCTGATGCCTCTGATTATTTCTTATTGGCGTCACCCTGAAACGCTCATTAACAGGTTCAAGCTGATCACCTATTGGGGTCCGCAAAGCACCTACGGCGAAATCGTTTGGGAGTTTATTAAGCACTATCTCGGAAACTTCAATCCGTGGGCAATGCTTGTCAGAGGCGATCCTAACCCGGATCAGATTGCAAGTATTGATGGTGTAGGGCTCATTCTGACAGGTACCTTTGTCCTTGCCGCCTTCGGTATTTTTTTGGTTCTGAGACACGAACGTCGCGAGGGTTGGTGGCGTTTCGTACTCTACGGGTTCGCGGTCTCGGCCGTGCCCGCCTCGTTAACGACGGATTACTTTCATATGCTGAGGCTGGCGGCGATGCCTGTTTTTCTATGGGTGTTGTGCGTGCCCGCGCTGACCTGGCTGGTTGAGCCAGGCGGCCGCCGCGCACGTCGCGTGGCGTTGGTCGCGATCGTCGTCGCCACTCTCCTTCAGGGAATCTTATTCCAGTGGCAGTATCACCGATACGGGCATTCTCCGCGCCGCGTGCACCTGTTTGACGCTAATTATTTTCCTAAGATCTTTTCCACCGCCCTGGGGATGCAGCAGCGGCCTGTCTATCTGGCCGACGCACCGCCGATACCGGGATACATCCAGGCACTCTGGTACGCCACTTTGCGGGGGATTTCCACTTCGGAGTTTAAGCAGTTGGCTCATGACATCGTTGCTCCCGAAGGAGCGCTTGTGATTACGACCGAAGATATACGTCCGCGTTGCCGGGTGCTGGCTGAGGAAGAGCCATACACCGTTTGCCTGATGCAAGGCGCGCCGCGCCAACCGGCTCCGCTTCCAAACGACGGCTTTCGCGCCGAGATAATCCCGAGGGCGATTCTCATGCGCGCGCGAGTGAAAGAGAAAATAGATTTGTATGTGGTAGTCCGAAACACCAGCAACGCTACATGGCTCGCCCGCGAGCGCGGCAGTGCGCCCTTTCAAATCAGTCTTGGTAATCATTGGCTGGATTCGGCGGGCCGTGAGGCGGTGCACGACGATGGGCGCGCGTCTGTGCCGCGAGATGTGCGGCCCGGCGAGGAAGTCGAAGTGAAACTCGTCGTTAATGCTCCAAAGCACCCCGGCGTTTATGTGCTCGAGCTGGACATGCTGCAGGAAGGAGTCTCGTGGTTCGCGCATCGCGGGTCGCCGACCGTAAGGCTGCCCGTCACGGTTGAGCGTAGTTGGCTCGACTAAATTCTCTTTTGTAGTAAGTTCCCTTAAACAACTCACTTTAATGCTGGGAGCGCGGGCGTCTCGCCCGCACGGCCTCGATCCGAACCGCACAACAAACCATTGCGGGCGGGGGCGCTCCCAGTGAACACGTTGAGAGGCCCTCGCGGCGCACCTGACTAAAGCATCACTCAGGACCACTTGTTTCCCCACGAGGCTTCTGCGGCTGCTCTTGTGCAAAGTGATAGGTTCTTGCTGCAAACGCCAGCGACAGGGCGCTAATTATCAGCGGCAAAACAAGCCCTCTCGCCAGCGGCATCGCCCTCCAGTCGCCGCGCGACAAGGCGTTGACATATGGCCAAAGCGCGTATCGCCCGGTCTCGCAGTACATTGCTCCATAGACGGCTCCCAATACACTGACTACAAATGAGGCGACGGTGACAACTGAAACAAACGCTATTCCCAATCGTCTCGCGGTTGTCGCGCGAAGGTAAGCAAACCCAATCAATCCAAGACAGGCGAATGGCATCGCCGGCAGAAGATACCGCGGCCCGTACTGGCATCCGCCGTCAGTCTCTATATTGAGAACGTGAACTGCCAATACCGCCAGGATGATTACCAGCACAATCTGTTCACGTCGCTGCTCGCGCGGAAAGAAGATTAAGCCCGCCAGCCCAAGTAAAAACGCCGGAACGTAAAGCGCAATTGCGGAAACATAAAAGCCGGCGTGCGAAAGCCATTGGTTGGGATTAGGAATCAGGAAAGTATCGCGATAACCGCCTGCGAGATTGGGCAGCAGAAAGGGATTACCAAAAGCGGCGGCGTTGTAAATCAGCATTGGCGCCATACCGACGATGATTCCCAGTGCCGCGAAGATGATTGTCTTCCATCCCGGCAGCGAGACCAGATAGATGAAAACTACGATCACCATCAGGACCGGGAGTACCGAGGTAGTAAGCGTCAGGCCTAGCAGCAAACCGGCTCCCAATGCGGCCGGCTTTTCGGCGTGGCTGGAAACTCGTCGCCGCGCGATTAGCAAGACCAGGTAGAAAGCGATCGCGAGGTACGCGGAAGCCAGTTGGTCATGGTGGGCAATTCCGGAATAGACGAACGCCGGCGTGGCCAGCCCGTAAGCGAGTGCGGCGACGAGCGGCAGCGCCACCGCATGGCCACCTGAAAGTTCGCGAGCAGCTTCGAAAACAGCTACTGCGGCCAGGGCGGTGGCCAGTGCAGTCGTAAAGAAGGTAACCAGCGCCGAGACCAGCAGGTAATCGTTGACATAGTTTAGGCCGAACAGGTGCAGAAAGAAGTAGACCAGGGCGCCGGCCATGAATTGGCCCGGTTGCTTTGCGGCATAAAGGTGGCCATTGTAATCAAAAATATCTCCGAATGGCCTTCCTCTGTGGGTGTAGGCGCGAAACTGCAGGTGAGGCGATGCCGAGCCATCGATTGAAAATTGTTTTCGCTCGACGATTGCCTCAACCCCAGCTTGTTGCAAGTTAAAGTCAACCAGATTGGCGGAGTTAATTGCAGCTCCATATGCGCACCAGAGAAAGAGGAAAAGCCAGAGTTTCAAACTCAACCACGGCGATAGAATTGACGCAGCCATAGACACCGATAGGCGATTAAGGGCTTGTCGAACGATCCACTAAATACACGAAACCACGAACAGGTTCTTCCTGTTTCGTTCGTGTAACTTCGTGGTTCGGGTAACTTCGTGGATCGTTTTTACGCAACGCAAATACTCAAATCAGGACAATACCTGCGGCTCCAAACTCACAGATCCTTCTTCAGGATCGATCTCTCGCAAATCTTTCCAGCGCCGTGCGGTAAACCTCGAGCGTCATCTGCGCTGTGCGTTCCCAGGAGAACTCTGCGGCCCGCTTCAGTCCAGCGTGAGAAAGCCGCTTGCGCGCTTCGTCGTCGTTCACCAATTTGACGATGCCGGCGGAGATATCTTCGACACTATGTGGATCGACGAAAAGCGCCGCATCGCCGGCGACTTCCGAGAGACTAGGAATGCGGCTGGCGATCACCGGGGCGCCGCACTGCATCGCCTCCAGCACCGGTAACCCGAAGCCTTCATCGAGCGAAGGATAAACAAAAAGAAGGCAGGAAGAATAAACGGAGCGCAGTTCTTCGTCATTAAGATAACCAGCGAAGAGGATTCGATCCTTGACCGCGGATCTTTCGACTTCGGCGAAGATTGGTTCGGTTAGCCAGCCTTTTCCTCCGGCAACGACCAGTTGCAGGTCATGGCCCGGCGAACTGCTATTGATAATTTCGAACGCTTGCACCAGCGCGCGCAGGTTCTTGCGCGGCTCCAGCGTTCCGACCGCGAGAATGAATCGATCCTTGATTCCCAGACGCCGCCTGATCGGTTCAGTCTCCTCATTATCCTGTGGCGTAAATACGGTTCGGGCGGCTTCCGGCACCGCAAATATTTCGTCCGTGCTGACGCCAAATCGTTCGATGACATCACGTCGCACGCTCGCGCTGGGCGTGATGATCACATTGGCCGTTCGCAGCATCAGCGGCAGTCGCCGGCGCGCTCGCCTGACACTGGCGGGCCGGTGCGTTTCGGGATGCGTGAAGAGCGATAGATCGTGCACGGTGAGTACCGTAGCACAGCGCTTTCGCAAAGGTACGTCGTAATTCGTGCCGTGAAAGAGATCAATGCCGCGGCGGCGAATGTAGCGCGGGAGTCCGATGGACCACCAGTGCCGGCCGAGTGGACCAACTTGGACCCTCGCCAGTTTCAGGTTAGTCAGCGATGTTAGCGCTTCTTCATTGCGACTCGAGTGAACCGCTGCTGCTTCATCTCGCCTGGCATTAGGTGGTGGTGCCACTTCGCCGCGACTCACTCGAGGCGTCACTTCATCGCCGGCGAGATCTAGCGGGGGATAGGTGGAGGGATAAGAGAGCTCAAATTCATTTTCAGGGGCGAGTTGTGCGAGCGCCCGAGCCAACTCAAAAGTATAGTGCCCGACGCCGGTCTTGAGTTCAGTTAAAGGAATTGCGTCCAGTCCAATGAGCATGACTCAGGGACGAGACTCTATCAGAGGTTGTAAAGCGCCGTCGAACTTTATCAGATCGAGTTCGTGACGCAACTGAGGTACGGTGCTCATGCTCAGCTTTCCAGCGATGCCAGATTCGCACGTGGTCGCAGTCTACCCGCCGCCCGCCCGCTCCCTTGATCAAATTCAAGTCGTCTGGTACTGGCAGTCATTCTTTGGCAATTTGCAAATCAATGCGCCTGCAAGATCTTGTCCGAAAGTCCGGCAACGCCTTTCATTCGCGTTCGGCTCTTTAAGTTAGCTCTGGGCGAGACCGCACCATTCGCCTCTGGTTAACCAACCATGCACAAGCGCGGCGCACAACTCGTGATATTCAATCTCCATATTGACCCCGCGGTTTAGTTCAACTGGTTTCCTTTTCGCGGTGCTCGCCGCCTCTCAGAAAGTGGTTTACTCCATCTTGACACGCGGCGAGACTGCGGAAAAGAATCCTATTCTTTAGGCGGCATACTAACTAGTTGAGGGGTTGATGGCTAAAGTTTTTATCTCCTACAGTAGTAAAGACAAGCAACTTGCAAGGAAGATTGCTATAGACCTTCGCCGCGTTGGAATAGATGTTTGGTTAGATGAATGGGAAATTGTTGTTGGGCAACCGATCATACAAAGGATTCAAGAAGGACTTGAAGGCAGCCAATTTGTGGCAGTCCTCCTCACAAAACATAGCATAAAATCCGGCTGGGTTGAGAAAGAGTGGCAAAGTAAGATCGGAGAAGAAGCAAAGCATAAACGAGCCGTTGTCTTACCCCTAAAAGCTGATGAATGTGAAATCCCGCTGCTTCTTAGAGACAAAAAGTATGCGGACTTTGCACGCAATTATAATTCAGCAATAGGAGACCTCATAAGTGCTATAAGAGTCCTAGGCTATAATCTGATCAAAGACAATAGGCGCAGACAGAAGCCTGTTGACCAGGCAGCTCTGCTCTCAATAGGCTGTTATGACTTGATCACACCAGCGATTCAATGGCTAAATAACAAACTTTCAAAAAAAGAATGGGTTCTCCCGTTATGCAGCCCTAAGAAGAAGGGATTGACTTTAAATACTCTCCTCCGCAAGAAAATCCCCAAATGGGATGAGCAAAGACGGTTTCCCTGGGGTCCCATGTTGGAATTGCAACCTGATATCGCTGGGGCAATCAAACTTCCGCATACACATATGTATGGTTGGATTATCGCCATGGCTTATCCCAATGTGATGTTTGAGTATGATGTCATTCGTTCCCGTTTTTATATTGATGCTGCTGATGCATTTCTCGGATATGTTTTCTGGGATATGGAAAATGCTTTTTCTTCTGATGGTTATCGAACATTGACGACGTATGGCATGCCTTACAGCGGTATTACTGAATCGGGGGAAGTCCACGGGAAGCTGATAAATTATGTGATGTATTCACGCAGACATGATCAATTCATGGATGATTTGGAAGGTGCTCTCTCATCGAGAATAATTCTCATGTATCAGTGAGAATTACGCTGATGTAAACATATCTTGTTTTTGTATAATTTAAGGCTGCCGCCTAACGAGCTAAGAATTCGTGTGGCGCGGGGAGTAGAGTCAGAGTCAGCCCACCCACCACTCAAGTGAGCCGCCACACAATTCGATGTTGAACTAAGCGTCGTTACATGGAGTTTGAATAGTCAACTTGAAGCAGCGAAGTGTGGGTTGAAGGCAGGACTGAAAAATAGAAACAGGGCCGCCAAACTAGTGATGGTGAGTGTGAAATCGATGAGGCCAGCCAGAGCGGCTCTTTTTTGTGATGACGCTTTAGTGGTCGTGGGACAGAAACTTTGACCTGTTAAGTCAGGTCGAGCAAGTACTCCGCATCGATGGGATCGTTTTTCCCCTGGCCCAGTGAGCAGGCCTGCCGATACTTTGCCAGGGGCGGCGGGATTGACCGGATAGAGCTCCAGAAAGTCGTGCTGCAACAAGGCGTAGGATCAATAATCCACGAGACTGCTCCAGACACACGGCCATGCCGCCCGCCAAGCGACTCCGCAGGGCCAGCGCCCAATCATTGAGCGCTGCCGGCGTGTAAACCAGGAGAGGAAGAGCAAAACATCATGTTCGATAAGGATCGTTTTATCCAAGACTGTGTGAATGCTATTGCTGCGGGTCCGGGGACGATCCGCGAGGTTGTGGCAGAAGCGGTTTCCGATCCCGCAAGCGTGATGTCGGAGCTTGGTGAGCCGGAACATGCCGGTATTACGCCAATGTATAGATCGCCTGATCTAACCATCATTAACTTTGTCTGGGCGCCGTGCATGAGTCTCATGCCACACAATCACCAGATGTTTTCGGTTGTCGGTATCTATTCCGGCAGGGAAGACAACATCTTTTGGCGAAGAACAGAAACGACCATTGAGGCGGCACGAGCCAAATCTCTCGGAGTTGGCGCCGTGGCTACACTCGGTCACGACGTTATCCATTCTGTACTTAATCCAATTGGCAAAATGACGTGTGCAATACATGTTTATGGCGGAGACTTTTTTGCTCCGGTTAAGCCGAGAAGCGAATGGGATCACGAGACATTAATTGAACGGCCGTGGAATATCGACAAGGTCAAATCTCTATTTCGAGAGGCAGAGGAACGATGTAACGCCCTCAAAGAAACGAAGCCCACGAGTTAAGAACCTGTGTGGGCGAGAGGAGAGGAGTCAACCCGCTCACCACTCAAGTGAGCCACACAATTCGGTGTTGAACTAAGCCTCGGTTTTTAGAGGCTTCTTGGAGTTTGAATGGTCAACTTGAAGCAGCGAAATGTGGGTTGAAGGTAAAACTGGAACATAGACACAGCGCCTGAAGACAAGACTATTTTAGAGGTTGGTCAAATATTGATTGTCAACTGAGCGGTCGGGTACGGCGACAAATAGCGCGAACCGTGGATAGCTTGCTCATCGGCGCGGAATTTACTACCTTCCCTGTTTCGACTAAAGCGAAACAAACATTTCCAGTTGCTAACCGGAGGACAGGCTTTTCCAATTTCCGATGAGCTTCAAATTCATTAATCCTGCATCGCTGGGCCCTCCGCGAGGATACTCAAATGGAGTGGTCGCCGAGCCAGGCGGCAGTCTCCTGTTTATCGCCGGGCAAATCGGATGGACCGAACAGCAAAAGATCGTCAGCCCGGATATTGTCGAGCAGTTTGATCGCGCTCTGGCAAACTTG
>Ga0187893_10004869_pt1 | contig 24941 bp, 18 predicted proteins | sample MA1701074metaG_FD_139574 | JGI IMG/M metagenome (GOLD analysis project Ga0187893, IMG submission 139574) | White microbial mat communities from a basaltic lava cave in the Kipuka Kanohina Cave System on the Island of Hawaii, USA - MA170107-4 metaG ... | reverse complement strand
TGGGGGGGCATGGAAACCGCGCTCAAGGACATCTGCGAGGTCTTGCGCTCACAAGTCGACCTGGAAGTCCTTGTGGCGAACGAAGCGCGTTGCACTCTACGCGAGGAGATCGGAGGCGTCGATGTCACTCGTCTGGCGAGTTGGGGCACGCGGTTTTCCCAGCCCCTCACACCGGGACTGCTGGAACGCCTGCGGAATACACGGGCGGACATCGTACATCTTCATGAGCCAAATCCGCTCGCCGTGGCGAGCTACCTGCTAGCTGGAAGCCCGGGCCGGCTAGTGATCCACTACCATAGCGACGTCGTGCGCCAGCAGCGCTTGGCGAGGCTGTATCGCCCGTTGCTCGACCGCGCACTAGCCCAAGCAAGCGCGGTGATCGTGGGCAGCCAGGAACTGCTGGACTCCTCCGCTGTGCTTGCCCGCTGGCGCGGAAAGTGCCGCGTGATTCCGTTCGGCATTGACCTCAGCGGCGTCTTGCGGATTCCCGTCCTGCGCCGCCGCCTAGGCACGCCCCTGGTGATCGGCGTGGGCCGGCTCAGTTACTACAAAGGTTTCCAGTATCTGATCGAAGCCGTGGGCCGCACCAATGCGCATCTGGTGATCGTAGGCGAAGGCGAAATGCGCCGTGATCTCGAGGATCTGATCCGCAGCCTCAACCTCCGAGCCCGAGTTCGCCTGGCAGGCAACGTAAGCCAGGCGCAACTCCTCGACTGGTACGCCCTCGCCAATGTGTTCTGCCTCTCCTCATGCGAGCGTAGCGAAGCTTTCGGCCTGGTGCAGGTGGAGGCTATGGGCTCGGCCCTTCCAGTGGTGTGTACCGACCTTCCCACAGGCGTGCGATCGGTGACTGTCGACGGTCACACCGGCTTTATCGTGCCGCCGCACGACTCGACCGCGCTGGCCGGAGCTCTCAACCGCCTGCTGGCCGATCCTGATCTCGCCGCCAGGCTGGGCGCCAACGGCCGCCGCCGCGCTGTCGAGCTCTACAGCCGTGAGGAGATGAGCCGTAACATCTTGCGGCTTTATAAAGCCGTCCACCAACGGGATCGGGCGGCGGAGCAGTCGGACTTGTATCCTATGGCTGAACTACCGGAGATTCAGGGATGACCTCACTTCCCTCCATCGCCGGGTTGAGCGCGCTGTCGTTCTTCCTGTCGCTTGCGCTTACACCGCTGGTGCGCAACTACTTCCTCAGACGAGGTTTGCTCGACCGTCCGGATGGCCGCCGTAAGCTGCACGCGCACGCAGTGCCTCGAGTGGGCGGCATTCCAATCGTAATCTCCTATCTTGTGGTCTACGCGCTGCTTCTCGCCGTTCCTAGCCGCGATGGAAGCGCCGTATTCTCGCAAATGCCCCTTATCCTCGCGCTCCTCCCCGCCGCGGCGGTGATTTTCGCGACGGGCATTGTGGACGACCTGCGCGGGATCAAGCCGTGGCAGAAGCTCTCCGGCCAACTTGCCGGAGCCGCGCTGGCTCTGGCAGGCGGCGTGCAGATCACGAGTATCGGCGGGTACGCGCTCGGCCAAACACTGAGCGTGCTGGTCACCTTGGCGTGGCTGGTAGGGTGCTCGAACGCATTCAACCTCATCGATGGCCTCGACGGTCTCGCTTCCGGCATGGGCCTGTTTTCGACTCTCACGATTTTCGTCGCGGCCGTTCTGCAGAACAACCACATGCTTGCCCTGGCGACGCTTCCCCTATGCGGATCGCTGCTCGGGTTCCTGCGATATAACTTCAATCCCGCTTCGGTGTTCCTGGGCGATTCCGGAAGCCTCCTCATCGGCTTCCTGCTCGGCTGCTACGGCGTGATCTGGAGCCACAAATCAGCCACTCTGCTTGGCATGACCGCACCGGTCATGGCGCTCGCGATCCCCTTGCTCGATGTGCTGCTCGCGATCCTTCGACGCTGGCTGCGTGGCCAGCCGATTTTTGGCGGCGATCGCCATCACATCCACCACAAGCTGCTCGACCGCGGCCTGACGCACCGCCGTGTGGTCCTTGTACTCTACGTTGTCTGTGGTGTGTATGCTTCGCTCTCCCTGTTGCAGAGCATGGCGGAGAACCAGGTCGGCGGATTGATCCTGGTGTTGTTCTGCCTGGTCACGTGGCTCGGCATTCAAAGCCTGGGTTATTTTGAGTTCGGGCTGGCAAGCCGCATTCTGCTGGGTGGGGCGCTCCGCCGCCTGATGCATGGTCAGATCCTGCTTCATACTCTCGATCGGAATCTGCGCGAAGCGCCTGACATTGAATCCTGCTGGCTGCATCTGCGCGAAGCCGTCTCCGAACTCGGATTTTGCAAGACGGAAGCGCGCTTGAACGGATGGACTTTCCACCAGCTTGGCGAGTCCTCCGGCGGTGCCAGCTTCTGGCAGGTGCGCATTCCGCTGCCCCTGGGCGACTATATCCACCTCGCCCGCAGCTTTGACCGTCCGTTGCAGCCCGCCGAGGTCGGCTCGCTGGTCGATCTGGTCCACCGGAAGCTGCCGGAACGGCTCGCAAAGTTTAAGCGGCGCCGTACGGAAGCCGGGATCCCGGACGTTGCATCGCTGATCAGCCTCGCCGAGGAGGTAGGGCATAGCTCCGGTCGGCCCGCCGACATTCCTGTCGGCGCCCGGGACTGAAACCGAGGACTCCCACATTGCAACGATGGTTCGGGATCATTCTGATTGCATGGCTCGGGACAGCCACTCTCATCGTGTCGGCTGGCCCGGAATGGTCCCGCCAGCTCTGGCTGACGGCCACTCTCAGCGCGGCCGGGATCACGGTCTTGTGTCGCCTCCTTCGTGGCGATGAATCCGAGGCCAGTCCCCTGGTTGCTCTCCTGCTGTTTCCCGTGATGCTTGCGGTGGGACAGATAGCGACCACCCTCACCGTAAGTGAATCCCAGACCCGGGAGGAAGCCATCCGGTGGTGTGCCGCTGCGGCGACTGCTTACCTGGCCGCGAATCTAGACCCGTCCCCACAGTTCCGGCAACGGCTGCTGGTTGGATGTGCAGCCTTTGCGACTGTGCTCGCGGTGCTATCGCTGGCGCAACCCGAGTGGATGAAGCTCGCCGGTCCGATTTGGCCATTTCCCATAACCGACGATTCGGCCGGACCTTTCGCCAATCGTAATACCTACTCGTCTCTCATCGAGCTTTCATTACCGGTTACGGTTTGGCTGGCTCTCTCCCGGCGCGAGGGATGGGCTTGGTGGATGGCCGCCGTCGTTCTCCAGTCCGCGAGCGTCTTTGCCACTGGATCGCGCGCTGGCAGCTTCCTTGTCGCGATGGAGCTGGCCGTACTCGCGATCCTCGCGACTCGCTCCTACCGGGCCCGGAAATGGACATGGGTAGGAATGGCGGCGGGAGTGTTGTTATCGCTTAGTCTGGCCGGCGGCGATAAGCTCTGGACCAGGCTGCAATACGGCGACCCGATGGCTTACCGGCGCGAGATCTACGCGTCGGGCCTGGCCATGCTCGCCGAACGTCCATGGACCGGCTTCGGATTGGGAACCTTCGCCGATGCCTACCCGCGCTTTGCTACCTTCGATGTTGGGCGTTGGGTGAATCACATGCACAACGACTGGCTGGAGTTCGCCGTCGAAGGCGGCGTTCCGATGATCGCGTGGTCAGCAGGCGTCTGGTGGTTTACTCTCATCGCCGCGCGACGCCAATGGTGGAGTCTGGGAGTATTGTTCGTCTTCGCCCACTCGATCGTCGACTATCCGCTCCAGCGTTCCGGAATCTGGGCGTGGCTGTGGGCGATCGCGGCGTGTGCCTATGGCGGCAACCCGCTCAGGATCCACCGGCGGTTCAGGCGGCGAGCCGCTCCGGCTCTTCCCGCTGCTCCGGAACAATCGGGAGCGATGGATCGATTTTCAGCCACAACAGCGCGCTGATGGCGGTCATCGCGGCCATAGGGACCAGCGGCGCATTATAGCTCCCAAAGTAAGACACTAGATAGCCGAACGCGGTCGACGTGAGCGCCGACCCGATTTGTCCCGCCGTGTTCATCGCTCCCGTTACCGCCCCTGCGTATTTCCGGCCCACATCGAGGCACACAGCCCATGCCACCGGCAGCATGAAGTCCGAGCCGGCGTAACCGAGCGCCAGAAAGATGACGGATGTCATCTTATCTTCGGTGGTCATCGTGAGCGAAATGAATAGGGCGGACACGCCGAGTCCAATGAGACCAACGCTCCGGCGCCCCCACTTCAAACCGATGCGTTTCACCAGATAGTCGCTCGTAATCCCGCCTAGCATGTTTGCCGTCCCGCCGAAAGCGAACGGAAGCCAGGAGTAGTCGCGAATCTCGGTGTCGCTAAAGCCGCGCCCCCTGACCAGGAACGTGTGCAGCCACGACAGGTAGAAAAACGACCCCCAGCAGTAGGTGTGGTACATCAGCATGATCCACCAGAGATTGCCGCTCCGGAGGGCCCGGCCCCATGGTAAGCCGCGATGCGCTTCCGCTTTCGCGGCGCCGATTTCCTGCACTTCGGCTTCGGTAATCCCTGCTTTCTCGCGCGGGCTGTCACGGAACCACCAGTACCACACCACCGCCCAAATTATGCCCAGCACCCCAAAAATGTAGAACGACGCGCGCCAACCAAACTGCATCTGAATCGGCACCACCAGGAGCGGTGAGATCGCGCCGCCGATCCGGCTCGCCATCCACACCAATCCATGCGCTCGGCCGCGCTCGGCCGCCGGAAACCAGCGCGAAATGCTCGCCGAGCTGTTGGGATACGCGCCCGCTTCTCCTGCGCCGAACAGGAACCGGGTCCCGAGGAGTACAAAGAAATTGCTGACGGCGCCGGTGAGGCTGGTGAACACCGACCACCAGATCACGATTCGCGTCAGTACTTTGCGCGGGCCAATGCGGTCGCCCATCGAGCCGGTGGGGATCTCGAACGCGGCGTAGGCCCATGCGAAGGCCGCTACCACCCAACCCCACTGCTTTGGGTCGATCCCGAGCTCCTCCTGCATACGCGGACCCGCTACCGAAATGCAAACTCGATCAATGTAGGTAATGATCGAAAGGAAAAACAGGAGAGCCAGTACGCGGTGCCGATATTTCATCCAGGCAATTATGTCATAGCAGTGGGTTCCGGAACGCCAGTTCACTTCAGGATGCGAAAAAGGTTGGAATAATCGTCGGTCCAGACGCCGACACCGGGTTTCGCTCGTGGAGGCTTCCCGGTCCCACGAAGGGGCTCCCGCTCGAAGGTCGAAGCACCGTTGGCGAACAGGACATACGTCGTCCCGAAGCAGTTCCCGCTTTCATCGTCGTCATCTTCGATCATGTAGGCGGGCTTCTGCAGAGCCTCCGAGATCCGCGCCAGGACAGGCTCCAGATTGAGAAACTTGTTCGAGATGTGAACTACGATAACGCCTTGCGGCTTGAGATGCCGGAAATAGAGTTGAAAGGCTTCCCGCGTGATCAGATGAACGGGAATCGAGTCGCCCGAAAAGGCGTCCATCATGAGGATGTCGAAGTCGTTGCGCGCGGGCTCGCGCTCAAGCGACAGACGGCCATCCCCCAAAATGATCGCCGTCCTGGCGGGAGAATCTGGGATGTAAGTGAAGTCTTTGTTGGCGAGCGCCGGCACGATCGGATTGATCTCATAGAAGCGGTACTCGTCGCCGGATCGGCTGAAGGCGGCCATCGACCCTGCGCCCAAGCCGAGCACCCCCACCTTTTGCGGAACCCCTTGCTGGCGGAGACGCATGGTCCGGCCGACGCCGGACTCATCGCAGTAGTATGTAAGACGTTCGCGCCGGCGATCCGGGTGGGTCCATTGTTCACCGTGGTTGATAGCGCCATGCAGAAGGCTTCGATACCCTTCCCAGGATCCGGCATCGGCTTCGCGAATGCGCAGGGTGCCATAGAAGTTTCGGGTGACAACCCGATAACCCTTGACGGCGTCATACATCGTGCGGATCAGGAAGGCTCCAAGTGCGATGACGCCTAATCCAAGCGAGATTGCGCTCAATTGTAGAAGGCTCTTTTTCCACTCCAAGCCGGGCTCCTCGGTAGCCACCAGGAAGGCGAGCACGCCGCACAGCGCGATGCCAAATGGCAGCTCGAAATAGGAGATGAACAGATAGGGCGCCACTAGCCCGACGAACAATCCACCCAGCGCGCCGCCGATGGAGAGCATCAGGTAGAAGGAAGTGAGATAGCGCGGGGTCGGCTTTCGCGCGGCCAGCTCGCCGTGGCAAAACATGCAAGCAACGAAGAAACTGGCCGCGAACAGAGCCACGGTCAAGGGCATTCCCGGTAGCTCCGCTTCACTCCACTGCATATAGGCCAGGCCGCCGAGCGCGGGCGCGAGCAGAATCAGAAACAGGTTCCGCCTGTACCATCCGCGAGCGTCGAAGGTCAGAATAAAGCTCAACAGATAGAGGCTGAGCGGAAGAATCCAGAGAAACGGTACGGAAGCCACATCCTGAGTGAGGTGATTTGTCACCGCCAGCATCAGCATCGATGGGCAAGCGGCCAGCGCGATCCACAGGACCTTGAGGGCAAATGCAGGCGGCCCTTCCTCGAATTCCGGGACAAATGCAGATTCCGGCGAGATCTCCCTGGAAGAGGTGCCTGCGCTCCGCCACCCGGTGAGAATGCAGAGCACCGCAAACAACGCGAACCCGCCGGACCAGATCCAGGCCTGATTCTTCGTGGCGAGATTCGGTTCCACCAGCGGTGGATAGCTGAGTAGCGCGAGCATCGATCCTAGATTCGACAATGCGAACAGCCGGTACGGGGCTGATCCATGCTCTCGCCGCGCATACCAGGCTTGCACGAGCGGTCCGGTGGTTGAGCACAGCAAGTACGGTAAACCGACGGTGGCGCCGAGCAGCAGGAGAATCCGGACCGTCGGATTTTCCGTACCAACCGGTTTCCAATCCGGATTCGGAACGATGGGCAGCAACAGCACGGCCAGGACGAGAAGGACGCTGTGAACCAAAACCTGCCGGCGCGGATTCAGAATGTGTACGGAGAAATGGGCGTAGCCATAGCCAAGGAGTAGCACGAACTGGAAGAAAAGCATACAGGTGGTCCATACGGCTGCGGTGCCACCAAACCAGGCGAGAATCGTTTTTGCGATGAGCGGTTGAACTTGGAAAAGGAGGAAGGCGCTGAGAAAAATCGTGAGGGCGTAAAGAACCACTTTGGACTACGCTATCATACCTGCGTTTTTTCACCCCTGAAGCCCTGGGCTTCAGCCACAAACCGAGCGCCGGGGAATTTGCTGTGAGCCGCACGTGGCGCAGGCACTTGCCCAGCAGCCAGGCATCGTCGCGCACGCTTCAGCGTGCCGCGTCGACACTCGCGTGGACGCTTGGTCTTCAAGCTCTGGTGAGCCATGCAGGCTAAAGCTAGGCTAAAGCATGCGCCGCGATTCAGTTCAAATGTACCGCCGCAGCCGGCTCAACGGACCGTGACTGTTTCGGCAATCGAATGCAGAAAGTAGCGCCGGGACCCACGCGGTCGGCAACCCATATGTCTCCGCCGTGGTCGAGAACCGTTTGGCGCGAGAGCGCGAGTCCAAGGCCAAGCCCGTTCTTCTTGCCGTAGGTTGCAAAGGGTTGGAACAGTTGCGACCGTACGTCGGGGTGGATGCCCGGGCCGTTGTCGGACACTTCGATTTCCACCGCATCGCCAGTGTCCTTGGCTTGGATGCGAATCTCTCCTCCCGTGCCAAGCGCTTCGAGCGCGTTCCCGGCTAGATTCATGAACACGCGTTCCACGCGCGCGCGTTCGAGAGGTAGTTCCAGATTCGGCGGCACCTGAACGTGGAGGCTTACACAGTTCTCCGCGGCTGAGGCTCGTAGAGGTTCAAGCCCGCCTTCGATCACTTCCGCAAGCGAACAGGTTTCTTTCTGTCCTTTCGCCCCGCGAGTGAGCTGCAGCAGGTCCTGCAACATCTCCTGGATTCGGCGGCTCGACCGATATATATTCGCGGCGACGCGCTTGACTTGTGGAGGCGACAAATCCGTGTCGACCATCATCTCTGCGCCACCGTAGATCGCGGCCAGCGGATTCCGTAGATCGTGGACGATGGAAGAAGCCATACGCCCAATGGTTGAAATTCGTTCCTGGCGGATCAGTTCCTGGCGGGCGGCTTGGAGCGAATCGCACATTGCATTGAACGTCTTCGCCAGGCGCCCCATCTCGTCCTGTGTCGAGCTCGGAACCCGGATCGAGTAATTCTGGCGCGCGACTTCGGCGGCCGCCTCATCCAGCCTGCGGATCGGCCGGATCATGCGCCGTGCGAGAAAAAAGCTTACGCCCAACCCTGCCGCCACCGCGAAGAGCCAGATCACCACCAGCGAAGCCTGTAGAGAACGGATGCGCTGCCGGGCGCCCTCGAAGGACCGGAACACGCACAGCAGCCCCACCGGCCGCTTTTCCATGTCGATCAGCTCTGTTCGCAGCAGGGCATATTCGGCGACGCCATCATCCACCAGATCTAGCATCGACGGCGCGGTAACCTTGGCCTGAAGAACCCGGGTGGCGCGGTCATTCAACGTCGATGCGAACACCTTGTCGCCGGAGACAAACAGAAACTCGCTCTTTCCAGTCGACTCCTTGAGTCGTTGCGCCACAAGGTGATTTACAACGTAACCGGTGACCAGGATTTTCGAAAGCGCCGATCCTTGCGAGGCGTCTATGTAAACCGGTGTCAGAACGAGCTGGAACAGATCTTCATTGATCACATAGAAACCGGAAGCCTGTTTCGGGAACATCTCACGAACGGCTTTGATCATCGGCCATTGTGCGGGAATGGCCGTCGGGGAAGAATCGTCAAGCAGCGCAATGGTGTGGCCATCAGGCTCGGCGACGACGAAGAAGGCGGTCTCCTTGAGCTGATCCGCCACCTTTAGCCAAAGCTCTCGGGCTGTGTCGCGAATCGTGGGAGCGTGGCGCGTCTGAAAAGCCGCACGCACGTTGGGAAGGCTGCTCAGTACAGCGGCTACTGAGCCGAGTGTTTCCGACCGCGACTTCCACAGCGACTCATATGCATGGAAACTGTCCTGGATCTCGGCTTGGATGCTGGCTCTCGTGGTCGCGACGGTGTGTTGCTGCAGAATCAGACCGGTGATTCCGAACAAAGCCGTCAGCGCGACCGATGTCGAGAGCCAGATCTTGGCGAGAAGGGAAAGTTTAGGAAGCGTCACCTCTTCCCCCCATACGGAACGCGGTCGGGCGGTTCGGGGCCGTAGTCCTTGCCGTATTTGTTTTTGTGGCCGGCGTCGACGAACCCGGACTCTGAGATGGACGCCAGCGGCAGGGTGAGCGCCAAGTCCGCGACTGTGATTCGCTTCTCGATCGCTCTGAGCGAGCCCTCGCCGGCCCGCTCGTGAAACACTTTGAGGACATACTCACCTGGAGGAACGTCTGGAATGGAGAACGCTCCGTCGATTCCGGTGTTAGTGAACCAGGGGGAGCCAACGACCACGATGACGGCGCTCATGGTCGAGTGAATATTGCAGAAGATGCGAACCACACCGGGCCGTGAGAACCGGACCTTGTAATTGGTTCCAGGCGGGTAGAGTCCGGTATCGAAGGGCTGTCCCGCGAAGTTTGAGAAGGCGTTGTGGAAAATCGGGTCGAGGTTGGGGAAGTCGACTAGGGTTCCGACAGGTACAACACTGATGTGCGGTGAGAACTTCTTGCCTTTCTGCAGGATGGTATGAGTGCGAGGATTGGCGGCGCCCGTTTTTCCGGGAACAGGCTCAAGCCACACCACGATCCCTGAATAGTTTTTGCTTTTAGTGATTGCCGCGAGCCGCGAGTCCGTGATTTGGAACCGGCCACTGACGGTCGCCCCGTATGCTCCTTCGCACAGAACCAGAACGAAGGCTGTCAGAAGTTGGGGGTTAGAACAGATAGGCCAGCGACAAATCATATCGATTGTTATTCCGGTTTCCGATATCGAGAAAAGTGGTCCGCAAGCGCATCGCTTCGAGAGAGACGATTACGTTCGGAGCCAAACGATACATGATGTTGACGGCGCCGGTGCGATTGGCGGCGACGCCCTGCGGGCCCAGCCGATTGTTACGGTCATCATGAACCCCACCGAACAAATTGAGCGAAACGCGTTGGTGCACCGGCAGGCTGATCTGCGCCCATCCTCCTCTGGCCTCGACCGGACGGAAGCCGCCGGGCGCCGACGGGTCGCGCCCAAAGCTCTGCCGCAAGGCGCCGAAGTGGTGGACGTTCTGCCCGGACCAGAACAGCCCGGAGAATTCGAAGAAGGAGGTGGGCTTGATCAGCCAGTCGACAGCGGCGAGGTGGGAGTTGTAGTTGAATCCGCTCACGTGAGACTGGCTGAAATGGAATCCTGGCCCAACCTCGATTCTTCGATCGTCACTCCAATGATGCGAAAGTTCGAAACGCCCTTGGAGTCCCGGGCGGCGGCGCTCGAAAGTAAGCCGGTTGCCGGCGAAATCAAGTCCGGCTTCCTCCCACGTCTGGACCAGGGCAATCTGGCCGCGAGCCCGCGTAGATCCGGCCCCGGCGCGCTGCTCGAACCGGATTTGCGGCTGCCACCGCCACAGGTTGCCGGAAGCGGTGAGGGGCGAGACACCGGAATAGCTGAACGTATTCGGGTCGCGCATGGAGAAGAGCGGCTTCTCCTGGCCCACCATCAGAGTCCGCGACTTCCAGTCCAACTCGATGGAGGCCGTGCGAACCCGGATTGGATAGAAGTTAGTGGCCTCGGTGAGCCCGTCAAAAAAATCGACAAAGATCGAGCCACGCATGTGTGCTCCTAGAACGGACTGAGGACCGCGGAGCTCGAGGCCGATGATCGACTGGCGGAAAGTGATGCCCCCCGCCTGGCGATTTGGAGCGCGGGCGACCACCGTGGGATGATCATTGGTTCCCGTGAGAGGGCCATTGTGATAAAGATTGGCGAGCAGCATGCCGGAGAGTCGGACCGGGAATTTCTGCGCGGCTTCCACTTTCGCTTGCGCCTGCTCGTCGACGCGCCGCTCCGTTACTGAAAGGCGTTCCTCGATCGTCGCCTCGGCGGCCGGGTAAACGGAAGCGCCTTTGAGAGCAGATACTTCGCGGCGAAGATCCTCGACCTCTGCCCGCAGCGAGCGGTTCTCTTGTTCGAGACGATTGAGGCGTTCGAGAATCTGATCCAGGGAGGCCTGTTCGGCGGCCAGAATTGCCGGAGCGAGAAGGGGCGGAAGGACGAGGGCGATCAAATTAGGCATTCTTGTTTTCCTCGAGCAGAGACTTCAGTCGCCGCTTAAGCTCCAGGGGCGAGTAGGGTTTGAGGAAGCACGCGTTGGCGCCCAATCGCCGGGCTTTGGCGGGCCAATCCGGATCGGAGCTGCCGCTCGAGACGATGATAGGCAGCCGTTCAAAACGCGGGTCAGCGCGAAGCCGCTCGATCAACTCGTAGCCGTCGAGCTTAGGCATCTCCAGATCGGTGACAACGGCCGCGACATCCAACACCGCGGGCTCGTCGAGCAGAGATAGCGCCTCGGCTCCGGAACCCGCCACGCGGATATCCAGCCCGTCCAGGCCCGCGAGAGCGATTTCCAGGTTCGTTGCCATCTGCGGGGAGTCTTCGACAATAAGAATCGCGCGTGACACAGCCGGCCTCTTCACCATTTTCCCCTGGGCCAGCCACACCACATGTTAATTCTCACGGCAGGAAGCGGTAGCCAACGCCGTGAACAGTTGTGAAGTGGCGGGGAATGTTGGCGTCGGGCTCGAGCTTCTGGCGGAGCTTGACGACGTGCGCGTCGACGGTGCGCGTATTCGGAAACGAGTCGTATCCCCAGACAGCGTTCAGGATCATATCGCGAGTCAACGGCCGGTCTGGGTTTTGGAGAAAGTAGACCAGCAGATTGTACTCGGAAGGTGTGAGCCTGACATCATCGTTCTTGCGCTTGACAGCGCGCCGCTCGATGTCGACTTCTGTATCGCCGAAGCGCAGGACGGTGTGCGCGTCGGGAGAGGCGCGGCGCAGGACGGCACGGATACGCGCCAGCAATTCGCGGCGGCCGAAGGGCTTCGTAACATAATCGTCGGCCCCAATTTCGAGCAGCAGGACTTTGTCGACCTCTTCGCCAACAGCGGAGAGAACCACGATTGGCGTCTGAATTTGCGCGCCACGGATCTGTTTACAGATATCGACGCCGCTCATGCCAGGAAGCCGTAGATCGACGATGAGCAGGTCCGGTTTCAGGGTGAGGGCTTTTTCATAGCCAGTCTTGCCATCGAGCGCCGTCACGACGCGGAAGCCTTCCTGTTCGAGCATCACGGCTATAGTGTCCTGCAAGCCTTCGTCGTCATCAATCACCAGGATGGTCTGCATTGTGAGTGATTGTAGCCGATCCGAATCCGAACGGTTAAGCGGATGTCACGCTATCTCACGCAAGCAGGGTCCGGAACACCGTCACGACACTCGCGTGAGTCACCATGGCGGCACGAATGCCGCCGGCCTCCAGATAGGCGCGGCCGCAAAACACGCCCAGGACTGTGGCCAGGGAAACCATCTTCCAGTTCGGGAACGCGCCTGGGAAAGATATGTGGAATGCACCGAACAGGAGGCTGGACGCGAGGATCGCTGGAATGGGATTCATGGAATCACGCAGGCGATGCAGCAAGAGCCCGCGAAAGAAAAATTCTTCCGCCATTGCGACCACCCAGAGAATGCCGAGAAACGTGGCCGGCGTCTTCCACCAGAATCCATCGGCGAGGCGGACATGGTATCCCAGTGCCCACATCAGCACGGCCCCTACCGGGAGGGAAAGAAGGAAATATCGCAGGCCGATCCTCCATTCGCCGGCGGTTGGGAAGAAGCCGAAACCGACATGGCCGGAAGGACGATTATGCAGCATGGCCGCCATGCCGAGTCGAAACCACATCAATTGACCGAGCGCATCGACACGTAAGCCAGGCCAGGGCTGAGCATAAGGCATCCGAGGAACGCCGCCAAGATAGAGGGCAGCCATGAACAGAAGATAGCCGAGATCCCAGCCGAGTCCCTTTCGAAAAGTGAGCCAGAAGACAGAGGCGGCGGTGATCGCGGCGAGCAGGCCGGCCTGTCTCCAGCCGAACACGCCGGTGGGGACACTGTAGATAAGGAAAGGGAGGAGGGCGCTCGCCCAAAGCGAGACGGGGCTGGGCCATCGGATTTTGTTTAGTCCCGCGTAGAAGGAAATCTCTACGAGGAAGGCCACCGCCACTGGTAGCGCAATGGCAATCGGTATTTCCTTCTGAAGAGCGTATCCGGTGGCCGCCGCGCCTCCCAGTACCCAGATTACTGCCAGCGCCACGCGCAGCCCACGCATTGGGCTCATTCTAGCGGGAATTTGGCATGAGCGCGTGAATGTCGATTCGGTGTGCGCCGGCGGCGGCTATACCGTGCAGGACGAGACGCGCGTTCTTCTCCATGAGACGAGCCTCTGTCTTGCGGCCCGCGCCGTGGAGACGCCGGCGGTTTTACGGCTTGCCGAGGTCTCTGGAGATGAACAGCACCGAACCGTGGGCGGCCAGCTCATTGAGCTTTTGGACATCGAGCTTGGCGATCACAATCTTGCCCGGTTTGTGCTCGGTGATCTCGAGGCCTAGCGCTTTGAGTTGGGCGAGCGTTGTTTGCGAATCATCGGTGAGCCACACTTTGAGCGAGAGCTTGCCGGTGATCCGGGCGGTGCGAAGAAAATTCTCCAGAGCCGGATCGATCTTGGGTTCCACTGCTTTCGACTTTCGTTGATCGCTCACCTGCCCCTGCTCTTTGCGGACTCCCGTCGAGAGCGCCGGCGGTGGCGCCGTGGGCACGGGGCGGGCTTCCATTGTCCGGAGCGCGTTCGTCCGTCCGGAAGCGCGATACAAGTTCACTTGCGCGGCCATGTCGGCGCTAGCTCCGAATACGCCTTCGTAGGAAACTCCGTGCGGCATTTCGACCGGCACGTCAACGCGAACCGGCTTGCCTCCCTCGATGCGCGTCGTCTGCTCCACTGCGACAAACGAAGTGAACTGCGTCATCAGTCGGAAGTCCAGTCCTAGTTGCGTGATTTCTGCCTTCACATCGGCGCGGGGGTTCCCATTCTGGATGCCAGCATAGTCCTGACCGACCAGGTCTTCAATGCGCGTGCGAGCCCAAAGGGTCGCCAGAACATCCCGCTTGGGCTCGTTGCCTGGCAGCGTGACAGGGATGGTGCGCTCAAACGGACGGCCGTGCATCCTGCCGCGTAGGCGGATGGAACCGGAAGCGCCTGCGGCATACCTTCCGGAGATCACCAGCGGCTTGGCAGCGAACAGGTCGGGGTGTTTATTGGGATAAATATCCGAAACCGGCAGTCCATTCCAGTCGATCGAGATGTCGGTAAGCAAGGGGTGCCGCACCCGGTCATGAAAGCGCCGGGCCGCGGCCGAACCGTCGTCATCGAGACCCACATACTCCACCTCCCCACGGCCCTCCTCGGCCATCTTATCCAGCAGAAAGCGGTTGACAGACGATCCAATTCCAAACGAGAAGACTCGGGCGTTGGGATGACGCTTCACCTCCGAAACGATCTCCATATCGTTGCCCACGTAACCGTCCGTCATGAAGCAGACGATGCGAATGTGGTCCTGTTGGTCAGAAGGATCTAGGGCGGCACGAATCGCCTTCATCATCTCGGTGCCTCCGCCGCCCTGTCGGGAGAGGAGAAACTGCTGCGCTTTGCGGACGTTTTCCTGAGTCGCGGGCACAGGCTTCGGAAACAGGATATGGGTATCACCGGAGAAGGTGATGAGATTGAAGGTGTCGCTTGGATAAAGCCCGTCAAGGGCGAGCTTGATCACTTCTTTTGACTTCTCGATGGGGAACCCCGACATGGAGCCCGAGGTGTCGACCACGAAGACTAACTCCTTCGGCGTAACTTCGGCGGGTGTGACGCGCTCCGGCGGCTGAAGCAGAAGCGTGAAAAATCCTCCGCGAGCGCCGCGGTGCGCCAGCAGCGCGTCTTCGATCTTCCGGCCGGCGACGTCATAGCGAAGGATAAAGTCTTTGTTCGGGATCTCCCTGGCGTTGCGTAGCTTGAGATAGGCCTGCTTTGGAGATGGACGGGAGAGATCGATTTCATGAGTGGCGGACGCGATCGAGTCGACCGGAACACCGGCATCGAGGTTTACGGAAAGAGATATGTCGTGTCCGGCGCGAGTGCCGGGTGGGGTTACGGGAGGCGTGATGCGGGAAGCATCCGGAACCCGATCCGTGTCCGGCGACCAACCGGAGGCGGTCTTACCCGTAGCCGAGCCTGGGATATAGCGCGGACCCACCACCATCGGGAACACGAACTCGTAACTCCCCGCCTCGTACTTCACCGTCTCGACGTAAGAAATGACCACCTTGACCTGCGCTCTTGGAGCGATGTTGGTAACGGATTGCGTAAAGATATTTGGACGCTCCTGATCGAGCAGAGCGGCGGTGTGCCCTTGCTGACGGGCGTTATCGTAGATTTGTCTGGCTTCCTCACGCTTTTTGATGAGACCGCGAATGGTCCGCTCACCGATTCGAAGCGTCATATCGTCCACGGCGGCGCGGTTGGGGAGAGGAAACACATAAACAGCCTCAATCGTCTGGTCGAGCGGATTTTCGAACTCCTGAGTCACGATGACACGTGCCAGGGGACCGGAAATGTCGGCTTGTACGCTCGTATTCTTCAGCGGACACGGGAGATTACGTCCTGGGACTTTGTCGATCACCATTAGCGCTCCGGCCCCAGTCTGCGAGGCTTGGCGCGCTTGGGGCCTGGGAGGAGCGGGTGGTGCGGCCGGCCAAAGCAGACTCGCGCCGGCAGCGAGCGCCGCCAGACTGATTGGATTGAGGAATGACTGTTTCATGGGATCTCCTGCCAGGGAAATGGCGTGAGGGCGCCCGGCCTTTCGAAAAAGGTTTCTTAAACCCCGTGGCGCAGGCACTTCCGGCGCCAGGTGGAGCAAGCTTCAGCTTGGTTAGCGTCGGGATAAACCGGCGTGAAGTAGTGAATGAAAGAGTCATACAGGAAAGGAGTAGCGACCATCCTAACCTCGAACCAGGCGAGGGCGGCGGCCAACGACGCTCACGAAGCGTTGGACAGAGGCATAGGTAGGCTGGGTATCCCGAAGGTGTGAGCTCCGAAATCGCCCATCAGGGAGCCGACGGCGTCAAGCTGCACGGAAGGCAACATGGCGGAGTGCGAAAACGCGAGTACTACGCGGCCCTGCGGAGTCGAAGACCCCACGCAGGCATAGAAACTTGACGCGCGAGAACCGAGAGGCCCCGTGGCTGTCCGTGGGCAGTAAGACACGGACCGTTGGGAGAAGGCGATGAGCTATAAGGCCCAGATGAACGGCAGCGGGGAGTCGAGCGACGGCATAGTTTCGGCGAAGCAGCCGAACGAAGACTAGGGAGGGTTGCAGGACAGGGTACTTCGTCGTGAAACGAAAGACGATCGGCAAACGGATGGCAGCCAAGCTGAAGGACATTCAGCAACAACTGCGCCAACGAATGCACGAGTCGATCGCCAAAACAGCGGAGTGGCTGAAGTCCGTGATGCGGGGCTACTTTCAATATCACGCGATTCCGGGCAATGAGCAGCAAATGAGATCGTTCCGTAATGAGGTGTTTCGACTCTGGCTCCGCCAGATCCAGCGGCGTAGTCAGAGGAGCCACTGGACTTGGGAGCGTTTTCTGCAGCGGCTGGCTGTCCTTCTCCCTCAAGTTGAGGTGCTCCATCCATACCCTGAAGCCCGCTTTTTCGCCAAGATTCGAGGTGGGAACCGTGTGCGTTAGGAGCGCGAGCACTGGTTCTGTGCGGGGGTGTTGGGTAACCGACATCCCTACCGCGACCCTCTTCTTCAAGCAATGCGGGCTTCAGCCAGGCTTCAGCCTCCGTCGGCAGTTTCAACTCGCCCCCGGACAGTTCAATAGCGAGATGCAACCCAGTTGCACGGAACCGGAGGCGAAGGTGTTGGCCGGGCAACCGGCGAGCGGCCCTTAGAGTCGTGGAATAGCGGTAAGTGATTGGCGTGTCAAACGAAAGGGGACTGATAGAGCCAGTCCCCCTTCGTCGATGTTCATTGGGAGAATGAGATTCAACGGAAACGCAACCCGTCGAAACTCTTTGTTGTTTGGATATTAGGGCATGCACAGAAGTGAGTCAAGAGAAAAAGCAGTGAAAAAAACTTGCCTGTAAACGATTGACAAAGGATGTACTTGCGCGCCAGTTCCTTCTTCCATGTCACGCGTAAAGGCGACCGAAACAAGCCCTCTGGCGCGCGCGGTTTCAGGCTAAGGGCGCGAAGCGATTGGGCTTACGAAAGTTAGGATCCAGGTTGCGGAACAGACGCTCGGATTTGAGCGACGGCAATCCCGAAGCCCTCCGAAGAGGGGTTACTTCTTCCCCAGTTGGAGGGTCACCATGGCGTCTTCATCCTCGGCCTGACCACGCCACCGGCGGCGTGCAATCCGGAACCCACCGTACAATAAACCGCACAGAACTGCAAAAACCAGCAGCAGCCCTATAAACAAGAAAACCTGGATTAAGAACCTTGCGGTCGATGCCTCTTGAGAAATCGTGTTCTCATTCCATGTGATGGTGGCTTGGTAGTTGACCTGCGCCAGAAGCTTCTCGGCTTCATCGGCGCTGGGCGCCTGCAGTGTAACAGCGACGAGGGGTCCCGCCCGTTTAACGCGGGCCCCCTCGATCCTTTGAAATTCGCTGGCCCGTTCCCGGGCGATCTGCGGGGTTGGGTAGGAAAACAGAGCGAGGTTCAATTCACCGGCCGGGCTTGAATAGCGTGCCAATTGCGCCTCCGCGCCTAGGGAAAAGGCGGCCACGGAGGCTGGGATTCGTGGCTCGAACCTAGCCAGGGAAGTTGGCCCGACGACGAACCGCTCGGAGCCCGCCACCAGATTTCTGGTGGGCATATAATTGGCGAGCGAGGGGAGGGCCGACTGGTCCAGCCGCACGAGTTGGACATGTAGGATGGCCATCTCCTCAGGCGTGGGGATGTGGCCCTGGATATCGAGTACGTAGTTGCCTTTGAGAATTACGACCCGTTTTCCGGACTGAATCGCGACCTTTTCGAGGTCCGAGGGCTTTCCTTGGGCAGGTCGGATCCACTGGTATACAGCTAGTGCTGACGTCGGATCCTTGAGTCGATAACCGGTCGCCTTCCACGCGCCATACTGCGCGGTTTCGGCTGCATCCAGGCCGTATTCTTCCCAGACGGCGGCATCAGCAAGCTGGATGGGCTGTAAAGCGGTGCGTTTGTGGTCGTACCACTGTTCGGGCCAAATCGCGGCCGAAGAGGCAACCGCCCCCAGCAGGAATGTCTGGATCAGGCGCCGCAGCATTTCTTGTACTTCTTGCCGGAGCCGCAGGGGCACGGGTCATTACGTCCGACGTTTTTGTTTTTATTGAGCGCCTGCTTAGTCGGGTTTGCCACTGTCGCTCCCACGAATTGAATGGATTCCAATTCTTTTTGTTTTTTACGCTCGATATTGCGGGTAAAATCCTGAAAGCTGGCCTGGGCTGCCTGGCGCTGTTCATTCGCGGCGGCTCCGCCGTTGTGGGATGGGCCTGGTCCCGCTCCCAGCGGAGATTCCTCGTCTGCTTCCTCACCCTCTTCATCCTCTTCGGAGTAAGGGAATGGCCGCGTGGCTTCGGCGGCCTGCAAGAAGTAGAGATACTTGGCGGTGTCGTCTTCCACGCGGTCGCGCATCGCCTCGTACAGTTTGAAGGACTCCTTCTTGTACTCGATCAACGGGTCCTTCTGGCCATATCCACGTAGGCCGATGCCCTCCCGGAGGTGGTCCATCGAAAGCAGGTGGTCTTTCCACTGGCTGTCGATGACGTTCAACATGACGATGCGCTCGGTTTCCCGCATCACTTCCGGACCGACGAGGTTTTCCTTCTCCTGATAGCGGCGCTCCAACTGCTCAGTCACGCGTTCTTCGATTTCATCCCGCGTGAGTCCCTGGAGAGTATCCAGCGGAATCTTGACGCCGAATTGATTGAGAACATCGGACTGAAGCGCGCCGAGATCCCACTGGTCGGGTCGGGAGTCCGGCGGCAAGTGCACGTCCAGATACGAGCCAAGGATACCCTTGACGTACCCGAGAATCGTTTCGCGTTGATCTCCGCCTTCGAGCAGCGTGCGGCGCAAGGCGTAGATGGCCTTGCGCTGCTTGTTCATCACATCGTCGTATTCGAGCAGGTGTTTGCGGGCCGCGAAATTCTGCGCTTCCACGGCCTTCTGCGCCGCAGCAATGCGCTTGGTGATCATCTTGGATTCGATCGGAACGTCTTCCTCCATGCCCAGGCGGAGCATGAGGTTCTGGATGCGCTCGCCGCCGAAAATGCGCATAAGGTCGTCTTGCAGCGACAGGTAGAAGCGCGAGGAGCCCGGATCGCCTTGGCGGCCGGCGCGACCGCGGAGCTGGTTGTCGATGCGGCGGGATTCGTGCCGCTCGGTGCCTACGATATGGAGACCGCCTGCCGCGACCACCTCTTCGTGTTCGCGATCGGTTTGCTCTTTATAGCGGCTAAAAACTTCTTCCCACTCGCTCTTGGGAACCTGGTCCGGATCTTTGTTCTGCTTCCGGAGGTGTTCCTTCGTCATAAATTCCGGGTTTCCTCCGAGAAGGATGTCGGTGCCGCGGCCCGCCATGTTGGTGGAGACCGTAACGGCGTCCTTTCTTCCGGCCTGCGCAATGATGAAGGCTTCGCGCTCATGATTCTTTGCGTTCAGAATCTCATGGGGAACGCCCATCCGCTTCAGAAGTCCGGACAGTTTCTCTGATTTCGCGATCGAAATCGTTCCCACGAGAACAGGTTGGCCGTTGGAGTGGCGCTCCTTGATCTCCTTGGCGGCATTCCGGAATTTTTCCTCCTCGGTCCGGTAGACCATGTCGATCGCATCTTTGCGGATCATGGGCTGGTTGGTCGGAATGCAGATCACATCGACGTTATAGGTCTTAGCGAACTCGGCGGCCTCTGTTTCCGCAGTTCCCGTCATGCCCCCGAGTTTCTTGTACATCCGGAAATAGTTCTGGAAGGAGATGGTTGCGAGCGTTTGATTTTCGCGCTCGATCTTGACTCCTTCCTTGGCTTCCACCGCCTGATGCAGTCCATCAGACCAGCGGCGCCCCGGCATGAGGCGCCCGGTGAATTCGTCGACGATGATGACTTGGCCATCCTTGACGACGTAGTCCTGATCGAGATGAAACAGCACATGCGCACGCAGGCCTTGCTGCACGTGGTGGTTGATTTCGATATTGGCGGGGTCGTACAGGTTGCCGATGGCCAGCAGCTTTTCGACTTTGAGAACGCCCTCTTCGGTCAGCGCTACCGACTTGTGCTTCTCGTCCACCGTATAGTCGCCCGTAGTGTATTTCTCGCCGGGTTCCTTGCCTTCGATCACCTCGCCGCGGATCAGCTTGGGAATGATCCGGTTGATTTTATAGTATTTGTCGGTCGATTCCTCCGACGGGCCGGAAATAATGAGCGGCGTGCGGGCTTCATCGATCAGGATCGAGTCGACTTCATCGACAATCGCGTATTGGTGACCGCGCTGAACGCAATCGGCGATCCGAAACTTCATGTTGTCGCGCAAGTAGTCGAAGCCGTACTCGTTGTTGGTCCCGTAGGTGATGTCGCAATGGTAGGAGGCGCGGCGCTCCTCGTCGTCCAAACCGTGAACGATAACACCGACCGACTGGCCTAGAAAGCTGTACAGCTTGCCCATCCATTCTGCGTCGCGGCGGGCCAGGTAGTCGTTGACAGTGACTACATGCACGCCCTTCCCTTCCAACGCATTCAAATAGACAGGCAGCGTGGCGACGAGTGTCTTGCCCTCGCCGGTTCGCATCTCGGCGATCTTGCCGCGATGGAGCATTATCCCGCCGATCAACTGAACATCGAAATGACGCATGCGGAGGACCCGGCGCCCCGCTTCGCGGCCGATGGCGAACGCCTCGATCAACAGATCGTCGAGTGTGGCGCCCTGGTCGAGCCTGGTCTTGAACTCCGCGGTCTTGGCTGCGAGTTCCTCATCGGAAAGGGCCTGAACCTGCGGTTCCAGATCGCTGATGGCCGCCACGACGGGAAGGATCTTCTTGATCTCACGCTCGTTCTTGGTCCCGAAAATCTTGGCGAGAATGGTATCGATCATCGCAAAGGTCGCAACACGGGCCTTGATCTAAGTGTACCAGCAGTAGCAGAATCTATCCTGATTGTGGTAAATCACATTCATGCTTCGTGTTCTGCTCCTGCTTTCTTTGTGCCTTCCCGTTTTCGCAGAGACTCGCACGGTCCTCGCCAGCCGCTGGTATCATACCTTTCACAATCGGCATCCGGTCCTGGCTCGAATCAAGCCCGCGGATACGATTCACACCAAGACCATCGATGCTGGAGGCCAGGATGAAAAGGGCGCTCGTGTTTCCGAACCGAGCAACCCGCTAACCGGACCATTCTTCATCGAAGGCGCTGAACCGGGGGATGCCATCGCGGTGACCTTTCAAAGCATTCGGATGAATCGCAACTGGGGGTGGTCGAACTACAGACTGGGGCTGTTTTCTCTTACTCAGGAATCGATTGAGGGCCTTTATCCGCGGCGTTACAAGGACGGTCTGATTCGCCCGGGCCGGTCCGACTTGATTCCGTGGGACCTCGATCTGACCCGGAAGACCGTGCGTGTGCGCGAGCCGGTCTCGAAGGCGATTCGTCTCGAGTTTCCGGCACGGCCGATGCTCGGATGCGTGGGAGTGGCTGCCGCCGGTGACTTCGGACCCACGTCTGGCATTTCGGGCAACTACGGGGGGAACATGGATTACAACGAGGTGGTCGACGGAGCGACGGTCTACCTGCCGGTGTTCCATCCTGGAGCTCTGCTCTATCTTGGTGACGGCCACGCCCTGCAGGCCGACGCGGAACCTACCGGCACCGGGATCGAGACTTCGATGGATGTGACCTTCACTGTGCAGGTCAAGAAGAAAGCGAATCTGTCGAATCCGAGACTCGAGAACGCCGAGTTCATTGTCAGCATCGGTAGCCAGCCGGAGTTTGTTTCTTCACTGGACCGGACGCTTCGCGTCGCCACCAGCGACATGATCGACTGGCTGGTCCAGGACTACAAGCTCGAACCCTGGGCCGCGCATCAATTGATCGGCTATCAGGGAAAATATGACGTCATCACGGTGCAGGGGTCGATGGGCTTGCGGATTCCAAAGAAGGCGCTGACGCGCTGAGTGCCGCACTAAAACCTGTACCCGATCCCGCCGGTCGCGCCGATGCTGGGGAGAACGAACCGGTGCGCGAGGAGAACATCGAAGCGCACTAACACGCGCGACGACACGCTTGCGACGAATCCAGTCCGCCAATGCAGAAGTCCACCGTGATCGTTGGTGTCAAAGACACGACGGCTGATCTCTTCGAGCCGCCGGTTCGTGAATTCAACACCCGGACCACCTCCGATGAAGAAATGCGCCTTTTCCGTCCCGCGCCGATACACGACGGCCGGCAGCAAAAACGTCGAACTCGACTCCAGGTTGCTGCCACCGATTTGCCGCTCCGCCGTGGTTGTGTTCACAGCTACGTCCACAGCCCAGCGGCGGGCGAACGGTACTGTTACCGCGCCACCAAAGGTTGGGCCCGAACCCACCGAGCCTTCGTCCTCGCCGATCCGCGTGACGCCAAATTGGCCGAATACCTCCGGCCGCGTTGACTGCCCGAGTGCCGCCATCGCCGTCAAAGCCATCCATACGGTAACTAGCGTTAGAATAGGTCGCAAATGCTGACACGCCGTCATCTGATTCAATCCGCTCTCCTCTCCTCGGTTCAATCTTCAATCCACGCCCAATCGCCCCGCCTGGTGATCGATACGCACCTGGAAGTCTGGACGTCCGACCCCCGATTCCCATTCCGCCACCCGGAGCGACCCGATTTCAGGCGGGCGTCGATGGACGCTCCCATCGAAAACCAAGTCGAACAGATGAAGGATTTCAATATCAAGTATGCCGTTCTCATCAATCCTCGGTACTTTGGCTGGGACAATTCCTACATCAGCCATTCGCTGCACAAGTATCCGAGTCTTTTTGTCGCACACGGCCTACTCGACCCGCTCGACCCGAAGCCTCATGAACGGTTGCGCTATTGGGTCAAGGAGCATAACTTTCAAGGGACGCGCTTCAGTCCTATCTACCACCCAAAGTCTACCTGGCTCAATTCGAAGGATCATTATCCTTTGTGGCAGGAAGCGGAAAAATTAGAGGTCGTGTTCAACTTCTACATTCTCCCGCACCAGATGCCGATGCTCGAGGACATGTGCGGCCGGTTCCCGGGCGTCAAGGTCGTGGTGGATCACGCCGGAAAGCCCGATCTCAAGTCGTCTGATCCTTGGCCTGAATTTAGAAGGATGTTCCGGCTAAAAAAATTCCCACAAGTCTGGATCAGCAATTCGGAGCCATACGAAATGTCAGAGGTCAAGCAGTATCCGTACCCCGACACGTGGCCATTCTACAAGGCCATCTATGACGAGTTCGGACCCCGCCAACTCGTATGGGGAACCGGTTATCCCAGGCCTCGCTGGGAATTACCGTTCGATAAAGAACTTGAATTCGTGGATAAGTACTGTACGTTCTATTCCGCCGCGGACCGAGAGTGGCTTCTGGGGAAGAACGCCTTGCGGATCTGGAAGTTCCCCGGGGCCTAGTGGACGTTGAGCGGAAGGCGCTAAACTCGCCTTCTTGGCTGCTGGACCACGGATAGTACCAGATACGTTGGGTACCAAATGTTACCTTTGAGGGGTTTCTATTTCCACGGCTACGTTCTAAAACTGATTGAAGCTAGTCCCAAACTTTTGAATGCAGAAACTCGCCGCCATTTCCGGGATGGTGGCACTGGCACTCGGTTCGCTTGGGCTCCTGATCCGCGTCGCTCACTCCGTTCGGCCTGCTCGATCCGGTGCCGCAGTGTCATCTAGCCAGAAGCCGCTTCAACTCCGGGCGGGTAACAGGAACGGCCGCCCGATTTATCGGTACTCGGTTATTCCCGGTGGGGCGTTCACCAGTTCGGAATTAAAGGCGGCTGCCTTGCGAGACCCGGTTGTGGGCGAGCATTACCACGGTCTGACCCTCGATCGATTTCAGCCGGTCCGGTTGTCGTTACCACGCATGGCGTACGTTTCTTACCGGATCGGCAGCGCCGTGTTTTGGACGAAGCGTCCGGTTGTGGTCCATGCGGAAGAAGTGGTCCTCAGGGACGGTGAGGAGAAGATCCGGGGTCGCTGCGGAAACCGAATCTCGCATATCCCGCGGGCGCCGGTTCTCCCGGATGGCCCGGAGGAGCGGGCGATGGATGAGCCAATTCCCGATGTAATGCTCCTTGAGGATCCGGCAATGATCGCGCAGGTTCCCGTCGATCCCTCTGTCGAGCTATCCAAGAAGGACGACCGTCCCAATCTTCCGATCTTGCCGCCCCTGGACCGGGACCCGGGTTGGTGGCCTGCTGTCGTACCCGTCCTAATTCCACCAATTGTCGGTCTTATTCCCGGATCACCCTCAACACCTCCGTCAACTCCGACAGCGCCACTGCCCCCGACGCCGGCTCCGCCCCCGACACCCACGCCAGCTCCACCGCCAACACCAACACCAACCCCGCCTGCAGCACCGACACCACCCGCGTCCCCAACTCCAACTCCTACACCACCCCCGACTCCTGCTCCGCCGCCCGCACCAACCCCCGATCCACCGGACCCAGTCGATCTGCCTCCCGGTCGTGGCACGCCCCCAGGCCATGGGATGCCGCCAGGCGGAGGCGGCGGAAAACCTCCGGGCGGAGGAGATCCCGGCGATGGACCTCCCGGTGGCGGTGGACCTCCCGGTAGCGGTGGGCCTCCCGGTGGCGGTGGACCTCCCGGTGGCGGTGGACCTCCCGGTGGCGGTGGACCTCCCGGTG
>Ga0187893_10004868_pt1 | contig 24956 bp, 32 predicted proteins | sample MA1701074metaG_FD_139574 | JGI IMG/M metagenome (GOLD analysis project Ga0187893, IMG submission 139574) | White microbial mat communities from a basaltic lava cave in the Kipuka Kanohina Cave System on the Island of Hawaii, USA - MA170107-4 metaG ... | reverse complement strand
ATTGGTCTCAGGATCACCCAAGGCCGTTTCTGATAATCTTTGCCCGGCACCATAAAATGATGCCTCTACAGCCGATCCAGCGGCCCTTGGAATGGCCTTAAGGGCAATCTGCTTGCCAAGGGTCTTTTCACCTTCTGACAAGGCTGTTTTCGCCAAAGCGCTGGCCAATCTTTTTTCAACCGCAGATCCAGCTCTTGCGGCGGCTAGGACTCCTTTTCCGCCAACTTGTGCACCTTTGGCTAGAGCGATCGTTCCGCCACTCAAAAGTAACGGGACCGCTATGCCACCAATTTCACCGAACCCGGTACCTAACTTATTTCGTTCTTTTATCTCTCTGACAAGTTCCTCATATCCAAGACCTCGTGCTGCAACATCTGATAGACCAAAACTAAGACTGCGGGCTAGGCCGAGAACTGCCGCTGTTTTTTCCCTGTCTCCGTATTCATTTTCAAGTGCTACATTTTTTATCTGATCTGGTGTTGCTAATACCCCGCCATGAGATAAAACGCTTTGCACATCGCTTTCAGGAACAGCTAAAACATTTTTTGTTTCAGGATCAAAAATAGCTACTTCGCCAGGCTGAAGTCCGGCAGTAGATGCCGTAAGCTTTTGATCTGAAAACTTATCTGCCATTATTACTCGCCTGGTCCTAGAACACGTGAATTTGATTTATTAAGAATAAAATCTGTAGCGGATTCTGATGGCCCTAAATTTCCGGTATTGTACCCAGCTCCCTGAAGTGCACCTATTGATTTTTTCTTTTTGATCAACAATTTTCTTTTTAGAGCTTCGATTTTGTTTTTGGCTCTCTCCTCGCTGTCTCCCGCTGTTGGAAGCATTGCTAAATAACGCGGATAATCTTTATCTGTTAGTTTTCCACCCTCTAAAGCTGTCCCAATCATTTGAGCTGCTTGTCTTGCCTCATCTCGATATTGCCGCGCCGATGAAACATTCCCTGGCGCATATTGGGTAAGGCCACTTAATAAACCAACCTTGGCCTCGGTTTTATATTTTTCATCTCCAAAATAGCTCCGTTCCAAATCCTCTAAAATAGAAATGGAGGCATTCACATCACCAATTCTTGCAGCTTCCCCGGAAGGAACAATTTTACCGGCCGATAGTTCTTTGGCTTTTATGGCGAGCTCTTGGGCTTTATAAAGATTAGCCAGGTGATTAGCGGATAAAATCTCCTGACGGTCTTGCTGTTCAATTGCAATGCGACCCAAAAGCTGTTGAGTATTGGCGCGCACCTGCGGGGATTTGAATTTCATATCCGTTGCCAAGAGCTGATTGCGCACGTCTTCCATCATGAAGAGTTTTGTTGCTTGTTCTGCCGCTCGCTCATCGCCGAACTGTTGATTCATAATGCCATACAATGTCAACTTGTCGGACGCCTGCCCGCGTTTCTGATCGAACTGGAATTTCTGCAATGCGATATCGCGATCGACTGCTTGATTGATAATACCCAGCGCACGGTCAAAATTGTCCGTCCGCCCCCGCCCGGCGAAAACCGCCCCAGCATCGGCCAACCCGGATAGTGCCAAGCCAATGGCGGTAGAAACTTTCTGGCCCGTTGAACGCGTTGCATAGTACCGATTCGGATCAATCCGAGTGTTCCGAATGTCATCCGAAAGCGCTTTATATTCATTCTGCATCTCCTTTAATTTCTGGAGACGGTCTCTTTCTCTTTCTTCATTTTGAAGCTGTTGCTCTTGTGCACGTTTACTAAACTCTTCCAAAACATTGGCTTTCGTATCAGCGGCCGCAGCTTCCAATTCTCCGGCGCGCCGCAATCCCTCTTTTATTTGTGAAAATCCTCCAGCAATACTCCTTGGATCTACGCCATAGGATGCCTCGGGTTGTGGTTGAAGAGTTGGCGTTTGTTCTGGAATTTCTGGTTGCGGCTCTGAAAAAGCATTCCTCAACGTTTGCGCTGTTCTATTAAAACTGGCATTCGGATTAAAAGAATCTCTCTCTTCTGCCGTTAATGGCTGAATGCGAGGCGGTTGATCAGAAATTGGTTGGCTGTAAACTGGAAGATTCTGAAACTTGGCAAGTGCTGACTGTGAAATTCCAGCAACAGGGATTCTCGATATCACCATCCCATTTGAATCGATTACCTCCATTGAATTACTAGCCGGATTAAAACGCTGAGAAATACCAGCCATATTATTAACCTCCTATTCCGCCAACTTCTCCGAAACCAGTAGGAGAACCTGGACCCTGTATAGGACCAGTCCCACCGCCTCCACCACCGCCGCCAACAATTGCCGCCCCAATCGCTCCGACAACCGTAGCACCGGCTCCGATCCAAGCGTTTTGCTGAGCCTGCTTATTGGCTTCCGCAGCTATGGCATATTGCGCTTGAATGGCCTGGGCTGCTTGATATTGATTTGCAAGTAACGATTCCAAAGCCTGATTGGCAGCGGCCTGCGCGGCATTAAGATTTAAGCCAGTACTCAGATAATAAGTGACCATCTTCTGTTTGAAGTCTTCCGTTGCCAAGTCTTGCTGCCGAAGGGTCTCAAGAGCCGAACCATATTGCGAAAGCTCCTGAGTCTTCAGGGTAGCCGCAGCGTTGGCAGCTTCACGGTTTTGCTGGGCAGTTTGCTGGCCTATCAAATAGTTGGTTAATCCGGCGTCCTGATTACCAGCCGTGGCTTGCAGGGCAAGATTTTGAAGGGTGTTTCGATCAACAGCTGTTCTCAACAATCTCTCTGACGCAGAAGGCTGGCCTTCAATGGCTCCAGCCCGTAGGGCGTTAATGTATTCCATTTGCATTGGGCGAGTTGGGGAAATGTCTTCAAGACTTCTCCCAGCCCAATAATCATGTGTTCTATAAAGAAGGTCTCTATTTTTGAGAAAATCCGGGATATTGAAGGCAATATTTTGAGACGGTAACGCTGCCGGGCTCCCATATGGGAGATTTTTTAACATCTTCAGATTGTTTTTATGGATTCTTTTTGCGGCCTTACCTTCGGGGGTATTTGGAAAATCTCCTCCCCCTCCCCCGCCGCCGCCACCTCCTCCAAAATTCCCACCACCAAAATTATTACCGTACATCGGTTGTTCGATAATTGGTTGTCCGGTATCTATATCAAAGATTTGCGGGATATTTCCGCCACCACCACCTTGAGTATTGTATGGCATATATTTTAAACCGTCTTTCCTGCCTTTAATCGTTTAATTCCACCCTTTAGCCCGATGACCAAGGCAAGATCACTCAAGCTAAAACTTTCTTCAAAGGTATCTCCCATAATATCCTGAATGGTAAACTGTATGGACTCACATTTTTGACGAGGCATGCGTCCTCTGAATTGATATACATTATCGGCACTCCCTCCGTAAGTACTATCAAACCCGTAAGGTGTTCCAGATCCGTAAACTGTTGTGTTAATCACCCCTACTGGATTCCATAATCTCGAAAATGATACGACTTGCTCATAGTCATAGGCAATATCGACCTGAATTTTATGATCTGAAAGAAATTCCCCTAGAATACTTGCCCAATAAACTCTCTGAAATCCTTGGATTGAATTGACTTTTAACCATGCCGTTTTAAGACGCATCGTTATTTTGGCACCGTCATCCGTAAATGGGCTAGGGACCTCTTTTTTGACTGTACCATCGGCGGTCATGAAATAATAGATGCCATTGTGGACAACAGCGTCAACGGCCGTATAATTCGTGAAAACTGACCACTCATTGAAATAGTAATCCCAGACGAGGCACACAGAGTTTGAGGTTGTAAACCGTATTTGATTCACACCTTCCACCAAGACGGCAGATGTAATCTCCAAAGAATTATAAGCCTCAACTGGCGCGCCAATGTAAGAAACCCTTAGAGACCGGTCGAGCAAATAAATTCCCTTGTCACTTTTAAAAACAAGCCCTCCATCATAAGAAACGACTGAGTTAACCTGTATATTCCCAACGTCAGCCGTTATCAGAAAATCATTGGAAAGATCATTCTCGCCACCTGAATCATTGGGGCCTCTCCCAGAAATGGCGCGGATTCGTGTACGTTTGAAAATAATTAGATTGTTATCGAGGCTTGCCAGATTGGTTAAACCGCCGCCTTCTGGATCGATCTTTCTTTTAAAGAAAGAACTAAATCCAGCCCCTTCGAGATAGGTATGGGTCTTTGAATAGGAAACTGTATTCTCTTCGTCAGTGATTAACCATAATCGATTATTATGAACAGTTGCAATTTTACATGACGGCGGCGCAATATTCGGAAGTTTCCCGCCATTGGTATAGAGAATTTCACCGGCAATAATACCTGCATCATTTACCGAATCGGTGTAAACCACGAAATCCGTTGTAGTATCGTTGAACTTTGGGGATGTAACACTCGTTCGACGATAGAAAATAAGCTGAGCGTTTTCCGTTCTGAATACATGAATGATGACGTTTACTTTCTCTGTTAAACGCAATGTCGGAATGACCAAAGTGACCTTTCCGTCGTTATTATTAAAACCAGCCAAAAGCGCAGTAACCGGAGTTGAAGGTGCACTTCGATGAATCTGTCCTTTAGAATCGGTCCATTGATAGATAACTGAATATTGATACTCACCATTGGCAATCGATCCACCGCCAACATTCACATTGACGGCGTCCGTCGTGACACCATTGGCTGAATTTGAAACCGTCACTGTCGCGGTAGCTGAACTTGCAACAAAGTCGTCTAAAACTTCCAGGGAATTGGCGAGGGCCGTTGCAACTTGTGTGGCTGTGTTTCCAGTCGAAATACTCCATTTAATGCCGATAAAATCCGCAACCATTGGATCGGCGCCAGTAGAATCTTTATCGATCCAAACATAATACTGTCTTGCATCATTGGCAGAGTTTAAGAGAAAATATTCTCCGGCTGTTAATAAACTTGCTGCCGGGCAAACAATAGAAGTAGTTTCGGCCGCGCTTGCCGTTCCTTGAGTTGTGACCGAAATAGAGATCGGGCAGGTTCCCATATCCACATTGGCAGTGTCTGTGACAGAACCGTTAGCGGCATTAGTAATGACCAAGCCATTATTTGTACGCGTAGTTATAAATGGCGCACCACCGATGGCATCTAATGCGGTCTTTGTTTTCGTGGCTACAGAATCGGCGTTATCGGTTGATAAAATAGCGACTGCAACGGCCGTTCTCCCACCAACGGCAGGATCAACCCCTACACCATCTTTCGTATACCAAACATAGTAACCGGTAGTCGTTGAATTTAAGGTCCAATATTGACCGCCGGTTATTTTATCCCCATGTGGGAACACCATGTGCGATATTTCTGGCAATCCACCTGTTCCATCTTGCTTTTTTACAACATAAAAGCGGTTCACGTCAGCCAAGACGTTTTCAGGAAAGAGATGGAACCCGTGCTCAACGATATTTAATCCATCATAATCAAAGAGCATGCCACCGACGACATGAAGATTCTCTCCTAATTTCTTCCCTCTGAAAGCAGGATCGTCATCAAAGACTAAAGAGGTTTTATTGACCCCTTTCGTTGTAAAGGCGACATTATCCTCAACTTCAATTTTATTCTTAACACTTGTTGCAAAAAGGCATTCTGTAGTGCTCACCGCGGCACATGCTCCAAGTTTAGGCACGCCGATCAATCCTCCGGCGCGAAACATGAGCATTCGAGTAAAAATCTTTCCTGTATCTGTACAGGTGAAAAATGTTGCTTGCTGAATGCTATCATGGACAAAATTGACATAGGATTTTCCACCTACCGCGAAAGCCTTGGTTGCTAATCCAACAGATCGCTTAAATACTGCGGCACCCGTTAATGTCCCATTGGTTTGGATCGTAAAGTTTTTGACTAATGTTTTATGAGATTCGGTTGAATTTTGTTGTTCATAATAAAATTTTACGATTGCCGAGGTTGATTTTGATGCCGTAATATTTACGAAATTGTTTGTTGTGTCTGCATCTCCGGTCGCTGTTGCGAATAGAGAAACGAAATTGGCATCTCTTCCTACAACTCTAAGACCACTCGTATTATTGTGATAGCCAACGAAAATATAAAGATCATCAAGATTAAAAATAGTAAGACAGTTTTTAGCCCGCTCTGCAATCGTTATCTCAACGGGAGATCCCATAGGAGAATCAACGGCTGAGCTATTCATAAAGAAAATGTGAACCGTTGTGTCATTCTTGTGATAGGTCATGACCATTCGAGTGCCGAAATTAACCACATCAAACCAGCCTTCAGTCGTATGAAGATCGGTTTTTAAATTGGCTGGTGAAGAAAATGTTTGTGGCGCTCCTACGGATAACCTAACCCATGCTAAATTTCCGACATCTTTGTAAAAGATATAAAGAAACCCAGCGATTGCATGGCATTTAGGAAGTTCCGCGGTCGCAGAGATCAAAACATCACTTTGAATCTGAGCGCCGGTAGTTTCGTCCAAAACGCTTGCCCGTACTCCTCCGCGAGAATCTTTCCAAGCATAGAGTGTAATTCCAGAATTGTGGCATAGATCGACTTGCGTTTGCTGATAATTGTTCCTTAAAACGCCAGTTTGTTCAACGATGGCCGAAGTCAGATCCCCCTTATTGATCCACGATTGATTGGTATCTGAAAAAGAATAAAGTTTGTCATCGGCAAAGGCGATCAATTCATCATTGAAACTAGCAATACCGTCGCCATCCGTTAAATCTGGTGACGTTTGTCCAAGAATGTGTTTAGTTAAAGAAACCGTTCCGTTTCTTTTCTTAATCTTCCTGCCTTTAACGAATGTGCCATTCTCAAGCAAAAGCAATTTCCCAGGCATGACCAACTTCTCATCGGTCTTGGTATCCATACCTTTATCGAAAGGAATGCTTATTGTTTGTTTTAGAAGAGGCATCTGTTATCCTTAAGAAATAACGAACCAATTAGTTCCGTCACAGAAAAAAGTGGCTGACTGCAAGGAAGTTGACATAACATAGCTCGCTGCTGCCTCATCAATATTTTCTGATCCAGCCCGAACTATCGTTATATTATTTGAAGCACTCCCAGAACTTCTTTTAACGGTGAATTTAAATCCATGCTGAGCAATTGGAAGCTGGATATTATAGGTCGTCGCGTCCAAAGCTTTGATATAAATTTGATCGTGATGGGCGTTGATATTACTGACACCGGATACCATGGCTGTTCGTCTGTTAAAAGATTCATGGACACGATCACCAACGAATACCCATGATGGAGAACTCGCCCAAGTTCCAGGAGTAGAGGCGGCAATAAAACACGCACCGATCATTCTGCAAGGCACATTTGATCTTTGTGTTGCTGAGTAAATTCTCCCAGCATCGTCAGAAGCCGTGTCCAGAAGAGTTGTAGAAACGGTTCCGGCGGTCACATTTTCCGCAGCCCAGAGAGCTGAAGCAGAAACCGCCAATTCAACCGTTCCAGCGTTATCTATAGCATAAAGATACACAAAGTCGTCATACGCGCTGCTGAATCCAAGAGTAGCCCCAGAAGGAATCGTGATCGATAAAGCTGATTTTACATATCTAATATTTGTCTGTCCGTTTGTAAGCGTTGCATGTCTAAAAGGAATGCAAACCATGCCTTGTCCGGTTGTCGGATCTGAACCGTTTCTCTGTTTTAAAGCAAACGTAAGAGCATTGCTGCCGACCGTTGCAGTTAAACCAAGATTCTTGACTTCTGTTCCGCGTTGATAGTTTTCATTTCGATTAACGACAAACCAATTTGTTCCGTTCGAACTAATAATTAGAGAACCGAATGGAACGCTAAAAGTATAGTTAGCTGCAACCCCATCTATTTGTTCCGATCCAAATCTAGCGATAACAATTCCGTTAACATCTGCGCTTCCGGTTACATCTTTAATGATAAACAATCTTTTTGCTAAGGTAGGATCTGGCAAAGTAATTGTCCGAACCGCAGACGTATCGACATTGACGATGAAAGTATCATCCGTAGATGTAATGGTTAAATTGCCAGCAAGAGCGGTTGACGCGATCGCCGCTCGTCCACTCATATCAAGGCCTCTAAATAATATATTCCCCCTGTTTACACTTGATGCATTCTCATAGAACTCATATGTCGAAGTTGCTTCAACAAAGTTTAATGAGGCTGGATTTCCGCCGCCGTAGTCCCCCCCGATTCCATTTGAACCTGAAACATTTACAGCGCCGGCATTGGTCATCTTGACCGCTGTGCCGTTCCCATCGTTGTAATAAAGCTCTTTATTCACTTGATAAAGACGACCAACCAGTGACGCGCCCAACGTTGCAGATAAATTATCCAAGGCGAGTGCATGAATCTCAGTCAGATCAAAGCTATTCATCTCTAAATTTGCATTGATCAAAATGCCAGCCGTTGGGACCTTGCTGCCTTTTCCTGAAGTATGATCATGAGAATCGATAAGATTCTGAGCGGCGTTAAGCATGGTTGCCCAAAGAGGACCGGCTGTAACACTAACGACCGGCAGATCTAGATTCATTAACGGTGTGGTCATGTTTGCCCCCTAAAAAAGGTAAAGATTAACCGTAACGCTCCAATCGCAATCTAAAATGAGATTATTCTTAATACTGCGATTGGTTTCGGTAATCTCCCAGATATCCGATGACATTTCTTTTTTTCTCGTCACAATCCAATTAGCTTCCCGTCCCAAATTGTGGCGAATATAATTACTTTTTCCCGCTGTCAGTCTGACGTTTTCAAATAGTAGACCAGTTAAAAACTCGTTCCCTGTCAATCGACGAAAGGTTTCGTCAATATTTTCCTGAACTCGATTGATTCGATAATCTTGGGTTAGAATCTTTTTAAACCCGCTTATGGCCAGAGTAATTCTCCTTCGTTATTTCCATATATATCAATCGTCCTCCAACTTTCCCCCTGATCCCTGTTGGCTAATCCCTCTTGGACTCTTTTAATTGCTCTCATCTTTTCTGCCATTGCAAGAGAAGCGTCAGACTCTTCTTTATTTAGCATTTTAACAACACAATCCCAGATGATAAACTCTTCAAATCCGTTTATACCGTCAACTTTGTTAAAATTATCCTGTAGGTAATTAACACCTGTTCCGGATGAAGTGATGTCATAGTACGAATTTCGAAAAGCATTATCCAAAGTTTGTGCGATGCGGAACGTGTTTTTCGTAACTGGGATAACATAAACATCCACACCGGTTGGAAATGGTGAAGATCCCCCAACGTTCTGATTATTTATCGGATCTCCTAGAGAATATCCATGATTGGTTATGGTAATTGTGTCCGCTGACGTATCAACTGCCGATGGCAAGAAAGAATAAGAATACCCTTGCGGAACATCGACCGGTTGATCCATCGTAAGATCTTTTAATATCTTCGCCATTGGTGCGTACCACACACGCAAGACGCCAGATTGAACAGGTTTAGGAATGAGCCTCACTGCACTTCCCTGAATCATGTACTGGACATTGGTCATTGAAGTTGATGTTGAAAGTCCATTTCTTAAAAAACTTGACCTATTTCTCTCTTGAAAATTAAAGGCTCTTAAAGAAATCGGGTCTAAAGAAGTTGATGAATCCAGCCAATCAACTCCCAAAACTTTGTAAAAAGTGACTGGCAAATCAAATATTTCAGCGCCAGCCCAAGCTGTCGGAATTTGTACATCAAAATAAGCGATGAAATAAGTCTCGCACGATTGAACAATTAAGTCATAGAGTTCAGCATAAGCTGAATTGATGTATGATGTTAGTTCATCATCTGAGATATAATCCCCGGTTTCTTGGTCGGCCCTTTGGCGGGCCTGCGTTCTTAATTCAACTAGATTAAATGTTCTAGCCATTTTACAGCGCCCCCATTAAAAAACAGGGCCAGTTAAATCCCCTCTTGAAAGGAAAAAAAGGAAATACTCACCAGCCCTGCCTGACCCGATATTTTAATAATTACCAGGTTCACCGTCATCCATTGGTCCATGATTATCTGAAAGTTCTTTACAAAGATCATACATGGTCTTAAAAGCTTCAACCCCTGCATTTGCGTCACTATTTTTAACAGCGTGAGAAAATTGCAAAAAAGCATCTTCCTTGGCTGCTAAAATAGCATCCTCTTCGCTTCCAGCGTCATCTTGTTGCGGTTTACCAATAATAATCTGAAGCATTTTTTTCTTATCTTGCCCCATCATCATGATTATTACTCCTTAGATTACGCTTGAGTTTTTAAATGCAAAGTGCCCTTTTAGACTCGTACCGTTGGTGGGATCAGTTGCCGTATTGGCCGTTTTGCAAGTTAGCGAAAGAGTTTTCGTTGAGGTGTTAAAATCAGTCGTCACCTGGAACGTCAAATCCTGAGAAGCACCGATCTGAAAAACGCTGTAATCCGCCAAATACTGATACCCATCCACGAAAACAATGTCATACACACCCGCTCCAGTTCTCGTAATGGATGTTATGCCGACACTTTGAGAGACGTTTATTGTCGGAGCGCCGGAAGCACCAATTGCTACCGTGAAAGGAATTTCAACAATTTGCCGTTGTCTAGACTTAATTGACTTTACGTCTGTATTCGCCATTTTTGTTTTCCTCCAAAGGAAAAAGGGGGAGTGGTTCCTCCCCCTTAGATTTAACTACCTTAGATAACACCCACGCCGTTCCAACCTGGAGCATTCGAACGCAACTGAGCATAATAGCCTGCGCGCATTTCAACGGAATCCGAAGCACCGTTTCGGAGCCACAGATTGTTGTCCCATTTCAAAACGCGAGGGCATTTGCCTAGACTCTCTAAAGCCCACGTATCCAGTTGGAGTTGATACATTAAGTTAGGCTGGCAGTTCTGATCCGGCAAAACGTTAATATCGCTATTCGGACCATTAACCACGATGCCTTTAAACCCAATGTATTCTGACGCTCTAACATCGACATATTGCACTTTTGAACCGAGCGCCTTTTCAAGTGAGCCGTACTTGGCAAAGTTCATAAAGCAATAATTAGGCGCGCCACCTTCACGGCCAATTGCCATAGCGAGGTCAATCAACTGTTCTTCGATTGGCAAGTTGGTAAATGTTGCAGCGTTTCTACGCACACCTGACAAGCGCACAATGTCTGCCGTTCGATCCACACCGAAGAAAGCCGTTGCACTCGGAGCCGTTTGCGGAATCCACGCAGCAAGTCCCCTAATTTTCAGAGTCGGATCGCCCTGAACATATAGGAAATCGTTCGCTGCCATGGCTGCAATACCAGTCGTCCAGTTGGCTGCCGCAGTTAAGGTTCCGGCATCTCGGTCGATACCAGTAATAGTTACGCTGCCAGAGCGAATGGAAGTACCGTCAGAAGACGCCGAAACGACAATAACCTGTCCGACTTCAAAGTTTGTTACTTCATCGATATTGACGAGGGTAATCGTTGGCGTACCTTGTCCGGATAAGTTCTGACCTCTTGCGCCTGAACCAGTTCTATAAAGATCAATCGCCAAAGAACGCGACAACGACATCAAGATGCCATCCATTTCAGTGGTTGCTACCGAAAGGAAAGCGCCTTTGTCGTTTGACGAGGCTTCCATCGTCTCGCCATCGACATCACCCAAAGAGTAGTCTTTATTACGGGTGATATTGAATTTGATACCGCGAGTTGAACCTTTATTCGCTTGTGCCGTCGCAAACGTTGCAGATCGGCCTTGCGGATTCGCATAGATTACTGGAATGGGCTTCAAATCACCGTAGAAATTTTCATTCTTAGGAACCAAAGCCGCAAAAGGATTACGTTTGTAAACAAGATTCTCAATGACTTGATCGGAATAAAGCTCCTTCATATCAAAGTCATACGTGGTTAAATCTGCTGGCATGTGTAAATCTCCTCAAAAAGGTTTAATAAGCGTTTCGACTACGCCGCCTTTGAGAGAAGATTTAAGAAGTCCCCAGCTCGCCTGGCGGCGATTACTGTTGACCGTATTTGCGCGCTACGAGTGCCCTTATCTGTTCCTCCCGCGTGAGAAGCCTACCCTTCTCTGCCATTGGAGCGGACCCGTGTTGGCTATTGGTCAACGTATGTGGGGGCTCATCATTTGCTTTGGAGCCCTGCGAAGACTCTGGGAGAGGAGATTTCTGAGGTTGTGTTTCACGTGAAACATTCTCGGAAAGCTCAAGACCCATGCGCACTTCAGGAATTGCTAATGCGCGCTTATATTCGCTGCGATAGTGGGCTTCCACCATGTCCGCAGCATCCTTTTCGCTGAGGAGTTTGCCATATTGTTTCTTATATTCATCCATTGTGTCAAGCAATACTTGCGCAGCGCTATGATGATGCGAAAGAGGATAGGTCACCTTGTTCTGTGTCAAAAAGTTTCCAAGATAGCCAACATATTGAGCAACAATCTCTCTTTGTTCTCTTTCCGTTCGTTCTCGCTCCTTACTTTCAATCTTTGACTCCAGGTCTTCGATCCTTTTTGCCATGCGTTCAACCATTGCATCGGCATGCGGCTTTGATTCTCCCTTTGAGAGTCGATCAAGCATTCTCTCTGAGGTTTCAGAAAAGCCGCCCTTAACCCCCAAAAGCCGTAGCGCCTCGTCCGGGTCTGTGTTAATCAGGTCCCTGGCACGTAAAATAGGATCAAATGAGGATTTTTCTTGTTTCCACTTCTGATAATCTGCCTGATCCTTCTGATATTCGCGCATCTCTGCGAGGCTTTTTTGGACCTCCCTCTCTTTCCGCATCAAAGTGGCCCAGGACTTGGCCAGGTTCTTATCCTCGGGATTAGGCGTTTCTTCGCTTGGTTTCTTTTCTCTATTTTGCTCGCTTGGCGCGTCTTTCTTGTCTGCCTGATTGGCCTCTTTTTGAGCGGTATCGGCTGGGCTCTTATCGCCTGTATCCTTATCGGTCTTTTGATCGTTCGATAATGCGGCTACCGGAGGCGTTCCATTCCCGCTTTGTACTGGAGCAGATTGGCCATTTGAACCCTCTACTGGAACCGCAGGAGTTGCAGTTGGCGGCGTCATCACTCTTACAACCCGGCGCGTGGCAATCGTTTTTGAAGGGGGAATAAATTCTTTAAGCGGAGCCGCTTCTTGATCCTTACTCAAAAACTGTACTTGAGGGTCCATATTATTTCATCCTTTCACTGAATTGTTGGCGGCGTTGACATTGGCGGTCCATTTAATCCAGAAGCCGCCGCTGCCTGAGCAATTGCGGCTTCTGGTGACAAGCCAGCACTCGGTGCTTTTAATTCCGGTGGAAATGGAGCAATAGCGAGGCTGGCTTGCTGTGAATATTGAATCATTTTCTGAGCCGTTGCGATCCATTGCTGAATCATGGCTTTCCTCGCGGCCGGCGCGCCTTCAATCTTTGAACGCAGATAGGCCGAGGTCATCATGGAAATGCCAAGTTGCAAGTTCTGTAAAGGTTCCGGGGAGATATATTTTCCATCATAAAGGATCGTTTTAATTGTTTTCTGGATATCATCGATCGCCGCATTTTCCATGTTGTAATAACTCTTCAAATCTGGAGAATCGAAAAGCTTCAATGCAAAGGTGCGATCAATGTAACCCATTTCAACCATTTCATCGATGGCAGCGCGCTTACCTTCCGGTGTCGTCGGTAGAATTGAAGTTGGGAACAATTTCATCACACATTGATCGGCAATCAAATTAACGTCTTTCCATTCTATTGTTTCGCAGCTTGTTCCGTCTTCGGTCATGACTGAAAATCCGTCTTCATCTTTTTCTTTATTTTCTTCGTCGATCTCTTTGGCCAAATCAATAACCTGACGGGCACAGTCCAAAGCCATTTCCTCTAATCTCTGCCCTTCGATCAAGAAACGAGCCGTGCCAATATCGTTATATTCACGCAAAGAAGGCTTAGAGTCTAAGCCTGCCGGTTTCTTAGATTGCGCCGTCAACTGAGATACGCCAATAATTTCGTATGCTCTTTGATAGAGCCAATCCAATTGTCGGAACAACTCGGGTGAAACAGATGATATGGCCTCATATCTCGGCGGCACTCCAGTATATTTAATCACGGACCCTATTTCATTATTCAATTGCGCTTGAACCACTTTCGAATTCATCTCAACAAAGATCTTTGGGATGCTTCCTAAGTGCATGGCGATCTGGATCGTGCGAAGGATTTTGTTAATTTCCGTTTGAATGCCCCACAATTGTTCAGCAATCCCCTGGGCCCAGAATCCTAAAAGCCTTGGCTTCCATTTATAGAAAAGGAACGGGAAATATTGCTTGTCATACTTCTTTGGATCATCAAAAAGTGTCCCACTTGAAATAGAGATCACATGCCGTCCGTCCTTCGCATCCTCACCGGAAGGTAAATGCCAGGATTCTGCGACCTTAATCATGTTATAACTTTGCTGATATGGATTTGATATAAGTTGATTATCTTCTTCGGTTGCTGATTGAGCGCTTTTAATCTTTTCGGCTGCCTTTTTGTCTTTCTTAAATAGATCAAGTAAGACTTCCCTCGGGCAATATTTCACCTGATGAAGCTGTCTCGGGTAACCGTAAATCGCCTCTGCCTCGTCAATCTTAATTTCATTAGATACAACACGCTCCATTTTGATTCGGCCATTGTGTTTGTATACCTTGATAACACCCGTCCCCCATACAGTGGAATCTCTAACGGCTTCCTTTTGACGTTCATAATATTTGGTTTCATAGAAAATCCCCTGCACAAACTTATCAAGACGTTCGGCTATTTGTTGCTTTTCGAAATTACCGCCATCAACCAAAAAAGTAGGCTTAGGCTTGTTGGACGCAATTGTTGATGTCATCGTATCGCAAATGCTTTGAATCACGTTTAGGGTGACGCGGTGGTCAGGGCCCGCGTTCACCCGATTATATGACTTATTGGTCATCCCGATTAACTGGGCATTCCCATAAAGGCGATAATTCATGAGATTCATTGAGCGCTGGCGAACTTGGATTTCGTCCAAATAATCAATCACGGTAAAGATTTCCCGATATGCTTCCTCGGCCGGTAGTTTCCACCATAAGGCGCGAGAGGCATCTTTTTTCTGACCGTATCTAAAATCAGTTGGCATTTAACTTCTCCTAGTTTCCCGGAACAGCGGACCATTCAAGGTCTCGTCTCTCATCCGGTGTTAAACCGAATTCGTCTACTTCGGTATCTTTTGGTTCTTTAAAATGATCTTCAATTGATTTAGTCACTTCGTCGGTCAGGTAAGCAGATTGCGTGAATTCGAACTCTACATCTTGGATCTTACATTTCAAAATCCTATGCTTTTTGCAAAAGGTAATGATTTCTTTAATTTTTTCAATTGAAAGAGATTTATACTTTGACTTCTCGTTCCCACCATTCTTTGAATTCTCCACCTTTTATATCCTCCTCTTCTTTTTTCCAGTATTCTTCCATGCCTTCTGCTGAAAGTGGATCTATTGCTTTTTGTTCTTCTGAAAACTTGTGCGTATAATGGCGCGCTTCTCGCCACGCATAAAGTCCAGCGTCACTTATATGATTCTCAAATTGCTCATCCTCAATCGGTGGATCGTGCTCCAAGTCCCATTGAAGGATAGACCATTCGTCAAGAATCTTTGATCCGGGTTTTACTTTAATAAAGCCGCGGCGCAAATCGTCATTCATTAACGTAATAAAAGCACGCTTTTCTGTCTTTTCAGCCGCCTTTAGAGTTATGCCGTAACGAAACCGGATCTCTTCTACTACTTTCTTTCCAAGTCCGCCGGTATCGGCAACCCGCTCAACGAAACTAAACTTCTTTTCAAGTGCTTTGATCAATTCCGCTAGCGCAGTAATTGTAAGTTTCGGCGCCTTAAAATCGTATACGAGATAAATGAGTGGATGTGACGGAGAATATGCCCAAACGGCGAGCGCATCAGCGTCGTCCCAGCCGAGGTCAACGCCGAGGATATATAACCAATCGACACCATCAGGCAGAACATCGTAATAATTCCTAGAAGGATCAAAATCGTACACACGGCTATGAAGATCCTCAACCCAGCGGCCGAAATATTCTCTTTGAATGCTCGCATTTTCAATGGACACCCCTCGTCTTTTGCACTCTTCTAAAATAATCTGTTTAACCGACTTACCTGCCATCTTAGAAATGTGCGGATTATCGTGAAGAGTCCAAGAGAAATTCTTGTACTCTTTGAATCCAGTTTGCTGATGACACGCCCGGAAAAAAACACCTGAGCGCGCAGCATTTGGGGTTCCCATAATGGTTAGCGTACCATTCCAGTCAACCAACCGCGGGCTTAGTACCTCATTAACGAATGGCTCAAGATACTCTGGGAATGCCTGGCCCTCATCTATGTAGACTTTATGCCAAGGAATGCCGCGATATTTTTCTATAATACTTTCATTGTCGGCACCGTCCACATAGATGGTTGAAAGACTGGGGAGCGTCATTGTGAGTTCGGTCTCATTAGCATTCGCAGAAAATATGAAATCTCGATTAAGTGATTTAAAATACTTCCATATGATTCTTTTCGCATTTAAACGAGTCTTTGTGACATAAAGATAATTCCTCGATTCAAACTTAATGGCCGTATCTAACAAATCAACGGCACACCCGACTGTTTTCCCGGAGCGTGACGAAGTACACACGGTTTTTCGTGTGGCTGGATCAAGAATCATCTCAGATTGCTTGTCGAAGCAGTACCGAACAATATCAAGAAGCGGCTTTTTTCTGTCTCTCTTCTTTAGCAAGCTGAGGAGCCTTTTCGCTTCCTCGTCCGTCGTTACTGACGGCAGCGATTCGAACAATTGCGACATCACCAACATCCTGATTTTCTGGGACAAGAAATGGAACATTAGAGATCGGTATATGAGTCAAACGATTCAACATATGATCATAAACATTAAAACAATCTTGCGGTCTTTCATCGTTCCCGAACTCTCTCCAAATCGTGAAAAGTCGCCTTCCTCTGTCATAACTTTGAAAGATGAAGGTATTATTGCGTGCGCTTCCGGCTACAACTGCCTGATAGACTCTTAACTGATCGTAAAAAATCTTGGTGCTCATTTAGGTTTTCCTTTTCTTATAGCCTTTTCTTGCCCAATTGCCCGCCCCCGCGGCGCGCGCTGTTGAATAGGCAATCGCTACGGCTTGAGAAGGGTCTTTCCCGGAAGCGATCTCTCTTTTCACATTTTCTTTAAACGCGTTCTTACTTTTACTTTTTTTAAGCGGCATGCCTCTCTACCTCCAAATTGAATAGGGATTGTAATCGGAGCGATACTTCCTTGAGAAATAATGCCCGAAGCGGTTCTTGTAGGTGTGTTCTTTGCGCATTTCGCTTGGCATAATATCGATTAAGCGCGTCGCAATGCCTCCGTATCGGTACGGACCTTTCACATAAAGAAAGTGAAATTGAATAATGTCTCTCGGCGCGTCTGTCTTAAAGACCATATAGCCAAGAATTTGATCAAAATCATCTGGATTGACCGCGACCATCAACTGAGAAGATTTTAGGATTTTTGTAATGAGATCTCGCTGGCCGGCCTTGTAGAGTTCGTGCGGAATGCCCTGCTCTTTGGCAAACCGATCAACGAAGGCCACATGCTGCATCCATGAAGAAAAAACGAAGTTAAGATCATCTTCATGACCCGATCTAAAGGCGCATGGTATTTCTACCTTAGGCTGCGACTTGTGAAGGCTCTCCGCTGTTATCGCACTCGTCAACAATAACGCTATCTTTTGGTGTTGATTCTGGCTCTGATGTTTCGACTTGCTTCTCTTGATTGGCCATTAGCTCTTTGGCCAACATTTCATTTGCGGCCTTACTTTGTGAATCCAAGACTTTTATCAATTCTGCACCCTTATCGAGATTCTCAATCTCTTTTTCAAAGCGTGCAACGAGATCAGAATAGAGTTTGTGACGCATATGGGCATCGCCCAACTGACGGCATAATTCGGAATAAATTCCATTGCAGAGATTGCGCGCTTTATTCATTGGTCTTTCCTTTCAGTGAACTAGGGCACCGGGCTTAGTGAGTAAAAACGGATTTTTAAACTCTTCAACGAAAGAGATGGCTCTAACATGATCATGAATGTAAATCTCTAAAACCATATCCGAAACTGATTTGTCAGCCTTACGATAGAAATCTTGCCCATCTTTTCTTACTTGTGATTCATGAACGATCCCTAGTTCTTCCATGCGTCTATAAAACTGAGAGAGTCTTTTTTGGGATTGCAACTCTTTGGCTCTTACTTTCGATAAAAGGACTTGGAATGGTTGCCCGGATTCCTTTCTAATCTGCCTAGATTCTTCTGAGGGAGTCTTGAGGATGTAATCCTTATTCCCCATTTTCATCCTCTGGCTTAGATTTCAAACGTTCGAGACATTTTTCTGCGAGCGCTACGGCTTGTTCATTGGTTAATTTCGTCACGTCTTCGGTTCCAAAATTATCCTTCAAGTAGGAAATACCGATTTCTTGGCGATCCTTCCAGTTGTCCTTACATTTCAAGTAAAATTGCGTCATTTGCCAACATTTACCAGACCTTGCCATAGTTAACGCGGCGTGTCTTACCGATTGCCTGGCTTCTACTTTACCCTGCTTAAATGCCGCAGAAAATTCAGGTTTCTCCTTAAATCTTCGGCTAATTGCATCAGGTGAAATTCCCATAAGTTGGCTCATTTCATTCATGCTGCAACCTACCGAAGAAAGGACTTTTATCTGCGGAACGGTGAAGTCAACAATTTGCTTATCAAACCTGACTTTCCTGGGCTTTGGCATCTGGTACCTTTACTTCATTGTTTTCGGTATTCTCGCTCTTTTCTTCACTTTTTTCCACTGGAAACTTCTTGTGGTAGAATTCAAGTACTTGTCTAATGGCTGGACGCCATTCTTTACGGCTGCCGTACTCTGCTAATAGACAGACGAAAATGCCGGCTTCTATTTTGTCGAGGCTTCTGAAGTCCCCGGAGTGCACGAAGCGTGAAAATGCCTTATCCTTGGCCTTTGATTTGTCGATTAATATTCTCCAGCGAATCATTTAAAAAATGTCCAGTCTTTATAGGTTAAAAACGTTTTCTTATCTCCTTTCCTGACTAGGCATTCGTTACGGTGTTCAACCGTTGGCAGGCTCACATGGATGCAAAGCGGGTATTTATCTTGTGGATCAAATTCCAAGATCAATTGGCCAAATAAGCCTCGTAATTGTTTTTCAATAAAATCAAAGGCTACCATTAAAAGTCTTCCATTTTCTACTGCGCTATCGACTGAAAAGACAAAATCAACGGCACCGGTATATAGGCCATAAAGGTGTTCACTTGTTTTAACCCCGCCGGCTGCGGTATTTAATGCTTCATCGCGTTTGCCATTCGTTATCTTCATGGCGCATTCCATATAATTGCGAACGGGTTGCAAGATTAAGAGCGAAAGAAGGTAGAACTTATACTCGTCTAATGGAGTTATTCGAATGCGGGCGGCCAATTCCGGATGATTATCGGAATGCACAAATTCTTTTTGGTCAAAGTTCTTGGTCAGGTTTCCCATCGAATTGACAAATAGTTTCACATTCTTACAGTCAAGGCAAGGCCTATTTCTTTATTGTCTTGACTTATGGATTTCTGAGGCGTAGTTTTTCTTGAAAAGGAGGATTTTTATGCAAACGATGAAAGACTTAATTGAGGAGTATTTGAAGGATTTAGACTCTGCGATCGATGCTCTTCGTGAAGAAGGAGAGCCGTTAGATCCAGAGGAATTGGCTTTTGTGAAAGAACAACAAGAGAACTTGAATAATCTCAAGAGTGCAATCAATCGATTCCCGCATTTCAATACGGTTCAATAAGGAGAGTAGAAAATGGCCTATGAACGCAGTTGGTACGATGATTTACCGGATAAGGACGAAGGTGAGAGGACGATATTTTGGTGTGAAGACTGTGGTGGGTGCTTTAATTTTGAAGAGCGCGAGATTGTAAAGAAGGCCTGGTTGTGTCCAGAATGTAAGGAGAAAAGAGATGACCCTAAAGGATCTCCGTAGGGTTTTAGAGTGTTATCCGGAATGGAATGATTTGGACGTTGTGATTGTCATACCTCTGGGCCCCAATTCTTTTATCGTCCGTTCTATTCCTGATGATGGCATTGGCGTTATTCCCAAGGAAGTGACGCCGATAGGTCAAAATGTAGTTGGCATCTCTTTTTGCCCGTTCGATACTTCAATGTCCAAGATCCCGGAAGAGGCAAAAAACTAATACCAAGAACCTTTGCTACGCTTCGCTCTGCGCCCCTTTTAATTGGGGACGCTACGCTACGCAAAGGAAGACGGGAAAGGGGAATGGTTTGAAGCGTAGTAAGCCATTGGACTTTTGCCCACAAGTTATCCACACTTTGAATCATTAAGGTTTTTGGCCTTAGTAATCCGCTGCTACGTAAAAAGTGGTCTTCTGTCTTGGTCGTTCGTTCCCGTCTCATTCTCCGAACCGGGGAAGACTCCTGATCCCTGCGTATTCGCCTTCCCCTGAGTGTGCAGGGTACGCGGCTTTTCTTGGTATTCCGCAGTGGGGCCGCCATGGCACGTACTTGCATCTATCGGTGGGCGGCGCGTGGAGGATTGAGGGGGACGACGTTTTACTTCAGCAAGCCACCTTCTGGCGGCTTTCATTCTTGGCGTTTGATACCATTCCTTGGCTCTGTGGCGATTGTACCAGGCTTCCAAGTTTTCGGCATGGAGGCTCCGTTCGAGAGCCTTTTTCACACGGAATTTCTTAAACCTATCTTTTGACATTAAAACCCCTCATCTCTTTTTAAAGGCCCCGAGTCAAGAAAAAAAGAAATATTTAATTTTTAGCTTGAATTATTGTTTCAAGGCATATAATTCAATTGTCTAACCAGTTGGAGAAATCGTGTGAGAAAAAAAACGCTGTTAAAGACATTAGGTAAAAACCTGCGCTTCTGGCGCATCTGTAGGGGCTTCTCGCAAGAAGAGATTGAAACCCATACGGGCATCATGCAAGAAACTCTTTCCCAGATCGAGACCGGGACAACATCCAAAAGAGGACCTTTTTGGTTAACGATCTATGAATTAGCAGATTTTCTACAGGTAAAAATGGATCACTTATTGAAAGGAAAAAGGCCATCATGACAACTCTAGCACTGGTACGAATTGATTTGAGCGTTCCCGATGTTCAGAAGGCGGCTAAGAATATTATCGCGAAGGAAGCGCCGGAGGCGGAATATGCCGTCTTCCTACATATCGCCATGGGAGCGAGGCTAAATCCGTTTAATGGTGAGATTTATCTCATTAAAACCAGTAACGGATATAAGCCCTATATCAGTTTAAAGGGCATGCTTCAGATAGCCGAGAGAGATTACAAGGGCATTTATCAGGGTTTCTCGCCCTTTAAGAAACTCTATCAGGATCAAGATGGGGCCTTTAATACGGAGCGGCGCGGCAAACTCTTTTCTGTGACCGCGGCCGTTTATCGAAAAGACCGCAAGTTCCCAATCGAATATGAAGCCCTATTTTCCAGCTATTACAAACCCAGTTCGTCCCACCATGTAACCTATCCCGAGTTGGCATTATCGGAGAAGGCTTTGCGGCAGGCTTTAATATTTTCCTTCCCGGTTCCAGAACTTGGCTCTAGCCCAGATGAAACAACTGAAGCGCCAATTGAACTCGATGATTCACAAGATGTTAATGAAGAGACTCTCCCAATCTATAAAGAACCTCTCCCCTTGCCAGAAGTTAAGGATGAGATCTTAGAGAAAGTAATTGAAGAACCTAAGGAGCGGCCTAGTCCTGCACCATCCCAAATAGCCGCCATGCTATTCACAGAAGCTATGCCGCTCCGGGTTGAGTTCCAGCGCCTTCTAAATGAGATCCACAGATTTCATAAACCAGAAACCAGTCTGGACGTATTGGCCTCAAAGGCCATGAAGGAAAGTACGGAGTTTCACCATATTGCTGGAATGACGGACGTTTCGAAATTAAAGAGTGCCGTAGCTTATTGCCAAGAGTTTTTATCTAAATCGACCGCCAAGAAAGTAAAATCAGCCTAAGGGAGGATAGACCGATGCCTTCACCTTTACTACACGTTCAAAAAGGGGACGATCTACTGGCAGTACAAGAGATCTGCCAGAAATTGCAGGAAGCCTCTATAGAGCGGTTACGCTCTAAGATTAGAATTTATCCCTGCCATACCAACCGTTCCTCAACCATAGGCCATCCTTGCGAAGCCTACGGATTTTATCACCGCACCGCCTGGCAAAAAAGAGAGTTACATGACTGGCGGCTACAAGCCATCTTTGACGAGGGCTCCTTACACGAGCCGGCAATACTTAAGGAAGTACTTGAAGATTGCAATCGATACGGCTGGTCTCTCGTAGGGCAACAGCAAGACTTTCACGATAAGAACCTTCAAATAACGGGCCATGTCGATGCCTTGATTTTAATTCCTGGGATCTCGGATATCGGGAAAGTTTACCCGTTAGAAGTGAAAACCATGTCCCCCCATATCTGGGACACAATTACTTCGGATCTTGATTTCAAGGAAAACCGCCGCCCGTATCTTCAAGCCTATTACGGTCAGATTCAAAGCTATCTTTATTTGGCTTCGTCCCCGGCTGGTCTTTGGTGCTTAAAAAATAAGGTTACGGGTCTCCGTAAATATATTCCCACGGTCTTGGATTATGATTTTTGTGATTCGATGATTAAACGAGTCGAACGGATTAACGCCGCGGTGGCGAGCGATTCAGTTCCGTCAAAAATCATGAACGATCAATACTGTGACGATTGCACCTTTCGGAAAATATGCCTGGGCGAAGAAAAAAGGGATCTTCCGAAAGTCAATAATGAGCGGTTGTTAGATGCGATCCTAGCCAAGGAGGAATTTAAAATATCCCATGATCGATATGAAAAAGCTTGCGACGTTATTAAGGAAGAGGCCGCCCGCTCTGGTTCTAATGAATTCATTTGCGGGCAGTTTAAGGTTTCCCGAAAACTCCAGCCCGAAAAACATATGAGTTTTATCAGAAAATCCTACTACGTAACATCCGTAAGACTTTTGGAAAAATAAAGGGGAAAACTATGGACGGAACAGCAATGGAGAAAAACCTGAACAATTTTCGTGAATTGCTATTGGAAACAAGGGCGCACACCAACTTGCAAATAAACCGATTGTGTGAACACATTATTCATCTCTTTGGCGCATGGCCTTAAGATCCAAAAAAAGTTGAAGAAGATCCACCACCAAATTGCTTATATGATTTGTATTTGTTTAGAGGCAACAAGATCGAGGATGGAGATTATATTTTAACCGACGAATGCGGCAATCAATTTTATTGTAGTGCGGATATATTCGCCGCAACCTACGAGCCGGTGGAGAACGAAAAGTGATCTATTGGTTATTGATTTTAACACTAATGATTTTGATCAATTTATTGGTAACCGTATTTTTATTTTGTGAAGTTGGTAATCTTTATAAATTATTTAAGCACATGAATGAAAAGTCTACTAAACTTACAAAAACACGAAAGAGAAATAGGAACAAAGAGTTTATCCCTATGGAAATTTTAGAATGGAACCGCCTGCAAAAATAATTAAGATTAAATTTGAGGAATGGGAAATGAGAAGAAAACTTAAAAAAGAATGCTCACATGATAAATTATTCACCCCTGTAAATTTAGTTTCATACCCTACTAAATTTCAGTGGATTTGCAGGAAATGTAAAAAAGAAGGGAATGCTATAGGTATTGTAATTGATGAATGTTATTATAAAAAAATTAAAGAGTTATTTAAAAATGAGCCGGTTGAGGATTGGGAATGAAAACTTGGAACACGTTTGATAAGTCAGAATGGGAACGCGGGCCTTGGGACAATGAGCCGGACAAAGCCTATTGGGTCGATCCTGAAACGGATTTTGATTGCTTAATCGTCAGAAATAAATCGGGTGGAAATTTATGCGGATACGTTGGTGTACCAGAAGGGCATGAATTATATGAGCAAGACTACTCTAAAAACTATCATCTTGAATGTCATGGAGGGCTTACCTTCTCCGGTCATTGCGTTGAAACTAATGATGAATCGAGATATATTTGTCACCCGAAAATCTCAGGCCGTCCAGAGAAAGTTTGGTGGCTCGGCTTCGACTGTGCTCACTCAAAAGATATTTCTCCTGGAAGAGACGCCCAATATAAGAAAAATGGATTCGGATCTACGAATGACTGGGACGCATGTTATTGTCATTTCAACTACGTCAAAAGAGAGGTCGAGGAATTGGATCGTCAGATAAAGTTTGGAGTTAAAGAAGAGGCATAGAAAATGCCCTCCCTAGAACGCTCCATAAACAGTAAGCGCGGCCAGGCATTCTTGCGGGAGTTGATACTGGCGTTGAATGCTTTGCCGGAGAAGATTTTAATATATGGTGATTTCGAAAACTCTGACGGATATTGCGTTATGGGGGCTTGTTTAAAATATAGGAATTTAAATGTTCGCGAAATTGATGACTCTAATGAGGGACTTGGATCTATTTTTAACATACATACAGAATTTATTGAGAAGGTTATTGATGTCAACGATTCGCCAAGAATCATTGAAACGCAAACAAAACGCTGGCATCGAGTACGGGATTGGGCGGTAAGTAACTTGAAAACAAAGGAGAAAATATGAACATCGACGATTTAACAGTGAGAGAGATTAAGCACATTCAATCTATGTGCCGTCCAACAACGGACAATCACCCGTATGAAATAGGTAAAAACTATTTCATAAGAACCGTCACCCACCACTTTACGGGTAAACTGGTTAAGGTGACTTCAAAGGAATTGGTACTTGAAGACGCTGCTTGGATAGCGGATGACGGACGATTTCACGAAGCCATTCGCGACGGAAAATTAAACGAAGTAGAGCCGTTTCCAGATGGCCAAGTAATTATTGGTCGCGGCTCCTTGATTGACGCTGTAATTTGGAAACATACCATTCCTCGGAGTGTTAAATAATGAACCATGCGGTTTTATTTGGGAGTTGGGCGCGCTCGAGGTCGTGGTCGCGCTCGGGGTCGTGGTCGCGCTCGGGGACGTGGAGGCGCTCGGGGTCGTAGTGGCGCT
>Ga0187893_10004867_pt1 | contig 24965 bp, 21 predicted proteins | sample MA1701074metaG_FD_139574 | JGI IMG/M metagenome (GOLD analysis project Ga0187893, IMG submission 139574) | White microbial mat communities from a basaltic lava cave in the Kipuka Kanohina Cave System on the Island of Hawaii, USA - MA170107-4 metaG ... | reverse complement strand
TGCTACTCCACGCGGAGTACGCCGAGGTCTCCGACATCGGCGCCAACGCTTTATGACCAGTGAAGCTGCGCCTCACACCCATCCGCTCTCTTGACTCGACGGTTTGAGGCGCAGCTTCACTGGCATCCTCATGATAGAAGTGGGGTTGAGGGGGGTCAAGGCAACGCGCATCTGGACCTTGACTCGCCGGAAAAGCGATCACTATACTCGGCGTTTGCGACACCTGAAGGGGGAAGGGATGCGGAAGTTCTCGGAACAGGCGGTCGTCGTGGCGTTCGTCGCGGTCTTCGGTGTGGCGGCGGCGGGATGCGGCCAGGTGAAAATGCTCCAGGCCCGAATGGCGCTGAAAGATGCCCATACCGCCTACCAGCAGCAGGACTATCGGGGCGCCATCGACGCGTACGAACGGGCCATCGCGGCGGACCCGACCCAGACGGAGGCGTACTTCTATCTGGGCAACAGTTACGACAATCTGTACCGGCCCACGCGGCGCGGTGAGGCGGCCAACGACCAGCTCCTAGAGCGCGCCGTCGAGAATTACAAGAAGTCCGTGGACATGGAGCAACGGCCGGAGCTCAGGAAGTTGGCGCTGCAGTATCTGGCGAACGCATTCGGCGCGGACAAATTGAACGACCCGGCGCAGTCCGAGCCGGTCGTCCAGCAGCTGATTCAGATGGAACCGACCGACCCGCTGAACTACTTTGCGCTCGCGCGGATCTACGAGGACAGCGGCGAGTACGAGCGCGCCGAGCAGACGCTCGTCAAGGCGCGCGAATCGCGCCCGACCGAACCGACCGTCTATACGACGTTGGCCGCGTTCTACAACCGGCAAGGGAACTTCGACGGCGCGATCGAGGCGCTGCAGGCGCGCGCCGAGCGGGAGCCGAACAACCCCGAGGCGTTTTACACGATCGCCACCTACTACTGGGAGAAGGCATACCGCGATTTCAGCCTGAGCGACGCCGAGAAGATGAAATTCGTCCAGATGGGCGTGCAGGCGATCGACAAGGCGCTCATGCTCAACGTCCAGTACATGGAGGCGCTCGTCTACAAGAACCTGCTCCTGCGCGTCCAGGCGAATCTCGAACGCAACCCGGCGCGGCAGCAGGCGCTCCTCAAGGAAGCAGAGCAGCTCAGCAACCGGGCGGATGAGATTCGCAAGGCAAACGCCGGCGGCGGACGCGGCGCGGCGGGCACGAGCGGCGGGAGCTAATTCACGCGCGTCACGTCAACGTGACAGGACTGTCTCCGCAGAAGAGACAGTCCTTTTTTCATGTACAATTTTCTCCGCACACCCACTGACGACAATCCTGGGAGCAAACAGAATGATGGACTCCAGACGCTGGCTCGCGTTGTTCGCGTTCTGCGCCATCGTGTGGCCGGCCGCGGCCCACGCGCAGGGCGTCACGACAGGCGCGATCTCCGGCATCGTCCTCGACCAGCAGCAACAGCCGGTCCCCGGCGCGACCGTTCTCGCCGTTCACGAGCCCTCGGGCACGAGCTACGAAGGCGTCACGCGCGCTGACGGACGATTTTCACTTCCGGGCATGCGTGTCGGCGGGCCGTACACCGTGACGGTCGCCTTCACTGGCGGCGGCGGCACGGCCTTTTCGCCTGAGACGCAGTCCGACGTCACTGTCAATCTCGGCGTGTCGACCGACCTGACGTTCACGGTCACGCCGATCGCCGTCCAGGAGGAAGTCATCGTCGTCGGTCAGGTCGATCCGGTGTTCAGCTCCAGCCGCACCGGCGCGGCCACGACGGTCCGGCGTGAGCAACTGGAGCTGCTGCCGACGATTGCAGGCCGGATCGGAGACATCACCCGCTTGGTGCCGGAGAACAGCTCCAGCGGCAGCTTCATGGGGCAGGATCCAAAACTGAACAACATCACGATCGACGGCTCGTCGTTCAACGCGACGATGGGCGTCAGCAGCTCGCAGCCGGGCGATCGCACCGGTGTTGCGCCGATCTCGCTCGAAGCGATCGAGCAGCTCCAGGTTAACGTCGCCCCGTATGACGTGCGGCAGGGAAGCTTCGTCGGCGCCGGCGTCAACAGCGTCACCCGGAGCGGCACCAACCAGGTCAGTGGATCGTTCTATCACCGGTTCCGGAATGACGACTGGGTCGGTACCGAAGCGGCTGGAAATCCTGTCAATACGGGCCGCTTCAGCTATCGGAACACCGGCGGCTGGGCGTCAGGGCCGATCATCCGGAACCGCTGGTTTGCGTTCGGCAACTACGAGAATGAGAAGGACACCCGCCCGCTTATCACGTTTCGCGCCAACAGAGGCGGTGAGCCGGTCGGCGGCGAGGTCACCCGCGTGCTCGCGTCAGATCTCGACACGCTGAGCGCCTTCCTACGGACGAATTTCAGCTACGAGACCGGGCGGTACAACGACATCGACCGGCTCACGCCCGGCGAGCGGTTCTTGATCCGCAGCGACTACAATGTCAACACGGCCAACAAGGTCAGCTTTCGCTACAACCAGCTCGATTCGTTCACCGACTCGCTGCTGTCGACCTCGTCGTCTGCCGGGCTGGGACGCGGCGCCAATACGCAACAGTACCTGAGCTTCGAGAACTCGAACTATCGAGTCCTGGAGAACATCCGGTCGGGAATCGGCGAATGGAACGCCGTGATCGGGAGTTCGATGGCCAATTCCTTCCAGAGCGGTTACACCCATCAAGACGAGAGCCCCACGCCGCGCGGAACACTCTTCCCGTTCGTGGATGTCCTCGATGGAGCAGGCGTCGCGTACAGCTCGTTCGGCTCCGAACCGTTCCGAATCCAGAACGAGCTGCGCTATGACACGTTCCAGGTCCAGAACAACTTCACGGCGTACACCGGAGGGCACTCCTTCACATTCGGGGGATACACGGAGAAGTACCATTCGGACAACGTGTTCTTCAGCTGCTGCCCCCAAAGCAACTACACCTACAACACGCTCGCCGATTTCTATGCCGACGCCGGCGGGTATCTCGCGAATCCGAACCGCGCGACTGCGCCCGTGACGCTCCGCCGGTTCAAGCTGCGGTGGAACAACATTTCCGGCCTGGACAAGCCACTGCAGCAGCTCGACGTCTGGTACGGCGCCGGGTACGCGCAGGACGAGTGGCGCCCGCGGCCGAACCTGACCATCACCGGCGGGCTCCGCTTCGACGTCTCGCGGTTCGATAACACCGCGTACGACAACCCGATCGCCAACGCGTTCACATTCAGGGACGAAGCCGGACGCGCCGTCCAGTACCAGACCGGAAAGCTGCCGGATCCCAAGTTCCTCTGGTCGCCCCGAGTGGGCCTGAACTGGGACGTGTTGGGCGACCAGACGACGCAGGTGCGCGGCGGCACGGGGCTCTTCAGCGGCCGGCCGGCCTACGTCTGGATCTCCAACCAGCTCGGAAACACCGGGGTGCTCATCGGCGAAATGATTGTCGACAACACGACTGCGTTTCCGTTCAACCCAGATCCGGATCGCTACAAGCCGGCACCGACGGGGGCGGCGGCCGCGAGCTACGAGCTGAACGTCACCGACGCGGATTTCAAATTTCCGCAAGTGTGGCGAAGCAATATCGCCATCGATCGGCGGCTGCCGTTTGGGATCGTCAGTACGACCGAGTTCGTCTTCGGAAACGACGTGAACGGGCTGTATTACATCAACGCCAATCTGCCTGCCGCGCAGTCGACGTTCGCCGGGTCGGACAACCGGGCGCGGTGGGTCGGGCCGTCGTGCGCGACGCCGACCCCCGGGCCGTGCGTCACCCGCCTGAACAATGCGGCGGGCAGCCAGGTCACCAACGCGTTCGTGCTCAAGAACGGCAACGAGGGACGATCCTGGAACATCTCGCAGAGCGTCCTGAGGACGGCCGGCTTCGGCCTGTCGCTGCGGGGGGCGTACAGCTACGGCGAATCGCGGAATACCGTCGACCCCGGATCGACCGCGTCGACCAACTTCAGCAGCATCTCGCATCACACGAGCCCGAACACTCCGGGCCTCGGCTTCTCGATGTGGTCGCCCGGCCACCGGGTGTTCGCGGTGGCGACGTACAACCGTGAGTACTTCAACTTCGGCTCGACCTCGATCTCGGTGTTCTGGGAAGCGCGGCACAGCGCCATCGGCACACCGGCGTCGTCGCGCCTGAGCTACGTCTTCGCCGGCGACATGAACGGCGACAGCGTCTCTGGGAACGATCTGATCTACGTTCCCCGCGACACGTCCGAGATGAACTTCGTGACGTTCACGGCCGGCGGCCGCACCTTCACCGCGGAGGAGCAGGCGGCGGCATTCGAGCGGTACATCCAGCAGGACGATTATCTGCGTACGCGGCGTGGCCAGTACGCGGAGCGGAACGGCGCCGTGGTGCCGATGCTGCGGCGCGCGGACCTGAGCATCACTCAGGAAATCTTCCGAAACGTCGGGGGCAGGCGGAACGCGTTCGAAATCCGCGCCGATTTTCTCAACTTCGGAAACTTTCTCAATTCGAAGTGGGGGGTCGGCTGGCGTCCGGTCGCGGCGGTGAATTCGAGCAACCAGGTGCAGATCCTCACGAATCCGGGCGTCGACGCGCAGGGGCGCCCCGCCTACCGTCTGGCACTCGCGGGAAACCAGCTGATCTCCCGATCGTTCGAACGCTCGGCCAACACCCGAACCGAGGCGTCCCAGAACGGGGGTACCGACGTGTACCAGTTCATGATCAGCGTGCGTTACTCGTTCAACTGATAGAGTGCCGGCGGCGGCTTGCCAGATCCGAGAGCCGGCGTTCGCGGGAACGCCGGCTCGTTGTGTCTGAAACCGCTGCCGCCCGCCCCCCGTATCCTGATCAGCGGTGCCACCGACCGACGCGGAGCTGGTTCGTGACGCGCTGGCCGGGTCGCAGGCGGCGTATCGCACGCTCGTGACGCGCTACGCCTCGGCGGCGGTCAACGTCGCCGCGCGCCTGGTCCACGACCGCGCCGTCGCGGAGGAGCTCGCCCAGGACGCGTTCGTCCGCGCCTTTGCGCGCTTGGACTCCTACGACCCCGAGCGGAAGTTCTCCGCGTGGTTCTTTCGCGTGCTCCATAACCTCGTCATCGACCACCTGCGGCGCAGACGCGTGGACACCGTATCGCTCGACGCGCTGACGGCCGACGGATACCAAGGGCCCATGGATGCTTCCACGACATCCCCGGAAGACGAGCTGGAGCGGCGCGGCCTGGCGGTGGCGCTCGAGGACGCCCTGAGCCGCCTCCGGCGGGAATATCGCGAAGTCGTCGTGCTCCGGTATCAGCAGGGGTTGACGGTTGAGGAGATTGCGGAGGCGCTGGGGCTGCCGGAAGGCACGGTAAAGACGTTCTTGCACCGCGCCAGGAAGGAGATGGCCGGGCTGCTGACGGCGGCAGGCTGGAAGCCGTGACACGGGTCTGAAACCCGAGTCCGCGGCCTCACGTAAGAGGAGATAGGACCGATTATGGGACGCTGGCGCACGCATGTGGAGACCTGGCTGAAGGCCGAGCAGCAGGGCGCGGATGACGCGGCGGACGCGGCATTCGGCCACGTGTTCGCCACTCTGCCGGCCGTCGAGCCGTCGCCGGCGTTCGTGGCCCGAACCGTCGAGGCTGCCTGGGCCGCGGCCGGGGCCCGCCGCCCGGTGGTGCCACTGGCTGTTGCAGCCGCGGCCCTGCTGGTCGCTGGGGCATCCGGGGTTGTGCTCTCTCTGGCGCTCGCTGGCGGAGCGGCGCGTCTGCTGACACTCGCCACGGCGCTGTCGTCCGCCTCGCTGCTCTCGCTGCTGACCGCCGGCACCACGCTCGCGGGATGGTCGGCAGCCGTTCTCGACGCGGGCACGGTCGTCGCGGCGGCGATCGGGAACCCGTACGGCGTGGCAGCGCTGACGGCGATCGAGCTCGTCGCGGCTGCGGTGCTCCTCCTGCTCTATCGGCTGCTCCGGTCTGGGGTCGAGTGGCGTGCGCCCCGGACGTACTGCTTCTGAACGCGCATCCTGAGGCATCTGACATGAACAGATGGATTTCCCGGACGGCAGCCGCCGCCCTTTTCGTTCTGACGCTGCCAATGGTTGGACACAGCCAGGGAACGGCGCCGGCCTCGGATCTCGGCGCTCGGCTGCGCGAACGCTACGAGGTGGTGGCGCTGCAGCAAGGGGTGGCGCTCGTGCCCCGAGAGGCCGGCAGCGGCGTCCGGCTCATTCAGATCGAAAGCGGCGTCGTGTCAGTGGACGGCCAGACGCTGACGGGCGCGCAGCTGCGCGACCGTCTTGGCGCCGACGCCGACCTCGTCGTGCAGGCAAGCTATCTCACCCCGCAGCAGCAGCGCGAGCTGGCAGGCGCGCCTGGCGCCACCGTGGCGCCGCCGCTCGCACCGCCGACGCGGACCGAGGTCAGACGCGACGACGTTTTTCGATTCGGTGGCGAGCTGACGATCAGCGCCAACGAGCGCATCGAAGGCGACGCGGTCGTCTTTGGCGGCCCGGCAACGGTCGACGGCGAGGTGACGGGCGACCTCGTCGTCATCGGCGGGCCGGCGCGGCTTGGCCCGCAGGCGGTCGTACGCGGCGACGTCACCGTGGTGGGTGGCCGACTCGATCGCGCACCAGGGGCTCAGGTGCTCGGAGACGTCAACGAGGTCGGCGGGGGGCGCAGTGTCGGCGTCTCCGGCCGCTGGCCATGGATGTGGTCGCAGATGTTCGGATCGTTCTGGTCGCGGCTCGGCAGCCTCGCGGCCACCATCGTTCGGCTGACGCTCGTGCTGCTCGTCGGGCTCGTCGTGATCGCCTTCGGCCGCGACGCGATCGAACGCGTCGCGGCGCGAACCGCGGCGTCGCCAGGGCGGGCCGGCCTCATCGGTCTGCTCGCGCAGATCCTCTTCGTCCCGGTACTCGTCCTCACCTGCGTCGTGCTGGTCGTCTCGATCGTCGGTATTCCGTTGCTGGTGCTCGTCCCGTTCGCGGTTCTCCTGCTGATGCTCGTCATGCTGGTCGGCTTCGTCGGGCTCGCCTATCACCTGGGCCGACTGGTCGCCTCCAGAGTGCGCGGAACCGATCCTGGGCCCTACGCCTCCTTCGCCATCGGGGTGCTCGCCATCGGCGCCGTGACGCTCATCGCCAAGCTGGGCGCGCTCGTCGGCGGGTTCTTCCTCGCGCCGCTGACCGCCATCGGCTATGTCCTGGAGTACATCGCCTGGACCGTCGGCTTCGGCGCCGCCCTGCTCTACTGGTACGAGACGCAAAGGCGATTCGGCGGCGGTCCGCGCTCGGCCACGCCTGCGGGGCCGACCACTCCCGTGCCGGGCGAAGCATAAGAAAGGCCGCCCAAGGGGCGGCCTGTTCACTGAGCCAGGTGCGCGAGCCACAGTGCACAGTGCACTGTGCCCGATGGCGGTCTACCCTCCCGCCGCCGCGCCCGCGGCGCGCCGCATGCCCTCGGTGACGATGCCCACCTTCTCGACCCCGGCGCCCTTGGCCGCGTCGATGATGGCGATGATCTCGCCGTAGCGCAGCGTGCTGGCGCCCATGATGAACATGGTCTTCTCGCGCCGCTCCTCGAAGATCTCGCGGAGCCGCTCCTCGAGCTCGGGGAGCGTGACGGGCTGATTGTTGACCGAGATCTGGCGGTCGGCCGTGTAGTTGAGCACGATTTGGCTCGTGTCGACCTGCTGCTGCTGCTTGTTCTGAGTCTCGGCCGGCAGATTGATGTCAATGCCGCGCTGCGAGAGCGGTAGGGCCGCCATGAAGATGACGAGCAGCACGAGCAGCACGTCGATCATCGGCGTGACGTTCATATCGCACGACGCGTCGAGCTTCTTGCCCGTGTAGACCCTGTCGGCGCCGTGGTGCTTATGATGAGCCATTTACTCCCCCCCGCTCTGCGTGCGTCGCTCGGTGATGAGGCCGATATCCTCGAGCCCGGCCGAACGCAGCTCGTCCATTGCCTCCATGATGTCGCCGTAGGCGGCGTCCTCGTCGGCGCGGATGAGGAGGATGCGCTGCTTCTTCTGCTCGAGCGCCTCTTCGACGCGGCGGCGCAGATCGCCTTCGGGCACCGCGATGCCGTTGACGTGGAACCGGCCGTCGGCCGTGATGGCGACGACGGTGTCCTCCTGCGTCTCCGGCTTCTCGGAGCTGTTCAGCGCGATCGGCAGCTGGAGCGCAACGCCCTGCTGCAGCAGGGGCGCCACGATCATCATGATGATGAGCAGCACCAGCATCACGTCGACGAGCGGCGTGACGTTAATATCCGCTTTGGGGCCTTGCCCGCTGCCGCCAACTTGCATTGCCATAGGCGAAACTCCTGGCTTGCTACGCCGCCGTCTTCTTGATGAAGTAGTCGACGAGCTCCGACGAGGAGTTGTCCATCTCCACGTTGAAGTACTCGAGGCGGTTCGACAGGTAGTTGTAGAACCACACGGCCGGGATCGCCACGAACAGCCCGAGCGCCGTCTCGATGAGCGCTTCCGCGATACCGACCGAAACCGCGCCGATACTGCCGGTGCCCGTGGCGCCGATGCCGACGAACGCGTTGATGACGCCGATGACCGTGCCGAGCAGGCCGACGAACGGGGCCGTCGATCCGATGGTAGCGAGCGCGGTGACGCCCTTCTTCAGGTCCGACGCGGTCAGCGCAGTGGCACGCTGAATCGACCGGCGCACGGTGTCGAGAACGTCTTCACGGTTCAGCTGCGCGCCGCCGCTCTCCTGCTGGAACTGGTACTCCTGCAGCCCCGCGAGCACGACCTTCGCCAGATGGCTGTACCGGAAGTCCTTCGAGCCCGACAGCGCGATCGCTTCCTTCAGGCGGCCGTCCTTGAGGTGCTTCGCCACCTGCGGCGCGTAGAGCTTCGACTGCTGGCGCGCCTTGTTGAAGGTGTAGTAGCGCTCGATCGCCACGCCGATCGACCAGAACGACATGATGAAGAGGATGATCGCGACAGCCCAAGCGGCCAACCCCATCTGGCGGAACATTTCGACCATGTCCATTGTGTACAGCCTCCGAAAAGTGATGAACGACCTTCTTAACTCAACGTGAACTGCACCGTCACCGTCATGATGACTGGCACCGGCACGCCGTTGAGCAGTGTCGGCGTGAACTCCCATTGCCGCACCGCCTCGAGCGCCGCCTGGTCAAGAAGCGGGATCGAGCGCAGCACCTTCGCGTCCTGCACCCTGCCGTTGGGGCCGATCGTCGCCTCGATGATCACGACACCCTGAACGCGCGCCGACTGCGCGATTGCCGGGTACTGCGGTCGCACGTCCCTGGTCTTGACAGGTGGCTTGATGGAACCGCCGACGCGCACCGGCGCCGGCGGCGGCGGCGGCGGCGGCGGCGGCGGCGGCGCGTCGGGCACGCCACCGACCACGCCACCGATCACGCCGCCCGGGACACCCTCGACCGCCGACGCGCGATCGAAGTCGGCAGGCGGTGGCGGCTCGGGCGCGATTTCTTTCGGCGCCTCGACCGGCGCCGCAGCCGGGTTCACCTCGACGACCGGCTTCGGCGGCGCGGCCTCCGGGGGCGGCGGGGGCGGCGGGGGTGGCGGCGGCGGCGGCGGTGCGGCGACGAACGCGCTCATCATCGATGGCGGCGTCGGCAACACGTCGACCGCCATCAACGGAATGATCACAATCGCCAGGATCACGACCGTGTGGACCGCGATCGACACCGGAACCGTGTACTTCTGCTTGGTCCCGATCTTGACCGACGGGTCAACGATGTCCCCGAACATCTTTTCTGGACGTGGCACCGCTCTTACTCCTCCTCAGTCGCACCAGGGGGCCGCCCCGTTGCGCATCCAAAGGCGCCGATTATAGCGACCCCCAAAAAACAGTGTCAACGAATCGCTGAGCCGCCGACAGCGCACGGGCCGGCCTCCCCAACGAAAACTTAGACACCGGAAACGGCGAACGGCTCCCAACCTCCGGACAGACGGAACGGCGGCCGGGCAGACCGGCCATTCTATCCCTGTTCTGCGGCTAAAACGCCAGCAAAATCACCAGGTCGGGCCAGGCCCCCTCCCTTTTAGCGCGCCGACCCGATGCGCATCCCATAGAACGATCGGTAGACGAAGACGAGTGTCACGGCCAGGAAGGCGGCCGCGAGCGCATGGGTGATTCCGGCCCCGCGCTCGGCCGTCAGCTCGACAGCCAGCTCCACGGCCAGCAGCCCGAAGAGCGTCGTGAACTTGATGACCGGGTTGAGCGCCACCGACGAGGTGTCCTTGAACGGATCCCCGACCGTATCGCCCACGACCGTCGCCGCATGGAGCGGCGTGTTCTTCATCTTCAGTTCGGTCTCGACGATCTTTTTCGCATTGTCCCATGCGCCGCCGGCGTTCGCCATGAACACGGCCTGGTACAGCCCGAATACCGCGATCGAGATGAGGTAGCCGATGAAGAAGTACGGCTCCACGAACGCAAAGGCGAGCGTCGCGAAGAAGACCGTCAGGAAGATGTTGAACATGCCGCGCTGCGCGTACTGCGTGCAGATCTCCACCACCTTCTTGCTGTCGGCCGCCGAGGCCTTCGTCACGCCCTCGAGGCGGATGTTCGCCTTGATGAACTCGACCGCCCGGTACGCGCCGGTGGTGACCGCCTGCGTGGACGCACCGGTGAACCAGTAGATCACGGCGCCGCCGGAGATGAGCCCGAGCAGGAACGGAGGGTGCAGGACCGACAGCAGCTCCGTGTTCTGCGTCAGCCCGTTCGTCAGCAGCACGATCGTCGAGAAGATCATGGTCGTGGCGCCGACCACCGCCGTGCCGATGAGCACGGGTTTGGCGGTCGCCTTGAACGTGTTGCCGGCGCCGTCGTTCTCCTCGAGCATCGCTTTCGCCTGCTCGAACTTCACGTCGATGTTGAAGTCGCGCTTGAGCCCCTGCTCGATTCCTGGCAGCGACTCGATCACGGACAGCTCGTAGACCGACTGTGCGTTGTCGGTGACCGGCCCGTAGGAATCGACCGCGATGGTGACCGGCCCCATGCCGAGGAAGCCGAACGCAACGAGCCCGAACGCAAAGACCGCCGGCGCCAGCATCAGGTCCGACATCGTCGTGCTCGTCGCGCTGACCAGATACGCGATCGACATCAGGACGATGATGCTCGAGCCGATCCAGAATCCGCTGAAATTGCCGGCCACGAACCCGGAGAGGATGTTGAGCGAGGCCCCCCCCTCGCGAGACGAGATGACCACTTCCTTCACGTGGCTGGAGTCGACCGACGTGAACACCTTGACCAGCTCGGGGATGATGGCGCCGGCGAGCGTGCCGCAGCTGATGATGGTCGACAGCTTCCACCACAGCGTCCCATCACCGAGGCCGCCGATGAGCAGGTACGACACGAGGTAGGTGATCGCCACCGAGACAATGGAGGTGAGCCAGACGAGCTGGGTGAGCGGCGCCTCGAAGTTCATCTTGCTGACGTTCTCGTACTGTCCCTTCACGATCACGCGGTTCAGGAGATACGAGCCGCCGCTCGCGATGATCATCATGATGCGCATCACGAAGATCCAGACGAGCAGCTGCACCTGCGTGACGGCCTGCGGCACCGCCGTCATGATGAACACGATGAGCGCCACGCCGGTGACGCCGTAGGTCTCGAAGCCGTCGGCGCTCGGCCCGACCGAGTCGCCCGCGTTGTCTCCCGTGCAGTCGGCGATGACGCCCGGGTTCCGCGCATCGTCTTCCTTGATGTTGAAGACGATCTTCATGAGATCCGAGCCGATGTCGGCGATCTTCGTGAAGATGCCGCCGGCGATACGGAGCGCGGACGCGCCGAGCGACTCGCCAATCGCGAACCCGATGAAGCACGGACCCGCGTAATCGCCCGGAATGAACAGCAGAATGAACAGCATGATCAGCAGCTCGACGCTGATGAGCAGCATCCCGACGCTCATCCCCGCCCGAATCGGGATTTCGTATACGGGGTACGGCCGCCCGCCAAGGCTGGCGAACGCGGTCCGGGAGTTCGCGTAGGTGTTCACGCGGATGCCGAACCATGCCACCCCGTAGCTGCCGAGAATCCCGATCACGCTGAACAGCAGGATGATGAACACACGCATCGCGTCCATGCCCAGTAACAGCCCGAAGTAGAGGACGATGATCACTGCGATGAACACTTCGAGCAGCGCCAGGAGCTTGCCCTGCTGGATCAGGTACGTCTTGCACGTCTCGTAGATCAGCTCGGAGATCTCTCGCATCGAGCCGTGCACCGGCAGGTTCTTCAGCTGCGTGAGAATCACGAGCCCGAACACCATGCCGAGGAGCGAGATGCCGAGTCCGATCAGAAGCAGCGAGCGGCCGTTGTAGCCGCCGACGTCGGTCACATCGAGGGGCGGCAGCACGAGGCTCGCTTCGCCTCCTGCTGCGCGCTCGGCCTGCTCGAATGGGGCCACGTCCGGTTGCTGGGCAGCGGCCGGCACGGCGGCTGCAGTAAGCGCCGCCGCGGCAAGCGCCACCCTCATGCATGCTTTCAACGACGCGATCATCGACTACTCCTTAGACTTAGAGAAACAGTGGCCGAACACCACGGCCACAATGGCCATCAGCTTTAACAGAATGTTGAGGCTCGGTCCCGATGTGTCCTTGAAGGGGTCGCCGACCATGTCGCCCACCACCGCGGCGCGGTGCGCGTCCGAAGTCATCCCGCCGTAGTGCCCCTTCTCGATGTACTTCCTGGCGTTGTCCCATGCGCCGCCCGCGTTGGCGAACATCCCGATGTAGCCCGCCTCCGCCGACGCGGACGCCCTGAGGACGTACGCCATCGCGCTCCGCGGCAGGCCCGCGTACGCACCCTCCGTCGCGACCCCACGTTTGCCGAACCTGCCGGTCACGTCGAAATCGACGAACACCGCGATGATCGTCGCCACTACGACGACAAACCCGGCAAGGCATGTGCGAGTCAGGAGCTCCATTCGCTGCCCTCGCTCCGCCCGCGCATCCGATCCGGCAGCGACATACCGCCCGTCAGAAAGATACGAATCCCTTCCTCGACCGACACGTCTGGAAAAAGGACACTCTCGCGCGGGTACACCATCACGTCACCGAGATACAGATGATTGGTGGGGACGTACACCGCAACCAGCGCTTCGGCGCCGCGCCCGCGGTCGATCGTGAACTCCTTGGTGAGAAACCCCATCACCAGGCCGCGGCGGGGATCGTCGATCATCACGACACGCTTGAAGCCGTATTCGTTGTCGGGCGAAAACGCCGCCAGCAGCTGCCTCACGGGCGCGTAGATCGTCCGAAACACGGGTACCCGCATCAACCACCCTTCGCCGCGGGTCAGGATGCGGCGTCCAATCACATTGGTCGCGACAGCGCCAACCGCCAGGATCACGAGCAGCGTAATCAGGAGCCCCAGTCCCGGCACCTCTCGCCCGAAGACGCGGGTGCCGAGCGGTGCGGAGAAGCCGTCAATAATACCGAAGATCCAGACGAGCGCCGCCACGCTGATCACCAGCGGAACGGTCACGAAGAACCCGGCGATGAAACTGCGTCGCAGCCACTGCATGCGCGGCGCTACCCCGCCGGCGGCACGAGCGTCAGCACGCCGATGCCGAACACAATCCGGTACCAGGCGAACGGCGCGAAACCCGAGCGCCGCACGAACTGCAGAAACGGCCGCACGATCACCGCCGCGGACAGAAACGCCGCGATAAAGCCGACCGCGATTTCGGCCAGGCGCTCCGGGGCCAGCTGGCCGCGGATCTCGAACAGTGAATAGGTAAACGCCGCAGTCATCGTCGGCATCGCGAGAAGGAACGAGAACTCCGCGGCGGCGGGACGGTCCAGACGCATGAGCAGGCCGCCGATGATTGTGGCGCCCGACCGCGACACGCCGGGGACGAGCGCCAGCATCTGGCACAAGCCGACGCCGAAGGCCTTGCGCAGCGGGGTGCGCTCGGCGTCGAACACTGCCGGCTCAGGGCGGAAGCGCTCGAGTAACAGCATGGCGACTCCGCCGGCAACGAGCGCGATCCCAATCACCTGCAAACTGCGGAAGAGCACCGTCTGGATGAAATCGCCGAACGCGGCGCCACCCACGAGCGCCGGGACGGTTGCTACGACGAGCATCAGGGCAAAGCGTCGGGCGTCGCGATCCGACGGCAATCCGCCGACCACGGCGGCAATCTTCACGCGATACAGCCACATGATCGCCAGCACCGATCCGAGCTGAATCATCACCGTGAACGCGGGATCCTCGTAGCCGAGCAGTCGTCCGGCGACGAGCAGATGCGCCGTCGAGGAGACGGGCAGGAACTCGGTGAGCCCCTGGATCACTCCGAGCAACGCCGCGATGAGGTATGTCACAAGTAGTGGGCAGTAGGCACTAGGCAGTAAGCAGGAGGATGCCGACTCCGAGGATGGTTGCTGCCTCCTGCCTACCGCATACTGCCTGCTACGACGCGCGGGCGCCGCGGGTCTTCCGGCCTGGCCGTGCGGATGCGGCGGTCTGCGGAGGCGCGGTGGCGGGCGCCGCCGATCGGCGCCGATCGCTCAGCAGCGTGGCAATCGCCGACGCGATGAAGACGGTCGAATACGTGCTGGTGATGATGCCGACGAGCATGGCAAACGCAAACGGCTCGAGTACCTCGCCGCCAAAGAGATACAACGACAGCACCGCCAGCACCGTGGAGCCGGCGGTGATGACCGTCCGGGGTAGCGTCTGATTGACGCTCTTGTTGATCACGACGTTCATCGGCTCGCGCCGGTTCGTGCGCAGGTTCTCGCGCACGCGATCGAAGATCACGATCTGGTCGTTCACGCCGTAGCCGACCAGCGTCAGAATCGCGGCAACCACGTTCAGCGAGAGCTCGTACCCAGCAAACACGAGGAACGATAGCGTGATCAGCACGTCGTGGATACTCGCCACCATCGCCCCGATTCCGAAGCTCAGTCGGAATCGCATCGCGATGTACAACATGATCCCGACGAGCGCGGCGATCGTCGCGTAGATGCCGCGACGCTGCAGATCCTCGCCGATCACCGGGCCGACGATGTCGGTGCTCAGCACGTCGAAGCTGGGCAGCCCGGCCTTCCGCAGGTTGTCCACGATCGCCGCGGCCTGCTGTTCCAGGGCGGATCCCCCGTCCGCCGCCGGCGGCAGCGGCATTCGAACCAGAATCTGGTTCTCCGCCGGATTGCCGTAGCGCTGTACGACCTTCTCTCCGGGAACGCCCGCCAGTGCATTGCGGACGGACTCCTCCGTGACCGGCTGATCGAACTCCATCACGACGAGCGTGCCGCCGGTAAAGTCGATGCCGAGCGGCACGCCGCGCGACGTCATGAGGTACAGCCCGCTCAGGATGATCAGCCACGACAGCGCCAGCGTATGCCACCGCCAGCGCAGCCAATCGACTTTGACGTTCGTCAGGATTCTCATGATTCAGATGCTCAAGGTTGCCGCGCGCCGCCGCGTGAGCACGATTTCGAACATCGTGCGGGAAACGAAGACGGCGGTGAAGACGTTGGCTGCCAGGCCGATCGCGAGCGAGGTCGCGAACCCCCGAATCGGGCCGGTGCCGAACTGAAAGAGAAACGCCGCGGCAATGAGCGACGCGACGTGGGTATCGACGATCGTCCACCAGACGCGGTCGAAGCCGGCATTGATCGCCGTCTTGACTGGCTTACCGGCCGCCAGCTCCTCCTTGATGCGCTCGAAGATGAGCACGTTCGAGTCGACGCCGATGCCGATCGTCAGAATGAAGCCGGCGAATCCCGGCAGCGTCATCGTCGCGCCGAGATACGCCATCATGCCGAGCAGAATCAAGAGGTTGGTGACGATCGACGTCAACGCGTTGAGCCCGGCGAGCCGATAGTAGAGCAGCATGAACAGCATGACGAGCAGGAGCCCGCCGACAGCCGCCGTGACACCGGCGCGAATGGAATCGGCCCCGAGCGACGGCCCGACCGTGCGCTCCTCGAGAAAATCCATCGGCGCCGGCAGCGCGCCACTGCGAAGGACGAGCGACAGATCCTGTGCTTCCTGTTGCGTGAAGCTTCCGGTGATCTGCCCTTCATCGGTGATCCGCGACTGGATGACCGGCGCGGAGAAGACGCGGTTGTCGAGAATGATGGCGAGCTGCCGGCCGATGTTCTGCTCCGTCAGCTGACCAAAACGACGCGCCCCGTCCTGGTTGAGCGAAAAGCCGACGGCGGGCAGACTGTTCTCGTCGAGCGACGGCCTGGCGTTCCGCAGGTCGCGGCCAGTGATCGGCGCCACCCGCCTCACTACGTAGTACACCGTGGCGGGGGTACCCCCGCCGGTGGCGGCGACATCCTCGGAGCCGGCCACGATCGCCAAATCGGGCGGGAGATTGTTGCCATAGGCCTGCCGCGCCGCATCCTCGGACGGAAACGGACCCATCTCGACCATCTTCAGCTCCAGAAGGGCTGTCGATCGGATGATCTCCTTCGCCCGCGCCACGTCAGTGACGCCAGGCAACTGCACGAGGATCTGATCCGCCGTGCTGTGCCGCGCAACGATCGGCTCGGCGACGCCCAAGTCGTTCACCCGTCGCTCGATGGTCTGCAGCGCCTGGGTCACAGTCTCTTCGCGCAGCTGACTCGCGATATTGGGGCGCATCGTGTAGGTGTAGCTTCCCGCCCCAGACGATCGGGCGTACACCGTGTCGACCTCCACCGCCGCCTGACGGAACGCCTGGTCGTTCTGAATCCCCTCGACGACGAACGTCGTGGGGCTGGTGGTTTCGAGCTTGGAGTACTGGACGCCGGCTCGCGCGAGCGTCTCAAGCAGCCGCTCAACCGTTGTCTCGGTCTCGAGCCGGAGCGCCGCGTCGGTCTGGACGCGCATGACCACGTGCACGCCGCCCTTCAGGTCGAGCCCCAGATTGACCTTCTGGGACGGTGGGTAGAACGACCACACCGCCAAGACAATGACTCCGACGATCGCCAAGACTCTCCAGCGCAGGTTCTTGTTCACGATTGCTTCTCCGTTACCACGGGCTCCTGGCCCTGATAGCCAACGATCGCCGAACGCGCGATCTCTACACGCACTTTGTCAGCCACCTGAAGCTGCACCGACCGGTCGCTCAGTCGAGTGATCGTGCCGTACAGTCCGCCTGAGGTCACGATCTGGTCGCCGACCTTCAGGGCGGCCAGGAATTCGCGGACTTTCTGCTGCCGTCGCTTCATCGGCAGCAGGAGGACGAAATAAAAGATAGCCGGGATGAGGATGAAAGGGATGAGCTGCACCAAGGGGCTCGGGGCACCGGGGGCTGGGGTGCCCATCGCCAGAAGTGTCGGGATGTGCCAGTTCATGAGTCGAGAGACAGGGGCGCCACGGAGCGCCGCTAGGACGTTCCGGTAGACCTAAAGGAACGCCGTCAGGGCGTTCCGGTAGATACCGTGCGGACAAACTCCTGTCTGAAATTGGTAAACGTCCGAAACGCTATAGCGTCCCTGATCCTCCGCATCGTGTCAAGGTAGAAGCTGAGATTGTGCAACGTGTTAAGGACACCCGCGGTCATCTCGCCCGCGACGTACAGGTGACGGAGATAGGCCCGTGAATGGTGCCGGCACGTGTAGCACCCGCACTGCGGGTCGACCGGACCGTCGTCTTCGGCGTACCTGGCGTTTTTGATGTTGATTCGCCCCTCGCTCGTGAAGAGCTGGCCGTTGCGCGCGTTGCGCGTCGGGAGTACACAGTCGAACATGTCGATGCCGCGGGCGACGCATTCGACCAGATCCTCGGGCGCGCCAACGCCCATCAGATAACGCGGCCGCTCTTGTGGGAGCCGCCGTGCTGTATCGGCGGCCAGCGTGTACATCTGCTCGATCGGTTCGCCGACGCTCAACCCGCCGATCGCATACCCCTCGAACCCGATCGCCACCATTGCCTCGGCACTCTCGTCGCGCAGGTCCTGGAACAGGCCTCCCTGCACGATGCCGAACTGCGCCTGACCGGGGTTCGTCGCCTGGACCTCGCGAACCTCGCCCGCCTGCAGCGCCAGCAGCCGCTGCCGGCTGCGCTCGGCCCATCGCACCGACCGGCTCATGGCGACGGCCGCCTGGTCGCGGGTGGCGGGGAGGGCGAGACACTCATCGAGCACCATCGCGAGGTCCGATCCGAGCCGTGTCTGAATGTCGGCCGCCTGCTCCGGCGTCAGCAGGTGGCGCGTCCCGTCGAGATGCGACTGGAAGTCGGCGCCTTCTTCGGTGATCACGCGCCGCTGCGCGAGGCTGTACACCTGAAAGCCGCCGCTATCGGTCAGGATCGGACGCTCCCAGCCGATGAACCGGTGCAGGCCGCCGCGCCGCGCCACGAGCTCGTCGCCGGGGCGGAGGAGGAGGTGGTACGTGTTGGCGAGAATGATTTCGGCTCCTGCCTCTTCCAGCTCGCGGTGCCGAGCCGCCTTGACGGCGCCCTGTGTGCCGACTGGCATGAATGCCGGTGTCTGGACGGTGCCGTGCGGCGTTCGCAGCTCACCGAGGCGTGCCTCGCCATCGGTCGCGCGCACGGTGAAGCTGAACGGAGCCACGCTAAGATACTAATCGTCGCCGTGAAGAAGCTGCGTGTTGGCGTGATCTATGGCGGGCGCTCGGGCGAGCACGAGGTTTCCATCGCGTCCGCGGCGTCGATCTTCAAGCATCTCGACCGTGCGCGCTTTGAAGCTGTCCCGATCCGGATCGAAAAGAGCGGGCAATGGGCGATTGGTGGCAAGCCGCCAGAGGCGCTGTCGGCCGCTGAAGTGCTCGAACACACGCGCACCGAGGCGCTCCAGCCGGTTGAGCCCACTACCGCCGTCACCGGCACCGGCATCGACGTCGTCTTTCCTGTGCTGCACGGACCGTACGGCGAGGACGGCACGGTCCAGGGACTGCTGGAGCTCGCCAACGTCCCCTACGTCGGCGCCGGGGTGCTCGGGTCCGCCGCAGGCATGGACAAGGCAGTCATGAAGACGCTCTTTGCGGCGCACGGACTGCCGATCGTTCGGCACGAGGTCGTGCTCCGCCGCGAATGGGAGCGCGATCGGACGGCAATCACCAATCGGGTGTCTCAGACGCTCGGCTACCCGGTCTTCGTGAAGCCCGCGAATCTCGGATCGAGTGTGGGCATCTCCAAGGCGAAGTCGGACGGCGAGTTTGCCGACGCGATGGCGCTCGCGCTGCAGTTCGACCGCAAGATCGTCATCGAGGCGGCCGTACCCGAGGCGCGGGAGATCGAGTGTGCGGTGCTCGGGAACGACGACCCTGAGGCGTCGGTTCCCGGTGAAATCATTCCGTCCCGCGAGTTCTACGACTATGAGGCCAAGTACCTGGACGATGGGTCACAGCTCCTGGTCCCTGCGCCGCTCACGCGCGAGCAAGCGACGGCCGTGCAGCGCCTGGCGATCGACGCCTTTCGCGCCGTCGAGTGCGCCGGCATGGCGCGCGTCGATTTTCTGCTCGGACGCGCTACGGCCGCGTTGTTCGTGAACGAGGTCAACACGATTCCGGGCTTTACGACGATCAGCATGTACCCGAAGCTGTGGGAGGCATCCGGCCTTCCTTACCCAGCGCTCCTCGACCGGCTGATCACGCTGGCCCTCGAGCGGCATGCGGAGAAACAGCAGCTAAGAACCAGCATTACGTGATTACGAACCACCGAAGCGGCCGCATTCGGCTTGCCCTTGGCAGCGGCAGGTGGCTCGGTGGCTCGGTGGTCCGTGTCTGTCTTGTGGCGCTCGGCGTTCTTGCCGCATCTCCTGGCATTGCCCAGGCTCCGGTGGTTCGGGGCCTGACTGCTGCCCCTGCCGTTGCCCGGGTCTACGACGCCATCCTCGATGCCAGATTCGAGGAGGTCGGGCCGCTCGCCGCGCGCACCTGTCCGCCGGTTCCTGCCGAAGCCTGTCCACTGCTCGAGGCGGTTGCGATCTGGTGGCGCATCCAACTCGACCCTCGCGACAGGAGTCGCGACGCTGCGTTCCGCACACGCATCGACGGCGCGCTCGTGGCGGCCGCTGCCTGGACCGCGCGCGAGCCCGGGCGCGCCGAAGCGTGGTTTTACCTCGCTGGCACCTATGGCGCGCGTGCGCAGTGGCGTGTGCTCCGAGGTGAGCGCCTGGCAGCTGCTCGCGACGGCGGGCGCATCCGGGACGCCCTCGAGCGCGCCGTCGCGCTCGACCCCGATCTGGCTGACGCGTCCTTCGCTCTTGGCCTCTACCGCTATTACGCGGATGTCGCGCCGATGGCCCTCAAGATCTTGCGCTGGCTGCTGCTGCTGCCCGGCGGCGACCGTGAGGACGGCCTGCGGCAGATGCTTCGCGCGAGGCACGACGGCCTCGTCGCCGCCAGCGAAGCCGACTATCAGCTGCACCTCATCTATCTGTGGTACGAGAAGCAGCCAGAGCGGGCGCTGCGCCTCCTTCAGGAGCTGGTGTCGCGCCACCCCAGGAATCCGCATTTCCGCAAAGCGATCGCAGAGGTTCAGGACGTGTATCTCGGCGACGTGCAAGCCAGCCTCGCATCGTGGGAGGCGTTGCTCGAAGCGGCCCGGACCGGGCAAGTCGCCGAGCCGTCGATCGCTGAAACGTACGCGCGTCGTGGCATCGCGCGCGCGCGAGCGGCGCTGCGCGCGCTGCCGCGTCGCTGATGCACAGATTGGCGCACGTGCTTCATCGATCGATGCGCGATTTTTTTGACAAGAAACGCGCTTTTGTGCTTGACATCGGCAAAATCTCACCCATAATCTACATCTGGTATGAGGGTGGCTGGCTCAGCCCACCAGTTGTGACGACGGTGAACGTCGTCGGAGGCTGAGTCACAACAACCTGAGGAGAAAACAATGGCGAAGAAGGCCAAGGGCGGAAAGAAGAAGGCCGCGAAGAAGCGGTAATTCTTTCTTCCGACGTTTGGGGGTGCTCAGGACGGGCACCCCGTTTTTTTTAGCCGGAAGGTTGCTGCTCTCCCGAAACGCCGTACGCGACGGGAGCTAGCCCGCGAAGCGAGGCCGCCACACCCCGGGCCGACGTGCCAGGCGGCAGAGTGCGCCGGGGCATTCGGGCGGAAGGCTCGCAATCCACAACAACCGAAAGGGGGGATTAGAGAATGGCGAAGAAGGCTAAGGGCGGGAAAAAGAAGGCGGCCAAGAAGAGATAACATCCGCCATTCGCCATAGACGGGCCCCACCGCACGCTTGCGCGGTGGGGCTCGTGAAAAGGGGGCGCGCCGAGTGTGCGTCCCCTTTTTGATTTTTAGTTCGTCTCGCTGATCCCATCCCGGATCTGCACGCGACGGATGACGTCTCCCTGCCGCAGCTGGTCAACAACGTCCATGCCCTCGATCACAGATCCAAATACGGTGTAGCGGCCGTCGAGATGCGGCTGTGGCGCGTGTGTAATGAAGAACTGACTCCCGCCCGTATCCTCCCAATCGAGCGCCATACCGACCGTGCCCCGCAGGTAGGGCCGCAGATTGATCTCGTCGCGCACGGTATAGCCAGGCCCCCCCTCGCCGTCGCCGCGCGGGTCGCCGTCCTGGACGACGAAGTCAGGCACCACGCGATGGATGGCGACGCCGTCGAAGAAGCTTTTTCGCGCGAGCGCGATGAAGTTCGCCACCGTCAGCGGCGCGTCGAGAATCGCCAGCTCGATCTGGATGATCCCGCGGTCGGTCTCGATGTAGGCGTGCGGCGAGAACGGCGGCGCTATCAGCCACTTCCATTCCTCCTCGCTGACCGTCCGCCCCTCAGGCGCCGGGCGAATCGCGGTGTCGAACGACGCGGCCTGACCGCGCTCGCCGATGAGCGCCGCCGCACGCACGCGCACGGCCCACTCCCGGTCGCGAAGTGCCTCCTGAAGGAATGGCTGCGCTGCGGCCGGATCGATCCGCTCCAGTGCGGATAGGATCGCGGCGCGCGCCACATACGTGCTGTCGCCGGCCGATGCCTTGTACGCCGCGCCGAGCGCCGGCACGGCGGCGGCCGACTTGAGCTCCGCGACGGCGCCGGCGGCAGCCGCGCGGACCGTGAAATCGTCTGCATTGAGGTGGGCCATGAGGAGCGTCTCCGCCTCCGTCGATTTCGAGGTGACCAGCGCGCTGAAGACCGCCGGGAGAACGCGCAAGTCGCGATCCTGGATGAGCACCTTCAGACCAGGCAGTCCGCGCCCTGCCGGCAGCGAGCCCAGCGCCGCCGCCTGCGCCGCCCGCACCGTCCAGTCGCGGTCCGGATCGAGCCCGGAGAGCATCAGCAGAAAGCCATCAGGGTCGATACGTGCGAGCGCGCGCATGACCGCGCCGCGAATGGCCGGCGCCCTGTCGGTCAACAGGTCGAGCAGCAGATCCAGGCTCTGGGCCGTCGCGACGGTCGCGAACGCCTGCATGGCTTCGCTCCGGAGCACCGGATCGGCTTCGGCGTCGGCGACGATCTTCGTGAGCACGGGGGCTGCCTCGGCGCTGCCGATCGCGCCAAGCGCACGAATGGCCTGAATGACGACGGCCGGCGGTGCGGTGCGCTGTTCGACGATCTGCCGGAGGGGCGCCACCGCCGCCGGGGCTTTCATCACCCCGAGGCCGCGCACGGCAAACGACGAGGTGTACCGGCCGGGGGTGCCGACGAGTGACAGGAGTGCCGGTGCGGCCCGCGTGTCGCCGAGACGCTGGAGCGCATAGGCCACCGGCCACCAGCTAGAGACCGGGTTGCCACCCGCGTCGAGCGCGGCGGCGGCCAGCTCCTCGTACGATCCGAGGCGCACCAGCGCGTAGAGCCCGAGCCGCGCGGCCTCGATGGCCGGCGCCATCGGATACGACAGATCGTCGGGCGCAATCCCGGTCAGGGCGCCCGCGGCGACGTGCGTCCGCACCATCGTGCTCACGGCGGTCGCATCGGCGCGGTCGCCAATCGTGCCGAGCGCTTCGGCAGCGCGCCCCTGCACCAGCAGATCGGAATCGGCAAGCGCCTTCGTGAGCGCCGGTCGCGCCGCCGGATCGCCGATCAGGCCGAGGGCAAACGCGGCCATCCGCCGCACGTCCGGCTCCGGATCTGCGAGCAGGGCACTGAGCGGCCCGGACGCGTCGCGCACGCCGACGCGGCCGAGCGCGAGCGCGGCCCGCCGGCGCACGCGCGCCTCGTCGTCGCTCAGGAGACGAAGGAGATCGGAGGGCGGCGGTGGCGCCACGACGGCCGGTTCGGTCCGGGTCGCCGGGGCAATGATGACGGGCGGTGGCGGTGGGTTGGGATCACGGACGATGCGCTGATCTTCCAGCCGCATGATCCATCCCAGCTTCTCTTCCCACGTAAGCGCCCGAGGCTCGGGACGCGGCCCGGGCCGTGCCTCGGGCGTGGTGGGAACCGGGGCGCATCCCGCGGCCACGACGGCAATGCTCAGGGCCCAATGCCGAAGGCCCAATGCCGAAAGGCCAGCGCGTTTTGATTGGGCCTTCGGCATTGGGCATTGAGCACTGCGCATTGTTCGTAGAGGTCTTCGCGGATGATAGCATGCAGGCGCGCAGCGCTCGGCTCCACACTGCCCATGGAATTCCGGTACATCGCCATCGAAGGACCGATCGGTGTCGGCAAGAGTGCGCTCGCCGGGCGCCTCGCGACGCGCCTCGACGCCGCCGTTGTGCTCGAAGAGCGCGACAATCCCTTCCTCGTCGACTTCTACGCCGGCACGCCTGGCGCGGCGCTTCAGGCGCAGCTCTTCTATCTCCTCAATCGTCATCGTCAGCAGCTCACGATCCGCCAGGCCGATCTCTTCGCGCAGACGACGATCGCCGACTATCTCTTCGACCGCGACAAGATCTTTGCGTATCTGAACCTCGACGATAACGAGCTGTTCATCTACCAGCGACTGTACGACCTGCTCGTCCGCGACGTGCCTGCGCCCGATCTCGTGATCTACCTCCAGGCGCCCACCGATGTGCTGCTGCGCCGCCTCCGCGAGCGTCCCCGCGGCGAAGACGAGCCCGTTCCGCTTCCCGAGACTGCGTACATGCGCGAGCTGAACGAGGCCTACCAGCACTTCTTCTTTCATTACACGGCGACGCCGCTGCTGGTCGTGGAGACCTCGCAGGTGGATCTGGCGTCGAGGGATGCAGCGGTCGACGATCTGCTCCGCCAGATCCGGACGATGACGGCTGGCACGCGCTACTACGTACCGAGAACGTAGGTCAAAAGGCAAAGGTCAGAGAGCAAAGGTACTCTTGACTTTTGACCTTTGACTTTTGCCTTTTGACCTGACGTAATGTCTCCCGATGGCCTGGTTCAAGAAGGCCCGCAAGCCTCGGGCCTCCTCAACCGCCGAGAAGCCGAGCCGCGTGCCCGAGGGACTCTGGGTCAAGTGCCCCGACTGCGCGCAGATCCTCTACAACAAAGACCTTGAGAAGAACCTCAGCGTCTGCTCGAAATGCGCCTATCACTTCCGCCTGAGCGCGACGGAGCGCCTGCGCACGCTGCTCGATGAGGGCCGCTGGACCGAGCACGATGCACAGCTCACGTCGATCGACCCGCTGCAGTTCACCGACACCAAGGCGTATCGCGACCGCCTGCGGGCGGCCGAAGAAGCCACCGGCGCGAAAGACGCGGTCATCGTCGCCACCGGCCAGCTGGATGGCATCGACGTCGTGGTGGCGGCCATGGAGTACGCCTTCATCGGCGGGAGCATGGGAATCGTGGTCGGCGAGAAGATCGCACGAGCCGTCGAGCGGGCGCTCGCGGCGCGGCAACCGCTCGTCATCGTGTCGTGCTCGGGCGGTGCACGCATGATGGAGGGCGCGCTCTCGCTGATGCAGATGGCAAAGATCTGCGCGGCGCTGGCCCGGCTCGACCGCGCGCGTCTGCCGTATCTCTCGGTGCTCACCGACCCCACCACGGGCGGCGTGACCGCCAGCTTTGCGATGCTGGGCGACCTGAACGTGGCGGAGCCGAAGGCGCTCATCGGCTTTGCCGGGCCGCGCGTCATCGAGCAGACCATCCGACAGAAGCTCCCCGAGGGATTCCAGCGCAGCGAGTTCCTCCTCGAGCACGGGATGGTCGATCTC
>Ga0187893_10004865_pt1 | contig 24973 bp, 26 predicted proteins | sample MA1701074metaG_FD_139574 | JGI IMG/M metagenome (GOLD analysis project Ga0187893, IMG submission 139574) | White microbial mat communities from a basaltic lava cave in the Kipuka Kanohina Cave System on the Island of Hawaii, USA - MA170107-4 metaG ... | reverse complement strand
GCACTCAAGTTTCGCTTAAGTCCGATGCGTCTGCCGATTCCGCCACGCCCGCACGGTTTCAAAATAGCATGAAACAACAACTGAGCCGATCGGACTTTTAAGTCCTTTGCATCTGCCAATTTCGCCAACCCGGGCCTGATTGAACATGAACAAACCCAATACTGCACCCTTCCGGAAGCTGCCTTTTGACTTTGGGGGAATCTTGTGGACCTTTCCCATAGCTCCCCGGCTCGGTCTCTTCCTGTTCAACATCTGGAGCTGATCAACGGCCCGCTCCAACCTCTCAGGCGTTGAATGGACGATCGCTGTTGTCGCCCCAACAATCTCATGATAGTAATGCGTCGGAGGATGATCGAACCCTGCGCAATGCTGATCGCACCCAGCGGAACGGCCGGCTGCAGGGTTCCGGTGCAGGTGCTCGACCAGTTCACCGGCTGGACCCAGGTGCTGTCGACGCGCTGAGCGGTTCATCGCGGCAGTCTACAATGGGCCAATGCGCGCCTGGCAGATCACGAACGGTTTTTCGATCGACGAGCTTTCGCTGAACACGATTCCGGAGCCATCTGCAGGACCAGGTCAGGCAGTGATCCGGGTGCGGGCCGTCTCATTGAATTTCCGGGATCTGCTGGTGACCAAGGGGCTGTACAGCAAGAAGCTGGCACTGCCGTTGACGATTTGTTCGGATTGCGCGGGTGAAGTGGTGATGGTGGGCACGGGAACCAACCGCGTTAAAGCAGGCGACCGGGTAATGGCAAACTTCATGCCGGGGTGGATCGCTGGCGATGCCTCCGAAGCAAAGGCTCGCACCGCTATGGGCGCATTCACATCAGGGGTGCTGGCGGAGCTGATTGTGCTGAATGAGGATGCGCTCGTGCATACCCCACCGCATCTCAGCCACGAAGAAGCCGCCACTCTGCCATGCGCCGCGGTGACGGCCTGGAACGCGCTGTTTGAAATGTCGCGCTGTAAGACGGGGGAAAGTGTGCTGGTGCAGGGATCGGGCGGCGTCTCCGTGTTTGCTTTGCAGTTAGCGAAAGCGGCAGGAGCGCGCGTGATCGCGATCACTTCCTCGGATGAGAAGGCCGCGCGGCTGCAAGAGCTGGGAGCGAGTGATGTGCTCAACTACATCACGACTCCGGACTGGGAAGAACCGGTGCGGAAGCTGACCGGCGGAGGTGTCGACTATGTCGTCGAGATCGGTGGCGCGGCGACGATGAACAAGAGCATTCGTGCGGCACGGATGGGCGGGACCATCGCGCTGATCGGGAATCGGGCGTCAGGATCGGCGGAGGTCAATCTGACTGCTGCATTGATGAAAGGGCTGAGGATCCAGGGGATTTTCGTTGGCTCCAGAGAGATGTTCGAGGCGATGAACCGCGCGATCACCCTCCATCGGATTCGCCCGGTCGTCGATCGGGTTTTCCACTTGGAGCAGGGAAAGGACGCGCTGCGGCACCTGGAGACTGGCGCGCACTTCGGGAAGGTGGTCATCCGCGTCTGATACAATCCGCGTATGAATCGCCGAACATCGATCAAAGCCATCGCGGCTGTTGGAGCAGCCGCTGCCCTGCCCGCACCCGCCGCCGCGAACCCGATTCAACTGCATGTCGACCTGGACGTGGATACCGTCAAGGAAAAGGATCTGGTGGCCAATTTCCAGAAAGTGTTCCAGCCAACCATCCGGAAACAGCCAGGCTTCGTGGACGTGAGGCTGTTGAAGTTTCGGAAAGCCATGGTAGGGGAAGGACCCGGAAAATGGTCGTACCGGCTGCTGATCAGCTTCCAAACGGAAGAACAGCGGCTGAAATGGGTCGCGAGCGACGATCATCAGAAGGTTTGGCCCACGATCGAAAGGAATCTGAAGGGTACGAAGTTCGCTGCGTGGCTGTACGATATCGTGTGATGCTCACCCGCCGATCTTTCCTACCGGCTCTTGCCGCTCCCCAGGTCGTCACCGCGAGTAAGACCGCCGCCGAGCGCCTGAACGTTGTCTTCATCGCCGCCGACGACATGAACAACTCTTTGGGCTGCTATGGCCATCCCATCGTGAAATCGCCCCACCTCGATCGCCTCGCTTCTACCGGGCTGCGCTTCGATCGGGCCTATTGCCAATTCCCTCTCTGCGGCCCGTCCCGTTGCTCGCTACTTTCCGGCCGCCGGCCTGACACGACGAAAATCTGGGAGAACGCCATTGCTGTGCGCGAGAAGGTGCCGGATATCGTCACGCTGCCGCAACACTTTCGCAACAATGGTTGGCTCTCGGCCCGGTACGGCAAGATGTACCACATGGGCGTGCCTACCACGGTAGGTTCCAATCAGTATGATGATCCGCCCTCCTGGGATACGGCCATCAGTCCGAAAGGTCTCGAGCACAAGACCCCGGGAGAAGGCCGCAACATTACGCCGCAGATTGCCGAAGGCGGCGCGATGCACTACATCGCATTCAAGGGCGACGGTTCCGGCCAAGCCGATCACGGCGTCGCCGAAGGCGCGCTCGAAACTATCTCGAAGAATGCGAACAAGCCCTTTTTCCTAGCACTCGGATTCGTCCGGCCCCATGTTCCCCTGGTCGCGCCAGATCGCTTCTTTGATATCTACCCTCTCGACAAGATGACCCCCGTCGCCAATCCACTGAACGACCGCGACGACATTCCCCGGGCTTCGGAAATCACCATCAATACTCGCGCGAATGATATGAGCATGAGCGAGCGGGACAAGCGCGAAGGTCTCCGCGCGTACTACGCGTCCATCTCCTACATGGACTCGAACGTTGGCCGCGTCCTGGACGCACTGGAGAGGCATAAGCTGCGCCACCGCACAATCGTTGTCTTCTGGAGCGACCACGGCTGGCACCTCGGTGAACACTTCCGCTGGCAGAAGCGGAGTCTATTCGAGGAATCCGCACGTGTTCCCTTGATCGTCTCGGCGCCTGGCCGCAAGGCTCGCGGCAAGGGAACGCGCGCACTGGCCGAACTCGTCGATCTCTACCCGACGCTCGTGGAATTGGCCAGCCTTCCCGTGGATCCGGCGCTCGAAGGACAGAGCTTCACTCCGCTGCTCGACACACCCAATCGGTCATGGAAAAAGGCGGCTTTCACGCAGGTCTGGAACCAGCCGGATATTATCGGCCGGTCTGTCCGCACAGACCGCTTTCGCTACATCCGCTGGACGGGCTCGCAACCCGGTGAAGAGCTTTACGATCATCAGACCGATCCTCGTGAGTTCACCAACCTCGCTTCCGGCATCAAATACAAATCAACATTGGATGCGATGCGCTCGACACTCGACCGCGGACCAAGGGCCGCGCGAGCGTAATACCGGTTTTCCCTCAGTGAGATAAACAGACTGTTTTCGGTCACTCGTGCCGCAACACCTCAAGCGGCTTCTGGCCAAGAATGCGATGGCTGGATAACCATCCCGCGGCATTGGCAATGAACGCCGTCAGCGCGACGCCGGCCATGACGGGAATCCAGTCGATCCTCATCTTTGCATCCAGTACCTGCACCAGCAGCAGGTTCGAGAAAGCCGTCGCCAGCAGGGCGCCTAGCAGCCCCGCCGCCGCCCCGAGAATCAGAAACTCGATGGAAAATACCGCCGCAACCCGCCGCCGGGTTGCGCCAAGAGTCTTCAGGATGGCGACCTCCTTCATCCTGCGGAAACGGGTCGCTGCGACGCTCGATGCCAGGATGATCACTCCAGCCAGGATCGCAAACAGCGAGATGAATCGGACCACGAGCGCGATCTGGTCCACCACCTGCTGAATGATCTCGACTACGTCGGCCCCATTGATCACAGTCACGGAAGGATAGCGCCGGAAACTCTCACGCTGGAACGCCGCAACGGAATGCGGTTTCATCCGAACGCCGGCGAAGTATTGCACGGGTAACCCATCGAGCGTGCCGGGACTGAAGACAAAATCCATGCCACCACCCATGCGCACTTCCTCGGTCCGGTAGACGCAAGCGACTTGAGCTGAAATCGCATGGATGCCTACGCTCCACTCCATCTGCGTTCCTGGATGCACGCCTAATCCCTTGGCGGTGTCCTCGATCAAACACACACGATTGGGCTCGGACTTCCCGGCTTGCCACCAGTTTCCTTCAACCAAGTCCGTGAGCGGCCGCGGACCCATGCTGTAAGTGACGGCGCGTGTTCCGCTGAACCGGCGGAAGCTGCCTACAAGATTCATCTGTTCGAGGGGGACACTGTTCACTCGCACAAGCCGTGCCGCGAGGGTAGGAATGAGGTCGGGCTTGCCTTGGATGTCCCGCGACTCCCGAAGCAAATTCTCGATGCCGGCCTTCTCGCGGCTTGTGATGTTGATCAGGAACACGTTTGGCATATCTGGGGGCGCGCTCGCGAGTATCTGGCTCAACAAGCCGTGCTGGATGAGGTAAATCGTCATCGTGAACATCACACCGACCCCTAACGCTACCAAAACTGCTTGTGCCTGATTGCCAGGCCGATACAGATTAGCCACACCGTGACGCACGGTTGAAGAAAGTTTCCGGCCCGCTGTCCGGAGAAAGACCCGAAGGCCTCCCAGCAGGCCCCACGCGAACAGGGTCAGCACAAGCAGACTCACTAATAGTCCACCAGCAAAATACAATCCCACGATCCACCGTTCCGGACCGCTCAGCCATGCCGCGAGGCCCGCGATCGCAGCCACGACAACTAGCCTCGCGGCCCACGCCTCAGGCGCCCCAAACCAGCGTGCTCTCCTGGTCTGAGCCGGATCCGCCATGTCGCGCCGGAAGACCGCAGCCGGACGCACGCGCCGCACACCAAGCAGAGTGGGCCAGGTGAACAACGTCGCGGTCAGCAGTCCGATTAGGATCGCTTCGCCCGATGCAGCCAGGTCCGGATGGAAGCGGGGTGTCACCGAAAAATACCGTGCGATCAACAACGGAAACGCTGCCTGCACAGCCATTCCCACAAGACTCCCCGCGACACCGCCCGCCAGTCCGATAAGCAGTGTCTGACCGAGATAGATGCGAATCACTTGGGACGAGCGCGCCCCCAGACATTTCAGGATCGCGATCGAGTCCAACCGCTGGCGCAGATGCGCATGCATCGTCGCAGCCACTCCTAGAGCGCCGACGATCAGCGCGATGAGGCTCACCAGGCTCAGGAATCGCTCCGAGCGGTCGAGGCCGCGCCGGATGAGAGGATGCACCTCGCGGTAGTCCGCAATGAGTGCGTTCGGAAAGATCTTTCGCAGATCCTGCCGCGCGGTAGCCACATCGAGCCGCACAGGATCGAGCCGGAAGAGATGCCGCTGTGCGGCGCGGCTCCCCGGCTTTACCAGCCCAGTGCGATCGAGCGCCTTGCGGCTGAGCAGAATGCGGGAGCCAAAATTCAAACTGCCCGCCATCCGGTCCGGCTCGGTCTTTACCATTGCCGCAATGCGAAACTCGGCATCGCCCAACCGGGCCCGATCTCCGACTTTCAGAGGCAGCCGCACCAGAATGTCTTCCGAGACTGCGATGGCGTCCGGTGTGAGCAACTCCCGCAATTCCGCCGCCGGCTCGACGCGCATCTCGCCATAGAAGGGATAGCGGTCGGGATCCACGGCTTTCACGGAAACAAGCTGAGGGGGGAAATCGCCGCCGATGCTCAACATCGATACCGTTTCAGTCACCTGAGTGCGAATGAGGCCGCGACCCTCAATACCGGCCAGCGAATCCAATTGCTTCTGAGACGGCAGCTCAAAGACGCGCACGGAGAGATCGCCCGCCATCAACGTTCGGGCTTCGGCAAGGAGCATGACGCGGAACGCACGCCCAAACCCGCGCACGCCCGCGAGTGAGCCCACCCCGACCGCGATCGCGAACGCAATAAAGACAAACTTCGATTTCGAGGCTGCCATGTCGCGCGCGGAGATCCGAAGCGCCGTCCGCCACCGCAATCCGCTAGTGTTCATCGCTCGCGACTTGTCCATCTCGCAACGTAATTCGCCGTCCCGCACGTTCCGCAAGCGTTGGATCGTGCGTCACCAATACCAGCGTTGTCTGCTCACGCCGGTTCAGCTCGAGCAACAACTCGAGAATGTGGTGACCGTTGGCCGAATCCAGATTTCCGGTCGGCTCGTCCGCCATCAGAATCGGCGGACTGACCATGAACGCGCGCGCCAGCGCCACGCGCTGCTGCTCGCCTCCGGAAAGCTGTACCGGATAGTGATCTCGCCTGTCCGCTAATCCCACAATGTCCAGCAAATCGCGCGCGCGGACAGGCCCGTTCCCGTTTCCTCCATTCAACTCAAATGGCAATAGCACGTTTTCTTCGGCGGTTAGAGTCGGGATCAACTGGTACGACTGGAACACGAACCCGACCTTCCTGCCCCGTACTACGGCAAGTTCATCTTCAGCAAGCCCGGTGATATCGATGCCGTCCAACAGGACTTGTCCGCAAGTCGGAGTATCGAGTCCCGCGAGCAGTCCGAGAAGTGTGCTTTTACCGCTGCCGGATGGTCCCTGAATGGCGACAAATTGGCCGCGTGGAATGAGCAGATTGATGCCGCGCAAAATCTCGACACGATGCGTGCCGGTGTCGGCGGTCTTGGTGACGTTGCGGGCTTCGATCAACTTCCATTATGGCAAGCGGCATCAGGTGGCCCGCGGCGGCGGCGGCCGGGGGATCAGGTCATCCACGACCCGAACGAGGGCGTTGACGTTGTCGGTAAGCTGAGCCACCTTGGCGTCAGTACGCTGCTGAGCGTCATTCAGGAGTACCTGTGCGGTGAGAAGCTGCTTGAGGTCCTGCCGGAACTCCAACATCTCGTCGCCGATCCGATCTAGCTTTCCATCGAGGGCGTCTATGCGCGCTTCCATGCGATTTTCAGCGGCAGCCTGGCTTTCCAGGATCTCGGCAATCTTCTGATCGAGCGCCGCCAGGTGGGCGTCATGCTTGGCCACGGACTGAAGCAGCATTTCAAGGCCGCGTTCAATGCGGTCAAGGCGAGAGCCGTTTTGAGGAGAATCACTCGGGGTCATCGCGCATTTTCTATTTTAGAGAAGTTGGATAATAAAGATGTGCTCCTGCTCGTGGCAATGCTTTCCCTGCTAGCGAACTCCACACCGACCATCGTCACCTTCGGCGACAGCATCACGGAAGGCTACGGAGTCTCGAAGGGCCACACCTATCCGGATTATCTCCAGTCCGCCTTGAATGCCAGGGGATTCCTTTGCAAGGTAGTGAACGCGGGCGTGAGTGGTGACACCACCGGGAACGCCCTGGACCGCTTGCCCTCTATACTGGCGCTGAATTCGAAGCTGGTCATTCTTGAGTTCGGCGGCAACGATGGTCTTCGAGGAACGCCCGTCAGCAGTACGCGACGCAACCTGGAAGAGTTGATCAAACGCCTGCAAACGGGTGGCTCGCGCGTGATCTTGGTAGGAATGACGCTACCACTCAATTACGGTCCCGACTTCGTGGGCCAGTTCGAAAAGATGTACGCTGATCTGGGCGTCAAGTTCAAGGTCACTGTCGTGAATGCGAAAGACGCCGGAGTGGCTGGCGCTCCCGGCCTCATGCAGCCGGATGGAATCCATCCCACCGGCGTGGGCTACAAGAAGCTGGTCGAGTATCTGCTCCCGGCCGTCGAAAGGGAATTGAAAGCTATCGGAGTTTCGCCAGCCCCTCGGTGAGCTCGATGTTCGTTCCCCATGGGTCTCTGAAGAACGCGATGCTCAATCCGAGTTGTGGCACTTTGCGGAATGGAGTGTCGAACTTCACGCCTTCGGCTTCGAGCCTCTGGCAAAAAGCCTCAAGATTTACCACTTCAAATCCGATGTGATCGAGCGATCGTCCCTTGGTCGGAGCCATCGGCGTGTCGGCCGGATTCCAGCTCAAATTGACACCGGGAAGATCCGCGGCCTTAAAACGGGCGCGCATCCCCGGTACTGCGCCAAAGGTCTTGGCGTACCAGGCCCGCATCTCATCTTCCTGGTGGCTCTGGAAATGGATGTGATGATGCGTGATCGGCGCACCGATCGTCTTGTCTTCCGTGAACTCGATCTTTATGTTATCGGGGAACATGATGAACGCCTGCCGTGTGGCCGGCATCTCGCGCACGACCTTGCAGCCCGCAGCCGTAAGGTCAGCCTTAGTCTTGTCGAGATCCTTCGTTTTGAATCCAAGATGATTCACCATGGAATCGTCTGTTCCCGCCGTTGGCTCGCCCTTGCGCAGTCCCAGGACCACATCGGGTAGCAACAGGAATTCCATCGGACCCGCCTTCGCGGGTTTGGCGCCGAGCACCTCCACCCAAATCTTTCGGTGAGCGTCCGGATCGCGAACCAGCATATGTAAGTGCCCCATCGCAACGCCTTGCGCATTGCCCGGAGGAAGCTGGGCCCAAACCGAGGTGGCGAAGAGGGGAAGAATGAGTGCTCGCATAGCGAACGATTATCTCAAAAAAGAGGCTACTGGATCAGTTTGACTATCCAGCATCGCTGCTCCCAACCTTCAGAACTGCGAGGAATGCCTCCTGCGGAATATCGACTTTGCCAACCCGCTTCATCCGCCGCTTGCCCGCTTTCTGCTTCTCGAGCAGCTTCCGCTTGCGCGTGATGTCGCCGCCATAGCACTTGGCCAGCACGTTTTTGCGAATGGCGGGAATGTTTTCGCGGGCCACGATCTTGCTGCCGATGGCCGCCTGCAGCGCCACTTCGAACATCTGCCGGGGAATCAGCTTACGCAACCTGTCGATGAGCGCCTTGCCGCGGTCATGGGCGAACTCACGATGCACGATCATCGAGAGCGCATCCACCGGATCGCCCGCCACCAACACATCGAGCTTCACCATGTGCGACTCGCGGTAACCCGCCAGATGGTAATCGAGCGACGCGTAGCCGCGCGAGGCCGACTTCAACCGGTCATAGAAATCGAGAACGATCTCGTTCAGCGGCAACTCGTAGGTCAACAAAACACGCCCGGTACCGATGTATTCGAACTTCTTCTGCTTGCCGCGTTTCTCCTCGAGAAGCTTCAGGATTTCGCCCAGGTATTCTTCGCGCGTGATAATCGTCGCGTCAATGATGGGCTCCTCGATCTTGTCGATGTCGGCGGGGTTGGGCCATCGCGTTGGATTGTCCACCTCGATCAATTCCCCGCCTCGCGCAATCACTCGATACCGCACGCCCGGCGCCGTGGTGATCAAATCGATTTCGAACTCGCGTTCGAGCCGCTCCTGCACGATTTCGAGGTGGAGCAACCCGAGGAATCCGCATCGGAAACCGAATCCTAGCGCCGCCGAGTTCTCCGGCTCGAAGCTCAAGGCGGCGTCATTGAGCCTTAGTTTCTCGATCGCTTCGCGCAGCATGCCGTGCTCGTGCGATTCCACCGGATAGAGTCCGGCGAATACCATCGGCTTGATCGGTTCGAACCCAGGCAGCGGGGCTTCAGCCGGAAGCCTGTCATCCGTGATCGTATCGCCCACTTGCGCGTCGGAGACTGTCTTGATGTTGGCGAAGAGATATCCCACTTCCCCTGCCGTCAGTTCTTCGGTGGGAATCGGTTTGGGGGATTGATATCCGACTCCTTCCACTTCATGGCTGCTGCCATTCGACCACAGACGAATTTTCTGGCCGACGCGAATCTTCCCATCCACGATTCGCGCGAGAATAATAACGCCGCGATAGGGATCAAACCACGAATCGAAGATCAGGGCGCGCAACGGAGCGTCCGGATTTCCGCGCGGCTGAGGCACCAGATGCACGATGCTTTCCAGAATCTCGTGAATGCCGATGCCTTGTTTTGCGCTTGCCAGCACCGCACCCGATGAGTCCAATCCAATCACGGATTCGATCTGTTCTTTGATGCGGTCCGGCTCCGCCGACGGCAGGTCAATCTTATTGATCACCGGAATGATCTCGAGGTTGTGGTGCAGCGCCAGATAGGTGTTCGCGAGTGTCTGCGCCTCGACGCCTTGCGATGCGTCCACCACCAGCAGCGCTCCTTCGCAGGCTTGCAGCGACCGCGACACTTCGTAGGTGAAATCGACGTGGCCCGGCGTGTCGATGAGATTGAGCTGATACTGATTGCCGTCCTCGCCAAGATAATTGAGACGCACGGCATGCGCCTTGATTGTGATCCCGCGTTCGCGCTCGAGATCCATCGTGTCGAGCACCTGCTCCATCATTTCGCGCTGCGACAGCGCACCGGTTACCTCGAGCAGCCGGTCCGCCAGCGTCGACTTGCCATGATCGATGTGGGCGATGATGGAGAAATTTCGTATGAACGCAGGATCCATGCGATAGAATGGGGGAGAATTCCGATTATCCCACACCGGTGTAATTCTCTCGCCTCACAGCCATGTCCCACTCCACGATTGAAGGCCAACTCGACGCGCGCGGCCTCAGGTTTGCGATCGTCGTCAGCCGGTTCAACAGCTTCATTACCGAACGGCTGCTCAACGGTGCACTCGATGCGTTGGGACGCGCCGGCTCCGATCCCGATCAGGTGGACGTGGTTCGTGTGCCCGGATCCTGGGAGCTGCCGGTGGCCGCGGGCGAGCTGTTACGTCAAAAACGTCACGATGCGATAATCTGCCTCGGCTGCGTGATCCGTGGCGAAACCCCGCACTTTGATTACGTCGCGGGCGAAGCGGCCAGAGGCCTCGGCCAATTGGCTGTGCAGCACGGCGTTCCCATCGCGTTTGGTGTTCTCACCACCAACACAGCGGAGCAAGCCATGGACCGCGCCGGCGCCAAAAGCAACAAAGGCTTTGACGCCGCCATGACAGCCGTCGAGATGTCATATCTCATGCGCCGCCTCCGCTCCTCCTGACGAATGCCCTCGCGTTTCAAATCCCGGCAGCAAGCGCTTCAGACTCTGTACCTCTGGGATGTCCGTAAGCTGCCCATGGACGAGGTGATTCGCGACTACTACGGATCTCTCGCTTCCGAGGAATGCGAACCTGTCGCCGATCACGACGCCTTCGGCGAAGAATTGGCGTCTGGTGCGGCGGATCAGTCGAGCGTGATCGATGAGTTGATCGCGCGCCACTCAGAACACTGGCGGATCGAACGCATGCCCGCCGTTGACCGTAATATTCTCCGGCTCGCCATCTATGAAATGAAGAATCTCGCCACACCCTCGGCCGTGGTCATCGATCAGGCTCTCGAGCTGGCGCGAAGGTTTGCGGGTAAAGAATCAATCCCATTCCTCAACGGTGTTCTCGACGCCGTCAATCATGAATTGCGGCCATAGGCCGGCGGTAAACCGCTTGCTTCCGAGCCACGATCGTCGGGGAGTGGTTAGTACTAATTCGCGGTGCGCGGCGCCAATACTTTCGGTTGGGAGAGGTAGCCGACGATACGATCCTTTTTGATCTCATTGACCACGAGCTCGCACGGCTGGCGGTACTTGGACATAAGGAACTGGACGGGTTCGTTGATACTCTTGTCCCTCTTCTCGACCCTCTTGTCGTCCGCCACCAGCTCAATCGTATAGCGGTTGCGCTTCAAATCGGCGCTCTTCAACAGGAGTGTGATATCGGAAATCTTCACCGGCTGCTTCGACTTAACGAGATTGAACTCGAAGTAGCTACGTTCACCGAGGGCCTTCAGGGCTGCCAGCTCACCAGAGTTGGTGGCGATCAGCCCACTTTGCACGCCAAGGTCGCCCGTGACTTTCTTCAGGTTCTCAATCGTCTTGTCCAACTCGCTCTTGCTGATGGCGACCTCTTTTTTTACGCTGCCGATGTCGTCGCTCAACGTCGCGTTCACCTTTGAAGTCGCATCCAGGGCCGTCTGCTCCACTCTGCCCAGCTCAGCCTTCACCTGCTCGGCCGCCCGTTTGTTCTCGCGCTGGACTTTTCCTTCGAGGTCCGCCACCTGCCTTAGAGCCTCTTGCTTGGCTTCTCCGGCGGCTGCCTCAGCGCGGCGCCGCGCGGCGTCCAGATCCGCCTTCAGGGACTCGACATGGCGGCGGCTGGTCTGCGTTGAGATGGTCGCCGTTTCCCGGAGGTTCGAGATTTCCGTGAGTAGAGTCTCGCGGTTTTTCGACATCTCCGTCTTTACCTGGTCCACTTGCAGGAACAGGTAGACGTTCGCCGCAGCAAGGGCGATGACGATTCCGAACAGAATCGGGATCTTCAATCCGGGGCCCCCTTCGGGAGGCTGGAAGAGAGTATTCGGTGGCTGGCTCACGAGAGTCCTCCTATACGATTGTCCTGTATTGAGATTAGTTTAACACCGCAAACTCACTAGACGTTCCCGCCGCCAGCTCCGTTTCCGGGCTGTAGGAAAGGGAAAGTCTCCTGCCTGGGACCACCGGGTTCAAAACAGCGGCGGCATCTCGCCTCATACAGACCCGCTGCTCCCACCACGATCAGGTCTTCCGACTCAACTAATCGCTGGGTGTGTTTGGCCGGATTGCCGCACCTCAGGCAGATGGCGAGTGTCTTGGTGATGGATTCGGCCAGAGCCAACAGCTCCGGCATCGGGACGAAGGGCCGGCCGAGGAAATCCGTGTCGAGGCCGGCAATAATCACCTGCTTGCCGGAGTCGGCGAGCTGCTGGGCGACCTCGATCAATTCCGGGCCCATGAAATTGGATTCATCTATGCCCACCACGTGGGTTCTCCAGTCGAGTTTGCCCAGGATTTCCCGCGGCCCGTGGACAGCCTCGGCGTGCAAGCGAGAGTCGGCGTGGGATACGATTTCGTCGTTCGAATAGCGGTCGTCGAGCACAGGTTTGAAAACTTGGACGCGGCGGCGGGCGAACATGGCTCGGCGCAGACGCCGGATCAACTCTTCGCTTTTGCCGGAAAACATCGGTCCACAGATGACTTCGATCCATCCTGTGTTGTTGACGAGAAACTCCATGAACCTTTCATTGTAGACACGGCGGCGAGGAGGGCCGCCCCGGCCCTAGCTCAATCCTTCTGATACAATTTGGTTAGCGCCGACGTTTACGCGGCGACTCCGAACGATGCCGCCCCCTTGGGGCTACATGTAAGTCCAGGACTTGATCAGCTTTGACAGGTACCAAGGCGATGCTGAACGATTCTTCTCACCCCTCCTCCACAAAGGCTTTTCTTCGCGCGAAGATCGAAGGCCACAGGCTCTCGATGGTTACCTGCTACGACTACACGCTGGCGCGTTTGCTCTCCAGGAGCGCGATCGATGGGATTCTTGTCGGCGACAGCGCGGCCATGGTCATGCATGGTCACGCCTCAACACTCTCGGCGAATGTCGACCTGATGCGGCTTCACACCGAAGCAGTCGTGCGCGGCGCCGGCGGCAAGTTTGTCATCACCGACATGCCGTTTCTCTCCTATCGAAAAGGTTTGCCGGAGGCCCTTGATTCTGCGCAGGCTCTCATGGGGGCCGGCGCAAACGCGGTTAAGCTTGAGGGCGTGGATGGGCATGAGGACGTGATTCAGCGAATGACACAGAGTGGGATTCCGGTTATGGGTCACCTAGGGCTCCAACCTCAATCCGTCCATTCTTATGGAGGATTTCGAGTCCAAGGCCGAAACGATGAGTCCGCTCGGGATATTGCCCGTCAGGCGCGCTCTCTCGAAGAGCTTGGAGCTTTCGCAGTTGTACTCGAATGCATTCCCGCGCATCTTGCGCAAGAGATCACCGAGGCTCTTCGCATTCCGACGATCGGTATCGGCGCCGGTGCAGGATGCGATGGACAGATTCTCGTGCTCCAGGATCTCCTTGGCATGAACGTGGATTTTCGTCCGAAGTTTGCTCGCCCTTTTTTGGACGGAGCTCGCAGTGTCCTGGATGCAGTCGCGAATTTTGATGAAGCAGTAAAGGCAGGAACTTTCCCAGCGATCGAGGAGAGCTACCGATGATGCAGGTGCGGAACAGCATAGCGGAGTGGGCCGCCAGCCGCCAGGCTCTCGCTGGGAGCACGATCGGTTTTGTCCCGACAATGGGCGCGCTGCATCGCGGACACGCCTCGCTGGTGGAGCGGTGTCGCCGGGAAAACGAAATCGTTGTCGTCAGCATCTTTGTAAACCCATCGCAATTCGACGATCCGAAGGATCTCGAGCGATACCCAAGGACAATCGAGTCCGACCTGGCGCTCCTCAAGCGGCTCGGAACGGATGAAGTTCTTGTGCCGCTGGCATCGGAGCTCTACCCGCACGGTTGCCGCTTTCGAGTAGAAGAAGTGGGCGCACCAAAGGTGATGGAAGGGACGCGCCGGCCTGGTTTTCTGGAAGGGGTGATGACAGTCGTGTTGAAGCTTCTCAATCTTGTTCGCGCTGACCGAGCCTATTTCGGGGAGAAGGACTACCAGCAACTGAAGGCCGTCACAGGTATGGTGAAGGATTTTTTCATCCCCACTGAAATCATCAGTTGCCCAACGGTTCGTGAGGAATCAGGACTGGCAGAGAGCTCAAGGAATATACTCCTCTCGAGGAAGGCGCGACACAAAGCAGCCTCGCTCTTCCATGCTTTGACCACTGCAGCCGACCCCGATCAGACGAGGACAATGCTTGTGGCCGAAGGCTTTGTCGTGGACTATGTCGAGGAGCACTGGGGAAGGCGCTTCGCCGCGGCGTACCTCGAGGGCGTGCGACTCATCGACAACGTGCCGCTCCTGGAACGGACGGCGGAGGCACATGCTTCTCTGCCTTGACGTCGGCAACAGCCAGATCTTCGGTGGAGTGTATGAACGCGAAGAGTTGAAGACGACTTTCCGGCGCACGTCGAGCATCCGGGCTTCTTCCGATGAGTTCGGGATGTTCTTCCGCGCTGTCCTGCGGGAAGACGGCGTGGAACCGGAAAGGATCGACATGGCTGGGATCTGTTCCGTCGTCCCCGATGTCGTGCACTCGCTTCGAAACTGTTTCCGCAAGTATTTCCGGTTCGAGCCCTTCGTGCTTCAGCCTGGGGTGAAGACAGGCCTACAGATCCGATATCGGAACCCATTGGAAGTGGGGGCGGACAAAATTGCCAATGCCATCGGCGGACTCACGCGGTTCCCCGGCCGGAATCTGATTATCGTCGATTTTGGCACGGCCACCACACTGTGCGCCGTTACCAAGGACAGAGAGTATCTTGGCGGAGTAATCGCTCCCGGAATACACACCTCGATGGCGGCGCTGGGCTCGAAGACGGCGCGGCTGCCCACCGTGGAGATTGTCCGGCCACCGCAGACTTTGGGACGCTCCACAGTCGAGAGTATTCAGTCAGGGCTGTACCATGGGACTCTCGCGACAGTGCGATCCGTTGCCGCGTTGGTCAGCGACGAACACTTTGGAAAAGAGAAGCCCGTGATCGTCGGAACGGGCGGGTTCGGACGGCTCTTCGAAGATGAGCAGCTCTTCGATGCATTCCTGCCGGAGCTTCCACTCATTGGGCTGCGCCGCGCGGTGGAGCTTTCGCCGGCGGAAGGGCCGATTCGCAGGACTGATCCTTCCGGCTCAGGACAGACAACTCCGTAATTGGTACTCCGGACTGCTCCGATATGAACTGCGCCAGCCGCAGCTTGTCCGGCAAGACTCCCGGATGCGAATCAGTGCTCCAGGAAAGCCCATCCTTGAAGCAAAGGACGTACTCCCGATTCTCCACCTCGTTTCCGGCGAGGGCAATCCAGCTCGCCGCTGTCCGTATGTCTCTCACCTCTTGATACAGGTAGCTGCGCTCCGTGCGCGAGAAGAAAGGATTGATGCGGATACGCTCATTGGTCACCAGCACATACGTGTCCAGGAGCGCGACTGCGAAAAGAAGAGAAAGTCCCGCGAGAATTGCGAATAGCGACCAGATCCAGATGCGGCTGGCGCCCCAGCGTATCTGCTCGTATCGGCGATACTCCGCGTATTGACGGCCCAGATAGATTCTGACGCACAGCCACATCAGGAGCACAGTGAGGGTCATGGCAGGAAACACTGCCGCCAACGCCCACTCGATTCCGCTCGGGACAAGCAAGATCAACGCTTCTCCAAGCTTGGATGCGTGGGTAGATCCCAGCCGGACCAGGAATCGCCAGATCACCACGCTGGCCGCGGGCGCCAGAAGAATGAGCCAGATGAGACCGACCCACATTTCAAGGGTTTGATACTTGGCAGTCAGTTGCGGAGTTTCTGTGGCCGGCTTGTCTAAAGGAAGCAGTTTGCCCGTGAGCCAGGACGTGATTACAGATCCGGCGACCGCCAGGAGTAGCGCCGCGATGTCACCCGGTTGCAAGATCCCTACGAAGGCTTCCTCGCCGCCAGCGTTCGCACGAATTCGGCGTGCTCTTCCGAGGCCAGTCCCTGCTGCAACACCGCCAGCACGCGCGCGACATCACCCGCCAGGGCCGCAACCGGATCCAGCCATAGGCCCGGGAAAACGCTCGATCGGAGCAGGCCGGTCACATCCGGTTGGAGCGGCTTGTAGCGCCGGTTGACCAACTCACGCCAGGTGATTTCACCGGGTTCCAACACCAGCGTGATGTATTCGAGGACGCCGCTACGCTGGTAAAGCTTCAGCTTGGGACCAAGGTCGTAGGCAGCGCTCGTCGCGCAGACCTCGACGACAAGCTCCGGAGCCCCAGCTCCGAGTTTGCCCTCTCGACCGGATTGTCCACCGAACTCCGTCAGGATCCGCAAATGCACGTCCGGTTGCGGCGCGCTGTCAGACATGAGCCACGTCGCGTTAAGGCCCGATTTGCACCCCGGGGTCGCGATGGCGTAGGTGGACAGCCAATAGCTTATCGTCGAATCGTAATCCCCGTGGTCGATACTCAGTGGCGAAGGCATGTATACAATTCCGTCGATCAACTCTGCGAACTTCAGTTCTGGCATCGCCTCCCAGCGGCGCAAGAATTCTTCCCGTGTCAGTCGTTGACCAGGTTGCAGAAGAGGGGGAACCGCCGTCGCGATAGACATCACCGTGCGTCCTACCTGTCTACAGTCTAACTCCTTGGCGAAGTAGACTCAGGGAGTGAGCAACACCGCGATTATCACAGGCGGTGCCAATGGCATTGGCTTGGCCTGCGCGAAAGAATTGGCTGCACGGGGAGCCCGTGTATTTGTACTGGATCTGGAGCAAGAGAAGCCCAGCCAAGTGGCGGCCGGCTTCGGCGCGCAAGGAATCGCGGTAGACGTGACACGACGGGACAGTCTGGAGCAGGCATTCGCGGCCGCTGGCGAGGTCGAGATTGTGGTGGCCAATGCGGGATTGGTCGTCTACAAGGAACTGACCCAGACCAGCCGGGCGGAATGGGATCGGACCGTCGCAGTGAACTTGACAGGCCTTTTCGAGACGGTACAAGTGGCGGCCGAGAAGATGAAGCCGCGAAGGCGTGGATCGATTGTATTGACGGCTTCCACCAACTCCTTCGATGGCGAGCCGAACCTTGTAGCCTACAATGCGACGAAGGCGGGCGTGCTCGGGATTCTGCATACAGTTGCGAATGAACTGGGACCGTATCAGATTCGTGTCAACGCAGTATGCCCGGGATTGATTCGAACGCGATTGACGGCTACGGCGTTCGAAAACTCAGCCGAGCTAAAGGATTACTTCCGCCACATTCCGTTGGGTCGTGGCGGACTGCCGGAAGAAGTGGCACAGGCGGTCGCGTTTCTGGCTTCGGATGCGGCTTCATACGTCACTGGAGCTTCGCTATTAGTGGATGGCGGGCAGATGGCGTCGAAGTTCGGAACGTGGAACGATGAGACTGCTGTATTCGATCGGGACCATTGGAAACTCAAGTAATCGTGACGTTTGCTATACTTTCGAGTACGGATTCTTGCATGCTGGCGTAGCTCAGTTGGTAGAGCATCTGATTTGTAATCAGAGGGTCGGGGGTTCAAATCCCTCCGCCAGCTCCACCTTCCCGAGACGCCGTGCCGCTTGAATTCCTATTCCGGTGAGCATACGCCGCGGGAGTCGGACAGGTGGCTGAGCGGTCAAAAGCAACGGGCTGTAAACCCGTCGGGCCTAGCCCTACGGAGGTTCGAATCCTCCCCTGTCCACCACTTGACCTCTGGGCATCTCGAAGTTGAGTTGGCTCCAGGCGTATTGCTAACATAGTGTTTCAATTAGGGCCGATGTAGCTCAGTTGGTAGAGCGCGTCCTTGGTAAGGACGAGGTCACCAGTTCAATCCTGGTCATCGGCTCCAGGAGAGTGTTTTCGCTCCGTCCTGTTAGACTTCCATCTACAGTCAGAGCAGTTTGAGGTTTCCATGGCGAAGGAAAAATTCGACCGCACAAAACCGCACGTCAACGTAGGCACCATCGGTCACATTGACCACGGCAAGACCACTCTCACGGCCGCCATCACTAAGTGCCTGGCCAAGAACAATCCCAAGGTGAAGTTCCGCAGTTTCGATTCCATCGATAACGCGCCGGAAGAAAAGGCCCGCGGCATCACCATCGCCGTGGCGCACGTCGAGTACGAGACTCCCAACCGCCATTACGCTCACGTCGATTGCCCCGGCCACGCCGACTACATCAAGAACATGATCACGGGAGCGGCGCAAATGGACGGAGCCATCCTGGTGGTGGCGGCCACCGACGGTCCGATGCCCCAGACGCGGGAGCACATTCTGCTGGCGCGGCAGGTGGGAGTGCCCTATATCGTGGTGGCGCTGAACAAGGTGGACGCGGTGGAGGATCCCGAGCTGCTGGATCTGGTGGAGCTGGAAGTGCGGGAGCTGCTGAGCAAGTACGACTTTCCGGGGGATGACGTGCCGGTGGTGCGGGTGAGCGCGCTGGGGGGCTTGAACGGGGAGCCGCAGTGGGAGAAATCGATCGACGAGCTGATGGCCAAGGTGGACGAGTACATTCCGATGCCGCAGCGGGCCATCGACAAGCCATTTATCATGCCGATCGAGGACATTTTCTCGATCCAGGGACGCGGGACGGTGGTGACGGGGCGGATTGAGGCGGGGATCGTGAAGGTGGGGGAGGAGTGCGAGATCGTGGGATTCACCGAGACGCGCAAGACGGTGGTGACGGGGGTGGAGATGTTCAAGAAGCTGCTGGATGAAGGGCGGGCAGGGGACAATGTGGGACTGCTGCTGCGGGGGATCGACAAGGAGCAGGTGGAGCGGGGGCAGGTGATCGCCAAGCCGGGGTCGATCAAGCCGCACAAGAAGTTCAAGACGGAAGTATATGTGTTGTCGAAGGAAGAAGGAGGGCGGCACACGCCGTTCTTCAAGGGATACCGGCCGCAGTTTTACTTTCGGACGACGGATGTGACGGGAGTGGCGGAGTTGCCCGAGGGGACCGAGATGGTGATGCCGGGCGACAACGTAAATCTGACGGTGGAGTTGATCACGCCGGTGGCGATGGACAAGGGGCTGCGCTTCGCGATCCGCGAGGGCGGCCGCACGGTTGGCGCCGGGACAGTGACCGAAGTGATCGAGTAGGGAGCTTTTATGCCGCGCGAAATAATTACGCTGCAGTGCAACGAATGCAAACGCCGCAACTACAGCACAACCAAAAACAAGAAGACGACGACGGAGCGTCTCGAGATTAAGAAGTTTTGCCCGTTCTGCCGTAAACACCACGCGCATCGCGAAGTGAAGTAGCGGAGGGCAACGTGCAGGGGCGTAGGTTTAACGGTAGACCAGCGGTCTCCAAAACCGCGAGTGGGGGTTCGAATCCCTCCGCCCCTGCCAGCACTAACGTGTGGCCCTCGCCCCTAGGGCGTCGGAAGCACGTCGAGGATGGAGCCAACGGTGAAAAAACCGTCGTTGAGTGGAGAGTAGTAACCGCACGGCAGTCCGTGCAAGGCGCGGCTAGGTTGAGAAGGTGAGGTAATTACGTGGCAAAGGCGGAAACCAACATCGAGAACACTGGAGGCGCGTCCAACGTGTTGGCGAACATCGCGAGTTGGCCGGCCCGTCTGAAGGAGTATTTCGAGGACCTGAAGTCCGAGATGCACAAGGTCACGTGGCCATCCTGGAATCAGGTGCGGGCAACAACCGCCGTGGTGATCGCGGCGGTGTTCGGGTTTGCATTCTATTTCATGCTCGTGGACCTTGTCCTTGGCCGCGCGATTCAGCGAGTTTTTGAAATGTTCACGAAGTAAAGGCGGGCGAAATGCCGGACGAAGAAATCAGCGAATCTAGCCCCGAAGCCGCGGCACCCACCGAAGCCGGGGCTCCAGCGGTTCCAGACCGCCCGAACATGAACTGGTACATCATCCATACCTATTCAGGGTTCGAGCAAAAGGTGAAGGAATCACTGCGCGGGCGCTCAATCGCATTTGGTTTTGCCGAAAGAATCGGCGAAATCCTGATCCCTCAGGAAGAAGTGATCGAGATGCGGAGTGGCAAGAAGGTCACGAGCAAGCGGATGCTCTATCCCGGCTACGTCCTGGTACAGATGGAAATGGACGAGTCGCTGTGGTACGCGGTGAAAGAAACGCCGCGCGTGACCGGATTCGTCGGCGGCGGAAATCAACCGGTTCCCTTGTCGGCCGATGAAGTGAATTCCATTCTGTACCGGCAGGCTAGCTCGGCGGAGCGGCCAAGGCCGAAGATGAGCTTCGAGAAGGGCGAGCAGGTCAGGATCACAGATGGTCCCTTTACCAACTTCACAGGCAAGGTGGACGAGGTCAACTCGGATCGCGACACGCTTCGCGTGCTGGTCACTATTTTCGGGCGCGCGACTCCGGTGGAGCTCGATTTCCTTCAAGTCGAGAAAGCTCAGTAAGAATTCTCCAGAGGTCAATATTTTCGAGAGGTCGTTATGGCGAAGAAAGTTAATGCTGTCGTAAAACTGCAGATTCCGGCTGGCAAGGCAACTCCAGCGCCGCCGGTGGGCACGGCTTTGGGCCCGCAGGGCGTCAATATCATGGAGTTCTGCAAGGCGTTCAACGCCAAGACTTCGAGCAAGGACAACGAAGGTCTGATCATCCCCGTGGTGATCACCATCTTCTCGGACCGCACGTTCACGTTCATCACCAAGACGCCGCCGGTTGCGATCCTGGTCAAGCGGGCGGTAAACCTCGCCAAGGGCTCGGCCGAACCCAATCGCAACAAGGTCGGCAAAATCAGCCTGAAGCAGGTCGAAGAGATCGCCAAGATCAAGATGCAGGATCTCAACAGCTTCACGATCGAATCGGCGATGGAGCAGGTGAAGGGTGCCTGCCGGTCGATGGGCGTGGAAGTAGTGTAAGCTTCCAGGAACCGCCTGCTGACGCGCGCGGCTCAGCCACGGCAGCCTGCTAAAACGTATATTTCAAGGCGAACTGAATTCGCCGTGGCTCGTCTGCCTCGGTGATCGTCGCTGTCGCCGGTCCCCGTAATCCAGAGCTCGGCTGGCCGAACGTCGGCGTATTGGTGAAGTTGAACGCCTCAAACCGGAATTGCACAATGTGGCCTTCCTTGGGCAGCCTGAACTTCTTCCCCAGAATGAAGTCGACGTTCCGCGATCCCGGTCCGATCAGTACGTTCCGTCCCGCATTTCCAATGACGCCTGGAGCACTGGCCACAAAGGCCTGCTGGTCAAACCAAAGGTCGATCGTCGGATTGTCGAGCACTCCCGACGCCGCCCGATCCCCGCGGTTGCGCGTTCCCGAATTTTGCGGATCACCCGGATAGTTGACATCAAATGGGAAGCCGGACCGCATCGATATCAGCCCTCCCAACTGCCACCCACCCAGCACCGCATCCGCCACGCCGTTCCAGTTGGAACCAAACGAACGCCCGCGGCCGAACGGCAGCTCCCACGTGTAGCTACCCACGAAATTGTGCCTTCGGTGCAAATCAGAAAGCCCGCGCTCGGCGCTCAAATTGTATTCGCTGGCGCGCCCGGAGGCGCCTTCATTCAGATTCTCATTCGACTGATCGATGTTCTTTGAAAAAGTGTACGAAACGACAAACGTCAGACCTTTGGAGAACCGCTTCTCGGCTTTGGCCACGAGCGCATTGTAGGTGGAATTCGCACCGTTGTCGTTCACACTCACCTGATTCCAAGTCGGCCGCACTCTCCGGCGGATTTCCGGAATCGAAGGATGCGGTCCACCGTTGTTGATGTTGCGGCTTGCAAACAAATGCGTTGCCTTGGCCCCCTGATATCCCAGCTCGAACAATACGTCGCCGAACTCGCGCTGCACGTCGAAGAACCACTGCGACACATACTGGTTCGGGAAGCTGTCTTTGGTCACTGTAACGTTGGTATTCGGAACTGGCGCCGACGCGGGCAATTGCACCGGCGTGAATCCATTCCTCACTAACGTAATCGGCGTCACGTTGTCCGCTGTGTTCAGCACGACCTCCGTGAAGTCCGGTGTGAGGTTGTGCCATCGCGCCGCTTCCGTGGCTCCGTTGTCGGCTTCACCGTAGAAAAGGCCCAGACCGGTACGAATTACCGTCTTCTCGTTCAGCTTGTAGGCGATCCCCAGCCGCGGCGCGAAATTGTTCCAATCCTGCTTGCATCCGCAGTCGGATCCGCTCTTCGGCCGGTCGAATGTCTCGTAGCGTGGATCGCCCACCGGCACGTTGAATTCCGTCAAGAACCGGCTTACGCCACCACGTCCCACTTTCGTCCCATTCGGGTAGTAAGGGGTTTTCATCAACTCCCACCGCAGGCCCAGGTTAATGGTCAGATTGCGCCATACCTTCCAGTCATCCTGTATATACAGGCCATAATAGGGCGAGTAGGCGTCTTCCCCATTCTGGTTCCCCACCGTGGTGCCGCTCGCCATCCCCAAGAGAAAGTCCGCCATACCGTTTCCCGTCTGCAGGCGGCTATTGGCGTCGTTGGGCCGTTGCGTTGTGAAGATCCGGTTATGCCGGAAATTTCCGCGCCGGAATCGGGATGCTTCGCGAAACAGCATCGACTTCCGGTACTCGACTCCAGTCTTGATCGAGTGGCTCCCCTTCTGAAAAAGCACGTTGTCGTTGAACTGGAGATTGTCCAGGAAGTTGTTGTTAGGCCAAAAACTGCGCGTGCCGATCTCGCCATAGTCCGATGGGGTGAAGCGCGCGATCCCGTGGTCCAACCCATCGTTGAAGGTATCACCCGGCGCCCCCTTGATTCCGAATTTCTTGTTCTCATTCTCCGAGGCGAGAATGTCGAACCGAGTTGGAAAATGCGTGTACCCGAACCGCGCCTCGTTATAAAGGTTCGGGGTGATGGTGCGCGTCCAGCTTCCCGCCCAATTGTCCCCGGGTAACTTCACTGTCTGCCCCAAACCGCCAGCGAACGCGGACTGCGGAAGCGGACCGTTTTGCAGTTTGTCGTCACGACGGACGCTCCAGCGCCCGAAGACTCGGTCGCGGTCGCTGAAGTTGTGATCCACTTTGACATCGTATTGGTCGGAGGTATCTTTGTCCGCGGGGGCGAAGAAGTAGTTATTTGGCTGGAATTCGCGGCCGCCAATGTTTGGATCCGGATACAGCGCCACGATCGGAGCCGCGACGGGATCAAACCGGTTCGACGGAATGCGAGCGCCCGGGAATGGCTGCCGCTCCACCGCCGTCCCTGTACCCGTTGTGGTGAGCGGGTCAAACACCAGGTTTCGCCGCGTACCCTCTTGAGAGAAATCGCCGCTTTTGGCCAGCGCGCTCGGCACTGTCGACGTGAAGCTACGGCCCCGCCGGATGCGAGTCCCTTGATAACTGAAGAAGTAAAATGTCTGGTTCTTCAGTATCGGACCGCCAACCGTGGCTCCGAATTGGTTCTGCCGGAGCGTCGGCTTCTTCGATCCAGACCGGTTCGCGAAAAAATTCGTCCCATCGAACTTCTCATTCCGCAGGAACTCGTAGAAGGACCCGTGCAACTCGTTAGTCCCGGATTTGGTCGATACGATCACCTTACCTCCCATCCGGTATCCGTACTCGGCCGAGTTGTTGTTGGTCACAACTTTGAACTCGCCTATCGCATCCACCGGTGGCTTCACCGCCTGCGCCTGCCATCCCAAAGGTCCACCGGACGCTCGAGAGCTGTTGTCTACCCCATCCAACAACACGTTCGTTTGAAACGCATGCTGTCCCGCGGCGATGAACCCGCCTTCGGTTCCGTCTTCTCCTCCAGTCCGCGATCCGCGACCCAGCGTCCGTGCGGGCAGCACTCCGGTCGCAAGCCTCGCCAACTCCAGATAATTTCGTAGATTCAGCGGCATCTCGACGATGCGACGGTTCTCGATCACCTGACCCATGACCGTCGTTTCCGACTCCAGTAGCGCGGCTGCGGCGGTCACTTCCACCGTCTCTGCCACAGAGCCTATTTTCAGATCGAAATCCACGCGGGCAATCTGATTCACGTCGAGCTTGAGATTCTCCCGTGTCACCGGACTGAACCCGGTTTTCTCCGTGACCACGCGATAAGTCCCTACAGCCAGAAACGGAGCGGAATAGAATCCCTGTTCGTTGGTCCTTACCGCCGACGCGATTCCCGTTGCTATGTTGGTGATCGTCAGCGTCACGCCCGGCACTGGAGCCGCCGAGGGGTCGGTCACCACGCCCTGCACTCCTGCGTTTTGTGCCCAACATATTACACCGAACGCCGTGGCCCACGCGAGAACGAATCTAAACCTGGTCAACAAGGTGCACCTCACTATCTGCTCATCATAGTATGGACAGGAGCTTCAGGTTGACGTGGAGCTATATCGATGGGTCTGCGATGTAGTCGTGTGGCCATCGCGACCCAGCTGCAAGGCGATGGCTCTACCGATGCCGCGCGAGGCTCCCGTCCCAGCGCCACTCGACTCATGTTCGGCTACCTAACCGCACTGCGTGGGCCGATCTCGTCCAATTGCATCTGGAGAATCGGCTGGCGCAAATACTAATACAAAAGAACTATTGTTGTCGGAGGCGAACTGCTGCAGCGTCACGTCGGGCACAGGAGCCGCCGATGGATCCGTCACCACGCCCTGCACTCCCGCGTTTTGCGCCAGGCATACTGCGCCGGACACCACGACCCATACAAAAACGAATCTAAGCTTAGTATTACTGTGTTAAAAAAGAACAATTCGATGTAGAATTGTTTTCGTGGGATCACGCCTCTCTTCGCCAGGCCCACAGCAGAGGCGCTTCGCGGCATATATTGAGGGCCTGGCCGACGCCG
>Ga0187893_10004863_pt1 | contig 24978 bp, 39 predicted proteins | sample MA1701074metaG_FD_139574 | JGI IMG/M metagenome (GOLD analysis project Ga0187893, IMG submission 139574) | White microbial mat communities from a basaltic lava cave in the Kipuka Kanohina Cave System on the Island of Hawaii, USA - MA170107-4 metaG ... | reverse complement strand
TGCGTGGTCCGGCCTGGTTGGCCGTGTGGTTGTCGCCGTCGCGCGTGCCGGTCGCGGTGTGGCCGTGTGTTCGGGCGCCGGCGCTTCGGCGTTCGTGCGTTCGGCCTGCCCGTCGGCTGTGGTCTTCTCGCCCTCGTTCTCTGGCCGCGGCGCGTTGCCCGCCCGGGCTTCTGCCTGTGTGCGTGCTTGCGCCGCTGCTGGCCCTGACTCTGGCTGGGTCGCTTTCGTCTCCGGCCCTTGCCCCGCCGGCATCGTGCCTGCTTCTTCTTGGCGCTCTGGCCGTCCGGCCTCCGGCTCGTGGTCTGAAGTCGCGTTGGCGGTTGGCTTGGGCCTTCCTGTGGTCGTCTTCTGGTGCGCCCCCGGTCCTGCTGTACTGCCCTCCTGGGGTGGCTCGTGGGTCCCGGCTGGCCGCTGCGTGTGGTCGCAGGGCTGGCGGTTCGTGCCGCCGGCGTCTTCCCTCCTCTAGCCTTTCTTTTTCGTCTTAGGCGAGGCCTCGGGCACGTACTCCAGGAGATCACCAGGAGTGCACTGCAAAGCCTCGCAGAGCGCGTTCAGTGTGGAAAGGTCGATACGCAAGGCGTTGTTGTTCCAGATCCCGGACACGGTTTGTGGCGACAATCTGGCCCGCTCTGCCATCTCGCCAATCTTGAGGATATCCCGGTCAGCGGCCACCTTGTGAAGGCGAAACCTAATCATTTCTTCCCGATCCTTTCACCACGCAAAAGTACATCTATTTACTTATTTTATCAATCTAGATCTATGAAAAATTCATGTAGATCGAAAGTTTCTTACTTTAAATGGTTGACAAGATACCTAAAAAATACTACTATATACATATAATATATAACTAGTTAGAGATAAAGACTGCATGAACAGAGGCCCTCCACAGACACCCCCTTATAGCCCGCCGGTAGGAAAACTCCGACGAGGGGGAACGGCGAAAGCGGTGGGTTTCGCAAAGACACACCGCAGGGCGCAGGGCAATGGAAGAGGCCCTCCCGCGTAGGCCGAAGGAAAGGCCGAGGGGTCAGCTGGGGTGCTCCTGGTAAATCCAGAGACGGCAAGAGGGCAGTCTCTCACCCATTCAACCAACAAGGAAGGTCTTTATGGAGAACGGTGTCACTCTCAGATGGATCGATGTTGACCGCGCCATTGGCGACATGCTCTTAGCTGAGGCCTTGGGCGGTCAGGATGCAACTCAAGGCGCGAAAGACAAGGCGCTTGCTCGTTTAGGTATCACACGAGCGGAAGGGGAAAGACCACTGACGGCGTGGTTGCGAGCTATGGCCCAGGAGAACGGTCTGCCGGTCGCAGTCCCCTCCGTCCCTGAACTCCGGAGAGCGGTAGAGAACACGCCTGGCGCTATGCGGTTCGTGTTCTGGCTGGCGTGAAAAGGAGACGGGGTCATGGACACGGTCTATTTGCTGCACTTCACCCGCCGCTACAAGCACGCTGGCCATTACATCGGATCAACAAACTCACTCGCTGAGCGCCTGGAAGCGCACGAAAACGGCCGCGGTGCCCGCTTGCTCGAAGTCGTGCACGCAGCCGGCATTAGTTGGGTCCTTGCGCGGACCTGGGAAGGAGGAAGGCAACGAGAACGACAACTCAAGAAGCAAGCAGGCGCATCCCGCTTCTGCCCGATCTGCAAGCGAAAAAGACTCACAGAAAGGAGGTAACCACAATGATGTATCAACCCGCTCTTAGACCCGATCAAATCGAGGCGCTTTACCGTTTGAAGGTAGAGCTACGGCGGCCCATGACAAAACTCGTGCGGGAAGCCGTAGACCTTTTCCTAGAGAGGATGAAGCACAAGCAAGAACAAGCCTACCGCGCGGGAACCACGCTTTCCGACTGGTTGGCGCACGAAGAAGAGATGGAAAGAGAGGCCAGCGCCGCCGCCAAGCAGAACGCTGGCCTCAATGGCGTCAACGCCCCCTTCTAGGGGCACTAACTACGGAGAGGGTAACCCTGGGTTGTCCTCTCCGTCAAGGAGGCGATCATGTCGCACGGGAATTTAGAGGGCAAACTGGTTGCGCGTGATTTCTGGCCGGCCTGTGAGAATTGCCGGCTCTTCGACGCGTGCAAAATACAGCCACAGCATCCTGCCTATCCGCATACCTGGCATTGGGGGAAAGAAGCCGTTTCCTTCCCAGAAGGTAAGTTGGTGCTCCTCTCGTGGGTCGGCACCGCCGCGGTGGGCGATCCGCACACCGGGTGCACAAGCTACGAGGTGGATCCCAAGCACGCTGCTGACCCCTTGCCCCATCACCGGTGCTATCTGGCCTTGGAGCGGGAGCGGCAGGACCTGGACGTTAAGCTAGAGCGTTTCGAAAAAGACGGCACGTTCAGCAAAGAGGTAGAGAGCCTCTACGAGCGGCTGTTCCAGCGCTTCATGGAGATTACCGAGGAACAGCGGGCCATGCGAGCGGAAGCTGAGGCAAGCAAACCCGCGGCTGCCTGAACCATCCCGGGCCCCTGCGGGGGCCCTTTCCTGAATGAGAAAACTCATAGTGACAACCCCCGCTGGAGGCTACCGCCTCCTCCAAAACCACCAAGGAGGACTTTATGCCTTTCGTGAAAGCCACCAAACATGAAGCAAAACTGCGCCTCGCTCTGGCCGGGCCGAGCGGCTCTGGCAAGACCTATACCGCCTTACAGATCGCCACTCACCTGGGCGAACCCATTGCCCTGGTAGACACCGAACGCGGCTCCGCCCGCAAGTACGCTGACATCTTCAACTTCGACGTGCTTGAACTCGATTCCTTCCACCCTCAGCAATACATCGATGCTATCCACGACGCTGAAAACGCTGGCTACGCCGTGCTCATACTTGATTCACTCTCTCACGCATGGACAGGAAAGGACGGAGCGCTAGAACTCGTAGATAAGGCCGCCAAACGGTTGGCTGCGACCTACCGCAGTGGTCGGGAAGATTCCTTCGCGGCCTGGCGCGAGGTGACACCCCTCCACAACGCGCTCGTAGACGCGATGGTACAGAGCCGTCTGCATCTCATCGTCACAATGCGGACGAAGACCGATTACGTTGTTGAAACCAAGGACGGCAAAACCGCGCCTCGTAAGATCGGCCTGGCGCCGATTCAGCGAGACGGTCTGGAGTATGAGTTTGATGTGTTCGCGGACCTCGATCAGGACAACACGCTCATCGTACAGAAAACCCGCTGTCCGGCCTTGGCTGGTGGTGTCTTTCCCAAAGCCGGCAGGGAAGTGGCCGATATTCTGAACACGTGGTTACAGGGTGTGCCTGCGCCGCCACCGGCTTCCCCCGCACCCGCGGTTCCTCTGACACCACCAACGGTATTCATTACTCCCAATCAACTCACGCGACTCGTTCTCTTCCAGCAGGAGTGCATTGTGTCGGACGAGGCGTTCAAGGCGCACCTACTAAAAACCTACAAAATCAAATCGCGCAAACTGATCCCTGCTGCCCATTTCCAAGCGGTGTTAGCGTGGCTCGCCAAACAGCGGGATGCGCGGATGGCCGAAGAGGAGCGTGCCGCGATCGCCGAGGAAGGAACCCTGTAGTCCCTCCGAAAGCCGAAAAGGTTCGCCCTCTTCGGCTTGCAAAAACGCGCTCTCGCTCGCTCAGAGTGAGAGCGCAAAGGAAAGGGAATTTCTTATGAGTAACCGTATGGAAGAGGACGAAATCATCTCCCTGTATACAAGAGAACAGGCGATAGAAGACGGCTTTCTGGTGGACGTGTCGGACATGGCAAAAGAAGCCGGGTTCAAGTGGCCGGTAGCGGTGACCCGCAGCGTCTGGGATAAAGTCGTAACCCCTGCCCTTCACGACGCGCAACACGGACAGAGCGAGAAAGGCAGACTGTGGGACGTGCTCTGGATGGCCCGCCTAGCCGCAAAGGCAAATACGGACGACCGCGATTCTGTGCTTTTCCAGGTTATCGTGCTGCGTGACCAGAAGCAGAAGACGGTCACTCTGAAGCTCATGCTCAGCTTCGAATCCCCCCAGGACGGACCGTGCCTGACCATCCTGATGCCGGACGAAGATTAAAGCCGTCCGACAAGCCCCTAAATGCAAGCCAGAGAGGAGAACCCTCTCTGGCTTTACAAATTCTTTCTTAATCACTTTCAGTGCAAGACAAGCGTTGAGGGAGAAGCTGAAACCCTGGTTACCGGCGTCTGGCTGAAGTTCTGTGCAAGACGCTGTGACTAGGTTCGCGCCCTCCCTTGCCCCGCCTCCTCACCACGGTCTTGCACAGAAACGAGGTAGGGCCATGAAGGTCAAGACGCTCATCAACGTGATCCCTTATGAAGACGACACGCGGTACAAACGCATCACCTACGAGCAGGTCAAGAAGGCGTGCGGCAAACGGTCGTGCCGCACCTATGGCGGAGAACGGCTCATGCACGGGCCATACTGGTACAAGTGTGAATGGGACGCTGACGGCCGTAAGAAGCGCACGGTCTATGTTGGCAAAGAACTGCCAGCGGAAGCAGAGGAAGCGTTGCTAGCGAAACGATTTCTCTCTGATCCCTCGTTCCGTGCCCTGGTTCACCAGGCCCAAGACCTGCAAGACGACCTCGCCCGCCGCAAGAAGGAGAACGCCTTCCTGCACCAGCGAGTAGCAAGACTGGAGGCTGAGCTGGCCGAGGCGAGAGCCAAAGTCCCGCGGATGGACCTCTCTGGCGCCGCGAGGTTAGAGTGGGGTGTCGGTGCTTTTTTTGAAATTGCATACGGTAACGGCGGTGATCCCTAAGAAATTCAATGACTTACAAGGGTAAAACAAATAGTGAGTCCTCGCTACCCGTCGCTGAACAGGCCCTTGTAAAACTCCTTTAAAATCACCTGGTGAGAATTTCGTCGCCTGTCGCCTTTGACGTTAGCGTATGATCCTGCAGAAAAAACACCGACACCCCTACACTGACGATCGTTTGTGTAGAGAGGAGCTATGCCACGCCTGCAAATTCTTACACCTGCTGAAGTGACGGCGTTCGAGACGCCACCCGGCTTCAGCCCGACCGAACGGGAGAAGTTCTTTCACCTCTCCGACAGTCTGCTCACGCTTCTGTCGACGCTGCGCACCCCAACTAACCAAATCGGCTTTATGCTGACAGTCGGGTACTTCCGTGCGACCAAGCGGTTCTTTCCTCGGCTCTCCGTCCACCAAGCCGATGTCGCCTATGTCATCAGGGACCAACAGGAGGGTAGCTGCGGCCAGACCTAACAAGATTCCTGGAAGGATTTCCGCAAACAGGAAGAACCGGCAATATTTCAGGAGAAATAGAGTGAAAAAGGCCTGCGAAAGATATCGGGCAGTACACTTCTGCCAGTTCCAAATCATCAAACGGAAATTCGTGAACGGGTGAAAAACGCCCTGGAAAAACAGGAGCAAAAATCGCTGTTAGGTTTTATCGCACGTTCCCTCCTGTAGGTCCATCCTCTGAGCTAGATAGAGAGAAAGAACAAAAGGCGGTAAAAGCTATCTTCTGCGTCACTGCCATAAGGCAGGTAGGATTCATTGCAGGTCATTGCAAAGACCCCGAGAACGCAAAAGACAAACTAGTTCTCGCACGAACGCTCGCCGCTGAGGTAAACACGCCGCTGACGTGGATCGAGCTCTGGTTGGAGGAAGGGTCGTACCAGGCCACCTGCAAACTTTACGCACCAGATTGTCCTCTCCGAGTCGCACCGGAAGAGGCGGAGAGTTTCTTCGAACGAGCCAGACAAGAGTTATCTGCTCTTCAGCGCCCGTCATTGATTAAGTGGCAGATGTTCTTCCGCGTGCAGAGAGATTTCTGGTTCGCACACAACGAGAAAGGTAAGGAGAAAGCCTGCTTGGAAGAGGCCATCCCATACCTCCGCTTGCACCCCGACAGGCACTCGTGGCTCCGTCTGCAGGAGGAGGGAAAGCCTTACGGCCTTTCAATCGATCTACAGGATAACGACCGTCCTTTTTTTACCAACTTTACGTTGCCGTATTTCCTGCAGGAAAAAGCTATCGAGGATTTTGTCTAATGAAGGAGATGTGATTTCTTGTGAAGGAGCACATCAGCTATGGGCTCCACAATAACAACCCGATACTCCTTGTTGAAGTTTCAACGAGCGAGCTTGAATCGGGAATGATGGAAAGGTTTTGCCCCAGACGTGCTGCAATCACGTCTGAGGCGTTGGCTCAACCGTTTTATGGAACTACAGAGCTTCAGCACCAAAGGTGCGTGTGACGGTCAAGCCCCCTCATTCTCCAGAAAAACTCACCGCTACGCAACCTTGACAATATAAAGCTCTGTGGTCTCGGAAAGGAGACCATTATGGAGTACCTTCCGGAGCTTGGCAACTTTGCTGACAACGCCGCAGCATTAGCTGTCGCGGCATTCGAGATTAAAAAGGGTCGAGCAGAAGCCGCTTTGAGAATTATCTCATGCGTACATCAACACGTTCTCGGCTCACGAGAGCTTAAGAGTTACAAGTGGCTTCTCTCGGAAGTTGAGCAGTTGAAAAGTTTGGCGGAGCAGCAGATCAAGCTGCGATCTGAAAAGGAGGAATCCTATGGAAAAGGAGCGCTTGACCAGATCCCCCGGCGACGACGCGCCCGAGCGTCCTCTGAGACATATACAAGGGGCGAGAACCCTGCTTCTTCCCCACTTCGACCAGCTCACGCATGCGCTCTGGCGGATGCGTGATTCCCTGACTGAACCGGACAGAGCCTGGATTAAAGACAGACTCGACCACCTCCGCAATGCCTGTCTGAAATGACGATCTTCTCGGCCAACCATCAGGGCTCACCACTGCTGGTGAGCCTTATCACAGGAGGAGGAAGTATGGCACTCTCTTTTTTACTTGCCGATCTACTTGCTGCTGGCGTACTTGTTAAAACCACACCCACGTCTAAACCGCAGAGGCTTCTCTTGCCGCCCACACCCCTGCGCAAAATCCGCTTAGTCGAGAAGGTAGACACGCTTCCATTAATCCAAAAGGAGGAACCGCCAATGACCCGAAAACAAAACCCTGCGTTTGTTGATGAACTGGAAAATAACAATGATCATGAACACGAACAACCGCACAAAAACGAAACGCTGCCGCTCGCCCGCGCTTCGCGGCACGACCTGGCATTCCCGGAAAAGAAACCAGGGTTCTGGGCTTCGCTCTTCGATCCGCAACGCCGGATTCGCGAGCACCACGAGACCGAACGCTATAAGATTTACGAGGAGACAAAGACAGATTTATACCGCATAAACGCGGCAGCCGCGAAGGAGCGAGGCAAAATCTCCGCGGCTGTCAGTGTCGGCAACCACCGTTCCAAGGGCACCCAATTTGTGAAAACTGAGACCCTCAAGAATGAGGGGATAGCCCTCTGCGCCCAGAATGAAGATTTTGTCGAGCTGCTGGACAGAGTCGCGCGCCTTAATCTCGATCCCCACCTACAGGAACAACTTGTGACGCGGCTCTTTACGATCTACTTTGGCAACGGGAAGCACGAGGAGGACAAGGATAATGATAAAAACAACTAGCTTCGAGAAGTGGGGGCGGCTGCAGGATATCCACGAGCAGGTCCGTTTCCTCATCCTCACCTTCCGCGATACGCCCGAGAAAAAAGCGGCACGCCTCACCCGACGCCTCCAGAAGCAGGAGGCGATCTTGCGGCGAAGATACGCCGCCACTCCGTATTACATCGATCAGGAATTTCTTGCTCGCTACGCCGCCAAAAACACCACGGAATTGCTGAGCCAGCGGCGGCAGATTGTCAAGCAGTACCTCAAGTTTGCCCGCCGGCGGGCACTCATCGAATATCTGGAGCGCCAGGCCCCTGAACTCCTGGCTTTCGCACGATGGCGGCTCACCGCGCTGGAGATCGCCGAGCGGCTGAATGTAGAACCGCCCCCGCCGCGGCGGAGGCCCACGGAAGAGGAGATCCGTGCCTTTAAGGTGCGAAAAGCCCGCCGGCGCGCGGACGATAAAATTGCACTCAAAAGGGCCGAACTGGAGGCTATGCTACAGGCGCGGTCTTTTCTGAACGAGTATGAGCTGGATGAAGACGAACGGCTACAAATGGAAAATGAACTCATCGAGGACATCAGAAAGGAGGATAATACCAATGGCACTTCTGGCAAAGAAACTCTCTAGCTACGGCATTCCCATCGGCTTTAATACCGAAACAGACAGGGAGCTTGAACTGAACGCCGAATGGCTCCGCACGGGACTCCACGTCATCGGTCCTACCGGTTGCGGCAAGACGCGGTTACTCACCCATATTTTCAGGAAAATCACGAAGATCCCCAATGCCACGATTTTTGTGTTGAGCCCCGCAAAACCCGACTTATACGATGCGACCAGGGACGCAGCGATTGCGGACGGGCTGACCTCACGCCTGATTCTCGTTGACCTCGGAGATCCGGAATTCAGCTTGGGGTACGACAAACTCAGACCCAATGGGCTGCCCATTGCCACCCAAGCGAAATCTACCCGCGAAGGAGTTCTGCACGGCTCTGCCCAGCTAGACCAGGATCAAACTCCCCAGCGTTCCAGAATCATGTACATGATTTTCTACGTGGCCCGCACCTTAGAACTTGGCATGCCAGAAGCGGTGCGCTTGCTCATGCCACGGTCTCCCGTCCGGAAGTTTGCACTTGCCAATCTTCCTCCTTCCTACATCCGCGATGCGCTGGTCTACTTCGACAGCTTGCCCGACCGCCGGCAAGAGGAACTTGCCGCGAGTACGCTTGCGCGCCTAGAGCCCTTTGTGTTCGATCCCTCGTTTGCGCGGACCTTCACGCAGCGTGATCACTCACTCGACCTTGCCCAAGCAATCCGAGAACACAAAATCGTGGATTGCAAATTGGCATATTACCAACACGGGCTCTTGCCGGACGACCAGCGGCTTTTCGGCAGGCTATTTTTGACGGATATTTTGGCCCACGTGTTTGAGCGCACCGAGCCCAACCCTGATCCGGTCTTTCTTTTCATTGACGAAGTGGAAGAGATCGCGACGCAAGACCTCTGCCGGGCATTCGATCTCGGCCGCGGTATGGGACTCTGTACGATCATTGCGCACCAACACCTCTCCCAGTTAGTGCAGGAAGATAAAACGAGCTATCTGCTCCAGAGCGTCATGCATGATGCGAGGACAAAAATTATTTTTGGTGGTGGAGCGGTGGAGGACCTGGAGCGGCTCACCAAAGAGGTGCTGATTGACCAGTACAGTCCATGGACGATCAAGGATGAAGTCAAAAGTTTGGAACTAGATCCGAGAGAGAGCACGCGCAGGAGCTACACCAGGACGCGGAGCCACGCTCGCGGCCAAGGCGTCTCCTTTCCGCAGAGTGAGTCCTGGAGTGACGCTTACGGAAAAAGCTACGGAGAGAATACCGGCATCACAATCGGGCAACAAAAAAGTACCACTTCCGGCATTGCTCACGGGACAGAAGAGAGCCGCTCTCACGCCAGCACTACCGGCAAAAGTCGCGGCCGCTCTGTGACGGACGGCACCGCCCGGACCACCACGCGAGGATGGGCTCATACCACCGGCCGCGGGGAAGCGCACGGGGAGAGTGAAGGTGAGGCCGTGGGACACGTCACCGGCCATGGCCGAGCATCTGGTTCTAGCCAAGGTGCAAACTCTGGGGTGCATAATGAGCGCGGGTACAACATGACGCTTGCACCCGACGGTGATCTCACCCGTTCGTACACCACGACAACTGGGAGCAATTCCGGAAGCTCTCGCTCTTCCCACGAGGTGGAAAGCTCGCATGAGGCTTTGAGTCACGTCCGAAGCCGCATGAATTCCCACGTGGTGAGTAACTCAGAAGCCGACACCGCCAGTGGATCCGAGGCTCACACCCGCTCGACGAGCGTCAGTGCGCAAGAAACAGAAAGCGAATCACAAACGCTTGGCCGCACGGTGGGATCAAGCATCACCAAGCAACACACCACAGCAGAGGGAGTGTCTGTCAGCCGCGAAGTCGGCAGATCACATACTGACACGCGAACCAAGACGCAGAGCGGAAGCCGCGGCGTGACGCCGAGCGTGAGCGAAGAGGAAGGGTGGAGCGAGAGCGAAACAGAGCAGCCATTCTACGAATACAAAAAACGTCGGGTGGTCTCATCGCGGACGTTTCTTTCCGAGCAAGAATTTCTCACGCTTGGCCTACAGCGTATCAAAGGACAGCCCCGAGGGCATTTTGTGATCAAAGTACCGGGGAAACGTGCAGTGTTTGCCCGAGCGCCATTTATAAAAGCGCCGCACCTTACCGCGCGGCAACTCGCGCGGGCCCGTGAACGCATCTTCGCACAGCCTTGCTACACAAAAATTACTGACAGCGAAATTGAACGACAGCCGCAGCTCGCGTTACCATACCAAGAAGCGCAAGAAGTGAACGACCATGCAACCAGCAATCTTCAACGAAGCCCTCGCAAGCCCAGACGGACGAAAACTCCGCCCGAGGTTTAAGCGAGCGGATGATATTAACGTTGTCCTGGAGCCCCGCGATTTTCAAATTTTCGAGCTGTTTTTGACTATCCGCATGATCACCAAACCGGAGGCCTGGGCGCTCTTGAAAGACCAGTTCCCGCAACCGTTCGTGTTGTGGCGTCGCCTCTATCGGCTCCACCACGCCGGCTATCTCACCAGGCCTCCGGAGCAGCAGTGGCGCCTCCGCAAACGCCCTGGCAGCTCGGATCACGTCTACGCCCTGGGCACGAGAGGAGCCAAGGAGCTTGAGCGTATTGGCTTTAAGCTGCCGCGGAAGGATTGGGATCAGAAGGCCAAGGATTTTAAGCCCTACAGTTTCGAGCATCCATTGCTCATCACCAAATTCTTGACGTGTATGTCCCTCGGCGTGCAGCGCACGCCGGGGATTCGCATTCTGGAATTATTTCCGGAAGGGAAATTCCGCGAGGAGGTGAATTTTTTCGACGGCCAAGAGGATGTCAGCTTGACCGTCATACCGGACAGCACGCTGGTGTGTGAAGACTCCCGTGGTAATCAGACCGAGCGCTTGGGCATCTTCTTGGAAGCCCAACGGCGCACCATGCCGCTCTCACGCACGACTTTCAAACAATCGTCCTTCCATAAAAAGCTGTTGGCATATCGGCACCTCTGGCAACAGCCCGACCGCATCCGGGAACGGCTGCGTGTTGATGATTTCATCGTGCTCACGGTCTGCGAGGATGAGGCCTCGGCCGTCCTCTTACGCGACTTTACCCGAAAAGTAGACGGAGAGGAAAACGAAGAGAAAGGCACAAATATTTTTTGGTTCGCGACGCAAGACGCACTCTCGCTGGACGATCCGCAAGCGGTCCTCTTGAGCGATATCTGGACCACCGCGGCGGGGGAGCGCGGGAGTATCTTTTGATCTGTTACCGCAGTGTTCTTGGCTCGGGTGGGGGATGGTTTTTGGAGGGTACTGAGCGGTTGATATTTTTTAACTTAAGGATCATCTTCTTTCTACTGAGACAAGACAAGCGAGCGTCGGATAGACTCGATCGGTGACAGGAAACGGCCCAACAGGAGGGAAGCGCCATGTTGGAAGACGAAACCATCCAGGCCTTCGCCAAGGCGGAAATATTTCACGGGTTGACGCTTGAGGAGATCAACATCTTTTACCAGTCCGCTCAGCGCGTAACGTGCGAGAAGACCGCTACGGTCATCGAAAAAGGCCAGGTCGGCTCAGCGCTGTATATTATCCTCAAGGGGCAGTTCGAAGTGGATCTGCCGTTGGGTGTGTATATCCCTCATCCAGTGGGCGGGGCAGTCGAGCGCCGGATGACGAAGGTCCAGTTAAATACTCTGACTGCCGGGGACTGTTTCGGGGAATACTCCCTGCTCGACCAACAGCCGACTGCCGCTTCAGTCGTGGCCACCGAAGCCGGGGAGCTCCTGAAGATCCCACAACCCGTCTTCGAGACGATTCTGCAAGCCCATGACCGGATAGCGAAGATCGTATATTCGAATATGCTTCGCATCCTGATAGGAAGGCTGAGAAAGCTGAATGACAAGTATAATCTCTTCTTACTGAACTATGGAGTGTGAGGAACTCATCAAACCGGTAGGATAGCAAAAAAGCTTGCAAAATAAGCGTTTTCGGGCTGTCATGTCGCGAAAGAGCTATTTCGCGACGTTGTCTTTCCCCCGCTTCCCTCTCTACAGCTTCATCAAGGGACAGTCGTGGGGATTAGTACCAGCGCGGTTGAGAAATTGAAGATAGAACTCGCGACCGCTCGGCATGACCAGGATCTCGGCAAAAATGATCGCTGAAAATACGGTAGTGTTAACGCTGGTATCTATTTCAGCAACATAGTTATTTAACGTTTCCTGAGCTGTTTTTACCTTCTCTGCGGCGTCACATCCTATTTCAGTCAGATATTTGACCAATTCTGGTTGCAAAATTGTATCATCAATCTCGCTGTTGTTGAGAAAGGCATAAGAAATCTGATTACTGCTTGGGGAAAAAACTTGAATTTCAGGTTCCAAGGTACTGAACGTGCAGAATTCAAGCGACCCTTTTGCTGTTCTCCCGCCGAAGGCGAGAAGAATTTTATAATTACAATACGGTGGTGTAAGTAACTTCCTGTGTATATCTGCTGCTAAGGTGTGGTAGTCGAAGGTGTTGCTAGAAGAGAGACCGGAATCGTTAATGAAAGCTTCACACGGTTGTTGCTGTCCCGCAAAGGCGATAAAGAAGTCTGGTCTCGGCAAAAGAAATTTTTGGTAATCCTCGCGAATAGATACACCGTTATTGCTTACTCTGCCGTCACTCATGATACTCAGAAAGCCGGAACGGCATACTATGGATACAAAGCTCACAATCGTTCTCCTTTAGACAGTCACTATCGCTAAACGGTAAAAATCCCGTCGCCCGTTGCCGCTTTTGCGAAGTGGTGGCGAGTAGAAGTCTCTCCTAACTTGCTGTTTGACCAATCCCCTTCACTCGCCCTACCATCACTAGTAGAGACCCCTTGACACTCTATCCCCGCCGGCATGGCACCCGTTCCCTCCAGCACGTTGGGACGGTGACCCCGTAAGAACCGGCGGGGCATCCCTTTTCATACTCTCCCCTCCTCTTCTTGTCATCCCGCGAAATTTTTCTTCCGCATTTGGCGTATACGCCCCGATCTCGGGTCGGTACGACTCTACCCCCTCACCATACATCAAGCACTTAGCCCACGGTCCGGAGATTGTCTCCACACATTCACGCGCTCGAAGCCGCGCAAAGCGGGAGAGAGCACAACCGCACACAGGAGGTGCACGATGAGTAAACCCTACAAAGTCGTCTATGGCATTCGCAAAACCGGCCTCACCGAGGAAGGTCAGGAACGCGAGCAGTGGACCCAGATCGGAGTGGCCTTCCCCAACCAGGATGGCTCCCTCAACCTCTTTCTCCACTACCTGCCGACTGACCTCACCCAAACGCGGCTCCACATCCGGGATCCCAAACCAAGAGCCGATACCCCTTCGGTTGCCGCAGAGTCTGACGACTCAGCGGCGCGTGGTGAAGACCTTGCTCCCCTCCCCCCATCACAGCCACCGCGGGAACAATCCAGACCGTCAATGCCACTGCGCAGGCCTTCTCTTCCCAAACCCTTCACAACTGAGCGGTCTCGATCCCGCTGATAAGCGAGAGAGCAGAGCAGCAGAAGGAGGTGAGACGTGAAGCGCAAGAGGAAACATCGCCGCCGCGGCCGTCTCCAAGCGTTTAAGGGCAATGTGTGGATCATGCCGTCTATCCAGGTCGCCCGGGAGGTCTACCAAAAGCTCCTGGCGCCGTTCCTGGATACCAAGCCGGCTGAGTGGACCTTAGTAGCCGGGTTTTTTGAGAAGCAGCCCATGCTGGCGTTCTTATGGGATCCCACCCGTAACTCCCCAATGGCAGCAGAGGTAGCGCGACTTGCCACGCTGGCGGGCGGCCAGGAAATGGCAGAGGAAACAAAGGCCGTGCTCCTTTCCCAGCTCCTTGCCCGACGTATTGGCCTCCAAGCCAAAGAGCCCTTCGACACGCTGACTGCCCACCATCCCAAAGGGAAGCCCGTGTGGGATCTCGACGACTGACAAGGAGGAAGCATGTACCAGCCGAGGATCAAAGAGAAACATATCCGCAAACTCTATTTCTTCGCCCAGCGCGAGAAAAAGAAAATGACCCACGTCATAAACGAGATCTTGGAGGAGTATTTGGTCATGGAATCCGAACCCCCGCCCTACGAAGCGAGGGAGAGAGGCCCCTACAACCTGGCGCGCAAAATGCGCGCTCTCCACAAGATGATGCGCGAGTACCACGGAGGAGCCAATGGTCGTATTCCACGCAGTCGAGGAATTCCTGAAGGAACTGGAAACGGACAAAGACCTTGTAGAGAGGAAAATTGTCCGCCTCACGAACCTGTACCAGCACAGCAAGATGACACCGGTGATCCGGCATCTCTTTGTCGCGGCAACCTATAAGGCGGCAGGAGAAGTGGTGCAGTTCAAGCAGTATATCGGCGACCTCTGGAACGCCGAGCAGGACAAAAAGACGATAAAGAAATCTATTAAGCTACAGGAACGCATTGAGGATGCCTGCAAACGGCTTGGCTTAGAAGTCAGAGCCGAAATGTACAAGGAGAAAGAAGAATGGGCGGAATATTGAGGACCCACCGAGGGTCGGTACGAATCGGAAACGCTGAATTGCTGCAGATAGAGCCACCGGCACCCACCGACACATGGAAACCGGTAGCTCATCGGGTTTTGGTAAACACCTTAACCAAGGTCCCTTCTACCAGAGGAATGGCGGTGAAGAAAGAAGAGCACGCGAGGGTGAGAGAAGGGAACCTCAAGGAGAGACGTGATGGACAAAATCACCATGTCCGAGGAGGATCTTGAGCAAGCTGCTAACGAAGGTGTGTGGTACCCGCTTTGCCCGAACTGCGAAACCCACACACCAGCGGAGCCAGACGCCGAGATGGTCTACTGCATCCACTGCGACCAGCTCATCGAGATTGAGAATCCTTACGTGTAGATAGTAAAGTACTAACAAGAAGAGAGGAGGATGCGTGCAGAAGGACTACATTACCGAACGACTGAAGTTTCTCATCGAGTTCTTTAAACTCTGCTGGCTGTCCATCTTCGCGGTCGGAGGCGGAACGGTCAGCGTGTTCGTTATGCAGGGCAATCCGTACCGCTCTCCCTTGGTGAGCGCGGGAGTGATCGTCATGCTGGCGTTAGCGGCTCTCCTCTGGCACAATCATCGGAAGATGCTGCAGCTCTGGCAAGAACTCCGCACAGGAGGTTCATCATGACCGAGTATGTGCTCTCAGGGCTGATGATCGGGGCGGTGGTCGCCTTTCTCATCATCGCGTGGAAGATTATCGACAACACGTAAGGACGACTCTGCACTCTGATTGAGCGTTTCCACCTCTAACCGCTCCGCCTTGCGCGGAGCTTTTTCTCCCTCTTCAAAGCCTACACCAAGAAGACCATTCAACCGGCTCTGGGTAAACACCCAGAGCCTTTTTTCTGTGTTTGCATTCCTCCCTCTGCCAAACCTGCCCGTTCCCACATCCAAGTCCCTTCTTGCCGTCGCCGTGCTCCATTGTACCGGCCACCCTCAGCCGTCAAGGGGAGGTACACATCCCTCGCTCGCGCTCGGGCGTACTTTCTATAGTGCCCCTTGACGGCTGAGCCTCTCTGCCGGTGCGTCGCCCTTGGGCGACGGCAAGAGCCTGCGTTACAGTGGTTCACCCGATCGCTCGCGAAAGGTCGAGACGATTATTCACCTAAGACCTCACAACTCACCATGGGCTACTTACAAGATCTGCAGAAGGAGTTACGCGCCTTGCTCGGCGACCTAGACGAGGCGCAGCAGAAAAAGATCGCGCGGTTTGTGGGCGAGAAGATTCTCGAATCCTACAAGAACGGGCTCGCGACTGGCCGACAGACCAACGCTGATCAGGAGACCGCGCGCAAGACCCGTAAATTCGCGCGCAGGAACTAACACCGCATGAGCGGGGGTGGCACAAACAAGCAGGAACGCCTTAAAGTCTTCCTGAACCTACCAAGTCATGAAGTGATCGGCCGCACCGATCCACTTGGTTCAAGTGGTAATAAAACACGCCCCCGCCCATGGTGCGACTTTGCCCACTCTGGGAATTGCGATGAACGTATACTGCTCCACGGAGAACGGGCAGGTTCGGCGGCGCCGCGGGCGCCCCCGCCACATCTGCTATCCGTCTGCTGCGCAGCCACCTTCCTTCTTCCGCCCCCAAGTAAGGAAGGCTCCCCCTTTGTGCTCGCCTGTGCGGCTCGCACGCCCCACCCCTCGGCTCGCACGCTCGCCGCGTCCCCTCCCCCACACCCATGGAGGGGAGAAGGTGGAACTTTAAGATTCCAAAATGGAATGTCAAACTTGGTATCGCAAGTTGCGATACCAAAAAATTGCTGCACATGTTGAGGTCGCAATTTGCGACCTCAAACAAGATGCCTGAACGAAATCTTAATGGTTGACCAGCCGTAACAGAAAGTTATGATGAGTATATGGAAAAGCGGAAAAGTGGTTCGACGGACGTGGCGGTACCTCCTCTCTCTCCCGGCTTCATCGAACGCCGTATTTATCTGATCCGGAAACAGAAGGTCATGCTCGACAGCGATCTTGCGGAACTCTACGGGGTGCCGACCAAGCGGCTCAACGAGCAAGTGAAGCGGAACAAGGACAGGTTTCCTGCAGATTTTATGTTCCAACTGACCAGGGCAGAGGTTGACGCCTTGAACCGGTCGCAAATTGCGACTGGTTCCCAGAAGCACCGCGATCCGCGCTTCCCGCCCTACGCGTTCACCGAACATGGGGCGGTGATGCTAGCCAATGTGCTCAAGAGTCGTACCGCTATCTCTGCCAGCATCCAGGTCGTGCGGGCGTTTGTGAGGCTCCGAGAGATACTCGCCACCCACAAAGACCTTGCCCGAAAACTTGAAGAATTAGAGAAGAAATACGACCGGCAGTTCAAGGTCGTCTTTGATGCCATCCGTGCGCTCATGGCACCAGAGGAGCCGCCGAAGCAACGCCAGATCGGCTTTCAGACTGACTGACTTTTAGAACATCCACCGGCGCGGGAGGTAGTAGGGGTTCGATCACGGCCCATAACTCATCAGATAACATTGGTTTGGCCATTGCACTTGCTCCTCCGTCTTTTTACCGGATCAACGGAGGTTTTGTTAGCTAGCTCTTTACTACCTTTGCCACTTCCTTTAATGGAAAAGTTTTGAGGTGCGTCACTCGTTCTTCACCATCGAAGATATAGTCGAACCCTTCCTTTAAGAGTCGGTGGTAATCCGTATTCCCCCTCACAACAAGTACGGGAGCATCACGGCCGATACATCGAGAGCTCTGTCTGTCGAAACTTCCATAATCATATGTTTCGACAAGTGCAGAGACTTCCGTCCATACTAACATGCTATAGGGAATATCCACGGTCCATTTGACATTCAGTTTTAGCCTTTCGGTATTATCACGTATAAATGCAACGGTGCTAGTAGCATCTCTATAGAGTTGGCTTTTTTCAAGATCGGCATTACCTTCCGCCGCACTTCGAATGCACGCCCCACGTTCTTTAGGGTGGAGTAGCAAGACTCGTGTTTCGCCAAGCCCGTTCTGAACTCGCTTGAAAAAAGCCACATCAACGGAATGGTGAGCACTAAAAAAATCGGTTGCAGTAATGGCTCGGATTCTCAGTCCCGGCTGAGTCTCGATCATTTCTTTCAGCAAATCGAGATAATCCGCAAACTGTCCTCGTCGTGATTTCAGTGTGACGATCAGGTCACTGCCCTCATCTCTATTCCTCCTGGGTAGAGCTGGGGTGGTGGGAAAACGTTTGATCTGGTTAGAGAAGATGCGTCTCTGGGTGTCAGTCAGATTCTGATCTGGACTGGGACCCAACACCTTTTCTATGGAATCTACAGGGTAACGATCCCCCCTCGGTCCTGCACCCCTTTCGTATCGGTTGACTATATCAGGGTGAGCCTTGAGCAGGTACCGCACGGAGGAAGGGCTTCTCCGGTACATCTGGGCGATCTCATTGATTGTGAGCATTTCGCTCTCTGAGTTACGCTCATGTTCGCTGACTAAACTCATACTTCCTCCATCTAAAACAGAAAATCTTGTGTATGGAAGGGTAACAAAAACACCACAAGCATACAAGTACAAAGCAAGTGGAAAGCTTCTATGATCATACAAATACAAAGCAATTAGCAATCTTTTCTAATTTATAAACATAACGTAATCAAATGTAGAGTGACTAAATAAAAAAGGTAAGGTTTGATAAGACTTGCAAGGATGAGTAAAGTACGCTAATGAGAAGCCTAATTCAACCACACGGAGGTGCCATATGGAAATTCTTGCAGCGTGGGGGCACACGGAACTCCTCATTAGTATCCAGATTTTCGTCAGTGGCACGGGCGCGGCCCCGCACCACGACGCCTTAGCCAACCTAGCTAGGATCGACCAGATCGGATGCCGGGTCTGTGCGGGCAAAGGGTCAATTGTTGGTACGCCCTGTCCGATGTGTTGGGGAACCGGGAGGGCGCGGAACGTAGACGGGGACTAACCGCCGCCGGACAGACAACGCGTGAGCAGGTGATACCGCCTGATTGTTCTAGACCAAAAATAATCTCTTCACCTGCTCTGCACCCTCTGGCGAAAACTGAAAAGGAGAAAATATGGACCTGAATGCACTTCCCGAACTGGGCGATTTTGCGGATGATGCCGCAGTGTTTGCAGTGGCCTGGCGAAAACGACACAACAACCCGGAGGAAACGCTCTGGATTCTTTATGCTCTCCGAGGTCATATAGAGGAGACGCGCGACCCCAAGGGGGTGCTGTTCTTGTTGCCGGAGATCAAACGAGCCCTGGTCTTGCTTGACTACGACACCACCGAAACTAGGAAAGCGACATCTGTAGCTCTCTCGCCCTCCAGCCGCCCGGAGAGTCAAGATACCCGCGCCGGCTGATTCTTTTTGTCTGCGTCTCCTTTCAACATTGTGGGCCGCAATCTGTTTTTAGAAACTTGAGGGAAACGCTAACAGATAAGGAGCAGACTATGACGAACAAGCCTCTCGACGAGATCGTGACTGTCATTGAAGAGACGCTTCAGGAACTCGCTGGGCAAAGCCCACACGGCGACTTCGTGACCGAGGAGGATGTGGAGACGTTTTACCGCGAAATGAAGCAGCGCCGAGAGGTCTGCTTCCACAAGCTTTTATCAGCAAAGATGGCTTTGGGAGCGACCGCGCGTCATCATACCTGACGAGACGGGGCACCAGCAGCAACCGTTTTATGGCAACCCTTACCGAAGGAGGGGCATCATGGATACAAAGAGGACAAGACAACTTTCCTTCCCCCCAGACATCGAGATCTCCTCACACATACAACCCGCGGACGTCCGCTCCTACATTTTTGACGAAGGAATCGGTCGATTTCCGCACTACCGCTCCATGGTCACCAACTGCGGCACACTGGAAAAACTAGCGGCGTCGCCTGACGCGAATCTTGTCCTCGCGACATCGCGCACAGGACACATCGTGGGCTACACTGGGTACTCCTATCCCAGCCCAATCGAAGGCTGGGACGACAATACCGACGGTCTGTGCTCCGAGTTGTGTGCTATCGAGGTGAGTCGTGGCTGGCGACGCTGCGGCATTGCACACACAATGATAGACACCTTGCTCAGAGATCCTTTCGTTGAGCTGAAAATCCTCTTCCTCACCGTCTACGCTTGGCATTTCGACCTAGAACAAACCCGCCTCACGGAGAATGGCTACCGCAATATGCTGGTACGCCTCTTTAAACCCTTTGGGTTCTATATCTGCCCTACGCGACGGACGGAGATCACCATGTCACCAGCGAACATACTTATGGCGCGCATTGGCAAAAAGGTAATACCGAAACAACTAGAACGATTCCTGGTCATGCTGTAATCCGTTGAACTGGCAAGAAATTCTACCCATTCTCCGTGTGAAGCCCCTCGCTCAGGCAACCCCGCAGAGTACGGCTCACACGGGGTCCGTTCTCGTCTCGCTCTCTCCCTCCGGCAGTAAGCAAGCTAGTGCAGAATTAGACAGACGGGTAAAGTATCTTAAGTACACCCCGCGCCTAGCCTGACAGCCCCAGCTCGGCACTTCCTAGCCGTACGCCTTCCATCAATTACACGCCTGCTCTTTCCTGTCGCCTTCCGTGGATAAAGACGACACGCTCCCCCTACGCCTTGAGTGAGCAAGCTTCGTTCACCGTCCTCGATAAGGAGTCTCTGAGCTACCCATCCAGCACCCCATCCCTATGCAGCTGTGGAGAATTGATTGTAGAGCGTAATTGCCTGCTGGCGTATCGGCGGTTGGCCCTACAATTACTGTGAGAGACTCGGGAGGAACCCCAACCTCGATCAACGAGGGATGAGCCTTATCGATGAGATTAAACTCGACATATGGAATAATCGAGTTCGATCCAGGACGATACCGGATTTTGGGATGACCGAGCTGAATGACCGGAGATATTAACCTCCACTCTTTTTCCTCCCCAAATGACCGGTGTTTCAATATAGGGCCATATCGTACGGTGTCCTCTATGAACTCTTCAAGGATTTGCTGTATCGCCTCCTCAGAGGCATAACCAGCATCTAACGCGGCACAGAAGCGGTTGACGTGAACCTGAATAATTTCCATTGCAACGCTGTACTGGCGCTGATGGTCATAGACACATGGTACGAGGAGGAAAGCCTGGGCGATGGCCATTGCTCGTAGCTGTTGAGCTGGGAACCCAACGGCATAACCACCACCCGGTGGACAGTAGGCGCGCCACTGCGAGAGCAGGTCTCTCTCTTCTGTCAGTGAGGCGACATAAACTTGTGGGGCAGCGCCTTCGATTTCGAGCATCCTTTTAAGCAGCGCACGTACCTGATCCGCATCCGAATTGGTGCGCAACCGATTTTCGATAGCGTTCTTGATGTAATCAATCGCATGCCGCAGCTCTTTAGTGTCATTGAGATAACCCACGTTAGTAGCCCAAAGAGCTTTCGATTGCAGAATACCGATGAGGCCAGAGGGACCCGTGTAATGAAAAAGCAAAGGAGGGGGTGTGGATACTCTGATTGCGTCGATTGTAGGAGAATAATTCTCGTGCATTTAGCGATCTCCTCACTCAGGGTGGATAATGCCTTCTTTCCAGCTTCTCCGACAAGAGCTCTTAGGTGGGCACGTTATCCCCAGGAACATTACCCAGAGGATTCCTATTCGTAGTCCAATTAGTGTAGGATAAAGGACGTTATCCGGATCTCATGCATTCTGTAATAGGAGCCGTGTAGATGCCAGCAGATGACTTCGAAACCGAACTTCTGCGCCGCGTCGAGCGGAGTCGTTCGGGATACCGAGCGTTTTGCGCGACCATTGACCTTCTGGGCGTGACTCGCATGCTGAAGGACGACCCGCAGGAAGCCATGAGCAGGCTCAATGATCTTCAACTCTCCTTTGCGCACGCCTCACTTTTTTTCCCTAGCGATGCCGAGGAAAGGGCCTGTTTTGCAGGGGATTCATGGTTCATCGTCAGAGAAATTAGACCCGATGACGACGAAGCCAGCCTTTGGAAGGTCTTCTGTGGACGGATATTCGCGCTTCTTTCCATTGCTGCCGAGATCGAACATGACTTGGGCAATCCCGGCCTCCGGGCGATCGCGTCGCGCGGTCGCCTCGTACAGATCATTGACCCCGATGGCTGGCGCGAGGATTTCATCGAGCGCCAGACGCGGAACTGGTTTGTGCTGACTGGAGCAAATGAAGCGCTTGTGAAGTGCCTTGGCGCTGAACGGGCCGGGAGCAGTCATGGATTCGCCTGGGGTCAACTTTGGCATGAGACCCTTGAGCACGAGCTTGAATACATGGGCACACCTCTAGCGAAGATCGATCGGCATGCCTATCAAGACCCCCAGGTCTATCCGTACATTTACGACGAGATGTGCAGCCGGAGCAGGAACCGCGTGACGCTTTCGGTAGAGTTTCTCAAGAAGTAGAGGTGCTACACTTGGAATCGCAGGCAGTCGGATAACCCGGCGATAGAGACCGACGCGAAAAGAAAGCGCGGCTCATCGCCAAAGCGTTAGTGCAGGGAATGAGCGGCTCCCCAATCACCGTTCGTTACGGTGAGCGGAACGGACCGTACACGGTATGACGGCAGTAGAAGTTGACGAGCTCGCAAGAGAACTGGCGCTCACCAGATACGCTCTTCCGCTTTGCTTGCACATCGCCATTGGCGCCCGCGACGAGGAGGCGATCCGGAGGTTCATCGGCCGCATCGAAACAGTGTTGATGCCCGCCAGCGCGAAGACGGCGTTGCTCGTTCATGCATACGATTTGCCGAAAGTAGACACTCGTCTCCCAATTTGGCAGAAGCCGGAAGCTGCGATTCTGCGTCACTCGAAGCAGGTATGGGTTCACGTCGACTGCCGTCAGTACCGGCAGGCGTATGCCGAGGCGCATCCGGAGCAGGATCTGAAGGGACTTGTGCTGGATCATGTGATGAATCGAAGAGTCGCGCGCCTGAAAGGCTTTAACTATCTTCGAATCGTCCCGATATCACGAGCGGCCAACTCGAGTAGTGGCGGCTTAAGTGAGAAGTGGGGGGTCGCCTACAACAGCACGCCACAAATGCTCGTGACGAATCGAGCGCTCCAGACCTTCATTCAGTATGCCGACCTGGCCGATATAGTGAAGATGCTGAATATGAAAACAGGCGGTTCTTTGCAGGATGCCGTAAACGACGCGCAAGCGCTCGTCAGGCCCGCGAAGTAGTTCGAATGATCGTAATGCTTGGTAGCCCAGAATGAGCGCGGCCGCACCTTGATGCACCGGCGCCTAACTCGGCGATCGAGGCCGACGCGAAAAGAGCGCGCGGATCGGGACGGCGTTCGCCGTCTCTCCCCTACCCCTCGATCACGTTGCTGGTACATGCCAAAATCTCGTTGCACATGCAGGAACTCTTCGACTCTCTCCTACCTTACCTCACCCCGTCCGAACAAGCGGTCTACCTTCGGCTCTGGCGGCTCTCCCATGGAGAAGGCAAAGACCATTGCGCGATCCGGTACGCCGACCTCGCAAAACTCGCCCACGTCTCGCGCTCGACCCTCAAGCGGACGCTCAAAAAACTCATCCAGCGCAAGCTGGTCAAGGTCGAGTGGTACACCAAGCGGGCCTCAGTATTCACCGTCTACGTCCGGCCGCTTTCCCCTGCCAAAACCATTGACCTGGGGATCACCCCAAAGCTCTACGATTTGTTCGAGGACGAGGACCGCTCGCTCTTCCTGTCCTGCAAACGCGCCCTCTCACCGAGGGAACTAAAGGAGATTGAGGAGGACGCCGGCGACCCAAGACTGGTGGATGTGGTGATCTTCCGCCGCGCTTTCGGCCCCGAACGCCAGCGGAAGTACGAGGCCCTAGTGGAGAAGTTTGCCCGGTAGGGGTTCAAAATGACCCCACAAAAAAGTTCGCGTTTTTTATGTCTGATAAGCACTTATGGGTAAAATTTGCTGCCCAAAAAGTGCAATAAAATCGCGGCCTCGATGCTCGCACCGCTAGCAGCTGCAAACTCCCAGACACACACGCACAGTTAGCACCCCTGCAAGCACCCAAACCCCTTCATGGGAAAACAGGGAGAGGGAAAAAGTTTTGCGGGCGTCCGTGGAACCGTGGAACATCTCCCGGTTGTCGTGCTCTTACGCAATATGGCAGAGGGTTAGCGAACAGGCTCACTTCACCCCCTCTCTATCAGATTACTTATTCTGCACCGGCCCAACCTGAGACGTTGCCTTATCAGCGTAAACAATATAAACGGTAAATACTATTTATACTCTATGCTTGGGCTATTCCTATGCCGGCAAAAATCATCGCCGCGGTGAACCAAAAAGGAGGATCGGGAAAGACCACCCTGTCTATGCAGCTCGCCGGCGCCCTAGCCCGCCGCGGCTACGAGGTGCTGATAGTGGACGCCGACCCGCAAGGCACGGCGACCCGCTGGGCAGCATCTGCGGAGGATGACAAACCGTTTCCGGCCACCGTCGCAGGCCTCGCCGCTGCCGCTGGAAAAGTGCACCGAGAAGTAAAGAAGTACATCGACCGGTACGACTACATTATCATCGACTGCCCGCCGGCGGTGGACTCGCTCGCGCCGCAAAGCGCCCTGTTGATCGCGGATTTGGCTGTAGTGCCGGTGATTCCCTCCCCGCCTGACCTGTGGGCTTCCGTTGGCATCACCAAACTCATTGAGAACGCCCGCACGATGAACGAAGATCTGCAAGCCGTGATTGTGCTCAATCAGTGCCAGCCCCAGCAGGTGCTGACCAAGGACGCCATGGAGATCCTAAAGGACTTCCAAGTCCCCTTGGCCAAAAATTATCTGGGCGATCGGGCAGTGTACCGCCAGTCTTCCCTCTATGGGCAGACTGTCCACGACATGGGGAGTAGGGCGGAGCCCGCCATCCGCGAGATTACTGATCTTGCCGAAGAGCTTTTAGGCATCCTGGACGGAGGCCAAACCGACAGAGAGGAGCAGTGAACTATGGCGAGAGACCGGAGAGCAGCGCTCGCTGCGTCTATACAGGCTGAGCGGGAAGCGACCCAGGCCCGCGTGCCCAGTTTTGACAGGTTTGAGAAAGCGGAGGCCGCGCTCAGCGGCTCGGGGAGAGTTGCAGGAGCCCGGGCGGGGAAGCCCGTGGATGCGAGCGCAAGCCGTCGTCCCACCCCCGTTCGCGGAGCTCCTGCCGAGAAGGTCATACGGGACAGCTTCACTATGCCCTCGAGGGATTACAGGAAAATTACCCAGCTGAGGGAAAAGTGCCTCAAGGCTGGCATGAATATGACCAAGAGCGAGATCCTCCGCGCTGGATTGCACGTCCTTGAGGGGTTATCCATAGAAAGCCTGCGGGCAGTGGTGCAGTCGGTCGAGAAGGTGAAAACCGGACGACCAGGACGCGGGTAAGTTATACTGTATATATCGTTTATATTA
>Ga0187893_10004862_pt1 | contig 24979 bp, 17 predicted proteins | sample MA1701074metaG_FD_139574 | JGI IMG/M metagenome (GOLD analysis project Ga0187893, IMG submission 139574) | White microbial mat communities from a basaltic lava cave in the Kipuka Kanohina Cave System on the Island of Hawaii, USA - MA170107-4 metaG ... | reverse complement strand
TCTTGGCGCATTGGCGCCTTTCGTCTTTGCCGCGGTACCTACAATCGGATGAGGTCGAACGAGTCATTGCTTCTTGCGATCGTGAGACGCTAGTGGGCAGGAGGGATCGTGCGATTCTACTTTGGCTTGCACGCTTGGGCCTTCGGGCAGGTGATCTCGTTCAGCTTCGTATGGGGGATGTCGACTGGGAGGAGGCCTGCATTCACGTCTCAGGGAAAGGACGTTGTCAGACGCGTCTACCGCTGACTCAGGAGCTTGGCGATGCGATCGCCACCTACATCAAAGACGGTCGGCCTCAGACGCATACCGATACCTTGTTTATCCGCTCACGAGCTCCCTTTCGTGAGCTCGCTTCCCACTGTGCAATCTCGGTAATAGTCACGCGGGCGATGCGTCGCGCTGGCGTCACTTGCCCAAGCCGAGGTGCAGCCCATCTTCTCCGTCATTCAGTGGCAAGCTCCATGCTGCGGCAAGGAGCGTCGCTGCAGGAGATCGCTGTCATTCTCCGGCACCGTTCCACCGAGACTACTGAGATCTACGCCAAGGTAGATGTCATTGCCTTACGACAGATTGCTCAGCCTTGGCCGGAGGTGGAACTATGCTAACTCAGGCCGTGGAATCGTACCTGGCGGTGCGCCGTGCCGCTGGATTCGCACTCAAGTCCGAAGGCACTTGTTTACAGAGTTTCGCAACGTTCTCAGACGCGTTGGGTAAACACTACGTCTGTTCGGAAACAGCGATCGAGTGGGCTGGAAAGGCACGATCGCTTTATCAACGAGCTCGCCGGCTGGGTGAGGTGATTCGATTTGCGCGATACATCCGGGCAGAGGACCAACGCCATGAACTGCCAACCGCAGTCTTTGGCAGCGAGAAAGCGCCGCGACCTGTCCCTTACATTTTTTCTAAGGAGAACATCCAGCGCGTCGTCCAAGCGGCGTCCGAGTTGGGTCGTCGAGATGCCTTCCGTGGACAAACCTACAGCACGTTCTTCGCGTTGCTGGCGTGTACGGGACTACGCGTATCGGAAGCAATCCGGCTCTGTTTTCAGGACATCACTGCAGATGGTCTGGTGATCCGATGTTCAAAGTTCCGCAAAAGCCGCCTCGTTCCCTTGCACGAAACCACACAAGCTGGCTTGGAACGATATCTTCAGAGGAGGCGTTCCTTTGCTCCGTTCGATGATCATGTCTTCGTTTCGTTGCGGAGGCGTCCTTTACTTCTGGAGGACGCCGAAACAGCATTCCGAGCCGTAATTGAGAAGATAGGACTGTTGCGTGGGCCAGGGCTTCCTCGGCCCACGATCCACTCGCTGCGCCATACGTTTGCTGTTAGAGCTTTGGAAACCTGTCCTGATGGCCGGGATCGAATCACAAAACATATGTTGGCGCTCTCGACATACCTTGGTCATGCCAAGGTCGAGGACACCTTCTGGTATTTGGAAGCAACACCAGACCTGATGAGGAACATCGCGGACTCGTGCCAAAGCTTTTTCACAGGAGGAAGGCAATGACTCCCATCGCACCGCACATCACCGCTTTCCTCCAGCAGCGCTTGCCCATCGAACGGCGCGCTAGTCCTAACACCTGCGAGTCTTATGCGTACGCCTTTAGGCTTCTCTTCGAATACGCCAGCGATTGCATCAAGATTCCGCCATCGCAACTGCACCTGGAGCATATCGATGCTTCACTGATCGTGAACTTCCTGAGTCATCTGGAAACAACACGTGGAAATGGCGCTGGTTCTAGAAACATCCGGCTCGCGGCCATCAAGTCCTTTATGCATTACATGGAGTTTCGCGTGCCGTCGGCTCTGGAACAGATCCAACGCATTCTGGCAATCCCCACGAAGAAAACCGATACTCACCTCGTCAGGCACCTGACGGCTCAAGAAATGCAATCCATCCTTGATGCCCCTGACCCAACTGTCCGGCACGGCATCCGGGATCGCGCCATGCTTCATCTCTGTTTCGCCGGAGGACTACGGGTCTCGGAACTGATTGGGCTCCGTCTCGACGACGTGACACTTCAATCTCAAGCCAGCGTTCTGGTCCACGGCAAGGGCCGAAAACACCGTTGCCTGCCGCTGTGGAAGGAAACAGCATCTGCACTGCGCGCATGGCTGTCGATCAGAGGTGAGGTGTTGGTTCCAGAACTATTCACCAACGCTCGCAACGAGTCCATGACCCGTTCCGGTTTTGAATACATTCTGCACAAGCACGTCCACACTGCCGAAAAAAGTTGTCCTTCGCTTTCAACCAAGCGAGTCTCCCCGCATGTGTTAAGGGACACCTGCGCGATGACCATCTTGCAAGCCACCAAGGATATTCGGAAGGTCTCTCTCTGGCTCGGACATTCCAATATGCAAACCACGGAGATTTACACCCGCGCCGATCCTACTGTGAAGCTCGAAGCTCTTGAATCCGTCATTGCTCCAAAGCTGCGCTCGGGTCGCTTCAAGGCAACAGACAAACTGATCGCCTCGCTAAGGGCAGCAACTATTATGCAGAGCAAAAAGACCTCGCCGTGACTTGCAGGCGGGGCCTGTCAAAGACAGGCTCCGCATAAAAAGAGGCTCTGCATTAAATCGCTTATGCCCTTCAGGGCATAAGCGATTGGTGGTGATGAGCAGCGAGCCGCATTCGTAACGGCGATTGACGACTTCGAAGAGGAGATCGGCAGCGCTGGAGTCATAAGAGAGATAACCGAGTTCGTCGATAAATGTTGAGCTCAACATTTATTGACGAGCTGGGCTATTTGAACCTGCGCCCCGAGCAGACCAACATCTTCTTCAAATTGATGGAAGAACGCTATCGCCGCAAGGCCACGCTCCTGACCACCAACCTCGAATATGACCAGTGGCAGGTACTGCTCGGCAACAAAGAACTGACCGAGGCCCTGCTCAGCCGCTTGCGCCACCAGTGCCAGACCATTCGCATCAACGGCCCTTCCTTGCGCGAGCCGCAAGGCTAAGCTCATTGATGGTCACTGCCGCGCTCCAGAAACTATGGGCCCAATCCGGGTGCGCGCCGCCAGCACAACCCCACTCCTCTGGTCCGTTCACACATTCAGTTCTAAATCTTGTTGCCAGCCTGGGTCATTTCAAGCGAGCATAGGTGGGTCACTTTTGGCGAGCAGCGAAGCAACGCGATGATTGTTCCAGTCCAAATCCAAACTGACAACCCGGATTGTTCCATCCTGCGCCTCAAAGAAACAAAGCTTTTGGTTCTTACCGGGTGGATGATTTAGGTCACCAGCCGCCCCCAGCTTTTGGGAAAGGAATGGCCGGGAATCGGTTCGAGATTACCTTTAATCCTATAGCCTGGGGTTGAGGTCTGTTGATTCGTTTCTGGAACGTCCCACAGGCCTGCCCCAAAGCTTAGGCCTGACAAAGCGAGGACCACCGCAAGTGTCAAAAAAATCCCTTCTTTTTCATTGATAGCCTCCAAATCCTTTTTGAACTTTGACTCTCTATGCTTCGCAACACTTGATGATTATTTGACCTCGCTCGTGTAGCCAGCGCAGCTGCCAAGTGGAGCGTCGCATAGAACAAGTTTCTGTCACTCGATGGGATTGCATGCAGGTAGGACAATTTGGCATGGGAAGCTCCCGTTTATAGAAAGACATGAGTTGCGCTTCTTGCCCACTCACTCATAGGTTATTTGACTCAGTAATCGCCTTGCGTAAGGTATTGTCGCGGATTTGGTGATCTAGCTTTCCGTCCGAGAGTATTCGTATTATTAAGTTCGTTTTCTAAAAGGCTTCTGTCTTGTCTGGGCAACCATTTACCATCGTTGTCGAGACGCCAACTAAATGTTTACTCACAATGTTGAACTCTAAAGCTTGAATTAGAATCTTGTTACCAATCATTTCTTCAAGAGGAAGAAAAGTAGAGACATTATCAATCTACTTTCGTTCTGAATCAGATCTTTATCTTAGCAACTGATCATTGTAGAAGGGCACACTCGCGGTCTGTATGTGTGACCAGAGAACTGAACCGCCGTTGATACTCTGCCGATGAGATAAAGGCGCAAACCATTCCTTGAAAGTTGCCTGGCACCCGATTGTTCAGGACGTCAAGCCAAAACTGGTATCCAGCTAAATCCGGATCGCGCCTCAGATAGCCAAAGTACTGCATTAGCACGAACGAAGGATTGAACTCCGCATTTGCGAAGGCGGCATTATCGATCGCATCTCGTACGACAAACGCCCTGCTCTCGCTCGGGTTACTACCCACGCTGTATCTGTTTATTAATGCAGTACGTTGGTCAGACAAGTCCACGTTCGACGACCGTTGAAGCGTTGCGATCAGCGCATCAATGAAGGAACTTGCTGTCGTTTGGCTGGCATATTTTTCGACGAACTCAGGCCGTTGTACAAAAGCAAGCATAAACGCTTGTTTTGTTTGCTCAAGGGTAGGCCCATCAACCACTTGGCGTCTATCACTCGAAAACTCTGCATACTTCGGCTGCCGCCCGAGTGCACCTTTGTACGATCTGTAAACGAACGAGCCTGTCTTTTGAAATTCCAATTCAATAAAAAATGCGGCGGATACACCGACACGCCTGCGGATTAGGCAAGTTGTATCAGGTCCACATCTGTTGATCTCTGCGCTCCAATAGTCGAGGCCCCCTGAATCTGCCTCTCTCTCCAGGAAATCGTAATAGTGTTGCCGCACAAAGAACAGCGCGGCATCGACTGGATTTCCTGGAGAGGCAAGTGCTATCGAGGATGTAGTAGTTATGTTGTTAACGGATTTGATATCAATGGTGGCAGAGCTGACCGTTGCGACGTTTCTGATAACGGAACCGTCCAAGGTTGAGTTATTTACAGCCGCAACTAGTGTAATGGTTGCTGAAGCGCCGCTAGCAAGTGACACGAATGTCACTGTTCGATTATTCCCAGATCCACTGCAGTTCCCGGCTACCGTGGTGTTGCAAGAAACGAAGGTCGTCTCTGCGGGAAGGACATCCGTGACCAAGATGGAATTCGCGTCAAATGGGCCATCGTTCGTGAGAGTAATTAGGTAAGTGAGATTAGAGCCAATCAAGACTGGATTAGCAGAAACACTTTGAGCGACAGACACGTCAACCGGTGTAGTTGTCTGGCAAGCATTCCCGATTCCGTTGCCGTCCCCGTCCAATTGGTCAGGGTTATAAACTGAAGGACAATTGTCTTCAGCATTTGATATTTCGTCACCGTCAAAGTCCATAGACTTCGCCGATGCTAACACCTGCTCCACTGTTAGTTCAGCTTCGGGAACTTCTGCCGTCGATTCAATAGAGATCGGAGTAGCAATCAAACCCTTAGTAAGCGACGATAAATTTTGAGCGACATAGGTCGAGTCATCGAATCCTGTTAACATGTTTCCTGAGCCGTCGCATCCAGCAACGGGGATGCGATTGATATTGGCCGTGACACTTTGGCCGTAGAAGAGACCAAGACTATTGTCCCAGTTAACCGGTCCATCAGCTGGTGTTCTCTTTGGGCAGTACCCAACTGAACAATAGATGCTCAGATCAAAAAAACCCTGTGGCGCCCCAAAAACGGCATAACGTCCTTTCGGCCCTTTGATCCCAGCGGATTCGTCCAGCTGTCCATTTTCGTTGAGTAGAGGAAGAGTCTGACGAGAATAGTCTAGGGGCCGTGTTGAGTCATAGACTGGGAACTGCAGCGAATATGACATCACGCTTAGATAATTTGGCTTGCAATTATCACTACGGACCTCTTCTTGATCGATCGATCAAATGAACAAGTCTACATTCCCGACGATGGCAGTTTCGAATTCAAAGGACCAAGTCGGGCCTACGGCTTTGAAGTGAAGACTGCCGTTCAGTTAACCAATCACATATCGTTCAGCGGTGGCCTGACCAGGGTCATGAATGCCTTTTTCCGGGGCAGCTCGCCTCGAGTCTATCTTGACAGTGCGCCGCACACCGTGGCTAATGGCAGTGTGAGGCTTGCGAATTATCGCGGCGTGACCGCAGTGGTGGGATACAGGAACATCAGCAATTATCGGCTTGACGGTGAGGACGCGCGCATCAGAGCTAGTGGTCTGGACATGATAGACTTCCATCTAAGCAAGAAGCTTCACCCGTGGCTAGACATTAATCTCTCGCTCGACAATCTTACCAACAAGCATTATTTCGAGACACAAAACTACTTCGAATCTCGTCTGAGACCGGGAGATCCTGTCGTTGCCCGGATTCACGGTACACCCGGCTACCCTATTGGTTTGACGATCGGATGGACGTTTTATTTCTTCGGTAAGTAGCAAATCTCCGCTACATGAAGCCTTGATTGTGAGTTGGAATATTACGAAACATGGGCAAAGGGCTCATAACCGCAAAGAGTTGCTTCTCAAACACACCCGCAGAGCTCTCGTGCCATCCTCCTTCGTTCGCTCTTAAATTGTAAAACTGCACAGCGGTCAGGATGTGATCGGCTTTTTCAGGGTTGTTTTTGTGTCCTCTATCTTGTCGGGGGGCGCAACCTCGGGTTGCCGATTTTAACTCACGGATTTTCGGACACCATCGGTCTGGTGCTGATTGATTTTGGACTTGTGCCGGAACACCGAGGGTGAGGCGCCCCCCGCCCTTTTTGAGATTGAACAGGTGCCGGGGACCGCCACACAGATACTTACTGGAGGCAAGGGGCCACATCAACGTATGCACCCGACCGCGAATTATGCGCGCGAGACTTATCGATAATGAGGTTGTGTGCGCGGCGTGTGATGCTGAGCGTTCGACAGCTCTCTTATTCCAAATGTAGTTGAGTGAAATCTCACAAAGAACAAATTGCTCGTCGCTTCATCGTACCGCAAAAGCGGCGATACAATCCTTTTCATTAATCCTTTTCATTATGCTCTGCGAAGCCTAAGTGCGAATCGCTCTCGCATCCGATCTTTTTCTTGACTCCCAAAGATCTTTTCGTCATAATCCGGGCCATCTCGAATAGTGGGATTAACTCCCACATTGTGGAAAATACATTGGGAGCGCCGGATAACAAATATAGCGTGGCGGTGCTGGATAAAACCTTCGACATCCTCGAGATGTTGCAGGAAGCCGAGGAGCCTTTGTCGCTGGAGGAAATCGTGAGACGAGCGGGAATGGCTCGCAGCACGGTCCATCGACTCTTGCACAATCTTCACCGCCGCGGCTACGTGGAGAAAAATGCGGGGAGCTGTCAGTACCGGTTAGGGTTGAAACTGCTGGAATTGGGGAACATCGTTAAGCGCCGTCAGACGGTGCGTGAGATAGCGCTGCCGCTGATGCAGGTACTGCGGAATAAATTTCAGGAGACGATCAACCTGGCGACGCTGCACGAGAGTGAGGTGCTGTATCTGGAGATACTGGAGAGTCCACACCCGTTTCGCCTTGCCGGTCATCTTGGCGTTCGCGATCCGGCGCACATCACGGCACTGGGAAAAAGCATCATGGCCTATATGGAAGAATGCGAGGTCAGCGAGATTATCCGGTGTCACGGCTTGAAAAAGCTGACGAAAAAGACGATCAGCAATGAATCGACGCTGAAAGCGGAGCTCAGTCGCGTGAAGGCCATCGGCTACGCGATTGATGACGGGGAGAGCGTGGAAGGCGGAAGGTGCGTTGGCGTCCCGATCTTCGGGCCCCAGGGGAGGATCGTCGCGGCCCTGAGCGTTTCCGGCCCCCTGGTGAGGATACCAGACAAGCGGATTCCGATGTTTGCCCGCGAGCTGAAAAGCGCCGCGGCGGAAATATCGCGCCGGTTAGGCTATGGGCGGGAGCAAGTAAGCACAGCGTCGGCCCTCCGATGAGTCGCGCGTCATGCTACTCGCGACCTCCCGTCCGGCCTCCGGCAGGCGTGAAGTGAACGGTGTCGCGCATATTCATCCTGGTTGATGATCCTAACAGCAGCGATCACATTGATTGATCGCTCTCACACAAGGAGAATTTATGGCTATGAATCTCCGGGCTACCCGCATGAGATTTCTCGCCGTTTTGCTTTTCGCGGTGGCCCCTTCAGCGCTGTTCGGTCAAACAGAGAAAGGGGCCATCGTTGGTACGATCACTGACAGTCAGGGGGCTGTCGTCCCGGGCGCAATGGTGACGATAACCAATCTCGGGACCAGGGTCAGTCAAACTTTTACGACCAATGACGAAGGACTCTATGAAGCTCCGTTTCTGACGCCCGGCAACTACAAAGTGTCAGCGACCGCCACAGGGTTCGCCACCAGCGTCAACAATCAGGTGAGTGTCTTGGTAGGCACGCGCGTGCGCGTGGATCTGGCCTTGCAAGCGGGCGATGTTTCAGCCCAAGTCGAGGTGCTGAATAGCGCCCCGTTGGTGCAGACGGAGAGCGCCACTATCGGCCAGGTGATCACTAATCGACAGCTCACCGAACTTCCCTCCGGTGACCGCAACATCTACAGCTTTATCTTGCTTAACTCGAATGTGTCTCAGCCTCCCGGGGGTAACGCCCCGGCCTTTCGTGTGGAAAGTGGCGGATCGTTCTCGATCTCCGGCACACGCCCGTCATCTGTCACCTTCAAGGTTGACGGTCTGTCGAATACCGATCCGACGTTCGGCACGCCGACCATCACTCCGTCGCTGGATTCGGTGCAGGAGTTCCAACTGCAGAACAACTCTTACTCAGCCGAATACGACGGCATCGGCCAGGTCAACGTCTCGACCAAAGCGGGCACCCGACAGTTTCATGGTTCGTTGTTTGAGTTCCTGCGCAACGACCGGCTGCAGCCCCGCAATCCGGTGGCACCGCTGGACAAAGACGGCAAACCGGGCCGTGGGAAGTTGCGGTTCAATCAGTTCGGCGGGACGATTGGCGGGCCGGTCTGGCTGCCCCGTATATATGAGGGTCGGGACAAGACCTTCTTCTTTTTCAGCTATGAAGGCCGCCGACAGAATAATCTCAACCCCGCGCCAACGCGTGTGCTGACGGCGGCCGAGCGGGACGGCGATTTCTCGGCGGCGCTGGGCGGCTGCCTCCGTTCCGGCAACGCCGACATCCCCTTATTCAATCCAGATGGCACGCCGTCTGGAAACTGTGTGCGGGCCGGGCAGATCTTCGATCCGCAGACGACCGTGGCCAATCCGCGGTTCGTTTCCACCCAGCCCGTGTCGGCCCTCAACCCCCAGTTCATTCGCCAGCCGTTTCCGAACAACCGTATCCCTTCGAACCGGCTGAGCTCAATCGCGCAGGCCCTGATCGACGCGCAGCAGCCGCTGCCGAACTTCTCATCGGGCACGTCCAACTTGCTCGCTCCGGCCGGGGCCATCTTTGAGAATGACCAGTTCTCCGTACGCATCGATCACAAGCTCTCTGACCGCGACCAGATCTACGGGCGCTTGGGGATTCAGGACAACGCCAATTTCAATGTCGGGGTGCTTCCGCCGACAGGGGTGCTTCCGTTCACGACTAAAAACGTGGTCGGCGTTGGGCGTGTTTTCAACTCGGCTTGGGTTCACATCTTTGCTCCCACTCTCGTCAATGAGTTTCGTCTGGGGTATGTGCGTGGCATCTATGGCGACCAGATCGACGAGATCGATCCGACTCAGTTCGGCATCAGCAACACGTTTTTCCAGACGCTGCCCATCCTGAACATCAGCGGGAATGCGCCGAATTACGGCGGATTTGCCGGCTCCGTGCTGCAGACGGTTCAGAACACATACCAGGTCGCAGATAATCTCTCCCTCGTGCAGGGGCGCCACGCCCTCAAGCTGGGCTTTAAGATCGACCACAACCGCTTCCAAAACGGCGGCGGCACGGGTTCAAACGGGACGGTTTTCTTCAACGGGCTCTACACCAAGGCCAGCGATGCGCCGCAAACCAGCAGCAACCGCGAGAACTCTGTGGCCGATTTTCTGTTGGGTCTGGCCCAGCAAACCACGCTCACCACACCGACCTTCGCCAATGTGCGCAATACGCCTTGGAGCGTCTACGCGCAGGATGATTGGAAGGTCGCTCGGCGCATCACCCTCAATCTGGGCCTGCGCTACGAATACCATCAGCCCTACAGGGAAGAGAGGCTCGGCGGCGCCATCGTAGACTTTCGCGAGGGTGGCCGGCTGGTGGTCGCAGACCCGGAAGTGGCGCGGCTTTCCAATAATCCTATCGTCGTCTGCTGCACGAGTGAGCGCGTCGTTGAGGCCGACAGGAACGACTTTGCTCCGCGCGTCGGGCTGGCGATTCAGCCATTCGAGAACGACAGTCTGGTGATCCGCGCCGGCTACGGCGTGTTTTATTCCGACTCGACTCAGTTCTTCCACTGGCGGCAGTACGAGCCGCGGATCGGCGCCCGCTTCAATAGTCAGATCGGCACTTTTCAGACGCCGGGCGCAACCTTGAATGACCTCTTCCCGAGCCGCGCCTTTACCACCCGCGGCGGGTTCACGACCACCTTCGGCCCCGTTCCGCCCGCGATCCTCAATAACCAACCCTTTCTCGCCACCTTCTCCGCCCTGGGATCGTATCGCACGCCGTATTCGCAGCAGTGGAGCTTGAGCCTCCAGCGCGAGCTCTTCGCCAATCTGCTCTTCGAGATCAACTACGCCGGGTCCAACTCCAAGAACCTACCCACGCAATGGATCTTCAACCAGCCGACCCCGAGGCCGCTGCCGCAGAATGCCAGCAGTTCCAACGCGGCGGCCAACTTCCATTTGCGGCGGCCATTCCCTAACTTCAGTCACGACTCGTTTATCGTGACGAACATTTTGCAATCGAACTACAACGCGATGACGGTGAAGGTCGATAAGCGTTTCTCTCGGGGCTATAGCTTGTTGTCGACTTACACCTGGTCGAAGAGCATAGATCAGGGCAGCGAAGTCTTCGCGCTCGGTTCGACCTTCAACATCATTGCGAACAACCGGAATATAGACATGGACCGTGGCCTTTCCACTTTTGACGTCCCGCACCGCTGGGTGACGAGCGGGATTGTGGAATTGCCGTTCGGCAAAGGTAAACCTTTCCTGAGCCGTGGAGGCTGGGTGGATAAACTCGTCGGCGGATTCCGCGTCTCGGGCGCCTTCACGCTGCAGTCCGGCTTTCCCTTCTCGCCGAACATTCGCAATCGCCGGGCGAACACCGGTTTGGCGCTCTCGGCCGAGCGCGGCGACCTGGTCGGCGACCCCTATTGGTCTGAAGAGGAGTGGAACAGGCGGCTACAGGACTGGGAAGCCGGCGTGGGCGGGCGTTTATTTCTGATCGACCCGGCCGCGATCAGCCTAGACTACGCGCCGGGGACATTTGGCAACATCGCGCGCAACTTTTTCCGCGCGCCGTATGCCCGCAACCTAGACTTTGCCGTCGCCAAAACCACGGCGCTGGGCGAGGTGGCCCGGGTTGAGCTGCGTATGGATGTTTTGGGTGCGACTAATGAGCGGTTGCACCGGTTTGATATCGCCAGCCTGGTGTTCGCCAACAACCTGCTGACCAATCCGGCCGTCGGGAGCATCCCGGAGCGGAATCTACTCTTCTTCCCGCGTATCATTCAGCTTGGCGCGAGAGTCATCTTCTAACGTTACACGCGTGAATGGTGAATGGTAGATAGTAAATGGTGAATGGAAAGAGAAAGACAATGGCTCGTCCATTGACCATTTACCATTCACCATTAAGGACTGCGGAGAGTCATGTGCTGACTGCGGGATTCCACAAAATTTGTATCTCGCCGCCGGTCGGCGCGGCGCTCGCCGGATTCGCGGCGCGGGGAGGCATCTCTGAGGGCATCCACGATGACTTGTTCGTTCGCGCGTTGGCGCTTGAGAGCGAAAGCTCAGCGCTGGCACTGGTGAGTGTCGACGTGCTGGCGCTGCCGGGCGAATTTGTGCGGCGCGTGCGACGGGCCGTCCAAGACAGAACCGGCCTCCGCCCGGAGGCCGTCATGATCGCGTCCACGCACACGCATGCCGGACCGGTGACGATCACCACGTTCTTCAATCCTGATCAGAGCGTTGAGGCCCAGTATATGGACCGTCTGGCGGAAGCGATTGCCGCGTGCGTCGCCGCGGCCTGGCGCGAACGATTCCCTGCCCGCGTTGGTGTCGGCTGCGGTCGCGTCCAGGGCCTCGGCATCAATCGCCGCAGCCCCAGCCAGCAGCCGGTGGATGAAGAGATTGGCATCATCAAGGTTGAAGACACAGAGGGCCGGACCCGCGCCGTCTTGATCAACTACGCCTGCCATCCCACCGTGCTCGGACCCAACAACTTGCTCGTCACCGGAGACTTTCCCGCCTTCGCCCTGGAGCACATTGAGAAAGCGCTTGGACCGGATGGGTTCGCGATGTTTGTCAACGGTACGCAGGGTAATATCAGCATGGGGCACTCCTCCGAGTTGAGTGCCATCGGAGTGATCACTCCCGGTCGCACCTTCGAACGCGCCGCCGAGATTGGCCGCCGGCTGGCCGAGGCGACGTTCTCAGCGTTGCCAGAAATTGAAACGGAAGCCCTCCCGGTGCTCGCCGCGGCCAGCGTGTCGCTGGATCTCCCGCTCAAGAAATATCTGCCTGTGGAAGAAACTGCCAGAGCCTTGCGGGAGGCCGAGGATCACCTGGCGCAACTGACTGGCGCGGAGGCGGCGATGGAACAACTGATGGAGGCCATGACAAAGCACCTCTACGCTTCGATCAATCACTTCTACGCGGGTGAAGCGCGCGCCTTCGCGGTCGGGCGACTGCCGGTCGAGCTGCAAGGTCTGCGCACGGGCAACTCGGCATTCATGGCAGTCCCGGCAGAAGTTTTCGTCGAGATCGGGTTGCGTCTCAAACGGCTCGCGCCGGTTCGGACTTTCATCGTGGGACTCGCCAATGGCTACATCGGTTATTTACCGACTCGAGAGGCGTACCCGGCCGGCGGCTATGAGGTCGTTGCGGCCAAGGTCGCGCCGGGGTCTGAAGACCTGCTTATTGAGGCGGCAATCGAATTAGAAAAGCGGATGTTAGGCACTCTAGCGATTATCGAAAGAAACGAAGCGAGGAATTGTAGAGGTAATAAGCGATGATCAGGAACAATTAAGAGGCATCAGACTGGGAATAGAAACGGATTTGCGGCTTCCCGGCCGTCGGCATGAGACAAGGAATCATGACAAATAAGGTACGGATTGGAGTGATTGGGCTGGGCATCATGGGCGAGCAGTACGTTCGCATCTACCGTTCCCACCCGTGGGCTGAAGTCGTCGCCATCTGTGCGCGGGGCGAAGGACGACGCAACGAGATAGGTGAAAAGTACGCCGTCGAGCATCGCTACCAGAGCTGCGACGCGATGCTCGAAGATAAAAACATTGATGCTGTGTGCGTGGCCACGCCTGATGATGTTCACTACGATCCGACGAAGAAAGCGCTGCTTGCCGGTAAGCATGTACTGGTCGAGAAACCGATGACGACCAGCTTGGATGAAGCTGATGATTTGCTGGAGACGGTCAAACGAACGGGTTTGAAGCTACAGGTCGCATATAATCATCGTTGGTTATCGCCCTACTACCAAGGGTTTCTCGCAATCCAGCGGGGAGACATCGGCAAGCCGCTCCTGGGCTATGCCAGGAAAAACGACACGATTTACGTGGCCACCGAGTACATCCCGTGGGCCGCGCAGACGACGCCCGCGTACTTTCTCAGTTCGCACGATCTGGACCTGATGCGCTGGTTTTTCCAAAGCGAGCCCGTCGAAGCGCACGCCTACGGCGTCAAGGAGGTGCTGGTCGGGCGCGGAATTGACACGTATGATCTCATTCAGGCGCAGATGAAGTTTGCGAGCGGCGCGGTGGCGACGTTCGAGGCGGGCTGGATTTATCCCAACACCTTTCCGACGATGGTCGATTCTTTTGTGGAGGTCGTCGGAAGCAGCGGGCATTTGCACTTTGACCGCAAGCGCGAATCACTGGAGATGAGCACGCCGAAGGCTTTCACCTATCCGAAGGCGTTCCTCTCGGCGGAGGTCTTCGGGAAACTGCGGGGAGCATTCCCCGCCTGCCTGGATGATTTCATAGACTGCATCGTCAACGACGCTGAGCCGGGCGTGACGGCCTATGATGGACGACAGGTGACGGCAGCGTTGGAAGCAATTCATGAGTCGCTCTCGACGAGCAAGACGGTGGCCGTGCGGCAACCGGAATCGTGAAAGATGGCAGATGGTGAATGGTGAATGGTAAATGGACGAACGTTTTTGTCTGATCACCATTCACCATTCACCAACTTGGGTGATGATGATGCGAAAGTATGATCGTTCGCGAGAGCTTTTACACAGATCAACGCGATTCTTGGCCGGGGGCGTGAGCAGCAACGTCCGCGCGGGCGATAAGCCGTATCCGCTTTTTTTCGAGCGTGGGAGCGGGTCGAGACTGTTCGACGCTGATGGAAACGAGTTCATTGATTATGTGCTCGGCCGCGGGCCGCTGATGCTGGGTCACAGCCATCCGGCAGTGATCGAAGCGGTGACCGCCCAGGCTGAACGGGGACAAATCTATGCCGCCCAGCACGAGTTGGAGATCGAGCTGGCGGAGAAGCTTTGTCAGATCATTCCTTGCGCGGAGCTGGTGCGCTTCAGCAACTCCGGGTCTGAGGCGGTTCATGCCGCCTTGCGTCTGGCACGAGCCTACACCGGCCGCGAGAAGATCGTGAAATTCGAAGGGCACTATCACGGCTGGTTCGACAATGTCTTCTTCAGCCTCGGCCCTCCTCTGGAGCAAGCGGGTCCGGCCGAGCGGCCGCGAGCGGTGGCCCAGTGCCTGGGACAGCCCCCTAGCGACGCATCTCATCTGATCGTCCTTCCCTGGAACGATCTGGAAATTCTCCACCGGAAAGTTGAAGAGCAGGCAAAAGAGATTGCGGCGGTCATCATGGAACCGGTCATGTGCAACACCGGGGTGATCATGCCACAACCCGGTTACTTGGAAGGCGTGCGGGAGATTTGCCGCCGCCACGGCATCATCTTGATCTTTGACGAGGTGATCACAGGGTTTCGTCTCTCGCTCAGCGGAGCGCAAGGTTATTTTAACGTGAGACCCGATCTGGCCGTCTTCGGTAAGGCGGTAGCCTCAGGATACCAGGTGAGCGTCTTGGCCGGCGGGCGTGAGATCATGGGCCTTATTGCCGAGGGGAAGGTCGTTCACGGCGGCACGTTCAACAGCCATCCCGTCTCAATAGCCGCTGCGATCAAGACTATCGAGACATTAGAAAAGGAGAACGGCAGCCTATACGCGCAGGTTTGCCGTCGAGGAGGGCGCTTGATGACGGGGATCAGAGAACGGGCCGAGCGGCTCAAGATCCCGTTGATCGTCCAGGGACATGGGGCGGTCTTCTTCGTGGCGTTCATCGGCGGGGCTTGCGCGCAGAGGCCGTTCCATTCAATCACAGACTATCGCACGTCTTTGTTGATGGACGTTGAGCGATATGATCAATTCGTCAGCGCGCTGGCCGACCGCGGTGTGAGAATCATCCCCAGAGGCGTGTGGTTTCTGTCGGCCGCTCACGGCGAAAAGGACATCGAGTTGACACTCTCCGCAGTGGCTGAGGCGCTGCGGGCCGTGGCCGACTGAAAAAGCAACGCACATGAAACTCGCACGTTTCCTCTATGAAGATCGCACGTCGCTAGGAGCGCTCATCGGCGAAGAAGTGCTAGACCTCTCGCCGGTGGCGGGAGCGCGGAGTCTGCAACAACTCATAGAAGATTGGCCCGCGAGCCGGCCGGAGATTGAGCGTGAGATTGACATCGGAAGACAGCGCATCTCGCTCGCCAAGGTAAAACTCATGGCGCCGCTCGACCGGCCAGGGAAATTTCTCTTGCTGGCCGGAAACTATCGCGAGCACATCATTGAGTCCGGATATGCCGCTCCACCACCCGGCGCGATCACGCCGCAGTTTTTCTCAAAACCGGCGACGGCGATCACCGGGCCTCAGGACGAGATCGTCATCGCGCCGCGCAATTCGGCTGTGGATTGGGAAGCGGAGCTGGGCGTGGTCATCGGGCAACGCGGCAGGAACATCAGACCTGAAGAGGCGCTCCGCTACGTCTTCGGCTACACCATCGTCAACGACGTCTCAGAGCGCCGGATGCACGCCCACATGCCGGATCGAACGAAGCGACCCAATGATGAGTTCTTCGACTGGCTGACAGGCAAATGGTTTGACACCTTCGCGCCGATGGGGCCGGTCATCGCCACCGCCGATGAGATACCCAATCCATCACAGCTGACGATCACGGCGCGGCTCAATGGCGAACAGGTGCAGCATACGGCGACCTCGGCGATGATCTTCGATGTGCCTCAGCTCATCGCTTACATGTCCGAGTTCTCGACGCTGGAGCCCGGCGATGTGATCTCAACCGGAACACCGGCGGGCGTGGGGCTCGCCAGAGGGAGATTCTTGCAAGTGGGAGACGTGATCGAATGTCAAATAAAAGGCATCGGGACGCTGGTCAATGGGGTCGTCAGCTCCTCCTAAGCTGCGTTGCGGCGGTCTTGATCGGTATTGTCGGCATCCGCACCGATTGCGGAATGCGGATTTCCTTAAACAGTACGGCGAGCGGTAGCGAGCCGGTGCAGCTGCGGAAGGGAGACCCGCTCCCAACCGCTCGCCGTACTGGACAGCACACCCAATCACCATTCCGGGAGTCGCATTCAGGAGCTCCGTCCGTGCTGCTGCCTTTCGAGTTCACGAGCGACTTTGAGCAACAGATGCGCGAAGGCTGGGAGAGTTTCCCGTTCGCGCAGGACATTGGCTACGATCCGACGCTTCAGCCCGAGGTCATTGACGGCAGGCGCGCGCTGGCGCGATTGGTTCAGCCAACTAAGAAAGGCGAGTTGGCACTCGGGTTCATCAGGAAACTTGATCTAGTGCTGGCGCCGGATTCGCGGTTGAGCTTTGAATACCTAGTTTCTTCGTGCGGTCGGGTGCGAGGAGTTGAGATCGGCGCCTACGCCAACAAAAAGCGCTACGCGCAGGTGGAAGCCGGTTCCGCGGGCTCTTGGCAGCGACTAGATGTCGCTCTGGCCCGGTTAGGATTGGAATCAGGCGCGCGGCTGTCGGCGCTCTACGTCGCTACGCGCCTCGAACAAGTTGGGCCGGGATGTGTGCAGCGGTTCTATATCGACCGGGTGCGCGTCAACGGACAGCGTGAGCCAGACTTCACATTTGATAAACCGAAAGTGATCGTGGAGCCGAATCGTCGCGTGGCATTGGCGCAGAAAACTTACCGCGCCGGAGACCAGCTCCGTCTGAAACTGCGCGCGCCCTTCCGGGTCGAGAGCGTGCGGATGCGACTGTTTGCCCCCAATAACAAGATGGTAGCCGACAGGTCGGCGACTGAGCTTTCATTGCTGCTTCATCAATTTGCCGCCTCTGATCCACCAGGGATTTGGCGGATGGAGGTCGAAGGCGGCGGTGCGCGCACCCGGCTGCTCCTGTTGTATTCGCCGGTCAGGCCTCATCCCCGGCTCTTGTTTGATAAGACAAAGCGCGAGTGGGATCGTCAGGTTTGGGAAAAGCTTGCGGCCCGTCGCGATGAGCTGAGAAAAACGGTTCAGGCCGAGAGAGCCGCCGCCATCGAAAAGCTGAATCCAGAGGAGCTGCTTCCCGGCATTATAGATTATTTCGGACTCCTTCAACCGCCGGCAGAATTAGCTCTCCTGGAGGCACTCGGCTATTTCGCCTTCAATGAAACTGCGGCGGCCGAGCGGGCGCGTGATCTTCTGATCAGAATGAGCAAGCTGCCGCGCTGGGTGCATCCCTGGTTCACGGCACACGGCTACCGAACTTACTATCCGGTGGGGATCGCTGCGGCGCAACTCGCGCTCTCGTATGATCTCGTCTTCGATCAGCTCACCGAGGAGGAGCGGCGCCAAATCGAGCAGGGGCTGATGGGGAAAGCGATCCTTCCGGCATTCGAAGAATATTTCCTCAATGACCGCATCGCCCTCAACACCAGCAATTGGATCTCGCACGCAGTCGGGGGCACGCTCGTGGCGGCTCTCGCGTTGGATGCTCAACCAGCCGCTCCGCAGATTTTGGGTTTATACCTGAAGTTCTCCGAGCACCTGAACGCGAGCTACACGGAGGACGGCGCTTACGGTGAGGGCTTCGGCTATCACAAGTTCGATATGGATACTGCAAGCTGGGTGGCGGCGGCAGCCAACCGATTGCTGGGAATCGATTTCAGGCCGAAGCTGGAACGTTCGTATCTGTATCCGCTCTACGCCAGCTTCGGCGATGGCCAGTTACTCGATTTCGGCGATAGCAGTGTGGAGATCGGCAGCACGTCTTCGTTCGCGTATCTAGCCGCCACGAGCCAGGATCCTCATCTGAAGCGGTTTTATCTTTTTTCGGGCCTGCGCCAGCAAGGCTGGCAGGCCAGCTCCGATCCAACTTTGCAGCGGCTGTACCAGAGCGCGCGCGGGAATACCGTAGGGGAGCTGATCTGGGATGTCGCACCGCCTGAAGACTCGCCCTTGGAGCTTCCCCCATCGAGCGTCTTCCCGGAGAAGGGGAACGTCGTCTTCCGCAGCGGCTGGGATCAAGGGGCAACGGTCATCAACCTGCGAGCGGGCGCCGGATTCAACCATACTCACTTCGATCAAGGGAGCCTGCTGATTGCGTCGCGCGGGCGTTTGCTGCTTGGCGAAGCCGGGCCGACGCATTACTACAACGATCCCTTCTATCTGCCCTACTTCATTCAGGCCATCGGCCATAATACTGTGTTGATTGACGATGATCCGGAGAGTCAAGCGCCGGCCTCAATGCGGGAGTTCGGAGAGCATCCGGAAATCACACATTCTTTTCTCGGCCGCCAGATTGATTACGCTCGCGCGGAGCTTCAGGCGGTCTATCGAGGGGACTTGAAACATTACCAGCGAACGCTTGTTTATTCGAGAGACGAAAGCCTTGTTGTTGTCTTCGATCAACTGGTGAGCGATGAGCCGCATTTTTACACTGCTTTGCTTCATCCGCCATCCCGCGAGAGCGTGACTTCATTGGGCGATGCGAGCTTTCGCATCAGCCGGGGCGATGCGCGGCTTCTTATTAAGAGTTTTATGCCGGAGGGGATCACCGGCAAAGTCGCGCCGGCCCCGCTGCCGCTGGCGGCTTATCAGCAGGCGCGTAGTCAGACCATCGAAAGCCGCGCCCGGGTTGAAATTAGGACGCCAAAGGCCTCCCGGACCGCCTTCTTCCTCACACTGCTCGGGCCGACGGATTCCGCCTCTGAAGTGCAAGTGAGCAAGAAGTTCGCCGCCTCCCGGTTGATAAACAACGAGACGGCAGCGGGCATTCAGACGGGCGACGGCGTTTTTCTTTTCCCACTTGGAGGGAAGCGTCCGCTTCGCTGGCAGGCCTACGAGACGGATGGCCAGTTTCTGGAGACTGCCGGCTCTCGGATAACGGTGGTCAACGCCCGCACCTTGAAGCGCGAGAGTGAGGCTCTCCTGTCCTGTGATGTACCGCTCTCATTTGAGCTCGAGTTTCAAAAGGAGCAGGTGCGCATGTGGGCTCACGGATTTGAACCGACCACGATTCGGTTGAAGCTGGCGGCCAGACCGAAGCGCCTTACACAAGATGGCGTCGAGATGCCGGTCGTGTACCAAGCCGGAGTGCTGACCTTCGGGCTTGAGCCGGGCCGACACGAGTTGATGATTGTGCGATGATTCTGGGCAGCCATTCTTTATCTGAGAGGAAAGCGATGAAACGTAGTGCGATGATTCATGCCATTTTAGTTTTGACCGTGCTGGCCTGCCCCGTGCTTGTTCCGGCGGCCGAGGGACAAGCGAAGCACAGTGAAAGGAGGGCGATCTGGGCGCATCCGGGCGATGCGGGGACGAGCGCAGAGTCCGTGCGACAGTTCGTCGCGCAGTGCAAACGCGCCCACATGGACACCATCGTGATGCTCGTCAAAGGGATGAACGGCGAAATCTACTGGAAGAGCCCCCGCTTTCCCCAGACAATCGCCAAAGGCTACGAGTCATTCGACCTCATCGAACACCTCACGCGCGAGGCACATGCCCAGGGAATCAAAGTAGAGCCGTGGCTATGCGACTTCATCGAAGGCGCAAGTGGCGCCGCCTATCGCGAGCATTCCGAATGGGCACAGCTCAACCCCGATGGCGGGACTACCTTGACAGAGAAGCTCGGCCCTACCGATCCGTATCCTTACGTGTGGATGTGCCCGGCGCGCCGTCCCGGCTACACGGATCAGTGGCTATTGCCCATGATCGAGGAGATCGCCGCCAATTACGCGGTTGATGGCATTCACCACGACTACGTACGCTATCCAGGCGACGTGGCGCCCGATAGCTATTGCTTCTGCGACTACTGTCTGAAACAGATTCCGCGCTATGCGCTACTCAGCTTTGAGACGCGACCGGAGGAACGGTACCGCGTCCGCGCGGTGCAGCCGCGCATCGAGGCCAATTGGCCGAGTTACCCGGCCATCCTGCCCGCCGATTGGGAGCAGCGTGACCGCCGCGAAAAGGCCGACTTCCTGCTGAACGGCCGGACGACCCCCGGCGGCTCCCCCGATCTGCGGTACTTTTTCTACGACTATCGTACCCGCCAGATTGAGACCTTCGTCCGCGAAGCCTGGGAGCGAGTCAAGCGCCTAAATCCGAAGCTCGAACTGTCGGCGGCCGTCATGATGAATCCGATCCAGGCCGGGCGGTTCATCGGGCAGAAGTGGCATACTTGGACGCCGTGGATCGACACCTTCATGCCGATGAGCTACCGCAGCCGGTTCCAGGGTGGTTTTGAGACTTTTCTCGACCGCTTGCCGGAGATCACCACACGGCAATTGGAGTGGACCAGGCGCGAGAAACCGCTCTACGTCGGCGTCGCCACGACCTACCTTTACCGAGAGGAGTGGCAGCCGTTGGACGAGATCCGCGACCGCCTCAATGAACTCCGAGGATTGGCGGCGACGGATGCGACCGGGCGCGCGGAGAAGACGCGCGCTCTCCGCGCCGTTTACGAAGCGATGCGAGAGCGTTTGGCCGAGGTCGCGCCCGAACGTGAGCGCGAGATGAGCGCGCTGGTCACGGCTATCAGCGCCGACGGCGGGCGGGGCACCGTTCCGTCGGCGCTCAATGAGTTGGGGGATCGCCTCGCGAAGCTGCGGGCCGACCCGCCGCCCGGCTATTTGCCGCCGGAGAAGCTGACGCGTGCCATCGAAGCGGCGCGCAAAGCCAAGCCAGACGGGATCGTGATCTTCTTCGCCGGCAGCGTGACGCGTGAGAAGCTCTGGCCGACGCTCGAAGCCACCTTCAAGGACTAGGCCACTGGCGCCCGTTCCACTCGGAAGCGGCTCTTAAACCCAGACTTTTCTCTTCTGCCGGGAACGTTTTGATCTTAACCAGCGCCGGTCATCCGAGCAAAACAACACCACGGGTGCGAGTCGGAAACAGAGGCGCCGCGCGCTGACTCCTAAAAAGAAGCGATATGCCGAACAGCCTTCATACTGCCGATCACATCGTCATCGTGGGTTACTTCCTGTTGCTGACGGTGATCGGCCTCTATTTCTGGAAGCGCATGCGGGATGTTCGCGACTTCTTCACCGGCGGCAATGCCATTCCGTGGTGGCTGGCCGGCGTTTCGTTCTATCTGACAGGCTTCAGCGCTTTCTCTTTTGTCGCCTACTCAGAGATGGCCTACCGCTACGGTTTCGTCGCCGTCACGCTCGCATGGAGTTCGGCGGCGGCAATGGCTGTGGGCACGCTCTTTCTGGCGGCGCGTTGGCGTCGCGCGCGCATCATCAGTCCCGTCGAGTTCCTTGAAGCTCGCTACAACAAGCAGATCAGGCAAATTCTCGCGTGGGCCGGCATCCCCCTCAGAGTGGTAGATGACGGGTTAAAGATTTATGCCACCGGCGTGTTTGTTTCTGTCGGCATGGGCTATGAGCTCAAAGTGAGCATCATCATTAGCGGCGCGGTGATGCTCCTCTACACCTTCATGGGCGGGTTGTGGGCCGTCGTGGTGACCGACTACATACAGTTCATCATCCTGACGCTCGGCGTAGTGGTTCTTTTCCCTCTGGTGTTTGCGGAACTTGGTGGAATGGCTGCACTCACTCAAGGGGCACCAAGTGGATTCCTCTCGCCGATCAACGCGCCGTTTTCTCTGCTCTACGTGCTCGCTTTCTATCTGCTGATTATACTCAGCTACAACGGCAACTGGGCGTTTGCGCAGAAATTCTACAGCGTGCGCGACGAGCGCGAAGCGCGCAAGGCCGGGATGCTGGCTGTCGCTCTGAAGATCATCGGCCCGCCGCTCTTCATCCTGCCCGCGATGGCGGCCCGCGGTTTGATGCCGGAATTGATCGAGCCGCCAAACTCGCCGCAGTACACCTACGCCGCGCTCTCGCTCAGGTTCCTGCCGGCGGGGCTGATGGGGTTGATGATCGCGGCGATGTTCTCGGCCACGATGTCCACGTTGAGCGGCGATTACAACGTGATGGCGAGCGTAATCACCGAAGACATCTACCGCCGTCTCTTCGACAAAAATTCGAGTCAACGCCGCCTTGTCATCGTCGGACGCATTGCCACACTCATCATCGGCGTGCTCACCATCACGATCGGCGTCAGTCTCATCGCGTCGGCCCGCAAAGGTTTATTTGAAGTGATGGTGACTGTCTTCGGGATCTTCATCGGGCCGATGCTGATCCCGATGCTGCTCGGTCTGTTGAACCGCCGCATAACATGGCGTGGGGCGGCGGCAGGGATTGCGGTAGGGCTCGTCTCCGGCCTTTCCTTCTACTTCTACAAAACTCTCGTGCTGGCGGGGCGGCCCGGGATTGATCCGAATTGGTTGCGTTACGATTACGAAGCGATCAGCATCCTCTCTAATTTCACGGTCACGCTGCTGGCGATTCTGTTGGTGACCGCGGTTGAGAAGGTGTCGGCCAAGGAACGCGCAAAGATCGATGAATTCTTCGCGCGACTCGCAACGCCGATTGATCCCAGCAAAACGCATGCGCGAGCCGCGGGTGAGGCCTTCTCGCCTTTCTACATCATCGGATGGGTCACTGGCGGCACTGGTCTGCTGCTGCTGATAGCGAGCGTCGTGCAGCCTTCCGGGATCGGTCAGTTTATCAATATCGTAGCCGGTCTCACGATCTGCCTCATCGGTTTTGGTTTCTACCGTCTGCACCGAAGGTGATTAACGTCAACTAGACTTTTCGCTGACAAAATCTAATTATCGCTCATCGGGAAGGTTCATGCGCAGAGAAGCAGGGCTCACGGCAAAGGGCGATTTCGCCGCCCCTGGCAGCGACTCCCAAACCAGTTAAGGAGCATAACCGCCGAATTTTCTTCGACGTGTAAGGTCCTTCGCCGACGAAAGAAAACAGCGGCTTGGATATTTCTTTTTCGCTATAAAATAGAACTGATGAGCCAGTTGTCAGGCGTGGCGCTCGAGGGAAAGCGGCAATCACCCGCACCAAACCGCGGTCGCGCCGCCGACTTTTCGACGCGCCGACAAAAACGGTTGCGCCAACCTCGGAACCTGTTTGAGATTTGTTTTCAATCGCGCCGAGATATAGCGCGCATCCCTTGCGCACGATCGTCCAAAAGTCGGAAGTGGTATTCGTAATGAAAGCCACCGTTTTTACAGCTCTTAGCGGTTTTTGGAGGAGAGGCGCAACCGAGAGTCAGGGTGAAGATAAACGCCAGTGAGCAAATAGAGCAACGTGGAATTGATCTTCTCATGATTAAAATCTCCTGCCAGAACTGGTCGCTGGCAGGTCATAATGAAGCAAAGCGTACAAGCATTTTAACGGAGATTCGTTCTGCAGCGCTAAGGAAATCCATTAGCGCCAGTTCGTGAGCGGCGCCGGAAGTGGAATATAAAGATGAGTCGAGATGGGAGCCAGGACCGCGCTCCTGCAAACAGTGATCGGTCGTTCGCGCCCCGTTCGCGCGCAAAAGTTGTATTGATTTGAAAGTTCATTGTGTGCAAAACTCGCCTGCCATGCCACCGAAGAATAGAAGGCGAAGCGATGATACCCGAGAGGGCCGCGCAATGCGAGCCGTCGTGAGTCTGAAGGAGTTGGCAGCGCATCTTGACCTTTCGCCTACCTCGCTTTTGCTTGTACTCAACGATTCCCCGCAGGAGTTCAAGCATGACGCCGACCTAATCGACCAGTACCGGAAGTTACTCTCCGAGCGTCGGGTCGAAGGGCTCATCGCGGTCGACACTCCGTGCGATGAAGGGTAATCACTACCCGTCGTAGCGATCTCTCGCCATGATGAGAGAGGGTGTGACTAATATCACGCTCGATCACGATCGGGCCGCGTCTTTCGCTCTCGAACACCTGTTCGAGTTGGGCCACAGGAGAATTGCCTTTATTAAAGGACAGGTCTTGAGTTCGGACACTGAGGTGCGGTAGCAGGCGATCCGCGACACAGCAGGCCGCCTTGACGTGCCTCTGGCTCGCGGCTCGTTGCTCAACTCGAGGGGAATTCCCCGTCCCCTGAGTTAGGCTATGTGGCCGACGCGAGACTTGTTGACTTCAGGTGAACCTTTCACGGCACTCTTCGCCTGGAACGATGTCTCCGCTGTCGGAGCAATTCGCGCGTTCAACGAGGCGGGCTATCGGATTCCCGAAGACATCTCCGTCGTGGGCTTCGATGATGTGTACAGTGCTGCCTACCAGAACCTTCCCCTAACGACTGTGAGACAGCCGCTCAGGCGGATGGGCAAACTAGCCGCTGAGACTTTGTTGCGTCGCTTGGCCGCTGGCAACGGCGAGTCATATCCGAAGCTCTTGACGGTCGTGCCCGAATTGATCGTCCGCTATTCAACAAGTCCTGCCCGGGCAGCCGCTGTTTCTCTCAATGCAACGGCAGCGCCTGGGCACGGATCTGGACTGGCCACGGCAGGTCCCGCTAAGTCTTGACATTCGAACCTAATCCTTAACGTGAAGACCCGATCGGGCGCGATCATCTTTGCGCGAAACTTCTCGACGCAAGATCTGTCAGAAAGATCAATCTAAAAATCCGCGAGATACTAAGGCGCTGAGTG
>Ga0187893_10004861_pt1 | contig 24983 bp, 22 predicted proteins | sample MA1701074metaG_FD_139574 | JGI IMG/M metagenome (GOLD analysis project Ga0187893, IMG submission 139574) | White microbial mat communities from a basaltic lava cave in the Kipuka Kanohina Cave System on the Island of Hawaii, USA - MA170107-4 metaG ... | reverse complement strand
TGGGGCGACGGCTCCAGCCGCCGAAGCTTTGCCTGGCAAACGTCGGCCCCGCCGTGTGAAATGGCCGGATGCGGAGTGTGATGGCGTGCGCCCTGGTCGCTCTTGCCGGCTGCGCGGGGGTGGAGAGCGACCTGCGGCGCGCGGAACTCAAGGACAGCGTCCTCGATATCTTCCTCGGCTCCGACCGCGGGCTGGGCGCCTATGTGAAGGCGATCGGGGACAATACCACCAAGCCTGCGGGACGCGAGCGCTACCAGTACCTGGGCACGCAGCATATGGCGAGCTACCGCGTCGTCTGGGCGTTGCGCGGGCTCGGATCGACGCGGCTCTCCAGCGCCGCCGAGCTCTCCAACGCCGTCGACCGCCTCCTCTTCGTGCTCGCCCACGACCCGGTCCCCGCGGTGCGCGGCACCGCCTGCCGCGAACTGGGCCGCATCGGGCTGCGGCTCCCGCTGCTGCCCGGGGAGCCCCCTCCCGAGGATCCCCGCGCCGCAGGAAACATCAACATCGCCGCCAAGGACCTCGCCGTACTCCACGCGCGGATCGAAGATGGCGAGCCGGTGCCGGCCGAGAGCGTGGTCCGGGAGTTGGAATCCCTGGCGCAGGAGACCCCCCCCGACCTCTTGAGCGCGCTCCAGATGGTGCGCGCGGTCGCCGCGCGCCCGGTCAGCGGCTCGACGGGCAGCGTGGCCGAGGCGGCGGAACGGCTCGTTCCCGATCTCGTGCGCCGCTGCATCCTCGTGGCGCTCCGCGACGTCGCCTGCGGCGACGCGGCGGCCCCCGAACCGGCGCCGGACCCCTCCCCCCTCGTGCGCCTCGAGGCGGCGCAGGTGCTCGCGCGCCTCGCCTCCCCCTGGGCGCGCGAGTCGGCGCTCCGTCGTCTCGTCGACCGGGTCGACCCGGCGGAGAACGCCGCGGACGTGCGCCGCGCGCTGCTCGACTTCCTGGGCGAAGTGGGCAACCCCGACGCGTTCGAAGTCTGCCTGCGCAGGCTGGATGACGTGGACTCCGGGGTGCGATACCACGCGGCAGCGGCACTGCTGAGGATGACCGGGGCAGCGGGGGTGCCCGCGGAAGCGACCGCCTGGAGCGCGTGGCGCGAGAAGCATCCGGAGTGGAAGACGCCCGCGACCGATCCGGCCAAGAAGGGCGCCTAGCCCCGGGAGACGCCGCGGATGAGTCTATTGGTCGTCGGGACCCTCGCCTACGACACCATCGAGACCCCGGCGGGCCGGGCCGAGGAGGTGTTGGGCGGTGCCGCCACCTACTTCTCCTATGCGGCCTCGTTCTTCGGGCCGGTGCGTCTGGTTGGGGTGGTGGGGGAGGACTTCCGCAAGGAGGATCGCGCGCTCCTCGCCGATCGGGGTGTCGACCTGGCGGGCATCTCCGTCGCCAAGGGGAAGAGCTTTCGCTGGAGCGGCCGGTACGAGGGCGACATGAACGTGGCGCAGACCCTCGACACCCAGCTCAACGTCCTGGAGCAGTACCGCCCGAAGGTGCCCGCCTCCTTCCGCGACAGCCGCTTCGTTTTTCTCGCCAACTCGCCGCCCGCCATTCAGGAGAGCGTCATCGACCAGGTCGCGCCCGGCGCGCTCGTGGTGATGGATACGATGAACCTCTGGATCGACACGGCGCGTGCCGATCTCGCGCGGCTGCTGCGTCGGGTCGACGCGCTCTTCCTCAATGACCAGGAGGCGCGCATGGTCTCGGGGGAGCCGACGCTCATTCGGGCGGGCCGCGCCATCCTCACGCTCGGCCCGAAGGTGGTCATCGTGAAGAAGGGCGAGCATGGCGCCTTCCTCTTCTCGAAAGATTTCTTCTACGCCATTCCGGCCTATCCCCTCGAGGTCGTGACCGATCCCACGGGGGCGGGGGACACCTTCGCGGGTGGCGTCATGGGCTATCTGGCCCACGCCGGCAAGGTGGACGAGGCGCACTGGAAGCGCGCCATGCTCTACGGAAGCGTGATCGCCTCCTTCACGGTGGAGGCGTTCTCCCTCGGCCGGCTCCGGCGCATCGGGCGCGAGGAGGTGGATGCCCGCTTCCGCGACCTGCTGCGCTTCACGGCGCCGCCGTGAGGGCGTTCCTCGCGCTGCCCCTCCCGCCGGGGTTGTGCGAGCTCCTCGCCGCGCGGGCGCGCGCGGTGCCCGGGTTGCGTGCCCAGGCGCCGGGCACGATCCACCTCACCCTCCGTTTCCTGGGCGAGATCGAGGAGACGGAACGGGTGGCCGAGGCGGTGCGGCCCGCGGCGAAGGCGTGTCGCCCGTTCGATCTGGAATTGGTCGGGCTGGGCGCCTTCCCGCATCCCGGCGCGGCCCGGGTCCTCTGGGCCGGGGTCGGGGGCGGGGCGGGGGAGGCGACCGCGCTGGCCGCGGCCGTGGAATCAGCCCTCGCGCCGCTCGGGTTCCCGCGGGAGACGCGCCCCTTCCGCCCCCACGTCACCCTGGGGCGGTTTTCGAGCCCGCGGCGGCTCCCCGCCCCCCTCCTCGACCTCCCGCCGGCCCTGGGAACCGCCCGGGCGGACCGGCTCATCCTCTACCGGTCCACCCTCACCCCCCGCGGCGCGCTCCACCAACCCGCGGTCGAGATGTCCCTGGGCGGTGGTATGTAACCAGGTCCCGTCGTAATGGTGGGCGGAGGAGATCTCCGTCCCGAGGAGGATCGCCATGGTTTCGCGCAGCCAGACCGCAGACAAGACCGAGAAAACCGAGAAGAAGGAGGATTCGCGCCGCACCCAGGCGTTGGATTTCGCCCTCGGCCAGATCGAGAAGCAGTACGGGAAGGGGGCCATCATGCGCCTGGGGGGCAAGGAGATCGTCCCGGTGGAGGGGATCTCCACCGGCTCGCCCTCTCTCGACCTCGCCCTGGGGGGGTGGGGCATCCCGCGCGGCCGGATCTGCGAGATCTTCGGGCCGGAGGCATCGGGCAAGACGACGCTTTGCAGCCACATCGTGGCGGAAGCGCAGCGGCGCGGCGGGGTGGCGGCCTTCATCGACGCGGAGAACGCCTACGACCCGGCCTACGCGCGCCGGGTGGGGGTCAACCTGGACGAATTGCTCGTCTCGCAGCCCGACACCGGGGAGCAGGCGCTGGAGATCGCCGAAACTCTCGTGCGGTCGAGCGCGGTGGACGTGATCGTGATCGATTCGGTGGCCGCGCTGGTGCCCAAGGCGGAAATCGAGGGGGAGATGGGCGACTCCCATGTCGGCCTGCAGGCGCGGCTCATGAGCCAGGCGCTCAGGAAGCTCACGGCGGCGGTGGCGCGCTCGCGTTGCTGCTTCATCTTCACCAACCAGCTGCGCGAAAAGATCGGCGTGATGTTCGGCAGCCCGGAGACGACCCCCGGCGGCCGGGCGCTCAAGTACTACGCCTCGGTGCGGATCGATTTGCGCCGGATCGGCGCCCTCAAGGAGGGCGAGACGGTGGTGGGGAGCCGCGTGCGGGCCAAAGTGGTCAAGAACAAGGTGGCGCCGCCCTTCCGGCAGACCGAAGTCGACGTCCTCTTCAACCATGGCATTTCGCGGGAGGGGGACATCCTGGATTTGGCGACCAACTGCGGCGTGCTCACCAGGCAGGGCGCCTGGCTCAGCCACGGCAAGACGAGGCTGGGGCAGGGGCGCGACAAGGCGCGGCTCTTCCTGGTCGACAACCGCGACGTCGCCGACGCGATCCTGCTCGAGGTGAAGCAGGCGCTCGGGAACGCCGCCGTGCCCGCGGCGCCGCGCGCGGTCGAAGCTGCGGGGAATGGCGAGGCGGAGCCCGCCGCCCCCGAGAAGCGCGTCGAGGTCTAGCCTGTCGCGTGCGCGGGCCGCGGGCGATCCGCGCCGCGCCGTTCCCGGCCCGGGGCATCTCCCGGCGCGGAGCCTCTGCGGGGGAGGCTTCGTCTACGCTCTATACTGCCTCCCTCGCCATGAAGCCCGACGAGCTGCGCGAAGCCTACCTCTCCCACTTCGAGGGGAAGGGACACACCCGCTGGCCGAGCGACTCCTTGGTGCCGGGCAACGACCCGACCCTGCTCTTCACCGGGGCGGGCATGAACCAGTTCAAGGAGATGTTTCTCGGCATCGGGAACCTCCCCTTCCGGCGCGCCACCACGGCGCAGAAATGCTTCCGTACCGGCGACCTCGACAACGTCGGGCGCACGCATTACCACCAGACCTTTTTCGAGATGCTCGGGAACTTCAGCTTCGGGGACTACTTCAAGCGCGAGGCGATCCTCTGGCAGTGGGAGTTCCTGACGGGCCGGATCAAGCTCCCCGCGGACCGGCTCTGGGTCTCGGTCTATCGCGACGACGACGAGGCCTACGCGGTCTGGGAGAAGGAGGTGAAGATCCCGCGCGGCAGGATCTGGCGCCTCGGGGCGAAGGACAACTTCTGGCCCGCCAACGCCCCCGAGGATGGTCCCAACGGCCCCTGCGGCCCCTGCTCGGAGATCTTTTACGATTTCGGAAGCCCCGGCAAGGAGGGCGATCCGGAGTCGAAGCGCTACTGCGAGATCGGCAACATCGTCTTCACGCAGTTCAACCGCACCGGGCCCAACGCCCTGGATCCCTTGCGTCAGAAAAACATCGACACCGGGATGGGGTTCGAGCGGATCCTCGCGGTGCTGCACGGCGTACGCAGCAACTTCGAGACGGAGCTCTTCCTGCCGGTCCTCGCGGCGCTCGCGGAGAAGGCGGGGCAGCCCTACCGGTACGACCACCCGCTGGGGCAGCAGTTCCGCCGCATCGCGGAACACACCCGCGCCGCGGTCTTCCTCGTGGCGGATGGCGTCAAGCCGGGCAACGAGGGGCGCGGCTACGTCGTGCGGCGCATCCTCCGGCGCGCGATCCGCGACGGCATCGCGCTGGGCATCGATCGCCTCTTTCTCCACCGGCTCGTGCCGGTGGTCGTCGGGATCATGGGCAAGGCGTATCCCGAGGTGGCACGGGGCGAGGAGGCCGCCGCCGCGTTCCTCCGGGCGGAAGAGGAGAAGTTCCGCGCCACCTTCGAGACCGGCATGTCGCTCCTCGACCGCGAGATCGCGCGCCTGCAGGGCAAGACCCTTTCCGGCGCCACCGCCTTCGAGCTCTATGACAGCCACGGGTTCCCCCTCGAACTCTGCGAGGAGATCTGCGCGGAGCGGGGCCTCGGGGTCGATCGCGCGGAGTTCGACTCCGCCATGGAGGCGCAGCGGACACGCAGCCGCGAGGGTTCGGCCATGGGCGGCGAACTGTTCGTGGCAACCGCGCTCTCCGGGATGAAACGCGACGTGCCCGCCACCGCTTTCCTCGGATACGACGCGGAGACGGCGCGGTCCGAGGTGCGCGCCCTGCTCAAGGGGGAGGAGCGGGTGGAGCGCGTCGGGCCCGGCGACGGCGAGGTCCGCCTCGTCTGCACCGCGTCGCCGTTTTACGGGGAGGCGGGCGGGCAGGTGGGGGACTCCGGCGAGATCGAGGGGCCCTCCGGTCTCTTCCGCGTGACGGACACCCGGCGGGGGGAGGACTACGTCGTCCACGTCGGGGTGGTCGAGCGGGGGGAGATCAGGCGGGGGGAGCCTGTGGAGCTGCGGGTCGACGGGGAGCGCCGCGCCGCGATCCGGCGCAACCACACCGCGACCCACCTGCTCCACGCCGCGCTGCGCGAGGTGCTGGGCACGCACGTCACCCAGGCGGGGTCCCTCGTCGCTCCCGACCGGCTGCGGTTCGATTTCACCCATCCGCGCGCGCTCCAGGGCGACGAGGCGGACCGCATCGAGGCGCGGGTCAACCGCGAGATCCTGCGCGACCCACCGGTGACCACCGAGCTGCGCGACCTGGAGGAGGCGCGCAAGGCGGGTGCGATGGCGCTCTTCGGGGAGAAATACGACGCGCAGGTGCGGGTCGTCTCGGTGGGTCCCTGGAGCATGGAACTCTGCGGGGGTACCCACGTGGGACGCGTCGGAGAGATCGGCCCCTTCCTGATCGCCCAGGAGGGCGGCGTGGCGTCGGGAGTGCGGCGCATCGAGGCGCTCACAGGCGAGGGGGCGCTCGCCCACGTGGCGGAGCAGCGGCGCACCCTGCGCAAGCTGGGCGAGGCGCTCAAGGCGGGAGGAGAGGAGCTGACCGGGCGGGTGGAGGCGCTCCAGCAGCAGCTTCGCGACTTGCGGCGCCTGGCTGCCGATGCGAAGCGCAAGGAGGGTTTCGCCTTCGTCGAAGGCCTCCTGAAGCAGGGGGTGGCGGCGGGAGGGGTCTCGGTCATCGTGGGACTCGTCGAGGGGGACGACCCCGAAGCCCTGCGCGCCTTGGCGGACGAGGTGAGGCGGCGCGCAGGCGAGTGCGCGCTGCTCTTGGCGGGGCGCGGGGAGGGAGGAGTTGCGGTGCTCGCGGCCGCCACCGAAGGGGCCGTGCGCGCCGGGATCAAGGCGGGGGACATCGTGCGCGGCTTCACCCAGCGGCTGGGCGGGAAGGGGGGCGGAAAACCGGAGTTGGCCCAGGGCCGCGCGCCTGCCGGGCCCGCCCTGGAGCTCGCGTTGAAGGAGGCGCGGAGCGCGCTGGTGGAGAGCCTCTCCTCGCGTTGACAGAGCCCCGGTGAGGGGATAAGGTGCGGGGCTGCGAAAGGCAGGATGGCCCCCACGCCCGCCTTCGGAGCCCAGCGATGGCAACCCCCAAGCGAAAGATTTCCCACGCGCGGACCAGGACACGGCGCGCTCATCACGCGCTCGTGGCCAAAAACCTCTCCCCCTGCCCCAAGTGCGGTGCCCGGCGGATGCCTCACCGCGTCTGCGCGCAGTGCGGGTACTACGACGAAAAGGTGTCCGTCGAGTCCGAGGAGTAACCCTTGCGCGTTGCCGTCGACGCGATGGGAGGGGACCATGCGCCCCGCGAACTCGTGGCGGGCGCCCTCGAAGCAGCACGCAGCGAGCCGGAATTCTCGGTCCTCCTCGTCGGGGACCGGGCACGCCTCGAGGCGGAGATCGCCGCGGCCGGCGGTGCGCCGGCGAACGTAACCGTCCACCATGCCGCGCAGCAGATCGGGATGGGGGAGAGCCCGGTCGATGCCCTGCGCAAGAATCCCGACGCCTCCATCCTGCGCACCGTGCAACTGGTCGCGTCGGGAGAGGCGGATGCCTGCATCGCCGCGGGCTCCACCGGCGCCGCGGTGGCGGCCGCCATGATGGCCCTGCCCCGCCTGCCGAACGTGCGGCGTCCCGCCATCGCGGTCCCGTTCCCCGCGCGGAACCGCCATGGGGTCTGCCTGCTCCTCGACGTGGGCGCCAACCCTTCCTGCCGCCCCGCGCACCTCTTCCAGTACGCCGTGATGGGGTCGAACTACTTCCGCTCCGTGTTCGGCGAAGCCACCCCCCGCGTCGCCCTCGTCTCCATCGGCGAGGAGGAGGGCAAGGGCAACACGCTGGTGAAAGAGACCACCAAGCTCCTCCGCGCCGGGCCGGTGCAGTTCGTGGGCAATGTGGAGGGGCGCGCCCTTTTCGGCGGCGCCTGCGAGGTCGGCGTCACGGACGGTTTCGTGGGCAACATCATCCTCAAGGCGGCGGAGGGGTTCGCCGAGACCGTGCTCGGCATGGTGGCGGACGTGTTGAAGTCCTCCAATCCCGGCCTGCTCAAGGAGCTGGCCAGGAAGGTGGACTACGCGGAGTACGGGGGCGCGCCGCTGCTGGGCGTGCAGGGTGTGGTGATCATTTGCCACGGGCGGTCCGACCGCCGGGCGATCGGCAACGCGATCCGGGTGGGAGCGCGCGCCGTGCGCGGCCACATGAACGAGCGGATCGTGGAGGGCCTGACGCCGGAGGGCGCGGGCGCCGCCTCGTGACCACCGCGATCCTTTGCCCGGGACAGGGCGCCCAGCGCGTGGGCATGGGGACCGAGTGGGCGGCGCGTTCGGCGGCCGCACGGGAGGTCTTTCGTCGCGCCTCCGACGCGATCGGCCTCGATCTGCTCGCGCTCTGCGCGGGCGGGCCGCAGGAGCGGCTCGTCCGCACCGATGTCTGCCAGCCGGCGATCCTCGCCGTCTCGTGCGCCGCACTCGCGGGGCTGGAGGAGGAGGGCCGGTTCCGCCCCTCGGAGGCGGTCGCGGCCCTCGGCCTGAGCCTCGGGGAGTACACGGCGCTCAGCGTGGCTGGAGTCCTGGGCCTGGAGGACGCCGTGCGCCTCGTGCGGCTCCGCGGCGAAGCGATGCAGGCGGCGAGCGACTCCGTGCCCTCCGGCATGATGAGCCTGCTCGGCGCCGATCCCGAGGCCGCCGAGCGGGTCTGCGCGGAGGCGACCCGGGAGGGCGGCGTCTGCGTGGTGGCCAACCTCAACGCCCCCGGCCAGGTCGTGATCTCGGGGGACGATGCCGCCCTCGCACGGGCGGAAAAGGCCGCGGCCGCCGCCGGATTGCGCCGGGCGATCCGGCTCGACGTGGCTGGCGCGTTCCACTCGCCGCTCATGGAGCCCGCCCGCCGCAAGCTCGAGGAGGCGATCCGCGCCGCGAAGTTCTTGCCGGCGCGCATCCCGGTCTACTCGAACGCCACCGCGGAGCCGTCCCGCGACCCGGGCCTCCTGCGCGCCAACCTGGTGCGGCAGCTCACGGCGCCGGTGCTCTTCGAGGCGTCGGTGCGGCGTGCCCAGCAGGAGGGCGTCGTGCGCTTCTTCGAGCTGAGCCCGGGGCGCGTCCTGACCGGGCTCGTGAAAAAGATCGATCGAGCCACCCTCGTGGAAGCGTGCGAAGGGGGGGCGGGGGCATGAAGGAGTTCGAAGGCAAGGTGGCCCTGGTGACCGGCGGATCGCGCGGCATCGGGCGGGCCATCGTCCAGGCGTTCCTGGACCGCGGGGCGACCGTCGCCCTCACCGCCACGTCGGTGGAGCGGGCGGAGGAGGCGGCGCGCTCCTTCGAGACCGATCGCGTCTCTGGACACGCCGGCGAGGCGAAGGCCGTCGCCGCCGCGGTCCTCGAGCGCCGCGGTCGCGTGGACGCGCTCGTCTGCAACGCGGGCATCACCCGCGATAACCTCGTGATCGGCATGTCCCCCGAGGAGTGGGACAGCGTGATCGCGACGAACCTGACGGAATCATTCCGGATGATCCAGGCCCTCTACCGGGCCTTCATGAAGCAGCGCACGGGGCGCATCATCACCTTGTCGTCGGTGGTGGGCCTGACCGGAAACGCAGGCCAGGCGAATTACGCCGCGAGCAAGGGCGGGCTCATCTCGCTCACCCGCTCGATGGCGAAGGAACTGGGTTCGCGGAACGTGACCGCGAACGTCGTCGCCCCCGGGTTCATCGCGACGGACATGACCCGGGCGCTCGGCGACGAGATCGCCGAGCGCGCCGCGAAAGCCGTCCCCTTGAGGCGGGTCGGCACCCCCGAGGACGTCGCCGCCGTCGTCTGCTTCCTGGCCTCCGACGCGGCGTCCTACGTCACCGGACAGGTGATCGCCGTGGACGGGGGAATGACCCTGGGCGGGGGCTGGTAGGTGGCCCATTCTCACGATATCCTTTTCCTCCGCCGCGGCCCGGCGCGAGGGCTATCCAAGCGGAGAGGAGACTCATGGCTGAGGACTTGAAAAAGGTCGAGGAACGCGTCATCGAGATCGTCTGCGAGCAGATGGGCGCGAGCCGGGACAAGATCACCCCCGAGACGTCGTTCATCAACGACCTGGGCGCGGATTCCCTGGACACCGTCGAGCTGGTCATGGAATTCGAGGACGAGTTCGATCTCAACATCCCCGACGAGGACGCGGAGAAGATCCAGACCGTCGGGGACGCGATCAAGTACATCCAGGAGCACGTGAAGTAGGGGAGCTCCATGGCCCACCGCCGTGTCGTGATCACCGGCGTCGGGGCCGTGAGCGCCCTCGGTCTGGACGCGCCGACCCTCTGGGGGGCGGCGCGGGCCGGACGGAGCGGCGCGACCCGCATCACGCGGTTCGATCCCTCCGAGATCTCCTGCCAGATCGCCTGCGAGATCCCCGGCTTCGACGCCGAAGCGCGGTTCGGTCGCGACGCCAAGAAGCTCGACCTGTTCGCGCAGTACGGCGTCGTCGCCGCCGACGAGGCGGTGAAGGACGCGGGGATCGAGTTCTCGAAGGTGGATGCCACCCGGTGCGGGGTGATCACGGGCTCGGGCATCGGCGGGCTGGTCGAGATCGAGAGCCAGTACCAGCTCATGATGGAACGCGGGGCGCGCCGCGTCAGCCCCCACTTCGTCCCCAAGCTGATGATCAATGCGCTCTCCGGCCAGATTTCGATCCGGCACGGCTTGAAGGGACAGAACTTCATCACCGCCTCCGCCTGCGCCTCCTCCTCTCACGCCATCGGCCTCGCGTTCAAAGCGGTGCGGGACGACGAGTGCGACGTCGTGGTGACCGGCGGTTCCGAGGCGACGATCACCAAGCTGGCGATGAGCGGCTTCTCCAACATGCGGGCCATGTCGACCCGCAACGACGCCCCGGCGAGGGCTTCCCGCCCGTTCGACAAGAACCGGGACGGGTTCGTGATGGGGGAGGGCGCGGGGATGCTCGTGTTCGAGGAGCTCGGGCAGGCGCGCAGCCGCGGCGCCCAGATCTACGCCGAGGTGAAGGGCTACGGCTTCACCGCGGATGCACACCACATCACCGCCCCCACGCCGCAGGGCGAGGGGCCGGCCAAGGCGATGGAACTGGCGGTCCGGATGGGCGGGATCGATCTCGAGCGCGTGAACTACATCAATGCCCACGGGACCAGCACCAGCCTCAATGACGCGGCGGAGACCCGGGCGATCCGGGCGGTCTTCGGTGCCCACGCCGACTCCCTCTGCGTCTCTTCGAGCAAGTCGATGGTCGGGCACCTGCTGGGCGGGTCCGGCGGCCTCGAACTCGTCTTGTGCGCCTACATGATCCGCGACGGCGTCGTCCACCCGACCATCAACTACGAGACCCCCGATCCGGAGTGCGATCTCGACTATGTCCCCAACGAGGCCCGGGAGTGGAGGATCGACCACGCGCTCTCCAACTCCCTCGGCTTCGGCGGCCACAACGTCTCGCTCCTCGTCGCGCGCTGCGAGGGATGAGCAGCGCCGCCGAAGCGGAGCGGCGGCTGGCGGCCGCGGGCCAGGAGGATGCCGTCGCTTGGCTGCGCGGTCTCGAGCCCGCTCCCCGCGAGCGGCTGGCGCGGCAGATCCTGGGAATCGATTTCGCCCTGCTGCGCCGATTGCATGCGGGAGAGAGGACGGAGCCCTTGGCGGCGGGCCCGCTCGAGGAACCGCCGTTCGTGGAGGCGGGCAGGACGGAAGGAATGCGCGAGGCGCGCCAGGCGGGGGAGGAGGCGTTGCGCGCGGGCCAGGTCGCCTTCGTCCTGGTCGCCGGGGGGCAGGCGAGCCGGCTCCGCTGGCCCGGACCGAAGGGGACCTATCCCATCGGCGCCCGATCCAAGCGGAGCCTCTTCCAACTCCTCGCGGAGCGGATCGTGCGCGCGGGGCGGCGGTACGGCACGACGCCGCCCCTGGCGGTCACCACCTCGGAGGGCACCGACGAGGAGATCCGCGCGTTCTTCCGGCGCCACGACGACTTCGCTCTTGGCGACGGGACACTTGCTTTCGCGGCCCAGGGCGAACTTCCCGCGCTCGACAATGCGGGGCAGCTCCTCCTGACGGAGCGCGACCGTCTGTTCACGAGCCCGGACGGGCATGGCGGTGCGCTCAAAGCCGTCGCTTCGGCGGGACTGCTCTCCACCTGGGCGGAGCGGGGGATCCTCTCGGTCTGCACCTTCCAGGTGGACAATCCGCTCCTCCCGGTGGTGGATCCCACCTTCCTCGGTCACTTTGCGCTCTCCGGCGCGCCCCTGGCCGCCAAAGTGATGCTCAAGCAGGAGCCCGGGGAGAAGGTGGGCGTGGTGGTGCTCTGCCGGGGCCGTCCTCGCATCATCGAGTACTCGGAGCTCACGCCGGAGCAGGCTGCCGCGACCACCCCCTCCGGGGCCCTCGCGTTCCGCCTCGGCTCCATCGCGGTGCACCTCTTCGATCTCGCCTTCCTCGAGCGGGAGCTGGGGATCGGACTGCCCTACCATGTCGCCCGCCGCGACGTCCCTTGTCTGGATGCGCGCGGCAATCGCACGGTCCGCACGGTTCGCAAGTTCGAGCAGTTCATCTTCGACCTCTTCCCGCGGGCGGATCGTATCGCGCTGCTCGAGGTGCTCCGCGAGCGGGAATTCGCCCCGCTCAAGAACGCCGAGGGCCCGGACTCCGCCGCCACGGTGCGCGAGGCGCTCGACCGGGAGGTCCGCCGCTGGTACGCGGAAGCCGGGGTCGCGCCGCCCCACGCGGGACCGCTGGAGCTCTCGCCCCTCGAGGCGGAGGGGCCGGAGGACCTGCTACAATCCTGAGCGCGGAAGAAGAACGGGCCACGGAGTGCGCATGCGCGTCGTGGCGGTGATCTCGGGTGGTCCCTCGCGGGAACACGATGTTTCGGCGGCGTCCGGGCGACGCGTGCTGGATGGACTCGATCGGCGGCGCTACCGCCCGCTCCCGGTTCTCATCGACCGGGACGGGAGTTGGCTCGTCGACGGCCGGCGCATGGGCGGCCCCTTGGAAGGGGCGTCTGCGCTGCATGAGGCCGGCTGCGAGGTTGTCTTCCTCGCGCTCCACGGGCCCTTCGGCGAGGACGGGACCATCCAGGGATTCCTCGCCGCCGCCGGGCTCGCCTACACCTGCGCGGGCGTGCTCGCCTCGGCGCTTGCCTGCGACAAGATCCGCGCCCGCGCCCTGGTCGCCGCGGAGGGGATTCCGGTCGCCCGGGCGGTGACGATCCCCCCGGCGAGCCTGGAGGAGGCCGCCGCCACGCTCGGCTTCCCGATCTTCGTGAAGAACCCCCACGAGGGATCGAGCCTCGGCTTGGCGCTCGTCCGGGACGAGCCTTCCCTGGCGCTCGCCGTGGAGGAGCTCGCCGCGGGCTGCGACCGCCTCCTCCTGGAGGCGCGGGTGGAGGGCCGAGAACTCACCGGGTCGGTGCTGGAGAACGCCCACGGGGAGATCGAGGCGCTCCCGGTGGTGGAGATCCGGCACGCCGGCGCGTTTTTCGACTACCACGCCAAGTACACGCCTCAGGCGTGCGAGGAGCTGGTCCCCGCCCCCGTCCCCGCGCGGGTCGCCGAGGAGGTCCAGCGGCAGTCGCGGCGCGTCCACGCCCTGCTGGGGTTGCGCGGCATGTCGCGCAGCGATTTCATCTGGAGCGAGCGGGAGGGGATCGTCTTCCTGGAGACGAACTCGATCCCCGGCCTCACACCCAACTCCCTCCTCCCGCGTGCCGCGGCGGCGGCGGGCATCGCGTTCCCCGAACTCCTGACGCGACTCGTGGAGGGCGCGGCGCGTCCGGGGCATGGCGCTAGAATGGCCGGGGCATGGAGTGCATCGTCGCCAAGGAGTGGGGAGAGGAGCACTGGATCGTCAACCGCGCCTACTGCGGGAAAAAGCTCCTCCTGAAACGCGGCTACCGCTGCTCGCTCCACCGCCATCCCGTCAAGGACGAGACCTTCCATCTGGAGAGCGGGCGCGTCTATCTCGAGGTGGGGGGGAAGGAGCACTTCCTGCGGCCCGGCGACACGGTGCACATCCCGACCGGCACGCCCCACCGGTTCACCGGCCTCGAGGGAAGCGTCATCCTGGAGTTCTCCACGCACCACGAGGACGACGATTGCCTGCGCGACGAGCCCTCGGGCCCGGTGCCGGGGCCGCTCTTCGCGGAACTGCGGCGGCGGGACGGCGCTCCCTGACCTCGCCATGGAACGGAATTGGCCCGACGGGGTGCGCGCGGTCCTCCATGTCGACATGGACGCGTTCTACGCCTCCATCGAGGTGCGCGACGATCCTTCCCTCCGCGGGCGACCGGTCATCGTGGGCGGCCCCAAGGATGCACGCGGCGTGGTGAGCGCGGCCTCCTACGAGGCGCGCCGGTACGGCGTGCGCAGCGCAATGCCGCTCCGGACCGCCGGGCGCCTCTGCCCCCAGGGGGTCTTTCTCCCGGTGCGCATGGAGCGCTACGCCGAGATCTCCGCGGCGATCTTCGCAATGCTCGACCGCTTCTCGCCGCTCGTGGAGCCGCTGTCGGTGGATGAGGCGTTCCTCGATCTCACCGGATCGGAGCGCCTCCTCGGCGGGCCGGTGGTCGCGGCGCGGTCGATCCGGGCTGCGATCGCCGCGGAGTTCGGCCTCACGGCGTCGGTGGGGGTCGCCCCCAACAAGTTCGTGGCCAAGATCGCGAGCGACCTGGAGAAACCGGACGCGCTGGTGGTAGTGCGTCCCGACGGGGTGCGGGCCTTTCTCGCGCCCCTTGCCGTGGAACGGATGTGGGGGATCGGGCCGAAAGGGGCGGCGGCGCTGCGCGCCCTGGGCGTCGCGACGTTTGGGCAGCTGGCGCAGGCGGACCCGGGGCGGCTGCGGGCCGGGTTCGGTTCGCAAGTCGAGGCGCTCCAGGCGCTGGCGGTGGGGCGGGACGACCGGCCGGTGCACTGCTCCACCGCTCCGAAGTCGCTCGGGAGAGAGGTCACCTTCCCGGAGGATGTGACCGACCCGGAGACGCTTCACGCCACCCTGGTCCATCTGGCCGACAGTGTCGCGTCGCGGCTTCGCCGCGAGAACCTCCAGGCGCGCTGCGTCACCCTGAAGCTGCGCTACGCCCCGTTCCGTACTCTCACGCGCCGGACGACGCTTCAAGAGCCGGTCCGCACGACCTCGGCGCTTCTCGAGGCGGCCCTCGCGCTGTTCCGGGAAAAGACGCCGGGCGCGCGCGAACCGGTGCGCCTCATCGGGCTCGCGGCATCCGGATTCGGGGCGCAGGAGCTGCTCTTCTCGAGCCCGGCGGAGGAGCGCGGGACGCGGCTCGAGGGGGCCGTGGACCGGGTGCGCGAGCGGTTCGGCGCGGCCGCCCTGAAGCGCGGGACCGTGCTAGCATCGAGCCGGGCCCGAAAGGACAGGAAAGGAACGGAGGGCGGGTGAGGAGCGAGCCCTCCGGACCGGCGAACGGATCGATGCAGACACGACTTCTCGTCTTCTTCGGCCTCTTCGGCGCCCTGGCAGGGCTGGCGCTCCTCCTCGCGCTCCTCCTCCGCCCGGAGCCCAAGCCCGAACTGACGTCGATCGAAGCGCCGCTCCGCGAGGTGGTGAGCATGCCGCCCGCCATGCCGGAGGCGACCAAGCAGTCCGGATCCCTCCTCGGCAAGGTGATCGACGGGAGCACAGAGCAGCCGCTCTCCGGCGCCACGATCCTGCCCGTCCGCCCCGATCTCTCGCCGCGCCGGCCCGGGGAGAGCGTGCCTCTCTGGGGGGTCATGACGGAGGAGGCCTCCAAGCGCACCGTCTCCGGTCCCGACGGCACCTTCGCCATCCATGAACTCCCGCCGGACTACTGGAATCTTTGGGTGGAGCGGAAGGGCTACGCCTTCGCGAGCGTCGCCCGGGCGCGGTTCAGCGAGACCCACACGATCCGCCTCTATCCCGCGGCGGAGATCCGGGGCCGCGTCGTGCTGCCCGACGGCGCCCCCGCCCCCGGGGTGCGCATCGAGTACACCCCGCAGGGCACCCTTTCCCAGGTCTTCCAGTACTTCCGGCGCGACCTCTACAAGCGGTCCACCGATGTCGACGGCCGGTTCGAGATGACCGACCTGCCTCCCGGGCTCTTCACCGTGGAGGTCTATGCCGAGGGCTACCTCCCCGCCCCGTGGACCGCCGAGCCGCCCCTCGAACCCGGCAGGGTGCGGGATCTCGGCACGAAGCGGCTCGACGGGGGGTTTGGTCTCGTGGCAAAAGTCTATTGGCGCGGGACGAACGAGCCGGTGGAGGGGATCGAGGTGAAGGCGATCCCGGTGAACGACCCGCTCCCGCGCACCTCCACCGGACTCACCCGCCGCACCGACGCAAAGGGCATCGCGCGGTTTAGCGGGTTGGGGGGGCAGGTCCTGGAGGAGCCGCGCTTCCAGGTGACCGTGCTCGATTGGAACAGCGGCGTGATCATGCCCGACGATGTGCGCCTCTACGCCGCGGGCGAGGAGGTGGTCTTTCACCTCCGGCGCACCGGCATCGTGAAGGGCAAGGTCGTGGAGCCGGACGGCGCGCCGGTGGAACGCTTCTTCGTGCGTCTCGAGGAGAAGAGCGGGGATCTCCAGCACCAGCGCTCCGCTTTCGGAGCGAAGGGGGAGTTCCGCGTGCCCGACGTGCGCGAGGGCAGCTACCGCCTCGTGGCGATCTACGCGCCCTACCAGGACGAGGTGATCGACCTGGTGGAGGTGGGGCAGGACCGCGAAGTGGACGTCGGGACGATCACCCTCCGTCCCGGCGCCGAGATCGCGGGCACCGTGCGTCTCTCCAGCGGCCGCCCCCTGCAGCGCACCGTCGTGGTGCACCTGGGGCGGAAGGTGGGCCAGGGGTGGGACGTGGTGCGCCGCGCCCACTGCAGCGCGGACGGGAGCTACCGCCTCACCGGGGTGCCGCCGGGCTCGTTCTTTCTCTGGCCCGAGAGCGACTCGCGCACCACCGAGCCGGTCGCGGTGGAGATGCCCCCGGGCCGGGGATTTCTCCAGGCGGACCTGACGGTGTTCGGGGAGGGGTTCCTCGAGTTCCATTTCTTCGACGAGGTGGAGGGTCGCGCCGTGCGCGTCTCCCAGCCCCCGGTGCAGCTCCAGGAAGAGGGCCGGGTGGGGGAGATCGCCTGGCTGGGGGACGGCCACCCCCTGCGCCCCGGCTCCTACGAGGCGACGGCGTTGCTGCCGGGACCCGACGGGACGCCGGTGCGGCGGTCCCTCGGCAGGCATTCCGTTAAAGAGGGGGAGCGCACCGGGCCGATAACGGTACGGCTGGACGAATTGCGCGATGACCGAAAAGAAGCAACCGGACGGTGACCTCGCAACGTCGCAGGATCGTCGCGAGACGGGCCAGGACCGTCGTGCCGGGACGGAGCGCAGGGCGCGGGGCGAGCGGCGCAAGGAGGAGATCGCGGTCTCCGTCGAGCGCCGTTCGGGCAAGGACCGCCGTCAGGCCGGTCCGACAGGGGAGCGGCGCAAGGTCGAGCGGCGCATCAACGAGTACGTCCTGGAAGCGGATGTGCTCGAATTCATCAACGCCGTGAACGACTACAAGACCCGCCAGCAGCGCCCCTTCCCGACCTGGAGCGAGATCTACAAGATTTTCGTCGCCCTGGGCTACCGGCGCGGCGGCGAGTAGCCCCCCGGCCCCCCCTCATGGTCGGGAGGCCCCCCCGGCCTTACAATTCCCGCCCGCATGCGTTTCCAAGCCCACGGCGCACCCGGTGTCGCGCATTCCACCGACGCCTTCGTCCTGTTCCGGGGAAAGGCCGCCAAGGATCGGGCGCGGCTCCCGGTCCCCGATGCTGCCCTGCGCGCCGCGGCGGCAGCGGCCCGCAAGGAGTTCGGGGGGGAGCGGGGGGAGACCCTCCTCCTGCATGGGGGAGCGAAGGGGAGGCGCCTTCTCCTGGTGGGGCTCGGCGAAGAGGCGAAGCCGGACCTCGAACTGTTCCGGAGCGCCGCGGCCGCCGCCGCCCGAGCCCTCGACGCCCGCGGGTTGGCTCGTGCGACCTTTCTCGTCCCCGCCGGGGAGGAGGAACCCGCGCGTGCGACCGCCCTCGCCGAGGGGATCGCTCTCGCCCTCTACCGGTTCGACCGGCTGCAGAAAAAGAAGAAGCCGCAGAAGCTGCTGTCGGTGCGGATCGCTCCCGAGGCGGGTCGCGGGGAGGGGTTCGGCTCCGCGGTCGCCTTGGCGCAGGCGACGGTGGAGGCGGTGGCGTTCACGCGGGATCTGGGCAACCTGCCCCCCAACGTCGCGACGCCTTCCTATCTCGCGGCCCGCGCCCGCGAACTCGCTGGCGCGCGCCTGCGCGTGCGCGTCCACAACCGCGCCGCGCTCCGCCGCCTGCGCATGGGCGCGTTCGCGGCCGTCGCCCAGGGGAGCGCCACCGAGCCGCGGCTGGTGGAGATGCACTACCGGGGCGCGGGCCCGCGCGTGCCCGCCGTCGCCCTGGTGGGCAAGGGCGTCACCTTCGACACCGGTGGGATCTCCATCAAGCCCTCCCAGTCCATGGAGGAGATGAAGTTCGACATGTGCGGCGCCGCCGCCGTGCTCGGCGCCATGCACGCCCTCGTTGCGCTCCGGCCCAAGATCAACGTGAGCGCCTACGTGCCGGCCGCCGACAACATGCCGTCGGGGAACGCCTACCGGCCCTCCGACATCGTCCGGGCCCGGGACGGCACCACCATCGAGATCATCTCGACGGACGCCGAGGGCCGCATGCTCCTCTGCGACACCATCGTCTACGCCGCGGAGAAAAAGCCCGCTTGCATCGTGGATTTGGCCACCCTCACGGGCGCCTGCGTGGTGGCGCTGGGCGACGCGGCCGCCGGGCTCTTCGGCAACGACGGGAAGCTCTCGGACGAGCTGGAGGAGGCGGGCAAACGGTCGGGGGAGATCCTCTGGCCCATGCCGATCCTGCCCCCGCACGAAAAGGCGGTGCAGTCCCCTTACGCCGACCTGAAGAACAGCGGGGGACGGAACGCCGGGGCCTGCACCGCGGCGGCCTTCCTCAAGCACTTCGCCGGCAAGACGCCCTGGGCGCATCTCGACATCGCCGGGACGGCCTGGGGAGATCGGGACGAAGGCTACCGGAGGAAGGGCGCCACCGGCTTCGGCGTGCGCCTGCTGCTCGCGTTCCTGCTGCGCCGTGCGGGGGCGAGGTGAGGAACGGGCGAGATCCGCGCCTGCCGGCGCTGCTCCAGGCGATCCGCGGCCGCAGGAGCGCGCTCATCCTCGTCCACAACAACCCCGACCCCGACGCCATCGGGTCGGCGGTGGGGATGCAGGCGCTTTACCGGCGCTACTTGAACATCGAGGCGCGCATCGTGTTCGGCGGCATCGTGGGCCGCGCGGAGAACCGGACGATGCTCCGCCTCCTGCGCATCGAGATCGTGCCGGCGCACAAGGTGGACTACGGCGCCTGCGATCTCCTCACCCTGGTCGACACCCAGCCGGGCTTCGGGCACACCTCGGTGCCCGAGGGGCGCATGCCGGAGGTGGTGATCGACCACCACCCTGCCCGGGCGCACAACGAAGAGGTGCTCTACTGGGACGTCGGGCGGCCTCTGGGAGCGACCTCCACCATCGTGGCGGAGTTCTTCCTGAAGAACCGCGTGCCCTTGAGCCCGCTCTGCGCGACCGCGCTGCTCTACGGCATCAAGTCCGACACCCACGATCTGAGCGAGGAGGCGACCCCCGCCGATCTCGAGGCCTATCGCGACCTGCTCGCCCAGGCGGACAACGCGCTCCTCTCGCGCATCGAGCACGCCCGCGTGCCTCCCAACTACTTCGTCGTTTTCATGCGCGCCATCCGCAACGCGCTCGTCTACGACTTTGCCTGCGTCTCCCATCTCGGGCGGATCGACAATCCCGACATGGTGGCGGAGATGGCGGACTTCCTGCTCCGTTGCGAGGATTTGCGCTGGACCCTGGTGACGGCGATCTACCACAACGTCTTGCACCTCAGTTTCCGCGCCAGCGACCGGAACGCCCACGCCGGCAGCGTGGCGCGCAAGACGGTGGGGGTGCTCGGGAGCGCAGGGGGGCATGGGCGCATGGCCGGCGGCCAGATTCCGCTGGGCGCCGCGGACAAGCGGACGCGGCAGGAGGTGATCATGGCGGTCACCGATCTCTTCCTCGATTCCGTGAAGGCGAAAAAGACCCTGACCCATGCGCTCACCCGGAGCGCGCCCCAGGACGAGACCGACACGGGCGAGATGCCCGGATGAGCGCCGATCCCCGGTTCGGCGGGGAGGAGTTGCCCGCGGTCCCTCCCGAGCTCGCCCGCTTCGTGCTGCTCCCGGTCCCCTACGAGCGGACGACGACCTATCGCAAGGGCACCGCCCGGGGGCCGTCCGCTCTGCTCCGCGCCTCCACCCAGGTGGAACTCTACGACGAGGAGATGCGCGCCGATCCCATGGCGGGGGGCGTGGCGACGCTTCCGGCCGTCTCCTGCGACGGCATGCCGGACGCGCTTGCGGACCTCCTCCAGGCCCAGGTCGCCCCGCACCTCGAGGCCGGGCGCATCGTGGGAACGCTCGGGGGGGAGCACTCCGTCTCCCTCGGCCCCATTCGGGCCGCGGCGGCGCGCCACCCCGGCCTCGGCATCCTGCAGATCGACGCGCATCCCGATCTGCGGGATTCCTACGAGGGCACGCGGTTCGGGCACGGCTGCGTGATGCGCCGCGCCCTCGACGACGCGCGGGTGGCGCGGCTCACCCAGGTCGGATTGCGCGCCGTCTCGCCGGAGGACCGCGATGCCCAGCGCGACCCGCGGGTGCGGCCCTTTTTCGCGTTCGCGCTGGCGGCGCAGGCGCGGACCGCATGGATCGCGAAGGTGGTGGAGACGCTCCCCGAACTGGTCTACGTCACCTTCGACGTGGACGGCCTCGACCCCTCCGTCGTCCCCGGCACCGGCACGCCGGAACCGGGCGGGCTTTTCTGGTGGGACGCGCTCGCGCTCCTGCGGGCGGTGGCGGCGCGGCGCAGGGTGGTCGCCTTCGATGTGGTGGAGCTGCTCCCGGAACCCTCCTCGCCGCTTTCCGACTTCGCCGCCGCCCGCCTCGTCATGAAGATGCTCGCCTATCTCTCCGGGTCGGGGACGTGACCGCGCCGCCGCGCGTCGCCTTCCATCCCGAAGGCGTCGAGGTGGAGGGTGGCCTCCTCTGGCTCGACGCGCGCAAAGCCAAGAGCTTCGGCGTCGTCTCCCATGCCCACGGGGATCACGTCGCGCGGCATGCCCGCATCCTCTGCACCCGGGAGACGGCGGCGCTCGTCCGCCGGAGGAGCGGCCCCGGCCCGCGGTTTCTGACCGCACTCTACGGCGAAGGCGTTCCAGTGGGGGACCTGAGAGTCACGCTCCATCCCGCGGGCCACATCCTCGGCTCCGCCCTGGTCCATCTCGAGGGGCCCGGGGGATCGCTCCTCTACAGCGGCGACGTGCGGCTGGAGGGAGGACTCACCTGCCCCCCCGCCGCCCCCCCGCGCGCCGATCTCCTCATCACGGAGTCGACCTTCGGGCGGCCCGACCATCGCTTCGCGGACGCCGCGGAGGTGCGTGCCCGCCTGGTCGCCTTCGCGAAAGAGGCCCTGGCCGCCGGCGCGACCCCGGTCTTTCTCGCCTACGCCTTGGGAAAGGCGCAGGAGGTCATGAAGGCGCTCTGCGACGCCGAGGTGCCGGTCGCGGCCCACGGCAGCGTCTGGAACCTCTGCGGGGTCTATCGCGCCTTCGGCGTCGGCTTTCCCGGCGCGATCCGCCTCTCCGGCGCGCGTCCCGGGCGGCGCGCCCTCGTGGTCCCGCCGCGCTTCGCCCGCGCGCCGGAGATCACCAGCGCGGCGCCCCTGCGCGTGGCCGCGGTGACCGGGTGGGGCGAGATGGCGCGAGGGCCCGACGCACCGGAAGTCTTCCGCCTCTCCGACCATTGCGACTACGACGGCCTCGTCGCGTTCGTCCGGGCCGTGGCGCCGCGCAAGGTCTATGTGCTGCACGGCTACGCGGCGGAGTTCGCAGGGGAACTGCGCAAGCTGGGCTACGACGCCGAGGCCGTGCCCGGCCACGCGGGGCCGAAAGGGTCGCTTCCCCCCGGTGCCTTCGGCCGCGGCGCACCCGAAGCGGTTTAGGGGGGCGGGGGCGCGCTGAGGGCTCCGATCCGGCCCGGGGCCCCCACCGGGCCCAACACACCATAAGAAACATTATCGGACGTAGCGCGTCGGGCGGGGCCGGCGAGGGGGGAGCGCCGGGACGCGGCCCCCGGGGCTGGTAGGATCGCCGCGGAACCGTTGGCGATGAACGAACCGAACGAGCCGCAGGAAGCGAGCCGGCTGGCCAAGAAGCTCCGGGAGGCCTTCTCCGGGGAGAAGCGCATCCTCTCCTACGACGCCTGGCTGGAGGAGCTGCGCCAGCATCCCTACCGTCTTCTTCGCTCCTCCGCGCAGTACCTGCGCGACATGTTCGAGCACTTCGGCTGGCGCGAGGTGGAGAGCGTCGGGCGCAAACGGATCCGGCACCAGCTCTTCGACGGGGTCCCCGGCGACGCCGAGGGCCAACGCGTGGTCGGCCAGGAGGCGGCATGCGACCAGGTCTACCGGATCGTGCGCAACTTCGCCCAGGAGGGCCGGGCCGACAAGCTGATCCTCATGCACGGGCCGAACGGCTCGTCCAAATCCTCCATCGCGGACATGATCTTCAAGGGGTTGGAGGCCTACGCGCATACCCCGGAGGGGGTCTTGTACCGCTTCGCCTGGATCTTCCCCAAGGCGGAGGTGGACGGCCGGGGGCTCGGCTTCCAGGGCGCCGGCCGGCGTTCTCCGGAGATCGGGGACAGCTACGCCTTCCTGCCGCCGGAGGAGATCGCCACCATCGTTCCCTCCGACATGAAGACCAACCCGGCTCTCCTGATCCCCCGAGAGCATCGGGAGGGCTACCTCCGCGAGGTCTGCAAGGCGATCCCGGATTTCCCGTTCCGGCACATCCTGCGCGGGGATCTCGGCACCAAGTCGCGCGCCTTCTTCGACGCGCTCATGACGGCGCACCAGGGGGACTGGAAGCGGGTGATGCGCTACGTGCGGGTGGAACGCTTCTACGTGAGCCGGCGCTACCGCACGGCGGCGGTCACCATCGAGCCGCAGATGCACGTGGACGCCGAGGCGCGCCAGGCGACCGCCGACATGACCCTGGTCAACTTGCCGCCGGCGCTCCAGAACCTGCGCCTCTACGAGGTGGGCGGCGATCTCGTCGACGCCAACCGCGGCCTCGTGGAGTTCAGCGATATCCTCAAGCGGCCGCTCGAGCTCAACAAGTACCTCCTCACCACCACGGAGAAGGGCACGCTGCGGATCCCCGGGGCGATGGCCTACGTCGATCTGGTCATGATCGGTTCCGCCAACGAAAAGCAGCTCGACGCCTTCAAGACCGATCCCAACTTCACCTCGTTCAAGGGGCGCATGGAGCTCGTGCTCGTGCCCTACCTGCTCGAGTACGAGAAGGAGATGGAGATCTACCGCGACCAGCTCGCGGGGATCCGGCGCCGGATGCATCTCGCCCCGCACGCCGCGCGCGCCGCCGCCCTCTGGGCGGTCTTGACGCGGCTCTGGAGGCCCGACCCGGCGCACTACGAGGAGCCGCTCAAATCGGTCGTGGCGCGCCTCACGCCGCTGGCGAAGGCGCTCCTCTACCAGGGCAAGGATCCGAGCGACCTCGAGGAGCTCTCCCCGGAGGACGTGAAGCTCCTGCGCGGCAACCTGGAGCGCATTGCCGGCGAGTTCCGCGACGGCCCGGTCTACGAGGGGCGGTTCGGCGCTTCGCCCCGGGAGATGAAGACGATCCTCCTCGACGCCTCCTACCGCACCGAGTCGAAGTGCTTCACCCCGATCACGGTCCTGGCCGAACTGCGCAATCTCGTGCGCGACAAGACGGTGCACGACTTCCTCAAGCTGGAGCCCCGGGGGGGCTACAACGACCCGGCGCGGTTCGTGGAGGATGTCGAACGCGCCCTGGTCCGGGTCGTGGCGCGGGAGACGCGGGAGGCGATGGGGCTCATCGAGGAGGCGGAGTACGACCGGCGGTTCGAGCGCTACTTCCACCATGTCATCGCCTACGTGCGCCGCACCAAGGTCACCGACCCGGCCTCGGGGGAGGGCACGAGTCCCGACCCGACGGTGCTCGATAGCGTGGAGCGCCTCCTCCCCACCGGCCGGGACATCGACCTGTTCCGCCAAAATCTCATCGCCAAGGTGGGCGCCTGGTCGGTGAGCCGCGCCGGCGTGAAGGTGAACTTCCGCGAGCTCTTCCCCGAGATCCTCAGGGCGCTCAAGGAGGATTTCTACCAGCGGCGCAAGGAGACGATCCGCCAGGTCGAGGACGATCTCCTGGTGACCAGCACCCCGGCGTTCGAGTACCTGACGCAGGAGCGCAAGGAGCGGGTGGAGACGACCCTTGCCAACCTGGAGGCGCGCTACGGCTACGTGCGCGAGAGCGCGCTCGAGATGGGCGCCTACGCCATCCGCCGCACCCGCGTCCTGACGCGGGAGTAGACGCCCTCAGTCGCCCGGCGCGCGACGCCAGAGCGCGACCACGCCGGCGAGGAGCAGCACCAGGGCGGCGCCCGAGATGCGGAGGGCGCGCCTGCCGCGCGCCGCGAGGCGTTCCCGCAATGCCGCCTGCTCCGCGGCCCACTCCACCCAGGCGGGATCCTTGCCCGCGAGGCGTCCGGCGTCGGCGGCCTCGCGGAACCGCCCCATCGCGAACAGGAGGTCAGAACGCGCCCAGACGCGGACGTTTTCGGGGAGGGAGCAGTGTTGCAAGACCTCGAGCCCGCGCTCCTCCTCGCCCCCCCACGCGCAGAGCCGCGCGTAGGTGTCGGCCGCCTGCCAATCGTCGAGCCGCTTCTCGAGCATGCGGAGGGCCGCTCCGTAGCCCTCGGCGCGCTGGACCTCCCGTACGCGGGCCAGCAACGCGTCGTCTCCCGCGGCGAGCGCGCTCAGACCGAACAGCAGCAGGGCGATCCTCATCGCAGGAGGAGATCCCGCGCGGTGAGGCGCTCGATGGGACAGGCGTCGTCGGTGAGCACGACCCCGCCCGCGACGTGGAGGCCGAAGCTCTCTTCCACGCCGAGGGGGATTCCTGCGGGGGGGGGCGGGGGGGCGCCGCGCCGCGCGGCGATGAGCAGGACGTTTTGCTGGTCGCGGAGCGGGGCGCGCGCCACCGGGGAGCCGAAGCCCGCCGCCATCGTGTCGGCTACCGCGCGCACGAGAGGTCCCCCGGTACGCAGCGCCCCCACGTTCACGAGGAGCAACCCGCGATCGGTGAGACGGGAGCGCACCAGTTCGAAGAACTCGCGCGTGACCAGGGCGGCGGGGATGGAGACCTGGCGCGCGTAGGCATCGAGGAGGATGAGGTCGTAGCTCGCTTCGGGGCGGCTCCTGAGGAAGGTGCGCCCGTCGGCGTGGAAGATGCGCAGGGAGGGCTGCGCGGCATC
>Ga0187893_10004859_pt1 | contig 24999 bp, 24 predicted proteins | sample MA1701074metaG_FD_139574 | JGI IMG/M metagenome (GOLD analysis project Ga0187893, IMG submission 139574) | White microbial mat communities from a basaltic lava cave in the Kipuka Kanohina Cave System on the Island of Hawaii, USA - MA170107-4 metaG ... | reverse complement strand
GGAGCTGGCCGGCATCCTCGTCCTGCAGAGCGACATCGCAAACGGCGTCGCCAGCGCGCTCGCCCTCACCCTCCTGCCAGCGGAACAGGCGCGCTTGGCGAGTGCGCGGCAGGTCAACCCCGAGGCCTACGAGGCGTACCTGCGGGGAATGTCGGCTCTCAGGCAGTACACCCCGGAGGGGTTCAAGCAGGCCGTGGAATCCCTCGACCGCGCTATCGCGCTCGACCCGTCGCAGCCGCTGTCGCACGCCGGCCTCGCCCTCGCGTACGGCATGGCGAGTCATGGGCCCGCCGGATCGATCGAGGCGGGCGCGCGGACGAAGAATGCGGCGCTCCGGGCGCTGGAGCTCGACAACACTCTGGCCGAAGTGCATGAGGCGCTGGCGCTCATCCGCATCTACCATGACTACGACGTCGTCGGTGCCGAACAATCCTTCCGTCGCGCGATCGACATCAACGCCAACCTCGCCGCAGCGCACGCGCACTACGCCTGGCTGCACCTCGTGCTCGGGCGTCGCGACGAGGCGGTCAGAGAAGCGATTCGGGCAACCGAGATTGACCCCTTCGACGTCCTGTGGCTCTCGTTCGAAGCCTGGATGTACCACTGGCTTGGCCGCTACGACGCTGCACTGGCGGTAACGGAGCGCGCCCTCCAGCTGAACCCGAATTATCCGGTCGCGCTGTACGTGCTCGGGAACATTCGTGTCTCGCAAGGCCAATACGACGCCGCGATCGCCGTCCACCAGAAGGCATGGAACGTGACGCCCGAGTGGGGGTGGGGACTCGGGCAGGCCTATGCGCTCGCCGGCCGGCGCGACGACGCTCGCCGGATTGCGGCGCTATTGTCGGAGCGTCCGACCGCTTGGCGCACGTGGGGCCTGGCAGAGATCTATACGGCGCTTGGCGACAGGGACGAAGCCTTCCGCTGGCTGGACGCGGCTTACCAACGGCGGCACGGCTACTTCCCCGCGATCGGCCACAACCCCTTTTTTGCGCCGTTGCGCGACGACCCGCGCTTTGAGGCGCTGCTCCGGCGCGTCAACGCTCCGCGCCCGCTGCCCGCATGACCGGCTCGTCGATGTTCGATCAACGCCCGATGCCGACCGCACTGCGGCATCTCGCCATCGTTCGTCTCACCCACTGGATCGTCGTCTTCAGCGTTGCTGGACTGCTATTCAGCGGCGTGGGCATTCTCATCTCTCATCCGCGCTTGTACTGGGGCGAGACGGGGAGCGTGGGGACAGAGTCTCTCATCGATCTGCCCATCCCGTTCGTGATCGGCCCTTCGGTGTGGAACCGCCCCATTCATTTCCTGTTCGCGTGGCTGCTGGTGCTGACAGGGCTGGTCTATGTGGCCGGCGGCGCGGTCACGCGTCACTTCCGCAAGAATCTACTGCCCGCAAGAAGCGACCTCGCGTGGAGCCGCATCGTCGGTGCAATCCGCGAGCATGTGCGCGGGAACCGCGCGAGCGGCGCCGGACCTTACAACGTCGTCCAGCGGTTGACCTATCTGGTCGTCGTGTTCGTAGTCTTTCCGGCGATCGTCTGGACGGGTCTGGCGATGTCGTTCGGGGTCACATCCGTGTTCCCGATCCTGGCGACTGCCCTCGGCGGTCATCAGTCCGCCAGGACCCTTCACTTCATCTCTGTCGTCGTCCTGGTTCTGTTCGTCGTCGTCCACGTCGCGATGGTCTATCTCGCCGGATTCTGGGCCAACGTACGGGCGATGATCACGGGAGCCGAACCGCAGGGCGCGAAGGCGCGGCGCGCGCCGCTCACACGGCGCAGATTCATCACTGGCGGGCTGGCAACCGCGGCGGGCGTATCAGGCCTTGGCACGGCGGTCCACCTGGCCGACCGTTACGGCTTGATCCCACCCAAGCACGGCGGGATTCTGGGGATCGGTGAAACGCTGACCTACGCGAGTCAGCGCCTGCTGACGTCGCGGCACTCGCTGGCTCGCGAGTTTTCACGCAGCGAGATCTCGACGATCGCGGCAGTCAACGGGCCGCATCCGATCGACGAGACGTATCTGGCCCAGCTGGCGGACGGTTTCAAGAACTGGCAGCTGTCAATCGAAGGACTCGTGACGCGGCCTCGGTCGTTCTCGCTCGACGAGCTGAAAAGCCTGCCGGCGGAAAGCCACATCCTGCTACACGCGTGCGAAGAGGGCTGGTCCTATATTGCCGAGTGGACCGGCGTGCGGCTGGCCACGCTGTTGACGCTCGTCGACGTCCGTCCCGAAGCGCGATACGTCGTCTTCGAGCCGTTCCCAAATCCGAATCAGAGCCGCCGCATCGTGCGGGTCCTGTGGGATAACATCGACATGGCCGACGCGCTGCATCCGCAGACGCTGCTCGCCTACGGCATGAATGGTGAGGCGTTGCCCACCGACCATGGCGCGCCGCTCCGCCTGCGCCTCGGACGCCATCTCGGCTACAAGAACACCAAATACCTGTCACGAATCGTCGTGACAGACCGCAGGGATCTTTACCGCCCGAGCCGCGGTACCTGGTACGGCGGTATTTGAGTCGCCTCTCCTCTACGTCTCTACGTCCGGCGAACGGAGCGGCTCACATTCTCTCCAGAGCTGTCGCCCGCGCCTCCAACGACATGCTACGATGCGCGCCTCGAGGGCCTCGTCCACATCAAGACCTGGAGGCGGTCATGCTCTTCGTGAGACGTGCTTGCTTTTCGGCGTTCGCATTCGGGGTGATGCTGGCCGGTACGGCGCCGATCGTGTCGGCGCAAGCCCCGCAGAAGCGGTTTCTCACCGCCCCGCTCGTCATCGAGGACCAGGGAAGCTTTTTCATCGGCGGCGTGCCGAAGGTCACCGAACACGCGACCGTGCCGCCGGCGCCGGGCGCTCCTCCCACCGCCGCGGCGGCCGTCGGCCTCCACCAGATCACGATCGGCCAGATGTACGTGCAGTTTCAGATCCCGGCGAAGAAGTACGCCGCCGGATGGCCCGTCATCATGGTGCACGGGTCGAGTCATACCGCCGCCTGCCTCGAGTCGACGCCGGACGGCCGGGAAGGGTGGTACCCGTACTTCGTGCGCAAAGGCGTACCCAGCTACATCGTCGATCAGGCGGGACGCGGACGATCGGGGTTCGATGCCTCGGTGATCCATGAGGGCGAAGCGCGGATCGGTGCCGGCGACACGAGAGGTGGCACGGAGATGATCCCGGGCTTCCCTCGCATCGCCGACGACAGCGCCTGGACGGCGTGGTTCGGCCATCTGGTGCCGGCCAACGCGACCCTCCAGACGGGCACGCTCATCCCGCACGGGCATTCGAGCGATCCCAACCCGAACCCCGACGCGTTCCGGCACGTCGCGCCGCTGTTCCCGATCGACGCCGTCGATCCGGCCATTGCCTCGCGCAGCGGCGCGGTCGGACCGTCGCCGGCAGGATCGCACGCCGCCTACGCGCTCGAGTACTACAAGCAGCTGGTGCCGAACGGCGAGGTCACGCTGCCGGCCTCCGTCTGCGAGGCCTGCGACCCCAAGGAGCTGTCCCCGGCCAATACCTGGACACCCCGGAATCTCGCGCTGCTCGTCGAGAGGCTCGGCGGCGCGATCGTCGTCACCCACTCGCAGTCGGGCATCATGGGGCACCACATGGCCCGCATTCTCAAGGAACGCGGGCGCCTCGATCTGCTCAAGGGACTCGTCACGCTCGAAGGGTCGTGTTCGCTGGCCAACAGCGGACTGCAGGCCGCGGATTTCGACAGCATCCCCTACCTGGCCGTCAAGGGTGACTACACGGTAACCAGCGCGGTGTGCCAGGAGACGGTGGATGCCATCAACGCGCGACGGGCGGCCAAGCTCGGGACGGCGAAGGCGGACTACCTCAAGCTGGACGAGATGGGGATGTTCGGTGTCACGCACATGATGATGCTCGATCGGCGGAACCTCGAGATCGCCGACATCCTCTTCGGCTGGCTGAGCCGGAACGTGCGGCCGGAGCGGGGGCGCAGCCGCGCCACCAACTGACCGATCAATGCTCAATGCCCAAGGCGCGCGGCAATTAAGGGAGCGAAGAAGCGATGCCTTTGCTGGCGTTGATCGGCCTAGCAGTCTTGGGGCTATTCTTCTGGGCGATGTTTCGACCACCAGAACGGCCTCGGCGACGCCCAGGGGAGCCAGGCTATATCGGCGGCCTTGACTATGGCGGTGACGGGGGCGCTGACGGCGGCGACTAACGTGGTTTGTCAAAGGCATACTTACCATGTTCAATGACCAATCAACCCGTTTGACATTGAGCATTGGGCATTAAGCATCTCTCGTCCCCTCCTTGAACTGCAACGTCTACCGGGACGTCGAGAACCGCCGCCCCGCTCAGGGCCACAGACGGTCCTCGGCCACGGCGCGCAGGAACACCTGCAGCGGCCACACGTCAATCCCTTCGTCCGTCTTCAGCCGTCGGTCGCCGAGGTAGACGAGGACCCGTCGCACGAGGCGCGGGAGATCGGCGACGGCGCGAAGGCCGGAGAGCTGCGTCGCTGAAAATCGCGGCTGCGACTTGATCTCCAAGGCGACATAGTCGCGGCCGCGCCGCAGGAGAAAATCCACCTCGGTCTGTCGCGCCTGTGCCGGAGCCCAATACGCGATCTCCTCGAACAGGCGCGAGCGCGCATTGTGCGCGCGGAGCACGGTGAGCACCCACCCCTCGAGCAACGGCCCCCGCTCTTCGGCACCCACGGCACCGAGTTGGCGCTTCGCCGCGCGCGCGAGCCCGGGATCTACCCAGTAAAGCTTCGGGTGCCGCCGCTCACGCACCCGCAACCGCGACTCGAAGGCGGGTACGAGACTGACGAGCAGCGTGTCCTGGAGGATGCCGAGGTACCCCTCGACAGTCGTGCGGGCCGTTGCCGCATCGCGGGCGAGCCCCGCGATGTTGATCACCAGCCCGTGGAAGAGCGCCGCGATCGGCAAGAAGCGGAGAAAGCCCGGCAGATTCCGCACGAGCGCTTCGGCGCGAATCTCCTCCCGCACGTACAACTGCACATAGGCCTCGAGCGTCGCGAGGGGGTCGTCGGCCTGCCAGACGAGCGGAATGCTCCCGAAGCGCAGTACGCGCTCGAGATCGAAGTCGTCGCCGAGCTCGGCCGGCACCAGCGGCAGCATCGTTTGCACGGTCGCCCGCCCGGCCAGCAGGTTCGTATCGGCCGTCTTCAGCCGCCGGGCGCTCGATCCCAGCAGTACGAATCGCTGGCGGCGCCCTTCGATGGCCCGATGGACCTCGTTGAGGAGCGCCGGCACACGCTGCACTTCATCGAGCACGACGACGCGCGTCGGAGGTAGAGCCGCGAGCTCCAGGGCGAGCGAACCGGGGTGCGCCACGAGCGACTGGTAGCGCGATTCGTCGAGAAGGTCGATCCGGTAGGCGTCGGGGAACACCTCGCGCGTCCAGGTGGTCTTGCCGACGCCGCGGATGCCGTAGAGGAAGAAGCTGCCTCTGGGCGGCGCCAGCAGACGGGGGTACCGGGGGCCTGCGTTGTCTTTGCGGCGAGCTATCTCGAGCCGTCACGCCGGCCCGATGAAGCTCACTCGAGCGGCTGGATGCGAACCATGTAGCCGTTGTGGTCCACGTACCAGACCGTCACCGGGTTGGTCGAGTTGTCGATCCACGTCCGCCGGTTGTGGGAGTACGGCTCCGGCATCATGTAGTCGACCCACCGCTCGGTGCGCGGGTTGAAGCGCACGAGGCGCCCCGCGTGGAGCGCGCCCGCCCATACCTCGCCGTTCTTGTCGGGCATCGCCTCGTAGAACGTGACGTACGGAATCGGCGGGTAATACTCGGTGATGCGACGCGTCTTCGGATCGAGCTTGAGCAGCATCCCGCCGCGCCCGCCGAACCAGGCGTTTCCCTCGACGTCGAAGCCGCCGCGCGCCGGGCTCGAGACCGGCGTGCGCGTGTCGAGCTCCCACATGCTCCCCGTCTTGATGTCGAGCAGCCCGAGCAGCCCGGTGCCGGTCTGCCCGCCGGACCAGAACCGGCCGTCCATGCTGACGATGTTGTCGTAGGTGCTGACGAGCCGTTTGAAGGGGAAGCGCTGGACGATCTTGCCGCTGCGGCTGTCGATCTGCACCACGCCGCGGTCGATCGTCTCGTAGACGAACCCCTCGGCGTCCATGTGGAAATTGCTGAACCCCGGCGAGTTGAGCGGATCGCCGGTATCGAAGTGGAACTGCTGGAACCGCTCGGTCTTCGGATCGAATCGCGTCAGGTTGTGCGCCCAGTTCTCGGACACCCACACGATGTCGTTCTTGTCAACCCATACCCGGTGCGTACCGGGCAGCGCGCCCTTCGTGTCGGGCACGCGGTACTCCTTGACGACCCCGGTGCGTGGATCGAGCTTCCCGATGTACGGGCTCCGATGCGGCGTGTACCAGATATTGCCTTGCGAGTCGCCGTGCACGTCGTGCGGCGCGAGGAGCTGTCGCGGCAGCTCGTACTCGGTGACGACGACGCGCGTGGAGGCGCCGCGCACTGGCGGCAAGTGGTGGAGCGGCGCATCGACCGACTCCGGCCCGCGCACGCGCGCGAGCCACTTGATGACGACCTCTTCCTCCTCGGGCAGGTGCCGGCCGGCGCGTCCGCGCGTTTGCGGCCCTGGTTCGCGGATGTTGATGAGCGGCGACCCGGCGCCCCGCAGCATGCGTCGCACGATCTGACGCCAGCCCGCCTCGTCATACCGCGTCCGGAAGATCTGCTGATATGAGTGACACCCGAAACCGCACGTCAGCGAGAACGTCCGCTTTTCCTCGCCGGTGCCCGGCAGGTTGAGCATCCAGTCGGCGCCAGTGAGCTGCGCCAGGATCTCGCGCGTGGGCGGCAGCACTTCCTTGTCGGTCACGCGCTCGAGAACGATCTCGTCGAGCCGTGTGCCGCCGTCGATCCGGAGCGACTCCTTCACGTACGGCTTGAAGTCGAGCGGCCGCGCGATGCGCAGCGTATAGGTGCCGGCGTCGAGCACCGGAAACTCGTACCGGCCGTCCGCGTTGGTATAGACCGTCGTCCGGATGGCCGTGCCGGGTGCGACGAGCTGCACCATCATCCCTTCGAGTGGAGTGCCGTTGCCGAGGCGTACCAGGCCGCGCGCCCCGCCCTGCACATTTCGGCGCGCCGCTGTTCTCGGGGGCGTGGCTGCGGTGCGCGCGACGTAGCGCGGATTGGGCGGCGGCTCCGTCCCGTCGAAGCAGCAGCTCGCATCCTTGAGATAGCCGACGAGATCTGCGAGGTCCGCGTCGGTGAGGATGTGCCGGTAGGCCGGCATCGCCGGACCGCCGCCGCGAATCTTCTCGATGACTGACGCGTCGGTCACCGGCGCGCCCGAACCGAGCGTGCGGCGCGTGAACAGCCCTTCGAGCGACGGGCCGCCGCTCCGCGCGAGCGGGTTATGGCAGAACCAGCACTTGACGTAGTAGATCTCCTCGCCGCGCCGTGGTCCTTCCGCGGCGCTCGTTTTCATCTCGAAGATCTCGGCCGAGCGCTGGTAGGAATCCCTCGCCGCCCCGGTCTGACCGGCGACGTCGGTCCGGGAGAACTGCATTACGCACTGGATGGCCAGCGCGATTGCGGCCACTCTGATCAGCCTTGTCGCCATCGTTCAACCCTCCAGACGCCCGTCGCGTTGCGATTCAGACTAACGAGCGTGAAGCGGCTTGTAGATCTCAGGGCCGTCGAACGAGTAGCACTCGTATTCGAGCAGCCGCAGGTTCCGTTCCCTGTGCCGGTACAGCACCATGCTCATCGTCCAGGCCCTGGAAAACACCTTCGGATCGTCGACGGTCACCTCGTACGTCATGTGATCAGGCCCCATCGGCGTGAAACGCTCGACGAGGTGCATCTGCTCGCTATGAAAATTGCCGGCGCCGTCGAGCCAGGTCTCGGCGTTGAAATGGACGACGTCGACCACCAGCGTATCGCCTTCCCAGCGGCCGCGCGAATCGCCCATCCACCATTCGATCGGTCCTTTCGGATGCGGGCTGTTCATGAAAACGTTTCGGACGGCGTGCACGTACTCGAAGAGAAAGACGACGAGCGAGGGTGTCTGCACGATCTGAAACGGAAACGGCATGTACATGATGCGCGGGACGCCGGGCAGGTAGCACTTCCCGTTGGGATCCCGGGTCGCGCGGCTGGCGGAGTTCTGATCCCGTATGACGAGAGCGGCGTCGGTATATGGAATCCGACCGCCTTCGACGACGCCCATGCCGGCGGGCACGCCCGGCTGCGCCGCATGCGGCTCGAGATTCCACGCCGCCGTATTCATCACCTGCCAGAATCCGGACAAATCGGGGCGGCCATCGGCCGTTCGCGCGACGGCGACTCCCGCTGTCTGCGCGGCCGCCCACGCCGGCGCCAGCGAAACGGCGGCGACCATCGCGATCACGCGCGCTCGTGACACGGCGGGGGCAGTATACTGTGCCGCGCATCGGATCCGGTACGCTCACGCGTCGCCGCAGGATGGCTCGGGAGGATTGTCATGAACGGTGCGACCGCGATGCTCGCCGCCACAGTAGCCGGCGTGCTCACCGCCAGCATGAGCGCGCAGGCCCCGGCGTCTCGATCCGAGTCTCCAACCCCACGACCGTACGTCCAGCCCCGTACTCCCGATGGCCAGCCCGATATCCGGGGATTCTGGCAGGTGGTGCCTTTCGGCACATACAGCCTCGAAGACATGAGTTTGCAGAACCAGGGCGGCGCGAACTTCATGACACCAGCACCGGGGGGAACGAGAATCATCGATCCACCGAACGGAAAGATCCCGTACCAGCCCTGGGCGGCGGCCAGAGCGAAGGAGATCCTCGAGAACCACAAGGACCCCAAGCCCCACCAGCTCGATCCGCAGTCGCGGTGCTGGCTGCAGGGCGTTCCGCGTGGGTTGGCAAACAGCGAATCACATATCCTGCAGACGCCCGGTCAGGTTGTCCTCCTGCACGAATACTCGCACAGCTATCGCGTGATCCCGCTCGACGATCGGCCGAGGCTGCCCGAACAGGTGAAGCTGTTCATGGGCGAGTCGCGAGGCAGGTGGGAAGACCGCACGCTCGTCATCGACACGACCAATCTGAACGACATTCCGTGGTTCGACCTCGTCGGCAGCTTCCATAGCGATGCCTTGCATGTGATCGAACGTCTCACCCGAATCGACGACGAGACGATGGAGTATCGGGTCACGATTGACGATCAGAAGATGTACACGCGGTCGTGGACGCTCGGCTACACCATGAAACGCAACACCGATTCAGCGTGGGAGCAACTGGAGCACGCGTGCTTCGAAGGCCAACGGAGCCTCGATCACCTCCTGACGCGGCCCGCGCGCTAGCTCCTGATCTCCCGCTCGGAGGAGCGTCTGTCATGAAACTCTGCTTGCGGATCCTGTTCGGGGTCGTGATTGGCGCCGCAGCGCTCGAAAACGCACCGGCGGTCACAGCGCAGGAAGGCCGGCTGACGGATCCTGCGCCGGATCTCCCGCGCGGCACCTACCTGCCGCCGAACTGGCTGGCCGACGACCAGTTTCTCCGGTGGCCGTATCCGCCGGGCGACGTCGCCTACCGCGACCTCGATGGCTTTCGCATCAAGGCACTGGTCAACGAGGTGACGGCCATCTCCCGGAAGAGCCGCGACGATGGGAACCAGTACTGGGGTCGCATCGCGGGCACCGAGTACGAGCGGATGACGAACGCGTGGACCGAGGGGCACTTCCGGCGGCTCGGACTGGAGCAGGTGCGCATTCAGGAATTCGATCTGCCGCCGCAGTGGTTCCCGACGTCATGGGAAGTGACGGTCACGGACGCCGGACGGACGACGCGGCTCACGACGGCGTTCCCCCTGTACCACTCCGTTGGGACGAGCGGCACGGTCAACCTCGAGCCGGTCTGGCTCGGCATGGGCACCGCCGCCGATTTCGCCGACCGCATCGTGAAAGGCAAAGTGGCGATCCTGTACGGGTTTCCTAATCCCGGCGGCCGCGCCAACACCGCGCTGACCTTTGGCGCGCTGCAGCGCGCCGAGCAGGCCGGCGCCGCCGCCGTCCTGATCATCGTCGGCTTTCCCGGCAACGTGGTGAATCAGCCGCAGGGCGGCGCCGCGACACCGCCGGCGAAGGTTCCAGTCCTCATGCTCGGTGATCAGGACGGCCGGGCGATCCGCGAGCTGATCGAGCGAAAGGCGTCGCCGGCGGTGCGGCTTCGGCTGGGCGTGGAGATGCGCAGAGGGCTCAAGACCGCCAACGTCTGGGGCGTGCTGCCGGGCGCCACTGACGAGCACATCGCGCTCATGGCGCACGCCGACGCCTTCTTCGAGGGCGCGATGGACAACGCGTCAGGAATGGCGACGCTCGTTGCGCTGGCCGAGCACTACGCGAAACTGCCGCGCGGCCAGCGCCGGCGGACGATGACCTTCTTCACGACATTTCCGCATCACTCCCCGTCGGGCGAGCAGGCGGGCATCAGCTGGGTGCACAACAACATGCAGGCGATGTTCGCGAAGACGGCGCTCCTCATCAACCTGGAGCACACCGCGCAGGTGGCCACGTATCTTGTCGGCGAGGCGTTCATTACGTCGAACCAGGTGAGCGCCCGCCGGTGGTATGTCGGCGGCAGCAACCGACTGCGCGATCTCGTGCTGAAGACGTTTCAGGAGTACGGCATCGCGCTGTATTCGCGGGCCGAGGGACGTCCTGGCGGCGAGCTGAGCCACGTCTACACCGATGCGCCGAGCTTCCACATCATCGACCACACGGTGTACCACACCGACATGGATACGCTCGCGGCGGTGCCTGCGTACGGGCTGGAGCAGTCGGCGCGCGCCTTCGCGAAGATCATCGATCAGGTGAACGCGATCGACCTCCGCGACCTGCGTGGCGGGCCCGTCACGAACACCGCCAGTAGTCGGTAGCTAGTTCCGCACGTACTTCGTGACGCCTCGCAGGTTGGCTTCCGCGGTGAACACGTTTCCCGCGGCGTCGATGGCGATTCCTTCACCCATGGCGCCGTCGGGGCCCTCGGACTGGTGCGGCGGAACGAAGATCGTCACCTTGCCGTCCTTGAGGCTCCCGATGCGAATCCCCCGGCGCCAGCCCGGATGCCGCTTCGCGTCCGACTCGGAGTCTGCCGTGTAAATCATGTCGTTCTTGTCGATCGCGAGGCCGCTCACGCGGCTGAACTCCCGGTACTCGCGGATGAACTTGCCGTCCTTCGTCAAGATCTGAACGCGATGGTTGTGGCGGTCGGCGACGATCAGCCGGCCCTCGGAATCGAACTCGAGCGCGTGCGGCGTCCGGAACTCGCCTGGCCCGGTGCCGGTCTTCCCGATCGTTCTCAGAAACTTTCCACTCCTGTCGAACACCGAGATACGGCCAACGAGGTCGGGGTCTTCGACGTTGGTATGACTCTCGGCCACGTACACATCGCCGTTCTGATCGGTGAGCACGTCGGTGGGCTCGGTCAGCGCACCGGGAGGATTGCCCTTGACTCCCGGCTTGCCCAAGGTCATCAGGACCTTCCCCTCGGGGCTGAACTTGATGACCGCGCTCCCCTTGTTGCCTTCCCCCGGAAACTTCTTGAGGGCCTCGGCGGTGACACTTCCCGAGTCGGCCACCCAGACGTTTCCATCCCGATCGACGTGAACGCCGTGCGGCCACACGAACATCCCCGCGCCAAAGCTCCTGACCTCTTTCCCCGACTCATCGAACAGATGAACGGGGTTCGCTTTGCTGCCGAGGCAGCCCGGGGTCGTCCCCGGTGAGCATCGGTCGACCGCCCACACCGACCTCCCATCGCGATCGATGGCCACACCGTTGGAGCCGCCCCACGGCCGCGCTTCGGTCGTGAACCGGGCCCAATCGCGGATGACGCGATAGGGATTGGCGCCGCTGTTGACGGGCGGCGTCTCCTGCGTGAAGACGGCCGTGGCCTGCAACACGACCACGAGGGCAGTCGGCACGGCGATGCGGAAGGTGGTAGCGCGTGAAGCTGACATAACAGGGCTCCTTTCGTCGTCGTCTCTGGTCTCTGGTCTTTGGTTTCTGGCCGCTGGTCTATTGCCTGTTAAACGAGAGACGAGAGACCAAGACGAGAGACATTATCAAGACGGGTAAGGTACTACAGCCGGGGACCGCTGGATCTGGTGGCTGAATCGCGGCGCCGCCAGGCTGCTGGCGAAGCCCACGGCGGCGCAGACCACGAGGTACGCCGCTGGGGCCTCCGGCCTCCCAAGGCTCGCGATGAGCGCGGTGGCGATGAGCGGCGTCGTCCCGCCGAAGACCGACTGCGTCACGTTCTGCGCCAGCCCGATGCCGCTGAACCGGACGCGCGTGGGAAAAAGATCCGCCGTGACGAAGGCAAACGTCGCGTTCACGAGCGCGCCGCCGACAGCGGCGACCGTCATCAGCAGCAAGAGGTCCACGGCCCGACCGGCGAGGGCGGCGTAGAAGGGATACGCGCCCAGCGCCAGGATGAGGGTGCCGGTGCGCAGCAGCAGATGCGGCGTCACGCGCAGCGCGAGCCAGCCGGCCGCGAGGATCAGCGCCGCGTGCAGCACCACTGCGTAGGTCTGCGCGAACACCGCGTCGCGCGGGGCGTAGCCGACAACCCCGGTGAGATACGCCGGCATGTGCGCAAAGAACAACCCGTTGAACCCCGCGGTGGTGCACTGCGCCGCCATGCCCGCCGCAACCGGCCATTGGTGTGTACGCGCCAGCTCACGGAGCGGCTGCGTCGACACCGCCTTGATCCGCTTCAATTCGGCGAACTCGGCCGATTCCTCGAACGAGCGCCGCAGCCAGTAGCCAGCGAGTCCCAGTACACCGCCCACGATGAACGCGATCCGCCACCCGTACTGCACCGCGTCGTCTGGGCTCATCACGCGGCCGACGACGAGCGCGATGCCCGTCGCCATGGCGACGCCGAGCGTGACGCACGCGTAGACGACCCCGCACACGAACGGCGCCATGCGCGGGGCCGTCTCGACGACGTAGGTGACGGCGCCAGGGAGCTCGCCGCCAAGGCAGAATCCCTGGACGAGCCGGAGCGTGACGACCGTGACGGTCGCGACGATTCCCAGCGTGGCGTAGTCGGGCACCAGGCCGATGCCGAGCGTGGCGGCGGACGCGATGAAAATCGACGCGAGAAACACGCCGCGCCGCCCGAACCGGTCGCCGAGGCTGCCGAGCACGAGGCCGCCAATCGGCCGCGCCAGATAGCCGACGGCGAACGTCGTGAACGCGAGCATGAGCGACACGAGCGGATCGCCGCTCGGGAACATCGCCTGACCGATCTCGCGCGCGAAGATGCCAAAGACAACGAAGTCGTAATACTCGAGGGTGCCGCCCAGGCTGGCGAGCAGCACCATCCGCCAGGCGGCGCGCGTCATCCCCTCTTGCGGCGCGGCGTCGGCGGCGGCGGCACGTGGTCTTCCATGTGGTGCTGCACGTACTCGGCTTCCGCGATCTGCTTGTCCTTGGTGTCCTTGCTCTGCGCGAACTGTTTCCGCGCCGCCTTTACGCGCGCCTTCGTCATCTCACGCGTGCTCAGCGCGAACCCGGACATCAGCTTCTCGAGGTCGCCGCCCTGACATTCCGGACAGGTGGGATCGGTCTTTGCCGTCGGCAGCAGGAGATGCTCGAAGTGGTGACCACAGGCGCGGCACGCGTATTCGTAGATCGGCATGATCAGCGGGTGGCGCCGCGGGCCCGAAGGCGCGGGCTCGAGCGCACGATCTCCCATGCGTATCCGTCCAAGGGCCGCTCGAGCCGCCGGATATAGAGGCGGTGCGGGTCCTGCCGGGCCGGATTTCCGGCCACGGCAATCCGGTCGCCCGAGCGCAGCGTCGACTCGGTCATCCCGATCTCGCGCATTTCGCTCCGATCGTCCATGTCCAGGCGCCACCGCTCGGCAACGCCGCTCCGGACCACGTCAGCGAGCACGAACGGATGCGGGGAAACGAATTGGAAGTCCGTGACTACGCCATCGACGGCAATCTCGCGCCGCGTGTCGTAGACCCCGGTGATGGAATGATGCGCGTGCGCGAGTGAGAATGTCGATACCACGACCGCACAGGCTCCGATCCAACGCCTCATCGGAATCCACATCACGCACCTCCATATGTGCCCCCGCTGTGAAACCGCCTCTTTTCGAGGCCACCCAGAGAAAGCCTACTCGGCCGTCCATGAATTCTCGATGAAGGCGGCACGGTGCACAGCACCCTTCTCCACGCGTGTCCTACTTGTTGCCCGTCCCGGTCCCTGGCCTGATCGCCGCCGCGGCGCCGTATTGGTTGTCCTCGAGGCAGATGAACTCCATCAGCTCGCCGCCCCCGGTCTTCAGATCCGGCCGCAGCAGCCGCGCCATGAAGGTCATCGTCACCGGCCTCGAGAACGCACCGGGATCCTCCAGCAGAAACACGTGCCGCAGCCGCCCCCAGTTGACGCGCGTGTACCGTTCCACGGTGTGCAGCTGCTCCGTGTGCGGTGTGCCGCGGCTGTCGATCCAGAACTTGTCGTTGTAGCCGACGGTGTCGACGACGAGCGTGTCGCCCTCCCAGCGCCCGACCGAGTGGCCGAACCAGGTCGGAATCGCGTCGGCCGGGTGCGGGCGGCCGTCCATGTAGATGACGCGATGCGCGCCCGAATCGCCGGTCTCGTGCAGGACGTAGAGGTGCGACAGTCCTTTCGCGGTATACGACATCGCGAACTTCCACGGGTACGGGTTGACGCGCGGCACGCCCATGGGGAGACATGCCGTGTACGGTTCGTCTGCCTTGTTGCGCGTGTCCCGCAATGCACGCGCCCACGGGAGGAGCGGCAGCTCTCCGGGCTTGAACCCACCCTCGAGCTCGATGTCGACGTTGGAGCCCCCGCCGACCCACGGTCCTGTGAGATCCACCGTGCCGTCCGGCAGGCGCGGGATCGGCCGGCTCGCCGCTTCGCTGTCTGGCACCACTGGACTGGGCAGGAAGATGAAGGGGACTTCCTCCTTCGCCGGGCCGGGTGCCCCGCCGCCCACCTGCTGTGCGTGCAGCGGCGGCGCGAGCGCCAGCATCAGCGCAACCGCGGACAGACATACCCGGGTTTTCATGAACTCCCTCGTCCCGTTCCGCGTAGGATACCCCGGCGAGGCCCTGTCGATGTCAGCGAGCCCAGACTGTGAGGCGCCGACTCATGCCGGCGGAGTGGTCTACCGTATCACCGATCGCGGGCCCGAGTTCCTCCTGGTCACGGCACGGCGGCAGCCCGACGAGTGGGTGCTGCCAAAGGGGCACATCGAGCGCGACGAGCGCCCCGAAGACACAGCCGTCCGCGAGGTGGCCGAGGAGACCGGCGTCGAGGCCGCCATCGACCGGCCGCTGTCGATCGTCGTGATCCACCCGCGCGGAGAGCAGCAGCGCATCCAGTTCTTCCTCATGCGGGCGTTGCGCGACGGTGCTCCACACGAAGAACGTCGGACGCTCTGGCTCACCTGCGACGAGGCGGCCGCGCGGCTGCCCTTCGAAGAGTCGCGCTGCCTCGTGCGCACCGGGGCGGAACTGCTGGGGTCAGAACGGGGTCAGACCCCGTTCTGACCCCGACGCTACCGGAGCGGCGCGCCGATCGTCTGATCCGCCAGCGGAATCGCAATCGACACGCGATCCTCGCTCCCGACGGCTCTCGTCGTATGCCCCTTGCCGGTCGTGTCTTCGATCAGCTCGATCCTGCCGGGCACCAGCTCGACCGTCCCGCCGCCTGAAAGCCCGATCTCGCCGCGGCCGCTCAGCGTGATCACGAACTGCCGCCGCGGACCGACGTGCCAGTCGCTGAACGTGCCCGGCGGGGTCCGCCGAAACTGGATGCCGGTCGCCTTGAACATCTCCGTAGCGGTGCCGGTGAGCTTCAGCTCCATTTCCTCCGCATGACTCTGGCCGTCGGTTCCCGTATAGATCCGGGTCATCTTGATCGTCTTCGGCGTCTGGGCCCCGACGACATCCCGATCGGTGCGCGCGCCCCACAAGACGACGAACACGACGACGAGCGCGGCCCCGATGAACGTGCGTGCGATCGATGTCATGCCAGCCTCCGTTTCCGTCCCCACCGCGCACGCTGAAGCGTGCACCCTAGAGGCGCGTGTCGCGCGCAGGCTTCAGCCTGCGCGACCGCTAGTTCTCGATGTTGACCGCGTAATAGGCCACAGTCTTCGTCGGCACCTCGCGCCACCAGTGCGGCGTCTTGGCCGGAATGGTGATGACGTCCCCCTTGCTCAGGCGGTGGGTTTGCCCGCCAGCGACACTCGTCCCCCGGATCTGCCCTGGCGCCGTCTGCTTGGCGTCCACCAGCTTGCCGCCCGTCACCATGGTCGCCTCACCCTCGACGATGATGAAGACGTGGTTCGTCGTCTCGTGCACCTCGGCTTCGCCGGAGCCGCGGCGCTGCGCAAGGATGCGCAGGCCCGGGTCCTCGATGATGGCGCCCCCCTTGGCCATGACCGCCGAGACCTTGTCGTGATGGACGTACGTGACCTTCGCGGGGACGCCCGCGGCGATCGCATACGCCGCCAGGATCACAACCGCCGCCAGCGCTGCCAGAAGCTTCATAGGTCCTCCTCGCGCTGCCGATGATACTCGCAAATCAGTCGGCGGAGTTCGGAGCGTGCGTGTAGGAATCGTGAACGGTCTTGCAGGAAAAAATTGCATCCGGTGGCAGCGCGTCTCGCCGCGCGTGCAAGCATTCCGCATACTGTCGATGAGCGCGATTCTTGCTGGGCCGCAATCTCCCGCAACAGGTGAATCGGTGTTGACGGAGTCTCGAGGGACCTTCTGTGCGCGCCTGAAGGCGGCCCGTGAAGCCAAGGGCGTGACGATCGACCAGATTGCGGCGTCGACGAAGATCCCGGCGGCGCTCCTCCAGGGACTGGAGTGCACCGACGTCTCGCGTTGGCCCGCTGGCTTGTACCGTCGCGCGTACTTGCGGGAGTACCTCCGGATGATAGGGCTACCGCCCGACCCGATCGTCGCGGAGTTTCGGCGTCTGTTTCCTCACTCCGACGACGACACGCCCGTTATCGGGCCTTTGCAGCCGATTGAGCACCAGCCGACGCCCTTCTCGATGATGCTTGCCGAGGACTCCCCGCGCCGCGCGGCGAGGCTTTGGGCACGATTGGCGGCCGCCTCGATCGACGCAGCCCTCGTCTTCGGAACGTCGATGGCTGCAGCGCTCGCGCTGCGGCTTGACCCCGGAATGGTCTTGGGGGGGGTGGCGGTCGCCTATCATGCGGTGGCCGCCATCGCAATCGGTCGGACGGTGGGCGCCCGATTAACTGTCGACCGGCGCATCGTGACGCGTTGGAAGCGTCGGGGAGAACGTCCCGCGCCTGCCGAGAATCCCCCGCCCGAGACGCTTCCCGCGTCGCGTGAGGAACCGCCGCGGGAGGCGCTTCCGTCGGCGAGTACCGCCTGAACGGCCGCGGTGCGGCGCGCGGTCGTCAGTCCGCGGCGAAGCAGTAGATCAGCCCCGCGCCTCCGGTCCCGCGAAGGTTCTCGGCCGAACACCCTTTCGAGGGATGGGCCGAGTTCCACGGCGAGCCCGGCTTCCCGAACGTGAGACGATCGTGATGCCCGACGGTAGCGCTGCCGGCGCCGCTGCTCGTCCAGTTGTTGCACGTCATCTCGGACGCCCGGCCCTCAGTCGTCGAGCCGGTCAGGACGTCGTGGCGGTTGGCGCCGCCGGGCGGGTTGATCTGACGCCCCTGCTCATCGAGCGCCGTATCGTTGTTGATGTTCGCCTTGTCGGAATGCAGCTCGTCGAGGTTCTGCGCGATGAGCTGGCCCTTCACGTTGTACCAGGGCCCCTTGCCGACCCGATCGCGCGCGTTCACGCCGCCGGGGCCGTTCGTACTCAGATACGCGCGCCACATGCGGTTGCCCGCACTTGTGGCCTTCGCCAGCTGCTGGCAGACCTTGTCGGCTCCCGCCAGGCCGCCGAAATCGGCGCTCCCCGACGTGGCGCTCGTGACGAAGAAGCCGGGACGATTCTGCTGCGCCGAGGCGCGGTCTACCAGGACGGCCGCCACTGACACGGCGATAACGAGGGCAAAGACGAGAGCTCGACGCATGGAGTACCTCCCACCGGGATGTCCGGGCCATTATAGGAGCCGGCCTCGGCACGCAGTCTGAGGTGCGCGAAGATCGGCCGCTCCTCCTCGCCGGTCTCGGCGCGCAGCGGTCGATCCTTGGCGCGAACCGCGGGGAACTGCTTCAGGCTGACGACCCCGCGTACGTTGCCACCGATAGCAAAAACGATGCCGGCTGCGCCATCCACTTTGACAATGATGTCGCAGTGGCTGCGCGCGCCGACGCCCATCTGCCGTCGCCGCTCGGCGAGGGTGCGGTACGTGGGACGCCGCGAGGAGCAGAGCAGATCGCCGGGCGCGATCGTCGTCTCGCCCGCGTCGTGTGCGATGAACGCCGCCTCTGCCGCGCGGCCGTCGCGCGCGCGCAGCGCCTGATCGATGTAAGTGTGATGCGCGATGGCGCGCTGGAACTGCGCGGGCGCGCCGAGCCCCGCCTCGCACATCACCCACGAGATGAATGCCGCCGACCACGGTGCGTTCCACCGCGCCATGATGCCGTCCGGCCCGCCCCAGCGTTCGTTCTGCCGTGCGACGATCCACGCTCCTTCGGGCGTCACAGCCCAGTATCCGGCAATCGACGGCGCGACGCGCTCGGCTTCCGCGGGCGGCAAGCGCGAGCGGCGCCGGAGCTCGGTACGCGGCTCGTCGACGCGCCCATCGTCGTCGCCCCCCTCGGGTGCGGGCGCGACGCGAAATCCGAAGAATCCCCACTCCTGGACGGCGAGGTCGACAATGCGGCGTCTGATGTCGTGGGCGGGACGCGTCGGACAAGGATGCGGCTCGATACGCATCGACCCGGGCCCTCCGCGCACGCGTGCGGCGGCCGTCTGCGCCGATGCCGCATCTGTGCCAACGAACGCGATCAGCAGCAGACCGAAAGACAGGACGGCCGAACACGCGCGCATCGACGCTTCAGGGTGCCGGAACGGCCGCGGACGGCGGCGATCCTGCTACGCCGAGTGTCGTGCCGTCGGCGAGCATCGTCTGCAGGATACGCCCGAACGGCCGGCCATCCTTGAACGGCTCGATCGTGATCGTCACCTGCTCGCCGGGCTTGAACGTGTCGCGGCGATAGCCGGCCGGAAAGATCACGCTCGGCGCCTGCGTCTCGGCCACCCACTGAACGACTTCACCGCTGTCGCTCTTGATTTCAATCATGAGGAAACAGTGCGGGTTGGAGTACACCCACTGCTTGACGGTGCCCTTCAGCACGAGTTTCTTTCCCGTGTCGAAGGCCGAGCTGCTGTGGTGCGCCAGCAGCACGGGCGACAGCCACAAGCCGGCGGCGACGGTGAGTGTGACGAGGCGTCCGATCGTCATTGTGCCCCCTTGCCCTTCGCGGTCCCCTCGAAGATCTTGTTGTAGTTGTCCTGCTCGGACGGCGAACAGTAGTACTCCATCAGGTCGGTCCGCGGATCGTGGAGCCGCATCGGCAGTCTCATCGTCTCCCACGGCTTCGTGTAGACCTTCGGATCCTCAATGGTCTCCGACCACACCAGCGTGTCGTGGTCGACCCGGCGGAACGTCTCCGTGACGACCACCTTATCGCTGATCGGCCGGCCTGTCGAGTCGAGCCACACGCGGTCTTCCGGCATCGTGCCCACCGTCTGCGCGACGAACGTGTAGTCGTCCACCCAGCGGCCCACCGAGTAGCCGAAGAACCGCTGTTCGCGGAGTTCGCCGCCAATGAGTACGCCGCCGTCGGCGATGGTGGGCAGCTCACGCCCATCGGTCCAGATGACGCGCCAGCGATTGTCGTAGTGATAGAGGATGACGACCTTGTACTCATCCTGGAAGATTTGTGTGAGCCGGACGTTGTAGTGGTTGTAACGCGGGACGCCGAGTGGTTCACACGTGTTCCGCGGATCGTTGTCCCGCCCCGCGACCACCGCGTCGGCACCTTCGAGCGCCCGATGCGACTTGTAGAGCTCGAGGCCGAGCGGCGTGTACGGCAGCTGGTTTTCCGGCCTCCCGTTGTTCGGCCTGAGCTGCACGCCACTCGCCTGGGTGCCCGCGCCGGGGCCGCCGGCCGGACCCCACATGCCAACGAGGCTGCGGCGCGGCGCCGGCTTCCGGTTCGCGTCGGTAATGGGCGGCTTGTTCCAGTCGGGATTCCTCCAGCCGCCCGGCGCAGGGCTCTGCGCTATGAGGGTGGCGGCCAGTCCCAGAGCAGCGATCGGGACGCCGACGGCGAACGTCAGAAAGGGTGTCGACATGCCGCGCATTGTAGCGCGGCTATGGATGGACGGTCTCCGAGAACCACTCGTCCGGCAAATCGCGGCCGACTCCCGCGCGGCGCGCCTTCTCGAGCACCAGCGCGCCAGCAGCCGCAAACTGCAGGCCGATGCCCACGTTGTTGACGAAGCAGGTGATCTCGCCGTCACGTTGCCGGCCGGGTCGCATGCCCGCGACGAGCTGGGCAAGCGTCGGATACGCAGCGAACCGATTCCCGGGCGCATTCCACCACCCCCGCTGATGGCCGGCGGGCACATTGGGCGTGCCGGCCATGACATTGTCGTCCTGCTTGGGTTGGGCGGTCACGTGCACGACGACGTGACTGCAGGCGTCGAGTACGGTCTGATCGACCTCTTGCGCCTTGACGCAGCTCACATGGACGCCCGGCCTGAGCCACTTCGGATCGACCACGCGCGCCATTGATGAGGTCGCGGACATGATGACATCGGCGTCCCTCACACATGCGTCAGCGCTGTCGACGCTGCGAATGTCGACAGCGGGATATCGCGTGTGCGCGTCGGTCACAAACGCCTCGCGGCTCGCCTCGCGCGGGCTGTACACGCGGACTTCCCGGAACGGCCGCGTCGCAAGCGCTGCCATCAGCTGCCCTCCGGCCTGCCAGCCGCTTCCGATGATCGCGAGCGTCCGCACGTCCTCACGCGCGAGGTGTTTCAGCGCGATGCCGTTGGCCGCGCCGACCCGCAGGCGCTGCATCACACCGTCAGGCATGATCGCCAGGAGCGCACCCGTTTCGGTGCTGAACAACAGGACGAGGCCGACCCACCGGCCGTCTGCCTTCGGCTGCTTCACGCGGCGCGGCGCGCCGGCCACGACGGGATGCGTGATGACGTCCGAGTTGATTCTGAGCGCCTGCACGCGCATGCGGGGCCAGGCACCGCCCATCTGCTTGAACGCGTAATACGCGTCGGGCCCCGTCGAAGGCGAGAGGTTATCGACACGCGGTACGTGCAGCGCCTGGCCGACCGCGTAGTCGCGGTACATGTCCTCGAGTACGGCGATGCACTCCGGCATCGTCAGCAAGCGATCGACCTCGTCGTTGCTGAGGACACGCATGAACCAGCGATTCTAATTGGTGAGGAGGTTCAAGGGGTTCATGGGGTTCAGGGTCCTGTTCAGAAGGTTCATCAGCGGGGTTCTTGAGGTTCTGGGAGGACGTGCCTGCATTCTACTGGAGCGGAAGACCGACACCCCCGCGTACCACGGCGCCGCCTCGAAGCGGCTCGCCTGGTACGAATCCGCGACTCTTCACGCCGAGGTCGACGACGATCGTCGCCCGATCGGCGCTGAACCACACGGGCAGGAACGCCCGCTCAACGCGGCCGCGCACCTGGACGCCCGCGCGCGGGCTCGCCGACAGCGATTCATCGGCCTGGAGGGCTAGCCGCGGCTGACGCCACACCTCAATGGATGCCTCGAGGCTCCAGTCGCGCCACGACATGAGCTCGCGCTGCCGCACGCGCACACCCCATGGTGTCGTATGAGGCGCCCGGCCGAGGCGTAGCTCGATCTGCGTGGGCCGGATGCGCCCGCCCAGCTCGTTCACGAGCGACCACTCGGTGCCGTACGGCGCGAGACGATACCGAAACATCGGCAGGTACCGGACGCCGGCGATCGATAGCGCCGGCACCGCCACGTCGGTGGCGCCGGTCGCCAGATGGCGGCCAATGCCGTACGCGGCATACGCGAGCATCGGGTTCGCGAAGCCGACCAGCGCCTGTCGCCGCAACGCGCGAGGCCTCAGTGGGGCTGCGCCCGCGGCAACGGCGACCCTGTTGTAGGTCTCGAGGAAGTCGGCCACGTCGTGCCCGGGTTCTTCGCCGTCATCATCGGTGCTCAGGACGTACGACAGAGTGTCGAGCTCGAAGGCAAGGTACCGTACCGCGTCGCGCGGACGCATCTGCTGCGCCGAGAACGCGCGATGAGAGGTGAGCGCCGCGGCGACGCCATCGACTTCCATCCCCCCGGTGTGAACAGCCATGACCTCATAGGCGGACGGCACCCGATCGAAGACAAAGGACGTGGAGCCACCGCCCCGGCCGTATGGGGACGGCACACCGATGCGGTACGTGATCGGGCCATCGAAGCGCTCGCGCAGCCGCGCGCCGTGACCAAACACCTCGTGATTGAGGACGAGAAGAAGATGCTCCTGCGGCGCGTCGAGCGCCACGAGCTTCAGGAGCCGGAACGCGACGTTGGTGCCACGCCGGGCGATGCCGTGTTCCTCGAACAGCCGGTGCGGCACATGGGCGTCGGCGACGCGCGCGAGCGCCTCGCCCAGCGTCGCCGCAATCGTCGCACCGGCACCGACGGTCAGGTCGCGATCGACGAGTGCGGCGGAGGTGACCTGTCGCGCGGCGGTCGGCGATGCCGTAGCGGCGCCGAACGCCGCCGCCAGCGCGACAGCTCGGAGGTTCACGACGTCAGCAGGCTACCACCGCAGGGCAACCCCCACGTTTCCGCGCCAGAACGACAGGCCGGAAAGCAGGTTCGCGTCGATCAGACGCTCCTGATCGTCAACGACCGCGCCATGGCGCGCGCGCAGCACGCTTCCGTCGACGCCCTGGAACTCGTCGCCGCCCACGGCGAAGTAGCGGAGGTCCCCTCGTACACCGAGCTGGCCGAGGAACCCCATGACGCCGAAGCCGGCGTTCCAACCCGTCTCCGTGTGGTCCATGTCGATGTCGAGGTCACCCGGCGTCGCATCGGCGTTCATCGTGAACCATCCGGCCCCCGCGGAGAAATACGGCTGAAACTGCCCGCCGGCCATGAGCGGCGCGGCGGCGATCACGTTCAGCATGTAGCTGTTGATCGCCGGCTCGTCCGCGAGAAACGGCGGCACGAACGCCGAATCGATCTGGAAGTCGGGCGTGAAGTTCGCCTGGAACTCGCCGCCGATCACACCGCGCCACAGCCAGCCCATGGTGCCGGCGAAATTGACGCTCGGATCGTCCGCGTCCGCTTCGAAGTCGGACCCGAGAGAGCCCGACGCGAGCCAGTGACTTTCGATCGGGAACGGCTCCGGCTGTGGAATCGTCGTCTGAGCGGCGCCGAGGGCCGGCAGCGCGAGAAGACACGCCACCACCATCAGCGAACGAGCCACACGGCGACGACGGATCCGACGAATGCCCGCCGCCGCAGCGAACCCCAACAGTCCCGCGAGTCCTGCCAGCGGAAGCGGACTCGCCGTCCGCGGCAGTTCGGCCTGCGCGACTTGCGGCGCAGGTTCCGGCTGCGGAGCTTGCGCGACCGGCGCGGGCGCCGGTGCGGGCGCCGGTGCGGGCGCCGGTTCGGGTGCCGGTGCGGGTTCGGGTGCCGCTTCGACGACCTCAGCTTCAGGCGCCGGCGTCGGCGGGGCCTCCACAACCGGGGCCGCCGGTGGAGCCTCGGCCACCAGTGCGGGCGCCGGAGCTGGTGGTGCGGCGGGTCGCGCCTCCGCGAGCACCGCGTTCACATCGCGGAAGGTGTTGAGCTCCACCTCGAACAGGTGCATCTCGTGTCCCAGCGGATCGAAGCCACCAGTTGGTCGGAGAGTTCCACTTGTTCCCACCGGCCGGATATTCGCTTCCTTCTGGATACCGGTGACGACCACACGGCGGCCGACGTACTCGGCGAGCTCCTCTTCACGGGAGCCCGTCAATTCGTACGCGGTTGGAAACGTGCTGCCCACTTCGGGACAGGCCGCTGCCGTGCCCGCGAACGTCTCGCCTGGCGCGATCTCACGCGCATCAACGAGCATGTATTCGTTCCGCAGCCCAATCCCGGGCCCCCGAGGGCCGCTGAGACCTGGACCATACGTATCCCGGTAAACGGATTCGCGCATCACGCAGCCGACGAGCGTGACTTCACGCTCGGGGCTTTCCTGCGCGCTGGCGTAGACGATCGGAATGGCGATGCCTAGAGCCGCAGCGCCGGCAAGGTATCGAACGTTCATAAGCCTGCTCCCCCTTCACTCTCGCGACCAGAGCCGGGTGCAATGTGAAGACCAGCCGTCCCGCGCATACACTTGTGCCGGCCGGACACGCGGTCCGAGACGGCTGACGAGGGAGCGAGGTCCATGCGGAATGCGATCGTTGTTGTGCGTGCGTGCATCCGGGTGGCGGGCACGGCGCCGGCGAACGCACAAGCGCCGGCTGAGCCAACGATCTGGACGGTCCTCGCACGCGCCGGATGGCCGCCACCAGCGGCAACACCGACACCTCAACGGTCAACCTGCTCGACACGTTCGAGCAAGCTGCAGGTGGCGAGCGTGCAGTAGAACGACGTCGCGATGCTCAGGCGATCGCTTACAAGATGGAGCGCGGCCGTGACACTGCTCCTCGACTCCCGTGACATCGAGCACGTCCTGACGATGGCCGACGCGGTGTCGGCGATGGAAGAGGCGTTTCGCGATCTGGCTGCGGGCGAGGGCGTCAACCGTCCGCGGTCGCACACGTATGTGCCGCGGCCGTCGCCGACCGGCGAACACCGTTTTTACTTGTTCAAATCGATGGACGGCGCACTCCCGCGGCTAGCCCACATTATTCGTGAAGGGGCCGATTTCGGTCACGCGCGTGCTGAATGGTAGCTGATAGGCCAGTAATGGGTGCCGTGTAGAGCGGAGGGACGAAGGCCAGCAGGCGTTGGACCGGCG
>Ga0187893_10004858_pt1 | contig 25000 bp, 21 predicted proteins | sample MA1701074metaG_FD_139574 | JGI IMG/M metagenome (GOLD analysis project Ga0187893, IMG submission 139574) | White microbial mat communities from a basaltic lava cave in the Kipuka Kanohina Cave System on the Island of Hawaii, USA - MA170107-4 metaG ... | reverse complement strand
TCCCATTCGGACTCACTGAGCCTGCGGTCGAGCTCAATCGTCCGACTGACGCCGATGGGAAGCCCGAGCCATCGTCGCGAGCCTAGCTGCGGCGGAGCGTCGAGTGATGTTGCCGCCGCTCGCGCTAGCTCTGGGGATATCCCTACCTCTCGACCGATTTCCTAGAGTTCGGCCAGCGTCAGCCCGTCCGCTGGCGCGAGCTGACGCGTGGGCGACTACTGGTTCTCAGCAGCACGCTGAATGATCTGCGCGACTTCTTCTTCACTGTATCGACGTTCAGCCATAGCGATTCAAGTTCAAGAAGTCAGTGTCAGCGGGCAAGCCACCGAACGTCACTTACGGTCGCCGGCGAACCCGAGTTCTGGCTCTCGGCAACCTCCGCCGGCGTGATACTAAGCACGGCCGCTCCTTCGCTGCTCAAAGTTCTGGAGGATCGAGGGCAGGGCTGACTCCCGTGATCGGCGCTACTGGCTGGCCGATAGACCGATCCGACTTGCCGTTGAATAGAGTAGTAGCAGATTGAGTCACTGGAGCGTCGTCGAGTCTTGCGTCGTCGCGCGGCCGGATGACCGCGTGCGAAGGCGCACATCTCACGTTAGGCAAATTGTCTTTGCGCTCCAGGAAGGTTGTTATGACTATGCTCTCACTGCGAGAGGTTGCCGGCCTCGTGAGGCGACCCTGGCTTCTTGCGGCGGCAAGCGTAGTTGCGCTGACCCTCTCAGCGTGCGGCGACAGCCCCACCGCGGCCCCGGTCGGTTGGCCTGAGATCACCGTATTACCGATCAACGTCGCTCCGGTAGCGGGCGACTACGCGGGCGACGTTCTGATCGGACCGCAGGCGACTCGCCCCTCGCAATCGAAGCCTTTCCTCGACATGGGGTCCTTTGTGCAGTCGCCGACCGGGCCGAAGCAAATCCCGAACTTCGAATTCTACGTTAGGCCCACTGCCGTGGTGGTCGCCCCGGCGAGCGGCATGATTTGGCGGGTTGTGTTTCACGCGGACTTTGACGACTACGCAATCCTGATCCGCGAGCGCAACGAGGGGTTCTTGTGGGTGGAAATCGATCACGTGAGCAATCCGACGGTTAAAGCCGGGGACCGCGTAACAGCCGGTCAGACGATTGGCACCGCGGGGAAGACAGGAGACGTTAGGCTCGGTCGAGTCGAGCTACAAGTTTCTGATGGGAACCGCCAGCCCGTCATGCACTTCTGTCCTAACGTGGCCTTCGCGCCAAGTGCCACGGCGGACATCGAGGCCAGGTTGAGCCGTCTCATGCAGGATATTGAAGCGCGGAACCTCAACAGCAATATCTACAACGAAGCAACCATGTTCCGGGTCGGGTGCAACATGGAAAAGGTTGTGGAGGGCTAAGTCGTTACGGCGAATGCAGTGCGCGACTAATGTGGCGCGCCCCGACTACTTGACGAAGACCTTCACCCAATCAGCCTGTAGGGTGCCCGTTTGGATGAGCGTGGGATCCAAGTTTGGGAAGAACAAGCCACCAACCGCGAGGTTGAGCGTGATCCGCTGACTCTTGCGGAACATGCTCGGGATGTAACCACCGGACTTTAGATGGACCACCTGGCCGTCGAAGTAGTACGTCAGGTCATTCTTGCTCCAGATCACTTCGTAGACATGCCAGCAACTCGTTAGGCGCACGGGGGAGCTGATCGTCACGCCTGAATTCTGGACGAGGTTGACCCCTGGCTTGCGGCCATACCAGTACGCTGTGTAGTACGTGAAGGGATCCTGGCCGCGCGCCTCGACGATGTCGATCTCACCCTGCGTCGGCCACGGATCGCCATAGCTCCAAAACGCGGGCCACATGCCGTACCCGTTAGGCAGCTTCAGCCGCGCCGCAAGTCGCACGTTAGGCGTTTCCCGCGACGCTGAGAAGTGTGCGCGAGATTCAATGCGGCCCGATGTGTAGTCGAAGCTGCTGAGGGACGGATTGAAGGGTGTCGTCGGGCCGACAACCGTTTCCTGGCGCGCGCTGATGTTGAGCATGCCTCCCGCAACTTGCAGGTTCGCGCCCTGGTAAAGCTGCAACTCGTTGTTGAACGCGCCTCCGTACCAGACGGACCACTGTGACAGTCCGGCGGAAAACGGTTCGTCGAAAACCTTGCTCCAGCCCGTCGCTCCGTAACTGGCATCCGAAGCGTCATAGTCGCAGACCCCGGCTGCGGCAGCAATTGCCGCGTTAGACATCTCGCTAGGCGGTACGCTGAGAGTTGGAGCCGTAGGCGACCCCTGATCCGGGCTGCAAGCGGCAGCAAACAGGAGGGCCGTTAGGGCGAGTCGGAGTCTGACTCTGCGCATTGAGAGTGGGAGCAGGGTCTGGTAGGCGCGAGAGAGATAGGCTGAAGGCCCCCACATTATGGCCGAGTCCGGCATCGCGCTATTTCGCGGATGGTCAGCGTGGGGGCCATGCGAGCCCGGGGAAGTCCGCGACCGGGTCAAACAGCTTGCTGCCTAACGACAAAATCAACGATCGCCTAACGACGCAGCCCGCCGCCGCAGTCCATTTCTCAAATCCGACTCGAATAACGGCGGTTTACGCGCCGCGAGCGTCCTTCACTCGTCGCGCAGCGCGTGGGACGGATCCACAAGGCTCGCACGCCGAGCCGGGAAGTAGGACGCCACTGCCGCGACTGCCAGCAGGACTGCCGCGACGCCGGCGAACGTGATCGGGTCCGTGCTGCTGACCCCTACGAGGTAGCTGTTCACGACTCGGGTCAACGCGGCGGACGCGCCGAGTCCGAGCACGACGCCGATCGCTGCCAGAATCAATCCCTGACCGAGGATGATCCGCAACACGTCGCGGTCGCTCGCGCCGAGGGCAACTCGCACGCCCATCTCTCGCGTTCGCTGTCGCGCCGAATACGAGATCACGCCGTACAGGCCTAACGACGCGAGGATGAGTGCTAGTCCGGCGAAGGTGCCGCTGAGCGCGAGCAGGAACCTGTTCTGCGCCATCGACTTGGTCACCCAGGACTCGAGCGTCGTGAGCTCGGCGACTGGGACGTCGGGATCCAGAGCACTGACCGCACTCCGGATCTGGGCCATCAGACTCGTAGAAGCAGCCGTGGTGCGCACAACGAACGTGAGCGGCAGAAACGACTGGAAGACGTACGGCATGTAGATCGTCTCGCGGCCGTCGGCTGCCAGCGAAGCGGATCTGACGTCCGCCACCACGCCCACGATTGTCACGGGAAGTCGTTCCAACGAGAAGGTCTTCTCGTTGAAATGGTCGACTATGATCTGCGTTCCGACTGGGTTCGTAGCGCCGAAGACGCGCTTGGCGAACTTCGCGTCGATGATCGCGACATCAAGCGCCTGATCTTCGTTGTCGCCCCGAACGAACAATCGTCCCGAAACGAGCTGGATGCGCATCGCCTCGAAGTATCCTGGCAGCACGGCCTTGTAGTCTGCCTTGTTTGCCTGGTAGACGTTGTCCGGATCGCCGATGCGGCCATAGGAGCCGACCGAATACTGCTCGCCGCCGGCGAGTGGCAGCGGCGTCACACCGCCCACGGCTTCGACTCCGGGGAATGCGGCCAGACGCTCGCCGAGCAGGTTGGCGAAGTTCGCCCGCGATTGCGTCGTTAGGTACTTCAGGAATTGGAGCGGAGCATTGAATGTCACGACATTCTGCGCATCGAATCCGGGATCGACTTTCTGGAGCTGCGCGAAGCTACGCACCATCAGGCCAGCGCCGATCAGCAGCACGAGCGAAAGTGCCACCTCGCTCGCCACCAGCACTGTGCGCAGCTTGTTGCCGCGAACGCCGCCGCTATCGCTGCCGCGCTCCCGGAGCCCGTCGACGAGATTCCCGCGGACCGCATGCAACGCTGGCGCCAGTCCGAACACAATGGCTGCCACGATGCCCACCCCGGCCGCGAAGGCCAGAGCGCGCGCGTCGATCGCCACGCTCCCGATCCGCGGCAGGTTCGCAGGGCTAAGCGCTTTGATGACGCCGATGCCCTGCCACGCGAGCACAAGCCCAAGGACCGCGCCGCCGGCAGCAAGCACCAGACTCTCCGTGAGCATCTGTGCCACGATACGACCGCGCCCACTACCGACCGCAGCGCGCACCGCAATCTCTCGGCCGCGCTCGGTCGCCCTAACGAGGAGCAGGTTCGCGATGTTGGCGCACGCGATCAGCAACACGAAACCGACCGCGCCCAGAAGCGCGAGCAGCGCGGGCCGGGCGTGATTCACCACGTCCCGATGCATCCCGTTCACCACGATCTGCAGATTCTGCGTCTTGTGGAACTGATGGACTTGGCGCAGCCGCGCTGCCATCCGATCCATCTCCTGCTGGCCCTGCTCCGGGGTCACGCCGTTCTTGAGCCGCGTCACCACGGTAAGCCAAGCAGCATCGCGCGCGAAGTCTCCGATGTTGCTCGGCAGGACACCCCAGGCATCGATGTCGGTGGGCATGCCCGCGTCCGCGGGCAAGTAGATGCGGAAGTTTGGCGGGAGCACGCCGAGCACGATCGAGCCCCAGCCGTCCATCTGGATGGTACGGCCGATGACCGATCGATCGCCGCCGAACCGCCGCTGCCACAGCTCGTAGGTCAAGACCACTTTGCCGGGCGGCAAGTCGGGGTTTGGACTGCCGAACGCCTTGGGGTCAATCGCAAACGCATCGTCCGCGACGGGTGCCCGACCGAGGATTGGCCGGACGCCCAGCAGCTCGAAGAGATTCCAAGTGACATAGGCGTTGGTGATCCGCTCCGGGGGTCCGTATCCCGTCAGCGTGCCGGGGATCGCGACTGCCCCGGCAAAGCCTTCGAACTGCGTCGTCTCGCGCTGGTAGTCCTGGAAGTCAGGTCCGGACACGAGCGAGCGCGCGACGTTTGTCGCCGGCAGTCGCGTCCACACGAACGCCAGCTCCTCGGGATCCTGGAACGGCAGGGCGCGGAACAACACGGCATTCGCGACGCTGAAGATTGCGACGTTGCTGCCGATCCCCAGCGCCAGCGTCAGGAGGATCACCGCGGTGAAAAGCGGTCGTCTGGCGAGCGAGCGGATTGCGTACTTCGCATCGAGCAAGAAAGCCATGTCGAATTTGCGGGTTGCCGGTCAAGGAGCGTCGGGCCGAAGAGCGTCGGCGCGGAGGGCGGAAACTGCGACGAGACGTACACCGGCGCAAACCCGGTCCGGATGCTAAGTAGCCGCGAGGAGGATCTCGCGGCTACCCAGCTGGACGTGCTGCCATGTTACGGCTGGGGCACAACCACCGTCGGGCGAATCTCACGATCAAACGTCTCAGCCGGGTTGACGAGATCGATCGGCGTCAGCGACGGATCGTCGATGCGTTGCTCAATGCGTTAGGCTCGACGACGCCTTCTTGTACGTACTGTCGACCGATAGCGCCGCACGGTACGATTCCACTGCCTCGTTAGGCTGACGTAGCTCCGTCTGCACTCGCCCCATCATCCCATGCTCCTCGCCAGACATCGAGTCGAGCTGCGCGTCCGCGGGGGGGGAGCCGCGCGCTTGCCGTTGCTCCTCGCCTCCCAGCCGGCCAACCTCCCAGCCATTTTTCGCAGCCGTCCGCCCGCCGCAATCCTCGACTGCCCCGACGTTCAATGACGCGGTTCGACCGCCGACTTCGCCTTGCATTCCTTGTGGGTTTGCTCCTGACGAGCGCGCGGACCGGCGCCGCCGGCGCACAGGCACGGGCGATCGACGGCCCGCCCCCACCAGTGCCACCGGAGGTCATCACGCGTCGAGCCGATGGGCAGGCCACGGTCCGTGCCATAAAGCTCGCCGACCCGCTCAGATTGGACGGCGTCCTCGATGAGGAGGTGTACTCACGCGAGAAGCCCTTCGGCGGCTTGATCCAGGTGGCGCCGCGCTATGGCGAACCGATGACCGAGAGAAGCGACGTCTGGATCCTCTACGACAACCGGAACATCTACTTGGCGTGCCGCTGCTGGGATTCCGCGCCGCCGGAGGAGTGGATCGCGAACGAGCTGCGCCGCGACACCAACGGACTGCGGAACAACGACCATATCGGCGCGATGTTCGACACGTTCTACGACCGCCGAAGTGGCTTCGGATTCTACACGAACCCGTTAGGCGCCAGGGCCGACTACTCAGTCGTGGACGAAGGCGGCTCCAACACCGACTGGAATCCCGTCTGGACCTCGAAGACCGGGCGATTCGATGGCGGCTGGACGGTCGAGATGGCGATCCCGCTCAAGTCGATCCGGTATCGCGCGGGCAACGACCAGGTGTGGGGCATCCAGTTGCGCCGCTCCGTGCGACGGAAGAACGAGTGGGCGTACCTGACACCCGTCCCACAGAGCCTCGCCGGGCCACAAGCGCTGAACCGCATCTCCGCGGGTGGTACGCTGGTCGATCTCGACCTTCCACCCGCTGGGCTCAACCTGGAGCTCAAGCCGTACGCCGTCGCGCGGGTGACAACCGATCGTTTGCTGACGCCTCCCGTCTCCAATGATTTCGGAAGCGAGATCGGGGGGGACGCCAGGTATTCCATCACGCCAAACCTGACCGCTGACGTCACAGTCAACACCGACTTCGCGCAGGTGGAGATCGACGAGCAGCAGGTCAACCTAACGCGATTCAGCCTGTTCTTCCCCGAGAAGCGCGACTTCTTCCTCGAGGGTCGCGGCGTCTTCGACTTCGCACGCGGGGGCGTAGGGGCCGGAGGATTCAACGCCGGCACGACTGACACGCCATTTCTTTTCTACTCGCGGCGCATCGGGCTTAACGCAGGCCGCGTGGTGCCGATCGATGCCGGCGGTCGCGTGACAGGAAAGGTGGGGCCGTACGCGATAGGCATCGTGAACATCCAGACGGACGACGAGGCCGTCTCGCAGACGCAAGCGACCAACTTCACCGTGTTGCGCGTCAAGCGCGACGTGCTGCGCCGGAGCACGATCGGCGTGATGGCCACGAACCGCTCCGTGTCAGCGCTGGGAACGGGGTCGAATCAGGCGTATGGTGTCGATGGATCATTCGGACTCACGCGGGATCTCAGCCTCGGCGCGTATTGGGCACGGACCGCGACGTCCGGACTGCAAGGTGACGACCAGAGCTACGAAGCGCGTATCGACTACAACGCCGATCGCTATGGGGCGCGGGTGGAGCACCTGTCAGTCGGCGCGAACTTCAATCCTGAAGTCGGGTTTGTGCGCCGCACTGACTTCAATCGCTCGTTCGCTGAATTGCGGTTCTCGCCGCGGCCAGCGCGTATCAGGAGTGTGCGCAAGTTCACGTGGAGCGGGTCGGCAGAATACATCGAGACTGGCGCCGGAGCCGTCGATGCGCGGGTTTGGCAAGGGCACTTCGGGACCGAGTTCGACAGCAGCGACCAGCTTTCGCTCGATTTCGGGCGGACCTATGAGATGCTCCGCACCCCATTCACACCGGCTGGGTCTCCTGTGCCCATCGCGACGGGCGGCTACTCGTTCAACGATATCTCGGCCTCGTATCAGTTCGGTGCGCAACGACGCGTCTCGGGCGCGATTGCCTTACGAGTGGGAGAGTACTACAACGGCACGATCCGGAGCCTAACGCTCGGTCCGGGAGGAAACTCTCCCGGACGCGTGTCGGTTCATCGGCAGTTGTCCGTGGAGCCGACGTTCTCCATCACGCGCGTCGAGTTGCCCGACGCGAGCTTCACGACACGGCTGGCGCGCGCGAGAGTGGACTACGCGTTCACACCCCTCATGTTCGCGAGCGGATTGTTGCAATACAGCTCCGCCGACCGTGCGTTCAGCACTAACCTGCGTTTTCGATGGGAGTATGCGCCGGGTAGTGAGCTGTTTCTCGTCTACACCGACGAGCGTGACACGACTGACGACGGCTTGTCGCCGATGGCGGTCCGTGGGGGAGGGCTGAAGAGCCGGGTCTTCGTCGTGAAGCTCAATCGTCTGTTCCGACTTTAAGGTCGCTACGCGCAACCCGTAGTCGGCAGACTAACGCGGGGAGCACCTAACGGCGCGGGCTGAGTAGCCATGAGAAGGATCTCGCGGCTACCCAGCTTGACGCGTCGCCATGTTACGGCTGGCGCACCACCACCGTGCTACGAATCTCACGATCGAACGTCTCCGCCAACTCGGCGAGGTTGATCGGGCTCACCGACGGATCGTCCACGCGCTGGTCCACTCGCGTCAGGCTGGACGACGCCTTCGTGTAAGTGCTGTCGACCGATAGCGCCGCACGGTACGACTGCGCGGCCATCGTGTAGTGCCCCGTGCGCTCGAGCGCGATGCCGAGGTTGTTGTGGAAGACGGCCACGCTCGAGTCGAGCTGCACCGCCCGCGCCAGTGGCGGGAGCGCTTCGTCAAAACGCCCTTGCTGGATCAGCACCAGGGCCATGTTGTTCATCGACCAGACGTCGGTCGGCTCCAGCGAGAGTGCCACGCGGTACGACTCCACTGCCTCGTTAGGCTGCCGCAGCTCCGTCCGCACGCGCCCCATCATGCGGTGCACATCGCCTGACATCGAGTCCAGCTGCACAGCGGTGGTGACGTGCGTCAACGCGTCGCGCGGCTTCCCTTGCTCGATCAACACGCGGCTCAAATTGAGCAGCGTCTTCACGTGCTTGGGATCGATCTCGAGCGAGCGCTCGAAAGCGCTGCGCGCGCGATCCAGCTCTCCAGCTTTCCACGCCGAAAGGCCGAGCATGTAATGGCCATACGCGTTGTCCGGTTTGCGCTGGACGTACGTTTCGAACATCGCCGCTGCATCGCCGTAGCGGCGTTCCTTGTACACGGACTCGGCTTGGGCAAATGAGACGTTGGCAGGAATGCCAGTCGACGCCACGATTCCGGAGTCGACTGTCGAAACGGAGGTCGGCACCGAGGTCGAGTCGTTGTGAGTCTCTTCCTTCTTACTGCACGCCGTCGCTGCGACAAGTGCGAGCGCGGCGATTGAGAAGCCCGCCACATAGGTCCTATCGATTGGGCGAGCGGGAAGCATAACGCGGATCATCTGATCCTCCTTGAAGTGCGCCTTGGAGGCGCTGGTGTGATGAAACGACGCCAACACGAAGCGCAAGCGCGGACCCATCGCTGAGGAGACCTAACGCGACGCGCTAACTACCTGTCATTCAACGAGGTGGCTATTGGCGGCGGATTGCGCCTACGCCGCTTCGTGTTCGCTCGGACACACCGCGAGAAGGGTGATGTGTCCAGTCAGACACATCACGTGTCAGCGACTGCTGATCTCAGGGGCGGACGTCGCGTAGGTGGGCGAGCCCGATGTGTCGGTCACGTCTCGCCGGACGGCAAAAGGCTCCTCCTGCTCAGAGGAGTCGAGGACCAGCGGCTCGTGGTCACTGTCAATGAAACTTTGATCAGCACTAGACCGTCTAGTGGTCCATGGCCGCCACGCCAGCACCACTACTGCAGGGGACGCTCGATCTCATCGTGCTGCAGCTCCTCCGCGCCGAACCCACGAACGGCTACGATCTCACCCTTCGCATCCAGGCGATCTCGCGGGACGTCCTCCAGGTCAACGCTGGATCGCTGTACCCCGCTCTCTATCGCCTCGAAGAGCAGGGACTCATCCGCGGGCAGTGGCGCGAAACGCATACGGGACGTCGCGCGAAGATCTACTCCCTGACGGTCGCTGGCCGGAAACGTCTCGCCGACCAACGAGCGAGCTGGGCACGCTTCTCCGCCGCCCTCGCTGCCATTCTCGACACCACCTAACGCCTCCCCTCTCGTATGAATGCCATCCGTTGGCTGATATTTCGGTTACGCGCGATTGTTCGGCACCGCGCACTCGAACGCGACATGCAGGAGGAGATGCGAGAACACCTCGCGCGTGCCACGGAGCGTTTCGTCGCGCGCGGCATGTCACCGGCACATGCCCGAGCTGCCGCTCGCCGCGAGTTCGGTCACCTCACGGTGATCCAGGAACAAGCACGCGACTCGCGTGGTGCGCGTTGGGTCGACGCTCTTGTAGCCGACGTGCGTTTCGCGCTGCGCTACTTCGCGCGCAAGCCCCTGACCGCAGCCACCATCGTCACCGTTCTTGCGTTAGGCATAGGCGCCAACAGCGCGATCTTCACGGTGATGGATGCTGTGTTCCGACGTCCCGCACCAGCCGTTCCTGACGATAAGTCTCACGCCCGTATATACGGATTGGAGCAGACCACGCGCGGCAGCCGCTGGCAGTTGCGCAATTTCTCGTATCCGGAACTGACGCAGCTTGCGGAGCGCCTCGAAACGTTCGCCGAGGTCGCAGGCTGGACCACTCAAGATATCGTGCTCGACCTCGCGGACAGCAGTATCACGCGCGAGGTTTCTGCCGAGTTCGTGACGCCGAACTTCTTCACCACGTTAGGCGTTCGTCTGGTCGCGGGGCCCGGTTTGGCGCCGCACCTCCCCCTCCCGACGACACCGGATCCCGCGGCCGTGATCTCGTTCTCGATGGCCGAGGAGCTGTTCGAATCAGCGGCGCATGCGGTGGGCCGTCAGATCTTCGCGAACGATATTGCGCTGCGCGTCGTTGGCGTCGCATCGCCCCGTTTCCAGGGAGCGATCCCGAACAGCAGGCGTCCCAGTATCTGGATACCGCTGAGCATGCGCGCCGAGGTGGGAAGATCGTCGCCGCTCTGGCTCACAGATTCGGCGCACCTCAGCGTGTTCGCTCGGCTCGCGCCTAACGTCAAAACGCAAGATGCATCCGCGATTGCACGGAACGTCGTTAGCCGAATGCTCCCGGACACACTCGCACGCGCCGGAGCAGTCCGCAGCGCTGAAGTGACCGGCCTCCGCGCGCCGCCGCCGACCCGCGGGATCGAACGAGAGGAAGTCGCCATCGCCATTGCTGCGGGGATCATCGGCCTGCTCATCCTCGCGGTGGCCTGCACCAACGTGAGCGCCCTGGTCGTCGCGGCAGCCGTTGGCCGGCGGCATGAGATTGCGGTGCGACTAGCGCAGGGGGCGTCGCGCGGACGACTGGTTCGGCAGCTGCTTACGGAATCGTCGCTGCTGGCAATAACTGGCGGAGCGTTGGGCCTGGTCCTCTACTGGTGGCTCATCCGCTTCGTCGCCAGCAGCGCGAATTTGGACATCATGCCCGACATAACCAGCCTAACGTTTACGATGTTGTTCGCGCTCGGTACTGGTCTTGTCTTCGGGCTTGCACCCGCGATGCATGCAACGCGCACCGGCCCAGCAGTCGCGCTACGCGACTCGGGCGGCGGGACGGCGAGCCGGTCGCGCTTGCAGCGAGTTTTCGTGATCGCTCAGATCGCATGCTCGCAGCCGCTGCTGGTCATGCTTGCGCTCGTCCTGTCGGTGACCATCCGGACGCGAGCACCACTTCCACCGGATGTCGCCGAGCACGTGATCACTGCTTGGTTCTGGCCCGCGGCCGTCGGTGATACCGTCCAGCGGCGCCAACTCGTGGACTCGCTGAGGCGGCGCGTGGCCACACTCCCTGGCGTTGCCAGCGTTGTGCCTGAAGTGTCGCCGATTGATTTCTGCGCCGTGCGGCTTGCTTCGACCGGCGCAACGGACGCCGGCGATCCTGTTCCTGTGCTCCTCACTGGTGCGTATCCGGGATATTTCGATCTTCTCGGAGCGCGCATTCTTCTCGGTCGCGATGTCTCCCTCGCCGACACCGCTGGAGGCGACCAGTCCGTCGTTGTCGGAAGCGATGCTGCGCGGCGGATTTGGGGCGACTCGAACCCGATCGGCCAGCGACTCGCTTCAGTGGAGCGCCGCGATGGTAAGACCGATTCGCTGCACTTCGTAGTGGTCGGCGTCGTCGATGCCACGCACCCGGCGATCGTGAGCCAGAACATGAAGCTGTACACAGCGCATGGAAAGCAGTGGAGTGCTGTTGCGTTCCTGCTGCGGTCACACGGGCCGGCTCAGCCGTTCCTGTCGGAGCTGCACACTTTCTTTCGCGGCCATGCACGGTCGCTGACTGTGAATGGTCTGCAGACACTTGCTATGACACACGCTGAGGAGCTGCGCGAGGCGCGGTTAATGGCTGCCGCAACGTTAGGCGCTGCCGTGCTCGCTCTCTTGCTCGCGTCGCTAGGTCTTTACGGCGTCGTCTCGTTGGCGGTCGGGCAGCGCATGCGCGAGATCGGTATCAGGATCGCGGTGGGTGCGTTGCCGCGACGCGTCGCGACGATGTTCTTCTCGTCAGGCGTGCGGCTGAGCGCGATTGCGCTGCTCATTGGACTTCCTGTCAGCCTCGTTGCCGTACGCCTGGGGCTTTCTGAGGGCGTATTAATCGCACCGAAGGCGAATGTCTGGCTGATTGGAGCTGGCACGGCCGGCGTGATGATGCTGTTGGCATCGGTCGCATCGTGGTGGCCGGCGCGCCGAGCTGTGCGAGTTGATCCGGTCGTCACGCTGCGCGTCGATTAGGGGGTCGGGGGGTCGGGGGTCGGATCTTGAAATATTGGTCCTGACGAGCGCACTCGCGAGCAAATTCACGCGGCGTGAAATGGTGTACTAGTGCGTGGTTTAGAACCAACATTTCAAGATCCGACCCCATCAACTAGCGTCCGCCGGCGGCCAGTGACTCGAGGATTCGATCTAATTCCTGGCGCGATAACCATCGTCCCCGGACCATGACACCCGCGATCCGCCGTGTGTCACCGACGCTGCTCAGCGGATTAACGTCGAGCAGCAGAAGGTCTGCCACACAGCCCGCGCGCACTTGGCCGATACACGGCGACGAGCCGAGGAATGCACTCGCGTTTGCGGTGGCCGCGCGCAAGGCGTGGTAAGGCGAGAGGCCCGCGTCGACAAGCTCCTGTAGTTCGTCATGCGCGGAGAAGCCCGGAACAGTGCCGACGTTCAAACCGTCGGTGCCGACGAGCAGCTTCACACCCGCGCTGTCGAACGCTTTCGTGAGCCTTTGCAGCAGGGCGTGTCGCGCGAAAATCCCTGGCGCTTTCTCCGGGCCAAACCGTCGTGTATAGGGATTAGTCTCCGGTCCCCACGAGACTCGAATCGGCGCCGGCAGGTACTTCATTTCCGGGCGGGCGAGGATTGCCGAGAGATCCTGCGCCATGAGTCCGATGATCTTGTAGGCGGTGAAATTCGGCATGAGCCAAATGTCCGCGGCGACCATTTTGCGCGTGAGCTCCGGGATGCGCGGCTCGAACTTCGGCAAGTCGACGTCTCGCGAACTGCCTGTCGTGTCGTATAGAAACTCTTCGGCGTGAGCGAGCGCGTATTGGCGTTCGGCGAACACCGCATCGATGCCTAACGTGCGCGGGGCATGGCCGATGATGCGAATACCCTCGCGCCTTCCAACCGCGTGCAGTCGTGCGTACGCTTCGCGCGACAGCTCGCCGTGCATCTTGATGAAGTCGTAGCCAGCGCGTTTCTGCGCAACGACCTCTTGCTCCACGCTGTCGGGAGTGGTGAAGAACGGCGCATTCACGAAGCGACCCACCGTGTACATATCGGGGCCGAACACGCGTCCCGATCGAATGTCCGATCGTAGCACGATGTGATCTGGCGTTCCCCGCATGTTGAGGATCGTGGTCACCCCGTTGACCGCGTACATCTTCAGCAGCTCGAGCTGAAGCGAGCGTGGGACGGCCATGTGAACGTGCATGTCTGCCAGCCCCGGCATGAGGTACTTGCCGCCGGCCTCGATGCGCGTCCCTCCCGCCGGAATGCGCACTCGGCTGCTCGACCCTACCTGCTCGATGATCCCGTCGCGGATCAACACCGTCTGTCCGGAGAGAATTGTGTCCCTGTCCATCGGAAGCACGTTGGCATTCACGACGGCGAATGTGCCACGTGCCTGCGCCTCCAGCAGAGTTCCGCAAGAGAGCAATAGCGTCAGTGCTGCACGAAAGACTCGCATGGGCTCTTCCATCAGATAATCTAGGGGAACAACATGGCGCTCTCTCCCTTAGATAATCAACGGGTCACCCTCCAGTAACGACACTCGGGCTACTGCTGTCAGCGACTGCTGATCCCGTGGCGGCGCATGATCTTGAGGAGGCTCGCGTGGTCGGCGAGCTCAAGCTGCTGCGCAGTTCGCGTGATGTGCCACTCGTTGCGTTCGAGCGCTGTCACGACGATCTGCCGCTCGGCTTCGGCCTTGAGCTCAACAAACGATCGCGGCGAAGCGCCTAACGTGGCGGGCCGTCCAACTCCGGTGATCTCTTCTGGGACGTGTTCCCGGCCAATCGCCTCACCGTCTGTCGCGATGATCATTCGCTCGACGACGTTGCGCAGTTCGCGCACGTTGTTCCGCTTCCAGTCGTACGACCCCAGCTGAGCAAGCGCTTCGGCGGTGATGCGTTTGCGGCGCATCCCGAACCGCTCGCAAGTCACTGTGAGGAGATGATCCACAAGCTCGGGAAGATCCGAGAGGCGCTCCCTGAGCGGCGGCACGCGCAGCTCGTGCACCTTGAGACGAAAGAGAAGGTCCTGGCGGAAACGCGCAGCGGCGACTTCCTCGGACAGGTCACGATTTGTCGCCGCGATGACGCGCGCAGGAACCGGAAGCGGCCGCGTGGCACCAAGCCTAACGACTTGTCGCTCCTCCAGCACACGCAGCAGCTTCGCTTGCGCCGCCGGTGGCAGTTCGCCGATCTCGTCGAGAAAGAGCGTGCCTTTGCCCGCCGCTTCGAACGCGCCTTTGCGTGTGACGTGCGCACCAGTGAATGCACCGCGCTCGTGGCCGAACAGCTCGCTCTCCACGAGAGTCTCTGGAAGCGCCGCACAGTTCACGACGATAAACGGCTCGCGTTCGCGAGCCTCACCGCTCAGTCGATGCACATCGTGCGCGACCAGCTCCTTTCCTGAACCGCTCTCGCCGATGATCAACACGGTGCTCGGAATAGGCGCGACGCGGGCGATGGAGTCCTTCAGCCGTCGCATGGCCGGGCTTCCTCCGATCAGCGCGCTGTCTTCGGCGGCGTATCGACGCAGCGCCACCACTTCGGCGAGTAACGCGCGCCGCTCGATGGCGTTCTCCACCTCGCGCGCGACCCGCTCAACCGGATCGCCCTTGTCGATAAAGTTGTGCGCACCGAGCCGCATAGCCTGTACGCAGCGATCGTAGTTGCCCGTTCCCGTGTAAACGATGACGGGCACGTCGAGCGCACGTTCGCGCATCTCGCGCAGCACAGCGAAACCATCCTTTCCCGGCATCTCGAGGTCGAGCACGACGCAGTCGACGCTTTCGCGCGCGAGAGTCTCCAGCGCCGCGTCACCATCGAAGGCTGTCAGCGTTTCGAAGTGCGCGAGACGCCGCAGGTCGTACGCGTACTGGTCGGCCATCGGCCGCACGTCGTCTACAATGAGAACGGTGGTCATTTGAGGCGAGCAGGTTGAGACACAGCGGCGGGCAGATCGATCGTGAACGTTGTCCCGCGTCCCGGCTCGCTCTGCACACGAAGCGTCCCGTGCATGTCAGCCGTTAGGCGGCGAACCACCGTTAGGCCGAGCCCGATCCCGCCGTCTTTGGTCGTGCAGAAGTCGTCGAAAGCGTGAGCCAGCTGGTCGGCGGTCATCCCGCCACCGGTGTCCGCGATGCTGATACTGATGTTGCCGTCGCCGGTCCGGGCCGTTCTCAGCGAGACGCTTCCGTTCCCTGGCGTTAGGCTCTCGACGCCGTTGCGCACGAGGTTGTCAAGAATGCGCCGCAGGAGCACCGGATCACCGAGTACCGGCGGCAGGTCGGGCTGCAGTCGCGCTTGCACGGGCGCACCGCCGCCGGCCGCTGCGCGCACCACATCCAAGATCACCGCGTTCGCGTCGAATGCCCGTTTTTCGAGCCGGGGGGACAGCCGCGCGTAGTTGCGCGCCAACGTGTCGAGAAAGGCAAGGCTCGACTCCAGCGTCGCGCGGCGCTCGGCGAAGACGGCCGGCAGCTCGCGTGGCTCAAGCTCCTGCACTTCGGCGAAGTGTCGCACGACGTTGCGAATCGGGATCAGCCCGTTCTTGATGTCGTGGTTTACCTGGCGCGCCATCTCGCCTACGGTGGCAAGACGCTCTGCATCGCGCAGCTTAGCGGCGCTGGCGCGGAGTCGTCGCGCCGTCGACACCAACCTTCGTGCGAGCGCGCCGATCTCATCGTCGCGCGCTATCGCGATCTCGACGTCTGGACCGTCAAGGTTGATGGAGGCGGTGGCGTGCGCCAGGTCGGCGAGCGGGCGACTTAGAGAAAAAGAAAGCCACATGCCTAACGCAAGCGCTCCGACGACCGCCAATGCCACGGCGGCGAGAAACCAACGATCGACGTCCGCGTGCAGGGAGTCCAGGTCGGCGGCGGAATAGTTGATTACCAGCTGTGCCGATCCGAGCCGCGCGGAGTCGGCGGCCGGACACTCCACATACGGCAGCGAAAGCTCCGCCGCGGTGTGACGCCTAACGGCTCGTTCGCCGTTGTCGCGAGCGGATCCGCTGTCCGGGATCACGAGCGCAATGGTGAGCTCACTGCTGCGAGCGAGTCGCTGAAAAAGAGCGCTGTCGACCGTCGTTCCGCCGACTAAGGTGAAGCGCCGGCCGCCGACTCGAACTGAGTCGACACGCGCGAGAACGAGCTGCTGACCGTTAGGCGTTCGCGCACGCACCAGGGCCGCACCATCAGTCACGGCACTGAGCAGCCGGGGCAGCTCCGGCTCCAGGCGATCGAATTCATTGCGAAAATGCCCGGAGCTGACGATGCGCCCCGCGTCGTCCTGGATCTGCAGCATCGACAGGCCTGTCAGCTGCATCGCTTCGTGCGCATAGTCTAGCAAGTACGTCCGCTCTGAGGGGACTCCGTGGAGCATGACAAGGCGCAGGCGATTGTCGTCGCGCACCCGTTGCGCGACCGTTGCTAAACGGGCGGCGATGGACGCGCTCTCGCGAGCTACGTCCTCCGTGACGATCGAAGCGAGCGCATCGACGCGTCGACCGTATTGCGCGGCCAAGCGCGATTCGAGCTGTCGCCGAATTCCGCCTGCCAGCAGTAGCAGCGGAAGCAGAGCCGCGGCGGCGAACGCCAGGAGAAGACGGGAGCGAAACGTCATGGTCTGCCGTTCTTCCCAAACGCGCCGTCCAGTAGGCGCAGGCTCCCATCTGCGTCCACGCTGAGTCCGAGGCGGCCACGCCTAACGATTGCGAAACTGCGCGCGTCGATAAGCGGGAACACCGGGAGACCAGCCGTGCGCGCGGACTCCAGCCACGGCGCGGCGCGCAGCAGCATCGCAAAGTCATGGCAGGGTGCGACTGCGAAGCGTGGGAGCGGCAGCACGTAGGCGACTTCGTACCCCGCGTGAAGCGCTGCGGCGAAGGCGCTCGGAGACAGTGCGGCCGCCGTCGCACGCGCGCCCGCTCGCGACAATCTCGGGAGCAGCGTCTGCAGCACGCTGTCTGCGCCGCGCGCCGAGCGACTCCCAGCGAGCGCCACAAGGCGCTCAGCAAGTCCCTGAGCCACGCGGTCGCCACTCTGATAGACCACTCGAGACGATGTGCGTGCTGGCGCGACCGGCCTCGTCCCCACCGGCCCTGTGCAGTGGTGGCTCGACTCCCACCATAACGGCGGCTCCGCAATTCGGGAATCGGCACGCACGGCGTCCGCGAGCAACTCGGCAAGCGTTAGGCGGAGGGTCGCGCTGACATCCAGCCGAGCGCTCTCCGAAGCGAGGACCACGTAAGTAAGGTCCCACGGCAGAGGGAGCGTCAGTAACTCGTCGCGATGCGTAGCGTATGCGACGATCGCCGGATCATCGGTGACCAGGAGATCGGCACCGGCATCGAGTGCATCACGAGCCGCTGAGGCGGAAGTGGAATGCACGCGGACTCGTGAGGCAGCGCTGGAACGCGCTAGACCGAGCGTGATGCCATTCGCCGGCGCAGAATCCCGTGATTCGATGCGAAACCGCCCTGTCCCTTCGCGCCAGCGCGATTCGCTGCGCGTGCGATAGATGGCGAGGCTCGGGTCGGCGAATATGAGCTGCGACGAATCGGACTGCAGTACAAACAACGTCCGATCGTCGATCACCGCAGTCGCTGGTGCGAGGAGACGTGCGAGCGCCCCACTGGCAGTGTTGGCGGTTAAGCGCCACGCGGCCAGAACGTCGTTTGCGGTTACACGGTCGCCGTTCCAGAAGCGCGCAGACGTGTCGAGCGTGATCTCCCACCGCTGTCCGCCCTCGAATAGCTGCACAGACCACTCGCGCGCGAGTTTCGGATACGGTCGCCCGCGACAGTCCACGTCGAACAGCGTTTCATATGATTGTGCGACCGCGAACTGTTCGGCGGTTGTGCGCCGCTGATGCTGTCCCGCATCATCGAGCGCTGCCGGCAAAGCGACGGTTATCGATTCGGGTGTAGAGTGCGGCGGTGCAACGAGCACGCACGGATCCGACTCTCGCAGGTATACGCTGGGCCTGTGTGATCCAGCGCACGCTTCAGCAACGATCGCAGCAAACCACAGCACTGCGGACCGCCCAACGGCGAAGCCGATCGGCCGATGATGTCGCCAACGCAGCGCGAAGGCACTCGTCACTCCCAGGCGTACCCCGCTCGACTGCGCTGAGATTAGCGGCGCATTAGCATGGCATGAAAAGCCTGTGATTCCATCGTTTGCCATGGACAGCATCAGCACGCCGAGCCGATTGACATACAGCCATATCGCCCGTATGGTTAACCATATGAAGACGACACTGAATATTGACGACTCCGTCATGGCGCGGCTCCGCCGGGAAGCGGCCCGCACAGGACGCACTATGTCCGAGCTTGTGGAGATGGCGCTGCGCAATTTGCTGCAATCGCGGCGCGAGCGAGAGCCGCTCCCGCCACTTCCATCTTTCAACGGCGGTGGTGCCTTGGTCGACATCGCCGATCGCGAGGCGCTCTACCACGCGATGGAAGGACGTTAGGTGTTCGTTGTCGACACGAACGTGCTCGTGTACGCCGCTGATGTGAGCGCGCCCGAGCATGAGAGGTGTCGCGCACTCGTAGAACGTTGGCGGCAGGGCAGCGGTGCATGGTATCTCACGTGGGGGATCTGCTACGAGTTCTTGCGCGTCGTGACACATCCCCGCGTGCTGCGCCAACCTTGGAGCGGCCGTGAGGCGAACGGGTTCCTCACTGCAATCGCCGCGGCTCCGGCGCTCGGCATGCTCGTTCAGACCGAACGCCACAGCGACGTGCTGCGCGATGTCGTTGCTGAGGTGCCGGGCCTCGCGGGGAACTTGTGGCATGATGCGGAAACGGCGACCCTGATGCGGGAACACGGCATTCGCCGGATCTGCACACGCGACACTGATTTCCATCGCTTTTCGTTCCTCGAACCAGTCGATCCGATGGTCGACGAGCCCTAAGAGCGGCGCGCCTAACGCCGATTCCTGGATTGGAGCACACGATGCCAGTTGAGGTTTTACCTGCGTTTCGATGCAGCGCCCGATTCACAATCGCCGCGGCGATAACATTGCAGCTTGCGACGGCCCTTTCACTCCCAGCGCAGCAGTCCGCTGTCGACGTCGTCACGACATTGGAGTATGTGCGAACGCGCGACGGGACGCGCCTCGCCGTGGACGTGCATTTGCCGAAGACACGTGCCGAAGGGGAGCGCTTGCCGGCGCTGCTCGAGCTGACGCGCTACTGGCGTGCATCGGAGAACGCGACTACTGGCGTGCGGAACCCGTCGCTCAACTCACTGGACCGCTTCTTTCTCCGAAACGGTTACGCAGTGTTGAAAGTCGACGCACGCGGCAGCGGCGCTTCGTTCGGCACGCGGCCGGTCGAGTATGGGCCGCAGGAAACGCGCGACGCGCATGATGTCGTCGACTGGCTCGTAGGCAGGACTGGTCCAGTGGCAGTGTCGGCGCATACGGCACATCGTACTCCGGTACCACAGCGGAGCTTCTCGCGGCGGTCGAGCATCCTGCCGTGAAAGCGGTGGTCCCCGGTTGGTCCGACTTCGACGCGTACACGAGTCCTGTCCGCCCGTACGGTCCTCACTGCGTTCGCCGAGGAGTGGGGAAGTTTTGTCGCCGCGCTCGATCGCAACGATCGCTCGGTAATGAAAGCGGCCGTGCGGCGTGTGGACGCAGACTCGTTGGGTGCGCTTGTCGCGGCAGCCGTCGCGGAACACGCGCGCAACCCGGACGTGGCGAAGTGGGCCAAGCATGTCGAGTTTCGCGACGATCGTTATGAACGCGGTCCTTCGTACGCAGATATCGGCCCCGCTTCGCTGGAAGAAGGAGATCGAGCGCTCGAACGTCCCGATGCTCGTGCTCGTGAGCTGGCTGGATGCAGGCACGACCGAAGGTGCGCCGGATCGCCTGCGCTCGTTCCGCAATCCGCAGAAGTTGGTGATCATGGCGTCGTCGCACGGCGGCGGTGCGCACGCGAGTCCGTTCGTCGTCGACAGCACGCCGGTGCGCGGCAACCCGACGCAAGACGAAATGGCGCAGATGCGCCTGCAGTTCTTCGACCGTTACCTCAAAGGCGTGCAGAACGGCGTGGACGCGTGGCCGACTGTACGATATTGCACGTTAGGCGCCGAGGACTACCGCGAGTCGGCTACCTGGCCGCTCCCGGGTACAACTGTTAGGCGCTTGTTCCTCGCGGCCAACGGCACGCTCACCTCGAGCGCTCCAACACAGGATGGGGCGACCGCTACGTCGTGGACTTCGGGGTCAACACCGGGCCGAGCAAAAGATGGGCGACACAAATGGGGCGTCCTGTGCTGTGGCTCAACGATCGCGCAGGCATGGATGCGCGCATGTTGACGTACACTACGCCGCCGCTCGAAGCCGATATGCACATCGCGGGTCCGCCGCCGCTCGATTTGATGGTGAGCTCCACGCACTCGGATGGCGCGATCTCGGTCTACCTCGAGGATGTCGATCCCACAGGTCGCAGCGCTACATCACCGAAGGCGGCCTGCGGCTGATCCATCGCAAGCTGTCGCGCGACACGCTGTTTGGGATCACGCCGTACACCTCGTTCGAACGTCGCGACGCCGCGCCAGTGCGGCCCGGCGAACCGGCACGTCGGAGCACCTAACGAGGGAGTTGCGGCAGCTCCTTGGACGCGCGCAGTTCGGCCCCCTTCGCGATCGCGACCGATCCGGCCGCCAGCGCGGCGCCGATCGGACACAGGATGATCAGCATGCTGTTGTTCACGGCCGTGAGCAGCGGGAATGCCGCCGTTCCGATTGCGCCCCAGAGCGCAACGCGTCCAACTGACAGCTTGCTCAACACTTTGCGTCCGTCGGTGAGAGCGGGCGTGGCGCCGAACACGATTCCAGATATGAAGCCGAACGTCGCTCCAATGGCTGGCCAAAACTCTTGTCGCCGCTAGTCGACGCCGGAACGAAGTCGACACTACCGTTGCGTCCAGCAGCCAATCCGTCGATCGAGACGAACTGTTGTAGGATGGCGTTTTTCATAACGCGTCTCGGTTTAGTGAGCCGCTCCATTTCGCAGCAGACACGCAGCGGCTTGAGGCAAATGTCATGCGAGCTGCGGATTCCGCATATCGAGGTCTGCGTAATCCGCAGCCCAGCGCTAGACGCGTCGCGCTAAGTCGTTGCGCGCCATACAGATCATTGTGGTACACAGGCTGCCTTACGACGTGGTAAGCAACCACCGTGAGGCAACAACAAATGAAGAAAGCAAAACTCGCCGCAGCGCTCGGCGCCGGCATGCTGACAATCAGCGGAACGATCATGGTCGCGCATTCGCTCGCGAGCGCCACGCCTGCGGTTCCCGCCAGGACCGAGGCCCAAGCGATCGTGCCCGTGACAGAAGAGCCCCGCGCGCCTAGCTCCGTCGCGTTCACACTCATGATCGCGCCGCAAGGAAACAGCGCGAGATACCTCGTTCAGGAACAGCTCGTCGGATTCGACCTGCCTAGCGAGGCTATCGGCGAAACACGCAGTGTCACCGGATCCATCGCCTTCGACTCCAGCGGGCGCATCATTCCAGATGCCTCGCGGATTCAAGTAGGCGTTGCAAGCCTGCGCAGCGACAGCGAGCGGCGTGACGGCTTCGTGCGCGCGCGAGTGCTCGAAACGGATCGCCATCCCGACGTCGTCTTCGTGCCGACGAGCGTCCAGGGACTTACGCTCCCGCTCGCGACGTCGGGAACCCGCAGCTTCACCCTGTCGGGTAACCTAACGATTCGCGGAGTCACGCGGCCGGTAGCCTGGCATGTCAACGCGACGTTCACACCAGGCACGATCAAAGGCACGGGGTCGACGAAGTTCGCCTTCGCGGATTTCGGCCTGACGCAACCGCGCGTGCCGGTGGTTCTCAGCGTCGCCGACACGATCCGGCTGGAGCATCAATTCACACTCACGCGCTAGTCACGCTAGCCCTAGCGAGAATCACTCTTATGTCTTCCAAGAAGATCCTGCTACCGGACGCTGCGCTTTCGCGGCGTCGCGTAATCGGCCTGGCCGCAACGTCCGCCATCGGCGTCGTCGTCTCACAAACGATCGGCGGTTGTGCCGCGGATGCTGCTACCGCGCCCCTGACCGACACGACAAACACTGACGGCGGCAGCGGATCCGTTGCTTCCTGCGTGGTGACTGCTGCGCTTACAGAAGGACCGTACTTCGTCGATGAACGACTGAATCGCTCTGACATCCGCGCGGATTCCATCACCGGTGCGATCTCGTCGGGGGTGCCGCTGGCGCTTCGATTCAATGTTTCACGCGTCGCGAGTGGCGCATGTACGCCGCTCACCGGTGCGTACCTCGATGTCTGGCACTGCGACGCCGCCGGCGTGTACTCCGATGTCTCCGGCGCTGGAGCTGGACGCCGCTTCCTGCGCGGATACCAGATCACAGATGCAAACGGTGTGGCGGCGTTCACCACGATCTATCCCGGCTGGTACAGCGGACGAGCCGTGCACGTACACTTCAAGCTCCGGCTATTCGCTGGTTCCACAGCGTCGTACGAGTTCACCTCGCAGTTCTTCTTCGACGAGTCGCTGACCACTACGGTGCACGCACTGAGCCCGTACAGCTCTCGCGGCACACGCAACACGCTCAACAGCAACGACAACATCTACAACAGCCTCTCGACAGCGGAGAAGGCGGCCCTCACGCTTCAGACGACGTCGGCGGGCAGCGGCTACAGCGGGGTCATCAACCTGGGTGTGCAGCTGGCGTGAACGAAGCCGAACGTCGACCGGTCGAGAGCACGAGTCATGCCTAACGAGCTACCTGGAGTGAGCAACGTTTCGCAGAGCGGCAGCATGCGCCGCGCGAACCAGGTGCGTTGGGCATGGCTCGTGACGACACTGACGCTCGCCGTCGCGCTGGTTGGCGGCTCTTGGGTGAGTTATAGAGGCGCCGTCGCGGCTGGCACGACACTGAATCGCGGCCAGGCCGATCAATTCGAGTTCGCGCTGCGCGCGGTCTCGGGCCCGGGAGGATCCCAGCTCGACTCGGCGAAGTTGCACGCGTTTCTCGAGGAGCATCGCGCGGCGGGGCTGCGATACATCGCAGTGGTGGATCCAAACGGAATCGTCGCGCTCAGCGCCGGACAGCCTGAGATCCCGCTCTCAATGACAGCGCACACTTCAGAAGAACTGAGCGGTCACCCCGTCGTGCAGGTAGGAAAACGGATGCGCGCTTCATTCCCGCGGCCGCCGCTGTCGCGCGACGCGACAGAGCGTCGTGAACCGCCTGGCCCTGCTCCTGGTCCTGGCCCTGGTAGCCGTCGATCATGGCATCAGGTGATCGAGTTTGAACCGGCGGCGCCGGAGCTCGTCGAGGGAGCAGGACGCACACTTGTGCTTGCCGCTGCCGGGGCTACGATCCTAACGATTGCGTCGCTGCTGTTCTGGCGCACCTCACGTCGCTACGACGCCGCGCGTTTGCGGCTCGAGGAGCAGAGGCGCCTAACGATACTCGGCGAGATGTCGGCGGTGCTGGCGCACGAAATCCGCAACCCGCTCGCGTCGCTCAAAGGACACGCGCAACTATTGACCGAGCGACTTGGCGAGGGAACCCAGGAGCGTCGTAAGGCAGATCGCATCGTCGACGAAGCGAAACGACTCGAAGTACTGACATCGGATCTGCTCGACTTTGCGCGCTCCGGGCCCATGGATATGCGAGCGGAGAGTCCGGCCGAGGTACTGCTCGCGTCCGTCGAGGATGCGGCGCAGGGGAAGATCAATGTCGACGTCACGCAGGCACCTACAACGTGGCTGCTCGATAGGCGGCGCTTCAGTCACGCGGTGCTGGCCAATCTATTGCGCAACGCGGTGCAGGCGTCGCCTGCCGCGCGTCCTCCGGAGGCGCGTGTCTTCTCCGAGAATGGCAACCTCGTGTTCACGATTAGGGACCATGGGCCGGGCCTTCCGCACGGACAGGAAGAACGGATCTTCGACCCATTCTTCACGACACGCACAACGGGCACCGGGCTCGGTCTCCCCGTCGCGCGCCGGATCGTCGAGTTGCATGGCGGAATCATCAGCGCCGCGAACGCAGACGGTGGCGGCGCTGTGTTTCGCATCGAGCTTCCGCGCGCGTGAGCTGAACGACTCGTTATGGCATCGATTCTCGTCGCCGACGATGAAGCTGGCATCCGCGAGTTTCTGCATGACACGCTCGTCAGCGACGGCCATGCAATCACACAAGCGGCGGATGCGAGCGAGGCACTTGGCAGGCTGGGGAGTCAGAGCTTCGATCTATTGATCACCGATCTCAAGATGCCCGGACCGCTGGACGGCGTGGAGCTGCTCAGGCGCTCGCGCGACGTCCAGCCGGAGCTGAAAGTCATCGTGCTGACGGCACATGGGACGGTCGGTTCAGCCGTTGAAGCGATGAAGCTCGGCGCCACGGACTACCTGGAGAAGCCGCTGCGCGGGCCGACGGAGCTGCGCATTCTGGTATCGCGCACGTTGGATCCGTGGCCAGCGAACGGGGTGCCTAGCGAGGCCGATCCACTGCAGGAGCTGTCGCGTGCTGTGCATAGTGCGTTAGGTCCCGACTTCACCGTCGAAGGTGTCGTCGGACGCGGTGGCTACGCTGCGGTGTTTCGCGTGCACGACCGGCGTCTCG
>Ga0187893_10004857_pt1 | contig 25018 bp, 21 predicted proteins | sample MA1701074metaG_FD_139574 | JGI IMG/M metagenome (GOLD analysis project Ga0187893, IMG submission 139574) | White microbial mat communities from a basaltic lava cave in the Kipuka Kanohina Cave System on the Island of Hawaii, USA - MA170107-4 metaG ... | reverse complement strand
GGCGTCTCATGAAGTACATCCGGTGGTACAACAAGGACCCGCGGCCCATCAAGTGGAAGTATTCTGATCCCAGAAACCGAATCCGCGTCGCTTAACAATCAGGTGTTACAGTCCACTAGTCACCAGTCACCAGTCACGAGTCCACCAGTCACCGAGGCGTCGTCTCCGCCTTCCAGCCCTTCACCTTGAGCCGGAACTCCTCGGCGATCGCGGCCACGTTCACGTCCCTCGGCGCCGACGCGTCCACCTCGACGTTGCGGAGCCGCTCGGCATTCCTGACGGCCTTGCTGAACGTGGAATCATGGCGCACGGCGGCTTCGTAGTACGTCAGCGCCGTGAGCAGGTAGCCGGCCCGCTCGAGTGCCATGCCGAAGTTGTTGAGGAAGAGCGGCGCCGTGGGTCGCACCTGGACGGCGCGCGCCAGGGGCCCGAGCGACTCCTGCACGCAGTTGTGGCTCAGGAGGAACATGCCGTAGTTGTTCAGTCCCCAGGCATCGGCGTCGTCGTTCATGAGCATGGCCTTGTACGTCTCCGTGGCGGCGAAGACGTCGCCGTTCTCGGACTGCGCCCGCGCGCGCAGCCGCCAGCCGTCCGGCGAGGTCGAGTCGATCGTCAGGCCACGCACGACCAGCTCCAGCGCCTCAGGCGCCCGCTTCATGTCGAGCAGGACGCGCGCGGCGTTGAAGTACGACTTCGCAAAGCCGGAATCGAGCGCGATCGACTTGTCAAAGGCGCTCCTGGCGCCCTCGAAGTCGCCACCCTTCCAGCTCGCCAGGCCGAGCATGTAGAAGCCGTGCGCGTCGGTAGGCTTGGTGCTGGCATGGAGGCGATACAGGCGGGCGGCCTCGCGAAACTTGCCGGCCTTGTATGCGTCGTCGCCAGTCTCGAAGGCGACGTCGGACACGACGGCTGTCACAAGTTCCGGGCCGGTGGGCGCGGGCGTCACGGCGGGGGGCGTCTCGGGCTCGCTCGCCTCGGCGACGCGGATGGTGGGGGACGACGATTCGTCGTCGGGCCGGCACGCCATGGCTGCGAAGGGCAGCACGACGAGCGCGGTGCGGGCCGCATGGCCCAGTGAACGGGTGGTGAACATGGTGCTCTCCTCGGAGGTGCGGGATGCATTTCCCGGCGCCGACGAGGAAGGCAGGCGGTGCGCCAACCGCGGTGGGCGAACAGCGGAAGGCGGACGACGTTGCTGCTGTTCGACTTATGCGGTTCGCGGCCGCGTGTGCCGCGGCGTCCCCGTGTCCGCGCGGACACGAAACCGCGTCCGGCACGGTGGCTCGCCGGACACGCCGGACGGTTGCGCGTCACGCACCGCGCGCGACGCCCAGCCGCCTCATGATCTTGAGCAGGCTCGCATGGTCGGCGAGCCCGAGTGCCGCAGCCGTGCGCGTGATGTGCCAGTCGTGCTTCTCGAGCGCAGCCAGCACGATGCGGCGCTCGGCGTCCGCGCGCTGCGCCTGAAACGAGTCGCCGTTGGCCGGCGTCTCTCCAAGCTCCAGATCGGGTGCGCGTATCGTCTCCCCATCGGCGTTGACGACGGCCCGCTCGATGGCGTTGCGAAGTTCGCGCACGTTGTTGCGGCGCCAGTCGTGCGAGACGAGCGCTTCGCGTGCTTCCGGCGCCAGCCGCCGCGGAAGGATGCCAAACTCGCGGCACGTCAGTTCCACGAACCGCTCGGCCAGCAGGGGTACGTCCTCGCGGCGATCGCGCAACGGCGGCGCATGGATGGTGAGGACGTTGAGGCGATAGAACAGGTCCTCACGGAACTCGCGTCGCCCGACCATCTGGCGCAAGTCACGATTGGTCGCCGCGACCACGCGCGCGGCCACGCGGATGGCGGCGGAGCTGCCGACGCGCGTGATGACGTGATCTTCCAGGACGCGCAGCAGCTTGGCCTGCATGGCCATCGGCAGCTCGCCGACCTCGTCGAGGAACAACGTGCCGCCGCCGGACGCCTCGAACGCGCCCTTGCGCGTTCCCACGGCGCCCGTGAAGGCGCCGCGCTCGTGGCCGAACAGTTCGCTCTCCACGAGGTGCTCGGGCAGCGCGGCGCAGTTGATGGCCACCAGCGGGCCGGCCGGGCAGGGGCCGAGCCGGTGCAGCTCGCGGGCGACAAGCTCCTTGCCGGTGCCGCTCTCGCCGGTGATGAGAACGGTCGACTTGACGGGCGCGGCGCGCCCGATCTCGTGCCGCAGCCGCTGCATGGCCGCGCTGCGGCCGACGAGCGCCGAATCTCCCATCTTCGTCTGGAGCGCGAACACCTCGCGACGCAGGCGGCTGCGCTCGATGGCGCTCGCCACCTCATGCGCCACGCGCTCCATCGGCTCGGACTTGTCGATGAAGCCGGCGGCGCCGAAGCGGACCGCCTCGACACAGCGCTCGAAGTTGCCGGTTCCCGTGTAGACGACGACCGGCGTTTCGTCCCCGCGATGGCGCAGCGCTCGCAGCACCGCGAAGCCGTCCATCCCCGGCATCTCGAGGTCCAGGATGACGCAATCGGTGTCGTGCGAGTCGAGGCGCCGCAGCGCGTCGGCGCCACCGGTCGCCGTTTCCACCTCGTGGCCGCCGATCCGCTCGAGGTCGTATGCGTACTGGCCGGCGAGGGCAGGGACGTCGTCAACAACCAGGATCCTGCTCATTGCGCGTACACCATTGGCGGCAGGACAGCGGCCACGTCCGCCGCCGGCACCTCGACCATGAACGTGGTGCCGCGGCCCGGCGCGGTCTCGGCCCGCACCGACCCGCCGACGTCGGCCGCCAGCCGGCGCACGACGGTGAGGCCGAGCCCCGTGCCGGTGGACTTGGTGGTGTAGAAGTCGTTGAACGCCCGCTCCAGCTCGTCGCGCGTCATGCCGCGTCCTGTGTCGGCCACGGTGAAGCGGACGCGTTTCTCGGCGCCGTTGCCCAGCGTCTCCGCGGCGATCGTGATCGTGCCGTCCTTGCCGGCGAGCGCGTCTACCGCGTTCGAGACCAGGTTGTCGAGGATGCGGCGCAGCACGATGCCGTCAGCCCGGATGGTCGGCAGCTTGTCCGGGAGCACGAGGTTCACGGTGGCGCCGACGACTCCCCGCGCAACCGCCATGACCACCGGCCGCGGATCGGTGGGGCCGCGTCGCAACACGGGGGAGAGCCGTGCGTAGTTGCGCGCCAGCTCGTCGAGGTACTCGACACCGGACTCCAGCGTGGCGCGACGCTCCGCGTAGATGCTCGCCATCCGGTGCGGCTCACGCTCGGCGGTCTGCGTCAGGTGACGGATCACGTTCCGGATGGGCGTCAGCCCATTCTTGATGTCGTGGTTCACCTGTCGGGCCAGGTCGCCGGTGGCCGCCACGCGCTCGGCGTCGCGGACGCGCTTGATGCTGGTCCGCAGCCGGCCCGTGAGCGCGTCGAGCGTCCGCTCCAGGGCGCCGAGCTCATCGGTACGGCCGGTGGCGAACTGCTGGTCGAGCCGGTCGAGGTCGAGGCCGGTGGTGCGCCCCGCGAGGTCCGCGATCGGCGCCGAGATGACCCGGCCGACAATGCCCGCCGCGACGACAGCAACCAGCAGCGCCCCGCTGAGTGTTACCAGGAGCCAGCGAGCGACGCCGGCCTTGAGTGCTTGCGTGGGAGCGGTGTCCGGAATCAGGACGACGCGCATTGTGCCCGTGCCGCCGTTTGCTGTGTCGCGCACGTGTGACAGGGTCGCGGTCGTCACCACGACGGCCGGGTGCGCGCCGACGCCCGTGTCGACCACGGCGGCGACGTCGCGGTCGGTCGACAGCGCCGCGACTCGTGCCGAGTCGAATGCGGACCCGCCGAGCAGTGTGTAGCGCTCGCCGCGGACCGTGAACGGCACTGCCGTGACCAGCGCGCGCACCGGGCCGGTGGGGGTGCGCGTGTCGAGTGCGACCGCCCCCTCGGGCGACGCCTCGATTGCGCGCGCGATCCCGGGGGCCAAGCGGTCGAAATCGTTGCGAAACTGGCCCGAACTGAGGATCCGGCCCTCGGCGTCCTGCACCAGGAGTACGGAGAAACCGGCCGCACGCATCGTCGTCGGCGCCCAGTCCAGGAGCCAACGGCGCTCGCCGCCGCTGGTGGCGATGCGAAAGCCGTTGCTCGCCGACAATTCCAGCGCCAGCGAGCGCAGCCGCGCGCGCTCGGTCGTGAGCCGGTCCGCGAGGCGCGCTGCCGCGCCGGCCTCCACGGCGCGCACCCGGCGAACGGCCTCGGCGTCGAGCCGCGTCGTCATTTCACGGCGGACGCCCCAGCCGAGGATGGCGATGGGGATCGTCGCCACGGCGAGGAATGCGATGATGAGGCGGTCGCGGAAACTCATGGCGCGCCTCGCTTCACGAACCAAAGCCCGCCGTCTCGGCCCACCACAAATGCGGCCCCGCTGCCGCGGCGCACGATGGCGTGAGCGCGGGAGTCCACGAGCGGGACGGCTGTCGTCGCTCCACACACGGCCGGTTCGCCGCGCGGGATGGCCAGCACGGCGGCTGCCACCTGCCATCGCGCCAGCGCCTCGACGACGGAGTCTCCTGCCACGGGCAGGACTCGAGTCGCGCGCGGAACCCACCCAACGGCCGCGATGCGCTCGGCCAGCTGCTGGCCGATCGCGTCGCCCGCGGGATACGCAACGACTCGTTCGGGATCGCGCCGGCGAACCGTGTCCGGCCGAGCGCAGACGTCGACCGGCCCGGTGTGCCGCGGGCCGACGCCGGCGGGAGTCACGTCGGCCGTCACGGCGTCGCGCGCCAGGGCGTAGGCGTCCGCCGGCATCGCGAGGTCCGTGCCCGCCCCGATCGTGAAAAGCACGTAGGTGCGATCCCACGCCAGCGGCGCCGTGAGATGGCCGGCGCGGACCGCATACGCGAGCAGGTCGGGATCGCGGGTGACCACCACATCGACGCGGGCGCGGTCGAGGACGTCGCGCAGGTCCGAGCCGGCCGGCGGCACGACGTGCACCACTTCTGGGGCCGCAAGACCGACGATTGGCTGGCCGAGGCAGTCCTCCGCCACGGACGGCGGCCCGATGCCGATGACGGACACGGTGTCGCGCGACGCCGCGGAGCTGTCCGCAACCAGGCACGGCCTTGCTCCCGCCGGTGCGGGGTCGATCGCGACTGGTCTTGCGGCAGACCCCGTGGCCGGCCGTTGGGCGGCGCAGGCCAGCAGTACCGCGCCGCCAGCGAGTCGAACGAAGACCCGCCTCAGCGTGCAAGAGGGGGATCGTCGGGTCGACGAGACCACAATGTTTCGCCGTTGGCTTACTGCAGCCTGATACTCTTGAACTTTCGGGTTTGTTCCTCGATGGCGACCTCGGTCGCCAGGCGCTCGATGCTGGAGGCGCCGAAAAACCCGGCCACGCCCCGGGTGCGGGTCAGCACGTACCGGGCGTCCTCAGGCGTTGCGATCGGCCCGCCATGGCAGAGCACGATGACGTTCGGGTTGGCCTTCTTCGCGGCATCGTGCATGGCTTGGACCCGCTGCACGGCCTCGTCGAGCGACATGGCTGCCTTCCGGACGCCGATCGAGCCGCCCGTCGTGGTGTTCACGTGCGCCACGACCACGTCGGCGCCGGCGTGCGTGAAGCGCGTGGCGGTGTCCTCGTCGAACACGTACGGGCAGGTCAGCATCTCCAGCTCGTGCGCCCGGGCGATCATGTCGACCTCGAGCTGAATGCCCATGCCGGTCTCCTCGAGCTGCGAGCGGAACTGGCCGTCTATGAGCCCCACCGTGGGGAAGTTCTGCACGCCGTCGAAGCCCATTTCCTTCAGCTGCGGCAGGAACACGCGCATCATCCGGAACGGGTCGGTACCGCACACGCCCGCGAGGACCGGAGTGTCCTTCACGACGGGCAGCACCTCGCGCGCCATGTCGACGACGATTGCGTTGGCGTCTCCGTACGGCATGAGGCCCGCCAGGCTGCCGCGGCCGGCCATCCGGAACCGGCCCGAGTTGTAGATGATGATGAGGTCGACGCCGCCCTTCTCGGCGAACTTGGCCGAGATGCCCGTGCCGGCGCCGGCGCCGATGATGGGCTTGCTGGCGGCGACCTGGGCGCGGAGGCGCTTGAGGCACTCCTTATATGAAAGGAAGGGCATGTGTCAGGTTACGAGTTGGAGCATTTCGTCGGCCAGCGCGTGCGCGAACTCGGTGTCGTTGATGTTGGCGTCGATCTCGCGGACGCGGACATTCCGGCCGCAATGGGCGCGCAGCGACTCGAACAGCGCCTTGTCGGCCTCCGGGTCGTGAAACGGCCCGCCTTCGGCGTCGATCATGCTGACGCCCTTGAGGGGAATCAGCAGCACCACCGGCGCCTTGGACTTGTTCAACTGCGCCGCCATGCGCTTGCCGATTTCGCGGCACTCGTCGGGCGTCGTGCGCATGAGCGTCACCGCGGCGTTGTGCTTGTAGAGCTTGCGCGATGACCGAAACCGTTCCGGCACGCTCTCCATCGTGCCGAAGTTCACCATGTCGAGCGCGCCGACGGAGACGACTTGCGGGATGCCCTTGCGGGCCGCGGCGCCGTGGCGGTCCGGTCCCGCGCTCAGCACGCCGCCCACGACTTCGTCGCACCACTCGGTCGTCGTGACGTCGAGGACGCCGTCGAAGTAGCCGTCCTCGATGAGGCCCTCCATGGCGCGGCCGCCCGTGCCGGTGGCGTGGAACGTCACGACCTCGAACCCCTTTTCCTCGAGCCGGTTGCGGGCTTCGGCGACGCACGGCGTCGTGACGCCGAACATCGTGGCGGCGACCAGCGGCTTGCGGCGCCGCGCCTCGCTGCCGCGCCCGCCTTCGAGCATGCCCGCCATGGCCCCGACCGCGTTCTGGATCAGCGAGCGAAAGATGGGGTTCAGTCCGGCGACGTCGACGACGGAGTGCATCATGATGATGTCCTTGACGTCGACGTACGGCCGCACGTCGCCGCTCGCCATCGTCGAGACCATCAGCTTGGGCACACCGACGGGCAGCTCGCGCATGCAGGCGGTGATCACCGCGGTGCCGCCGCCGCCCCCGAGACCGAGCACGCCGTGGAAGTGGCCCTTGTCAAACATGTCGCGCGTCAGGTTCCGCGCGCCGAGCGACATGGCGTCGATCGCCTCGCCACGATTGCGACGCTTGCGCAGCGCCTCGAGCGTCGTGCCGGCGGCCTCCGCCACCTGGCTCGCCGGAATGTCGGGCCGGAACGACGCGGGCTCGTCCATGATGGAGAAGTCCATCGTGTGCACGGACAGTTTGCGCGCCCGCAGCATCTCGCGAACGTAGGCGTATTCCTCGCCCTTGGTGTCGAGCGAGCCGATGAGCAGGACGGTTTTCAATTCACGGTCACTCGTTCGGGATCGGCTTTCGCAAGCTTCGCCACGGCTCCTCGGTATGCACGTCCACCAGCGCGGGGCCGGTACTCGTCGCCGGGGAAAGTACGGCAAGGAACACGAGCGTGTCGCGGCCGGCGTTGTACGTGCCGTGCACCACACCCCTGGGGATGTGCGCGCTGTCGCCGGCTGCCAGCAGTCGCTTTTCGCGGTCCACCCACTGTTCCGCCGTTCCCGATTCCACGTAGATGATCTCCTCCATCTCCGGATGCGCGTGGAACTGATGCGCCCTGCCCGGCGGCATCCGGACGCGAACCATGAGCAGCCCTTCCGCCTGCGTCAGGCCGGGCCGGCTGAGCCACTCGTGCGGTCCCCAGGGTGACGGTTCCACCTGCATTTCCTTCGCTGTCACGAATCGCACCGGCGTCATGTGCTCCTCACGGGATGGGCGGCAACTCGAGCATCACTTCGGCGTCCATGATGTGGCTGACCGTCATCTCATGAATCGTCGGCGCCGCGCCGGGGACGACCAGCCTCACCTGGAGCCTGCCGGTGTGCGTCCGCTCATGGCAAAAGCCGAAACGTCCGTCGCGGCGCGTCAGGCCCCGCGCGATCATCGTCTCGTTCGGCGCGCCCAGGTTCTCGCCCAGCTCCCAGGTGACGCCGGGCACCGGCTTGCGCGCGCGCTGGACGCGGACGCTGATCCAGAAGTCGTTCATGTTGGCGTTGCAGGCGCGGCGCAGGAACTCGGCCGGCGACGGCGCCACCAGGCGCAGGTCCGCGTTCCGGCCCGGCTCGAGGTTGAACCGCAAGGGCGTGCCGATGACGATGTTGCGTGCGCTGGTCGCCGAGTCGATGACTTCAACCGCGTACGGGCCCGGCAGCAATTGCGTGAACTCGGCGACGCCGCGCGCATCGACCGTCGACTCGAAATCGGTGTTGGCAAGGCGGAGGACGGAGCGCGTGGACGGGCGGTGATCCTCGTCCACGACCGTGATGCGCACGCGACCGAGCTCGGCGCTCCACCGCTTGCCGTCGGGCCACGTCACGTGCGCCACCTGGCCGCCGGTTTCGTGCATGTCGTACCACTCGCGCCGCAGCCCGAACTCCGCGTTCCCGGTCGCAAAGGACGGCCTCGGGTCCACGGTGCGCAACGACCAGAAATCGATCATGACCGCGCCGTTCGGCATTTCGGTGAAGGAGATCCGGCCGCCCGGCCGCACCCGTTTCGACGCCGACGGCACGCCGACGTAGGTGAACTCGACTCCCTTGATCACGCGCGCGGCCGTGTCGATCCACAAGGTTCCTTCGACGTCGATCCGCTTCTCCGGCCGTCGACCGGCGGCCGAGAAGCCGAGGCCGAGTTCGCGCGGCCGCCGCCGATCGCGGTCCACGCGAAAGCAGTAGCCCGACACGAAGCGCTGGTCGAGCAGGACGTCCGCGTCTGGCCCGAGGTACCGGCGCCGGATTCCGCGGTCGATCACAAAGCCCTGCTCGACGAAGCTGGCCGCGTCGCGCTCGGCGGCGAACGACGTCGTCGCCATCGTTTCGCTGGTGCGCACGGACTGGCTCTTGATGCGCTCGAACTCGCCTTCGGACGTGCGTGCGAACGCGTAGCTCCGGAACGAGCCCGGGTTTCCCTCCCGTGACACGATCGTGGCCACCAGGCCGGTCCTCGCCAGTTCGTAGAGCGCCAGCGCCTCGCCGTGGTCGGCGCGCCGCGGACACCGTTGCGACGCCTGCGCAGTGACCGGCGCCAGCAGCGCCGCCACCGGCGCCAGCTCGATCTCGAGCCGAACGCTGCCCGTACCATCGGCCATCGGGACGACGCGAGGGGCGAATCCCATGCGGATGACGCGAACCGACCGGAGGTAGGTCAGGCGCCGCAGGCGGAACTCGCCGGACTCGTTCGTCAGGGTTCGCGCGATGGTTGCCCCGGACGAGTCCTGCAGGAAGACCACGGCGCCGGCGACCGGGTGCCGGGTCACGCTGTCCCGGACCGCGCCAGACACGTCCTGCGCCGCGGCGACCGGGGCCAGCAACAACGCCGCTGCGGCGGCGCGGCAGAAGGCCGCTCTCATCGCCGAATTGTGTCGCGTACGGGCCGCCTTGCACCAGCCCGATGGCGGCCGCCATTCTGTTTCCGCGCCCGCGGGGTAGAATTCGCCGTCATGAATCGCGCCGCACTGGTCCGTGTCGTCGTCGTTGCCGGGACGCTTCTCGCTGCGGCGTGCAGCAAGAAGGCGCCGTCGCGGACGCGGCCCGAACCGGTGGACGAGTGGACGGCCAGGTTCCTCGTCGAGTTCTCGCGTGAGCCGGACTCGACCCCGACGCGCTGGAAGAACCTCATTGGCGAGTATGGCCCGGACACGGTGACGCGCTGGTTCGTCATCGAGCGCGATCGCCGCCTCTGGATCCAGGACCAGTTCAACAACTTCGTGCCGCTGGCCGCGGTATCCGACTCGGTCTATTCGTCGCCCGTGATCCCGGTGCCGATCAACGGTGAAGTGCGCTTCTCGCTCGACTCGACCGGGCGGGCCACCGCGATGCGCGCCGCCAATGTCGTGATGGAGCGCCGCAACGTTGAGCCGCCGTCGGGAGCGTCACAACTGCGCATCACGTCGGTACGTCCGCTGGACGAACTCATGCGCGAGGCGCTGGCAGCCACGCCGCCGGCCGAGTCCGGCCGGTTCGTGCCGTCCGACCTCGTGGACCTGGCCACGCTCGACACCACCATCCGCTTCGATATCAGGTACGCGACCGACAACAACTTCCTCGGCGCCCCGATGTACTCCGCGCCGCGCGCGTTCATGCAGAAGGCTGCCGCGCAGGCGCTGGTGCGGGCCAACCGGAACGCGAAGCGCGTCGGGTATGCGCTCTTGATCCATGACGCCTATCGCCCCTGGTATGTGACGAAGGTCTTCTGGGACGCGACGCCGCAGGACAAGAAGTGGATGGTGGCGAATCCGGCGCAGGGCTCGCGGCACAACCGGGGCATCGCGGTGGACCTCACCCTCTGGGACATCGAGCGCAAGGTGCCGGTGGAGATGCCGAGCACCTACGACGAAAGCAGCCCGCGGGCGCACTCCACGTACCCGGGCGGCACGTCACTGCAGCGCTACTATCGGCTCCTGCTGCGGAAGGTGATGGAGAACGAAGGATTCGCCGTGCACCCGCTGGAGTGGTGGCACTTCGACTTCGTCGACTTCAAGCGCTATGCGATCGGGAACGAGAAGTTCGAGGACCTGGGCAGGAAATAGGAGCCGGAGCGTCGAGTCCGGGGGCTCACAGCACGACCAGCCCGAGCCTCGCGCCACTCTCGATCACGCCGCCGCCGAGGACCCGGTCGCCGTCGTAAAACACCGCTGACTGCCCCGGCGTGATGGCGGGAAGCGGCTCGTCGAGCGCGATCTCGATCTCGTCATCGTCGTGGCGGATCACTTCGCCCGCCGCAGGAGCTGCGTGGTGCCTGATCTGCACGGACAGGCGTGCGCCGGGCGCCGGGCGCCGGCCGTCGCGATCCGGGAGCCAGTTCACCTCGCGGACGACCAGTCCGCGGCCGAGCAGTTCGTCGCGCGGGCCGATCACCACCTCGCGCGTGTCCGACCGGATCGCCACCACGAACATCGGCGCGGGAAAGCCGCCGGGCACCCCGCGACGCTGGCCGATGGTGAAGCGCGCGTAGCCGTCGTGATGGCCGACCACGTCGCCGTCGGACGTGACGAAGTTCCCGCGGCTCAGCGCGGGGGCGTTGGTGCCGAGCTTCGCGCGAATGACCTTCACGTGATCGCCGTCGGGCACGAAGCAGATGTCCTGGCTCTCGACCTTGTCGGCCGTGTTGAGCCCGAGACGCCGTGCCACCGCGCGCGTCTCCGCCTTGGTCTGGTGGCCCACCGGCAGCAGCATGCGCGACAGCACGCCGGCGTCGATGCCCCAGAGGAAGTAGGACTGGTCCTTGGCCGGGTCGAGCCCGCGGTGCAGCGCGCCGTCGATCACCCGCGCATAGTGGCCGGTCGCGACGAACCGGGCGTCGATCGCGTCGGCCTTCTTCACGAGGTCACGGAACTTCGTGAACGTGTTGCAGCGGACGCAGGGAATCGGCGTGCGGCCGCGCGAGTACTCCGACACGAAGTCGTCGACCACGTCGTGACCGAACGCAGTCTCGAGGTTGAGCACGTAGTGCGGGATGCCGAGGGTCTGGCAGACGCGCCGCGCGTCGTTGATCGAGTCGAGCGAACAGCAGGGCCGGTCCGGCACCTCGTCGCCGTAGCAGAACAACTTCATGGTCGCGCCGACCACGTCGTAGCCCTGCTCGACGAGCAAGGCCGCGGCCACGGAGCTGTCGACACCGCCGGACATCGCCACCAGCACCCGTGGCGCCGGAGCCTGCACCTCGCGCAGGGCGGCGTTCGCGTCGCGTGACCTGCGCATGTGCCTACGCCACCAGCGCGGCGCCGCGGGCCTTCGCCACCAGCCTGGCGAATACCTCGGCGACGCGCGGCACGGTGGACTCGTCGTTCATCGCGCCCAGGCTCATGCGGATCGCGCCGTTCACCAGCTCGCGGCCCGCGCCGATCGCGGTGAGCACGTGCGACGGACTGGACGTGCCGGCCTGGCACGCGGAGCCGGCCGAGCAGCCGATGCCCTGGAGGTCGAGCGCCATCAGCATCGACTCGCTGTCGACGCCCGGGACGGAGACGTTCACGATGTGTGGCGCGCGCTCCCGGGCGCCCGCGCCGTGAATGACCGCATCAGGAACCCGCTGCATCAGTTCACGCTCCAGCTTCGCCCGCAGCCCGAGCAGCCTGGCCACCTCCTTCTCGCGCTCGCTGCACGCCAGTTCCGCGGCGCGAGCCAGCCCGATGGCGGCCGCCACGTTCTCGGTGCCGGGCCGCTTGCCGCGCTCCTGGTCGCCGCCGTGGAACAGCGACTGGAGCACCGTGCCGCGCCGCACGAACGCCGCGCCGCACCCCTTCGGCGCGCCGATCTTGTGGCCGGAAACGGCCAGTAAGTCGAATGGAATCTTGCGCGAGTCGACGTCCACCTTGCCGAACGCCTGCACGCCATCCGTGTGGAAGAGCGCACCGCGCGCCTTGGCCGTTTCCGCGAGCTTCGCCACTGGCTGCACGGTGCCGATCTCGTTGTTGATCCACATGACCGACGCGACCGCGACGGCGTCGCGCGTCAGCTCGTCGAAGGATGCCACGTCCACCGTGCCGGTCGCGTCGACACGACACAGACGCTCCTCGGCGCCCTCGCGCGCCGCCTGATGCACGGCCCCCAGTACCGCCTTGTGCTCGATGGGCGTCGTGACGACCGCCCTACGCCCGTCCGCCTTGCGGGCGCGCCACGCGCCGAGGATCGCGAGGTTGTCCGCCTCGGTCCCGCCTGACGTGAAGAAGACCTCATCCGGACGCGCCCCCAGGCACGCCGCCAGCCGCTCGCGGGCTTCGTCGAGCGCGGTCCTGGCCTCGCGGCCCCAGCGATGCAGGCTGGACGGGTTCCCGAAACGCGGCCCGTAGAAGGGGGTCATGGCGTCGAGTACCTCGGGCCGCACCGGCGTCGTGGCCGCGTGGTCGAGGTAGATGGGCTCTGGCATCACACCAATATAGCCGCGGCACTGGTACCTTTCCCCGATGCGTCCCCTCGCGCAAGCCGCGCTGCTCGCGTGCATGGCGGCCACTGCGGGCGCGCAGGTCTTCGACATGCGTCCGCGGAGCGTCGCCGACCAGTGGGTCCTCGGCTTCAACGCATTCGGCGGGTTTCCGCTCGGCGACTTCGCCAGGAACGAGGACGGTGGGGCCGGATTCGAGGGAGCCGTGGGGTTCCAGCCGTTCCGCCGTGAGCCGCTGCTGTTCCGGACCCACCTCGCCCACCTCATCTATGGTAGCGTGCAGGCGACCGGCTACCAGGACGTCTGCGATTTCTTCGGCTGCACGACGGAAGAGATTTCGTACACGGCGCGCAGCCACACCATGACGTCCTTCCATTTCGGGCCCGAGTTCTTTGCGACCGACGGCTTCGTGAGGCCGTACGTCTATGCGCTGGGCGGCTGGACCTGGTTCTACAGCAAGGCCAACGAGCCGCCGACGTCACCGGGGGGACCGTCGCCCGGCTCCACCAAGCTCTATTCGTCGCGCAACTTCTCGTCGGCGTACGGCGCCGGCGTCCGGTTCGTGACCACGCGCTTCGGGCGCGAGTGGGGCCTCGAGCTGGGTTCCCGCGTGACGCGCAACCTCAAGGCCAACTACCTCACGGACGGCGGCGTACACTTCGACACGGCCGGCAACGTCACCGTCGTTCCGGTGCAGTCCGCCGCGAACGTGCTTGGCGTGAGCCTCGGCGTCTGGTTCGGTCCCTACATCAACTGGGACGAGCGACAGTCGTCATCGCCATCCCTCCGGTCGCGCAGCATCAGGCCGGCAGTCCCGCGCTGACATAGCGGCGCACCGCCGCGGCGATGCGGTCCATCTCGTCCAGCGAATTGTAGAAATGCGGTGAGACGCGGATGCCGAGCCGGGCGGCGCCGCCAGATGTCGCGACCACGATGCGATCCTTCTCGTAGAGCGTTGCCGCCAGCCGCCGCGGGTCGAGGGTGCCCGGCTTGAAGACAAAGATGCCCGCCGAACGCGCCGGGTCGGTGCTGGTATGCATCTGGACGCCATCGACCTTGCGCAACTCGGTCGTCAGCCGCCCCGACAGCTCGCGCACGCGCTTCTCGATGGCCGGCCGGCCGATGTCGTTCTGGAACTTCACCGCGGCGCCGAGCGTCGCTAGCGCCGCTTCGTCCCGCTGGCCGAATCCTTCCAGGCGCGTCGAGATGCCTACCTGGCCGGCATACAGGCTCACGACGCTGGCCGAGATGCGATCCTGCACGTCGCGACGCACGTACAGCAGCCCGATCTCCTTCGGGCCGCACGGCCACTTGTGCACCGAGCCGGAATAGAAGTCGGCGCCCATCGCGCCCAAGTCGACGTCGAGCACGCCAAACGTCTGCGCCCCGTCCACGTGTGACAGCACGCCGCGGCCGCGCGCGACGCGGCAGAGCTCGGTCACGGGCAGCATGTCGCCGATGGTGTTGGTGACGTGGGTGAGCGCCACCAACTTCGTCCGCGGCGTCATGGCCTTGGAGAACGCGTCCACGTACGCGTCCGTGCCGGGATGCGGAATCGTCGCCGGTACTTCCACGACCGTGAAGCCGAAGCGCCTCGCCTTTTCGCGCCACGCGTTCAGGTTGCTCGGGTGGTTGTCGCCGAACACGACGACCTCGTCGCCGGCCCCGAGCTGGAGGCCGCTGGACACAAAGTTGTTCGACTCGCTCGTGTTGCGCGTCATCACGATCTCTTCCGGCGTGACCTTGAGCATCGTGGCCAGCAGCTTGCGTGACTCCTCGCGGCCTTCCGTGAGCTTGCCGCGACTCGCCGACGACGGGTTGCCGTCGAGGAAGCGCGTGTTCTTCTCGAGTGCCTCCACCACGGGGAGTGACGTCGGGCAGAGGTTGGCGGCGTTCGCGAACGCCAGGTCGCTGGGCAGGAGGAAACGGGCGCGCACCTCGGCCCAGAACTCTTCCGTCGGGATCGCCGGCGTCGTGGGAAGCGGCGAGGACGGCAGGGTCGGCAGCTCGATGCTCCGCTCGAGGTTCGGCCAGAACACCGCCGAGCCCGAGATGGCCAGCAGCTGCGCGAAATCGCGGCGGGAAACACCTGTCATGGGAGCCTCGTGGATCGAGTGCCTATCGGTACAGCTTCGCCCGCACTTCCGCCAACTTCGGGAAGAAGCGTATTCCGGTGGTCCTGTGCAAGAAGGCCGCCCCGGCGGAGCCGCCGGTGCCCGCGGTCCCCGGGCCGAGCATCCGCTCGACCAGCTGGGCATGCAGAAAGCGCCACTGCGCGAACTCCATTTCGTACTCGAGCAACGCCTCGGCGACGAAGAAGGCGGGCGACGGGCCGGGGCCGAGGTACAGCTGCTCCAGCGACACGCCTTCCTTCTCCAGGAACCGCAGGAAGACGTCCTGCAGCGTCGGGCGGTCGAGCCATGCCTGGATCGAGGGCGGAATCGGCCCCTGCTCGCGCAACAGCTCGGTGAACCACGACGCGCGCAACCCCGACGCCGCCTCGAGCGCCCGGAACTGGACGCTCTGGGATCCGCTCGAGGTCCCGAGGTTCGCCCGGAACGCGGCAAAGCGCTGCGGCGGCAGCACCGCCAGGGACATGAGCTGGGCCGACACGATGCGCATCAAGCCGTTGACGCGCTGGAGCTGGAACAACGCCAATCCGCCGTTCTGCTGTTCGAGCGCCCGCACCAGCGTCTCAAGGTCCCGCAGGATCACCTTGAACCACAGTTCGGACGCCTGATGCACGACGATGAACAGCAGTTCGTCGCCGTGCTCGGGCATGGTGCGCGGCCGCTGGAGCGTCAGCAACTCATCGAGCGCCAGGTACGAGCCGTACGTCAGCGGCGCGACGGCCGCCGGCCGGGTTGCAGGTTTCCGGGCCACGCTGCGCTTGCGCTTTGAGTTACCCGCTTTCCGCTTTCCGCTTTCCGCTTTCCGCCTTCCGGCCCTTTTCATCAAAACGTCGAGACCTCGAGCGCGAAGACGTCGTCGGCGCGCATGGTTTCCGTGGTGAAGAACGGCTCGCCATACTGCGTGCGGATGAGCGAACCGTACCACGTGGAGTAGCTGCGGATGGAGTCGTAGAGTGACGCGCCCGACGGATGTACTTCGCCGGCCTGCGCCGCGCCGTCGAACTGCGTCGCGTAGCAGCGAATCGCCTGCATCTTGGCCTCGAACTCGTCGCTGATGTCGACCACGAAGGAGGGACGTTCGAAGTCCTGCCGGAAGCTCACGCAATGCAGCACCTTGAACGGCCGGTGTTTTGGCGTGTCAGGCGCCAGCTTGGCGAGGCCGGAAAGGAAGCACGCGTCGCGCACCAGTTCGGCCGTGACGCGGTGATCGGGGTGCCGGCCGTGGCGCGCCGGCGCGATGACGACTCTTGGCTTGAACCGCCGTATCGCGCGCGCCACCAGCTCGCGCGTCGCCGGGTCATTCTCGATGGCGGCGTCCGGCAGGCCGAGGTTCTCCCGTGCGGAGAGGCGCATCACCTGCGCGGCTGCCTCGGCTTCCGCGGCGCGCGAGCGGGCATCACCCCGCGTACCCATCTCGCCTGCGGTCAGGTCCAGCACCGCCGTCGCCCGTCCCTGCCTGGCGCTCTTGATCAGCGTACCGGCGCAGGTGAGCTCGACGTCGTCCCGGTGCGCAGCGATCGCGAGGATGTCGACGGGCATTGGGCAAAACTACTCGCGGACGGTATTGTATGAGGCACACCGCCGGCCTCGACCCGGCGGCCTCTGCAGGCAACCGCCCCCGGGCAGGAGTTCCTGATGCGTTCGCGTTTCACGCGTGTGATGACCCCCGCGCTCGCGCTCTCCCTCGTGTCGTGCGACCCCACCAGTCCCGACCCGCAGGCCGTCGTTGACTTCTTCCTCGGGTTCTGTCCGACGGACGCGCCACAGTGGCTCGCCTACAAGAACACCGGCGGCAACTGGACGGCGTTCTCGCTCGACGCCAACTCGAACGCCACCATCAAGGTGACGTCCAAGTTCGCGCTGGCCTTTGTGACGGACTACGGCACCGACGTCCAGACGCTCGTTTTCTACGCGACCACCAACGAACTCTCGCCGCTCGCGAGCGGCGCCTGTGAGGACGCGAATTTTGGATCGCGGTCCGCGAACGGCTCGGTCAGCGGGCTGTTGAGCGGAGAATTCGCGGACGTATCGATGGCGGGCTCGTCCGCCTTCGTCTTCGCGGGCGGCACCACCACCTTCAGCCTGCTCGGCCTGCCCGATGCCGGCGCCATGGACCTGGTCGCCATACGCTCCAACTCGTCGGGAGTGCCGAGCAGCATCATCGTGCGGCGAGACCAGAACCCCACGAGCGGTGCCACCATGTCTCCGCTCAATTTCGGCGCCGGGGAAGCGATTGCGCCGGCAGTCGGCACGCTCTCGTTCTCGGGCAACGGCTCCGACGACCTGTTCTTCTTTTCGTCGTTCACCACCGGGAACGGGACGAACGCCTTCTTCTTCCCGGGCCAACCCGGTGCCAGCTCAACGACGATCTACGGCGTTCCTGCGTCGCTGACGCTGGCGACCGATATCCACATGGTCGACGTCTCGGCCTATCCGCTCAGCGGCGACTACGCACGTTCGGTCGTCATGTTCAACCGCGACGTCGGCAATCGCACCGCGACGCTCGGCGCCCTCCCGAACACCCCATCGTTCACGGTGGAGGCGACCTCACCGCTCCGTGTGCGGACCAACCTGATCGGACAATCCGACTACAACGGTCTCGTGGCGGTGGAGTTTGACCAGAGTCCGCCGGGCTACGACCGGTACTACACGATTGCCATGACGTCCGGGTACGCGGGCGCCAATCCGGCGGAATGGGTTCTCGAGATGCCCGACCTCGACGCCGCCGGAATTCCCACTGCGGCGTCGCTGACCGGCACGAGCGTGCCGACCGAGTGGTACGTGACCATGACGTCGGCGGCGCCCCAGACCGCCTTTTCGAGCACGGCGCCGGACGGCTCGTCCTTCAAGTTCGCGTACCTGTCATCGCCGCAGGGAGCAGCGGGACCGGGCGGCTTCGGGCCGGGTTCGTTGCGGCGACCATCCGCGCTGGAAACCGCAGCCCGGATCAATCCGTTCCGGCCCCGACGCGGGGGCCGGTAGCCGGTCTGTGCCGGCGGTCACACCGGTGACCTGAGGGGGCCGGGAACCCGGGAACCTCGCACCATGTAGTAGGGCCAGGACCTGGCGACGCCGCACGGGTTCGATGCGCAACGCTTGTCGCCCGTCAGGAGGGCCATGTTTCGTCGAATCGCCGCCGCAGGCCTCGCAGGTTTCATGTTCTCGGTGCACGCCGATGCGCAGGTGACCACCAGTCGCACCACGACTGAGTCGAAGGCCGAGGCCGACGCCCGGATGGCGCGCCGCGGCGCCGGCGTCACCGTCGGGCTGTGGTCGCTGGTTGACGATCCCGCCACCGGCTCCAGCACCACGACCGACTCACCCATCGCCGAGGGCTACTTCCGCAAGGGCCTCGACCGGCATCTCGCGCTCGAAACGACCGCGGGCGTCTGGCGTCGCGTGATCGAGAAGCCGGCGACCGGTGGACTCGGCGGCACGCCGGCCGGCAAGACGACCGCGATCCTCATCCCGCAGATGACGTCCATCAAGCTGTACCCGTTCACCGGCCCCACGAACACGTTCGAGCCCTTCATCTCGGCCGGCCTCGGCATCACCCTGGGACTCCAGAGCGAGTCCGGGAGCGGCGGCTTGTTCGGGAGTTCCGGCGGCGTGAGCAACCTGCTGCCGGCGGTTGGCGCCAGCTTTGCGACCGGGTTCGAGTGGCGCTTCAGCCAGGCCTTCGGGCTCGCGGCCGGCGGGCACTACACGTACATCCAGTTCTTCGAGGACCTGGCTGGCGAGCGTCTGTACCGTGGCACCGGCGCGCGCGTCGGAATGACCTACCGCTTCCAGTACTGACGCACCGCGCCCCTGTCGTGCCTAGCGCAGGCGCGCGGCGACCACGGCTTCAAACAGGGTTTCCCATCGCTGCAGTGTGAGCCGTTCGGTGCCACCGGACGCGCGGATGCGAATCGCGCCGCGCTGCCCGACCACCGTGCCGTCGATGATGCCCGGCGCGGTGAACGTGAGCGTGTGGGACCCCCGGTCGGGGATGAAGCGCAGCGTTTCACCGTCGAACGTCAGCGTGCCGTCGCACGCCCCGACGCGATGCGGGTGCGACGCGGCGGCCCACACCGGCAGCGAATCCCGCGGGGACTTCACCACGGGCCCGAAGGCATCGATCCGCACGACCGCCGGCGCGCCGCCGGCCGCCGGCTTCACAGACACCGAGCGCTGGGCGCGCTGGGTCGTCGGCCGGACGACCGGGACTTCGGGGGTCTCGTCGGTGATGACGAGGCTGTCGCCGCGCAGGCGGAAGCGGAGCCGCTTGCCGGTGACCTCGTTGCGGAGTTCTGCCGTCTCCGCGGGGCGCTCGACCGTCTCGATGGCGCCATCACGCGTGCGCACGAAGCGGGTGAAGTTGAGCCACCGGTCGGGCACGTTGCCCGGCACGCGGATGATCGCCGACGCAGCGCACAATCGCGTGAGGTCAACGCCGTAGCCCATCACGTCCCAGAAGACGCCGACGAACCGCGCGCACGAGGCTGAAAACAGGTTCATGTCCGCTTCGGCATAGCCATTGGCGAGCGCCTCGACCTTGGCCCGCTCCGGCACGGTGAGCACCGCGGCCGACAGGGAGGACGGCACCCGGATGGCGCGTAGGCCGCCACCGCCTCCGGCCGGGCGTGAATCCGGCGCGGCGGCGGGGCCGGCCGGTGCGGACTGCGGTGCGGACGCCGCGAGCGCCGTCAGGGACATCGTCCGGGTCATCGATTCGCCGGCCCGGAGCACGAGCGTGTCTGTGCGCGTTCGGTAACCCGGGCGCGCAACTGCCACGATGTGCCGGCCGGGATCGAGGCGGGCGCTGTCGCCTCGCCTCGCGGCGCCATCGATGGTCACGGAAGCGCCGGCCGGCCGCGTGCGGATCCTCAGCAGCGCGCTCGAGTCGGCCGGCGTGGCGAACGGGTGCGCGGCGGGCGTCGCTCCGGACACCGCGGGCGTGGACGCGGAATCGCGGGTGGCGCTGGTTGCAGGCGCGCCGGGCACTTCCAGCGGCGGGTCGCTCGCACCGGCTGGGGCGTCGCCGTCGGGCCACGCCACGACGAGCAGCGCAACGAGCGTGACGGCAAGCGCCACGGTCGACAGCGCGCGGGCGCGAAGGTCCAGTCCGCGCCACATTGTGAAAGCCGCCTCCAGTCCCGGGCCCATCCGCTCCCGGAACGCGGTGGCCCAGATGTCGAAGCGCGACACCATCGAGTCGATACGGGCTCGCAGGGCGGCGTACTTGCGCATGACCAGCGTGCTCGAGAACCGCGGGAGCGGCGTCGCCTGCGTCGGCATCAGTTCCGCGGACGCGGCGCCCGGGCCGGGCGTCGACGCGATGACGCGCATGGACGCGGCCCGCTCCCCCGGCGTCATCGGTGACGTCTGCTCGTCGGAGGGGAACTCGATCGCGTGCACGAACGACCTGGCCGACGGGAAGCGATCCTCGGCGTTCTTGGCCATCGCGCGCTCGATTGCCCGAACGGTCCCTTCCGGAATGCCCGGCCGCAGGACGCCCAGCGGCGGCGGCTGGTCCAGCGTGTGCTTCTTGATGATCTCGACGGCCGACTCGCCGGTGAACGGCAGGTGGCCGGACAGCATCTGGTACGCCATGACTCCCAGCGAGTACTGGTCGGCCGCGCCGGACACGGTCTTTCCGGCGCACTGCTCGGGCGACATGTAGTACGGCGTGCCGAGGATCGAGCCCGAGACAGTGAGCGACTCGCCGTGGAACGCCTTGGCGATCCCGAAGTCGGTCACCGTGACCTTGCCCTCGCCGTCGAGCAGGACGTTGGCCGGCTTGATGTCGCGATGGATCACGCCCTTCTTGTGAGCGTGGTCGAGCGCGTCCGCGACCGCCGCGAGAATGTCGCCTGCGCGCCGAAGCGGGAGCTGCGCCTCGCGCTTGAGCACGGCGTCCAGCGACTCGCCCTCGATGTACTTCATGATGTACCAGAACATCTTCCCGTCCGTCGAGACGCGATGGATCGGGATGATGTTCGGGTGCTCGAGCGCCCCTGCCGTGCGCGCTTCGCGCTTGAACCGGTCGACGAAGCCCTGGCCGTGCGCGAACGTCAACTCCGGCGGCAGGACCTTGATCGCCACTTTGCGGCCGATGTGGACGTCCTGCGCCAGGTACACGATGGCCATCCCGCCGCGGCCAAGCTCACGCTCGATCAGGAAGTCGGTGCCGAGATCCTCCTGGAGCTTGGCGACGATCGTCGGGTCCGTCTCCGCCACGGTGTGCTGCAGCGGATCACCCGAGACATCCATCCCGCACGTGAGACAGAAGCGGGCGTAGTCGGGAAGGGGAGTCTTGCAGCGAACGCATTCCATGCACGACACCTTCGGCGGGGCCTTCCGGCGCGCTCCCTCGCGCGCCCTATCTTGGCGCCCGCAAAGTTGTTTGCCTAGGGGGAAATGAAGCTAGCCGGACGCCGCGCGAAGCGAGTGTGCTAGCGGTCACAAATGGCCTGCACTCGCTTCCACTCGGCAACGCTCATGAGTGGCCGCCACGCGCCGCGACTCTCCGCCGCCAGCGTGCGGAGCGCCGCCACCCGGTCCGCTGAGTGCGGGTGGCTGGTGAGGTAGCTGATCACCCGGGGGCCCCCCGAGCGATCTGACAGCGTCTGCATGAACGACACCATGCCGGCGGGGTCGATCGCGGCGGCGACCATCAGCTTCAGGCCTTCGCGATCGGCCTCGGACTCGTCGCCGCGGCGATACCCGAGCGCGCCGAGCGAACCGGCCATGGTTGCGATGGTCTCCACCGAACTGCCGCCGAACACCAGCGCGATGAGAATGCGCAGCGGCGCCTCGCGCAGGATTCCACGGGTCGTATGGCGCTGGAGCACGTGCTGCACTTCGTGCGCCAGTACGCCCGCCAGCTCCTCCGGCGTGCGGGTGGCCTGCAGCAAGCCGCTGTTGACGACGACGTAGCCGCCCGGCGCCGCGAACGCGTTCACGACGGTGTCGCGCACGACGTGGAGCGTGAACGAATATGGGGATTCCGGACGCGCGTCGAGCAGGCGGTCGAGGACGGACCGCAGGTCGGCCGATGCACCGGCCGCGTCGCAACGCTTCGATTCCGGCGCCATGTCAGCCGCCACGCGCTTGCCGAGTTCCTCCTCCCACGTGGTGGGTACCCGGGCGGCGGTCCACGAGGCGGCTGCCGGCGCGAGGACGCCGAACGTCCCGCCCAGTACCGCGATCGTCGCCACCGCCAGCCAGCCGAGCCGTCGCGCCGTCCAGCCGGGCCTCGCCAGGCGCCGCATCGAGGGGAACGACCGGGCCAACGCGTCCGTGAATCCCGGTGCGTCGACGATCACGGCCTGCACCGGGTCCGCTCCGTACTCGAGCTTCACCATGGCGCCGGAAAAGCTGCCGGGGGTAAGGCGCACGTTGCCGATGGGCCAGAAGCGCGTGTCGAACTCGTCGATGCGAACGGTGATGCCGTTCGGCTCGAGACGCACGCTGACCGGCCGCTTGTCGGCCGTCACGCCGTCGTAGAAGAAGCCTTGCCAGTCGGCCACGCTACATCTCCAGTCCGACGTCGACGTCCATGCTGTCGGCGATTCCCTCGGCGGTCGCTCCGGCTGCGTCCGCGCGCTGCCGGATGGCCGCCCAGTCGACGGCGCCGGCGAGCTGGACGCGATCACAGTAGAACTGCTGCGTTCGCACGATGATCCACGGGGTGGCGATGCCGAGCGTCATGATGGCGAGCGCGAAGTTGGTGATCTGAAGCGAGAACAGGTCCATGCCCGACACGGAGGACTCGAAGCGCACGCCGCCGACACTGGTGTGCGACCAGAAATGCCGGTGCCGGAACGCGGAGTACCAGGTCCAGCACAGCCCGAACGTCGGTATGGTCAGCAGGAGCGACTTGATGAACGCAATCACCAGCGGTTCCGCCGGGCCGTCGTAGGCGAACCGCTCGGTGCCGAACCGCGCGTGACTCACCAGCCAGGCGCGGCGTTCGTTCTGGAACGCCGGCGTGTAGATGCCGAGCGTGATGACGCTGAGCGCGGCGCCCTTGATGAGCATCGTGGCGAAGTCGACCGCGTCGCTGTCGTAGGCGAAGCGGATGCCGCGCCACGAGCTGCGGCTCATCCGATAGCGGCGCGTGCCGTTCACGGCGAACACGAAGAGGGCCAGCAGGCCGGCATAGAACGCCGCGGTCAGCGAAAACTGCACCCAGACCGAGGCATCCTCGCCGCCCGTCGCCGCGGTGACGATGCCGAATGCGATCGCCAGCACCGCGACGACGGCGACGGCCTTGAGGTAGCCGCGAAACAGCTCCTCGCCGGTGCCGTGATAGGCGAACCGGTCCCCGCCGAAGTCCGTGTGTGAGAAGTGGAACACGCGTTCCTTGGTGCGGGCCCAGAAGGTGTAGATGCCGAACGTGACGATGGTCAGCAGCAGGTTGCCGATCATGAGCTTGAACAGGTCCCCGCCGTCGCCGACGTAGCGCAGCTTCCCGGTGCCTTCGTTCATCGCTTGTCTCCGGTGGTTTTCGATCGGTCCGCGAGGTCGCGAATGTCACGGTTCTCGAGGATGGTACGTCGCCGGCCCTCGCGCGCCGACTGCAGCATCGCCCGGCCGAGATCATCCCCGGTCACGTACAGCGAGCGGAACGGCGCGAACACCTTGAACAGTGGCTTCAGCGGCGCGTACCACGTCTTGTGCTGCGACTCGCTGGTTCGGCCGTCGATCGCGCCGGGCCGGAAGCACACCGCGCCGATGATGTCGGCGAGATCCGACTCGGCCTGGGCCTTCACGCGCGCCCACATGAAGCGGCTGTCAGCGCGGGTGCCGGCGCCGCTGATGAACTGGAACGTCGCACCGGGACTTCGGGTGCGCAGCAACGTGGCGGCGGCGACCGCAAAGTCGCGCGTGACGCGCCGGTAGGCCGCTTCCTCGGGCACCTGGGACACCGAGACGCCGACGGCGTAGAGGCAGGTGTCGATGTTGTCGAACTCGCTGGCGATCGCCGAGAAGTCGAGGAAGTTGTCGTGGACCACGACCTTCAGCTTCGGGTCGGTCATCGCGATCGGACGCCGGACGATGGCGGTCACGTGCGCTACGTCCGCCGCGCGCAATGCGACGTGCAGGGCGCTGACTCCAGCCGAACCCGTGGCGCCGAATAGAAGGATGCGCATGGACGGCTGGGAGTTCGACTGGGAATTCAAGCGGGCACTCAAAAGGGAATTCGAATGGAATTCGAATGGGATTGCACTCGGAACGATGCGGAGACCGCGACCTGGAAGACGCGACTGGGGGGACCGCGACTGCCATCAAAATGGTGCAGATGGCGTTCGATTGTTGGGCCAGCGGGGCTGGCGGTCGCCACCCTTATGGCATGCAGGCCCGTCGAGACCGAGCTCGCTCATACCGTGACCTCGTTGTTTGGCAGTGTTCGCGGGACCTTGCGTCGGCGGTGTATCGATTGACGCGGGAGCTGCCAGCCGACGAACGCTTCAGGCTGGTCGATCAGATCCGGCGGGCGGCCGTGTCAGTGTCGTCCAATATCGCTGAGGGTTGGGGCCGGGGGACTCGGGGTGAACTGCACCGCTTTGCCGGCATCGCCCGAGGGTCACTGCTCGAAGTTGAGTCGCTGCTCAACATCGCCGAACACGTTCTCGACCTCAAGCCGACGGGAGTTACCGAGTGCCGCGCGCTCGCCGGTCGGTGCAGCTACTACCTGAACAGGCTGCGGTCGTCGCTCAGGGCGAATCGAAGGTCAGGCGTGACTGGGAGTTAGACTGGGAATTCGAAAGGGAATGCGAAAGGGAACTCGAAAGGGAACTCGACAGGGAACTCGAAAGGGAATTCGAAAGGGAACTCGAGGGGGAACTCGAGGGGGAACTCGAAGGGGAACTCGAAAGGGAACTCGAAAGGGAACTCGAAAGGGAACTCGAAAGGGAACTCGAAAGGGAACTCGAAAGGGAACTCGAAAGGGAACTCGAAAGGGAACTCGAAAGGGAACT